>Ga0190307_1000240_pt1 | contig 17047 bp, 17 predicted proteins | sample 48700745_MG_FD_161653 | JGI IMG/M metagenome (GOLD analysis project Ga0190307, IMG submission 161653) | Hydrothermal vent sediment bacterial communities from Southern Trench, Guaymas Basin, Mexico - 4870-07-4-5_MG | ecosystem: Environmental > Aquatic > Marine > Hydrothermal vents > Sediment ... | reverse complement strand
TCTGGGCTTGCACAGCATTTACAATCTCAGGTGGCGGGTCAGAAGTTACGCCTTTTAGTGCAACAGTATCATAACCAATAGGATCTTTTATGCCTGAATTATCACCAAATACGGAAAAGCTATCTTTTGATGATGTTGAGCGAGTTGTCACGAAAGAAGTCTTTGCAGCTCAAGAATTTACAGAATTGCGTGTACCGAAACGCGAAACAAGCTGGGATCGATATTACGGCCGGCCATTAGGGAATGAGGTTAATGGCCGGTCTAAATTTATTACCCGGGATCTACTTGAGACTATCGAATCGATAATGCCATTTTTAATCAAACTTTTTGCGTCCGGTGATGCAAAGATTGATATTAAGATTGTAGGCCAAGAGCCTTGGGTTGGGAAAGCTCTAATGAAGAAGATCCAGCTTGATTTAGAGAATTCAACTCCTAACCTATTTTCTGTATTCTATCAGTGGTTTAAAGATGCTCTTGTGTCAGACACAGCCTTTGTAAAGCTTGCGTGGGATTTAGATCACGAGACTGTCAATGTTGACTTTGACGAACTCCAAGCTGAACAGATGCAACAGTTAGTTGATGATCCGGATGTGCAAATTTCACAGATTGAAGATTCAGCCTTATCCTTAGACGATAATGAAAACGTAATATTTTCAGGGATTAAGGCTAAGGTCAAAAAGATAATTAAAAATGGCCTTTATATAGAAAATACGCCGCACTGGGAATTTATTGTCAGCAAACGTTCCAGGAGTATCAACGATGAGCATGGTAAGGGCCAAAGGACACAAGTCACGGTTGATTATCTGAAACGCATTAGCCGAGCCAATACGCAAACAGGGGGTGAGCCATATTTCAAGAATCTTGATCGACTTGAATCAGGAGAAAGTAAGGCTGAAAGTGACGCTACTGAAAGCGAAAAAGAAAGCTATATGAATAAAGGCACAACCATTAATACTGATATAGAAACGGGTGCAAAAGCTTCTGTAGACCTTACAGAATGGTACACTCGGCTTGATATTGATGGAGACGGTTACCTTGAGAACGTAGTTTGCTACCTTGGGAACGGATATCTATTAAAATACGAATTAAACGAGGAAGACTTTATACCGTTTTCGAGTCTGTCTCCAATTATGGATTGTTATAAGTTTTTTGGTATTTCATATTCAGATCTACTCGTTGAGATACAGAACCTAAAAACAATGATGTTTAGAAGGATTCTTGATAATTTCAATTTTCAGAACGCCGGTAGATGGCTGAAAGACCCTAATTCGGGGATTGATCCATATGCTCTATTAAATAATAGCCCGGGCAGTGTAATAACCGGTAAAATTGGAGGGCTTCAAGACATAACTCCTGCGCCTTTCAATCCTTCAAGTCTTTCCATTTTGGAATACGTTGATACGATAAAGGAAAACCGTACAGGAGTAACAAGATATTCGCAAGGGACTGATGCTAATAGTTTGAATAAAACAGCCACAGGCATAAGCCTTATCCAGAATGCAGCTATGCAACGGCTTGAATTAATTGCAAGAATCTTTGCAGAACTTGGTCTCAAAGATTTTTACCGGAAGGTTTCGTTGTTATATCAGAAATACATAAGGCAACCGTTCTCAGCCAAAGTATTGGGCCAGGAGCGAGAAGTAACATCTGAAATGCTGCAAGGGCAGGTTGTAACAACCGTTGATATGGGTGTGGTTGCTACAGTAGGAGCAGAAGAAACAGCCAAGCTTGAAAGAGTTCTTGACATTTTGCTTAGGGTCAATGAGGTGTTCCCAGGCCTTTTAACGCCTGAAGCAGTTCATAATTTGATGGCAAGATACATTTCAGCGTCCGGCTTTAATGATGTAGATGGTTTTATAGGCGATGTGAAAGAATATATTCAGAAGGCCGCAGAAGGGCAGCAGGAACAGTCCGAGATGCAACAAGCCATGTTGAAGATGGAGCAGAAGTTTAAAGAGATGGAGTTACAGATTAAAGCTCAAGATTCTCAAACAAAAGCCGAGAAGGTTACACAAGATGGGCAGGTAGACATGGCAAGGATTGCGCAGGACGGCCAAATTGACATGGTGAAAATCGAACAGGATGGTCAAATTGCTGGAGCAGAAATAGAGCAGAAACGTGAAGACAGCCGGGCAGGGCATGAATTAGAAGCCATTAAAATAGATAACGAGGAAAGAACCAATGCCAACGCTGCAAGAGGAACAGGAATCGGCAGAGAAGACTAAAAAACTTCATTTGTCTCAAAATGCTAAAAGATTACTGGATGATCCACTTCTAAGTATTTTTTTTGATAAGCACACGGAAGAATGCACCGAAGCTTTTGAAACGTTACCTATTGGCGCAACAATAGAGCAATACCAGACTGTTCATCACGATATGCTGGCGATAAAACGTTTAAAAATAACCCTTCAACGATATATAGAAGACTATGACCTAACTTCAGCCCAGGAAAATAATATTAATTGGCCAGAAGGAGTATAAGCAGTGGGTGAAAAACAAACAACAGCTAAAGTATTCCTTGACATCCAAGCCAAACTGTGCCAATGGTTAGAGAAAAAGCCAACAGGCAAATTTTCAATTCATTTACACTTTAATGACGGAGGTTTACGTGGAAGACCTGAAGTAGTAATTAAAGAAAAAATATAAAATAAAATCGGATACAAATAGCCCTGATTATTTAATCAGGAAACTTTAAGCCCGAAACTTTGGATAAGCGCACAATGCGTCCCAGGTTTTCGGGCTTTTTAATTTTTAGCGACAAAAGCTTATCAAACAATATGGTAGCGACAATAGGCTGCCGACAAGGAGAATATTAAAATGGCAGATGAAATAAAAGATGATGATGCACAGCAAATAGATGGTGGTGTTGCCGATGGGGTAGATGATGTTAGCGATCTTCTTGTAGATGGTGAGGCTGGCGATAAGGATGTGATTGTTGATGATGATCCTAAAGAGACTGGTACTGCAAACGATGACCAGCCGCCCCCTGTTTTTACCTTGCCAGATGACGATCCAGCCGACAAAGGCCAGGACGTAGCAGACGGAGAAGACGGTGATGATTTTGTAGATATTGTCCACAATGGGCAGGTTCATAAAATCACCAAAGAGAAGATGATCGAATTGGCGCAAAAAGGGTTTGATTATGATTCAAAAGTCGGGCCGCATGGCAAAATAGCACAGATGATCAATACCGACCCTGAGCTAACGAAGATGGTAGATGATTACTGGCGGGGCAAAGTCAAAGACGATGAGGCCATAGACAATAAATTCAAAGTTTTATCAATGGACGACTATGAAACTGAAGAATTATGGATGCAGGCCAACATGCAAAGCGTTTATGACAAAGTTAAGAAAGATACCCCTGAGCCAGCAGCGCCACAGCCAAAAAATGACGAGTCTTCATCAGTGACAGCGTTACGGGCCAGAGACCCAGAAAACTTTGAAAGAGTTTATTCAAAACTATCTGAATACGCCGAAAAACTAACTGTTAAGGATTATCGAAAGGTTGATTCTGATTTGGCCTCTTTGTGTAAATTTTATGACTTTGTCAAAGAACAGGAGGGTAGCAAAAAAGACGGCGGCACTTCAAGTGCCCAAAAGAAGCCGGGGTTTAGAGTAAAATCGGGAGGCGGGGACGCACCATCTTCAAAAGGAGAAGACTCGCCTGCATGGAAGTTATCAAAAAAAGATTTTCAAAAACAATTAGATAAAATTAAAGGGTATGCATAGCTTTAATTAGGAGGAAATATTATGGGTTCAGCTTTAGTGACAGGAACAAGTGATGTAGCTGTAAACTTACAGGGGCATTACGATAGAAATTTACTTGAGAGAGCTTTGCCGTCTCTTATTTATTCACGATTTGCACAGATTCGGCCTTTACCAAAAAACGCCGGGACTCGCATTAACTTCAGGCGTTATGGGTCTTTGGCTGTGAATACAACGCCACTTACCGAGGGGGTAACACCTACAGGTAAAAAGCTTACCACAACTGATATTTACGCTACTGTTAAACAGTACGGTGACTTTATCACTATTTCCGACTGGGTGGATATGACCGGTCTTGATCCTATTCTTATTGAGGGTGGAGAGATCCTTTCTGAGCAGATGGGCCTTACTGTAGACACTCTCGATAGAGATGTTTATATGGCTGGCACAAACGTTCGATATGCTGGGGACGTGGCAAGCAGGAGCGATGTCGCCACTGCCATTGCAACTGCGGATATAAAGGCTGGAATCAGAACGCTTGAAAGCGGGAATGCCAAAAAAATTCGCCATATGATCGTTGGCGGTCCTAAAATAGGCACAAGGCCGGTAGCCCCTGCATATTACGGAATTACCCATACCGATAGCCGACAAGATTATGAAGCGCTTACAGGATTCACAAAGGTTGAGGAATATGCAAGCCAGTCCGGTGTGATGGAAGAAGAGATCGGGTCATGGGGCAATTTGCGGATATTGCTTACAACCAACGGAAAGATTTTTCAGGCTGGTGGAGCGGCAGTTGGAGCGACAGGCCTTGTGGCTGATGACAGCACAAACGTTGATGTTTACACCACACTGATATTCGCCTCCAATGCGGTCGGTAATATTCCGCTTCAAAAAGGTAATGTTAAAAACATCATCAAGGCCATGGGGAGCGCTGGAACCGAGGATGCTCTTGATCAGAGAGCTACTTCCGGCTGGAAAATAGCCAGAACAGCAAAGATTCTGAATGATGATTTTCTTCTTAGGATCGAGCATGGCAATACTGATCTGTAAAACAACCAATATTAAAGGAAAATAAGAACAAATAAGGAGTATAAATAATGAGATATCACGGACAGTTTGTTATGGGTACAGCGGCGGATACATATATCCGAACTGGATTTTGACACTTCAGACGTTCTGATACTTATGAGGCATAGGGACGCCCAATATCCTCTTAGTGGCATTGGGCTTATGACTTAAATAAAGATTTCAATTACACAATTGGGTAGGGAGGCGAAGAAACACAACGCTGAACTACCCTTACTCAAAACAAGTTGACGACAAATGTTGACGACAAAAAAGGGGAAAACCATGGAAGAGATTAGAAAAACAGATGGAACGGCTTTTGGGAATAAAGGTTCATTGGTAATAGCAATAGAACAAAAAGGGTTACAGAAAGATCAATACAATATGGTTGAAAAAGACGGCGGGTGGGTTGGTATCTCTATAGAAAAAGATGAGCTGCCAAAAAAAGAAAAGCCAAAACTTTTTAAATGCAGGGTTTTCCGGTCTAACTGTGATCCGGATAACAGGGACATGCCTATTTCTATAACACCAAATACGATTTCGCAGAGGAAAGTGTTTTGGCCTGGCGAAGAGGTCGAATTGAACCAAATGCACATTAATATCTTGAAGGACTCTGCTGAAGAAACAAGATTGCCTATTCCTGCTGATTCAGGGATATACGCATCAAAAGACCCTATCGCTGTTGCTAAAAATTTCTACCCTTCTATGAAAGCTGAAATTAACCCAATGGATAACACAATCTGTATGATTTCAAGAGTTCCGAATTATATAGTTGAACTGATTACTTAAAAGAGAATCATACCATGGCTACATTGACAGAATTAACGGCTGCAATTATGGATATTTCAAAGAATAAATATATCCAAACAGCTTCAAGTATCACTTTAGCTTCGAGGATCAATGAAGCCGTTACAGCAATTGCATCTGGGATAAGGATGCCTGATGGAATAAATTCCCCCCCGTTGCCTGGTTTGTTCGAGTCTGCGGTGGTTGCTACTACTGTAAATGCGTATGCTGATTTACCTGCAACGTATCAGAGAAACGTGTTTTATATAGTTGGCAGCGACGGCGAAAAACTAAACGCCCCTTCCGGCGGGACTTATTATTCATTCAAATTATTTTTAAGCGAAATAGGTGAGAAGGATTTGTCTGAATCGGGAGACGTAGCGAATGTTTGTATCAAAGGAAACTCTTTATATTATCAAGGTATTCCGTCTGTAAGCGAAAATGTAACGGTTATGTTTTATCGCAAGCCTGTTGATATGGTTTTAGGCACTGATACGCCTGACGGTATCCCTGACCAATTTCAAACACGATTAATTAAACATTACGTGGGCAGGGAGCTTTCGAACGAAATGGTGGACGGGTTACCTAACATGGTAGCGTATCATACCAATGAGTTTTATTCTGCCATGCAAGATTTAATCATGTTCATTGGCGTGGAAACTGAGCAGGAATATTTCAACAATGCAACAGAAACTTTTTATTAAAAAAGGTGTGTAATTAATGTTATCACCAGAAGATAAGCAGGAAATAAAAGAAATACTCCAAGAATTAATGCCTGAGATAGCCGCAAAAGCTGCCGAAATTAATCTGCTTGCGATACCTGAAACAGTTGGCAACATGATGAAAGAACAGGCAATTCAGACTAAACTGAACAAGGATTTTTACGAGAAATATAAGCAATTCAAGCCTCATAAAAAACTTGTTGTATCTGTAATCGAAAAAGTGGACGGTGAGAACCCGGGAATGGATTACGAAAATATCCTTAAACTGGCAGTGCCTTTGATTGAAGAGCGGGTTCGGATAGAGAAAAGTCTTAATATGACCACTATTGATCCGAACCCTAATACAGATTTTAACGGAATACTTTGAGAAGGTTATTAGAAATAAAAGGGGCCGTTCTTGCCAAGGGCTTACGGCCTTCAAAACGACTGGCACGGAATAAGAGTTTCCTGACTACCTGCAACGGCTTTGTCGGCAACGATGGAGTGTTGTCGGCCATTGATGATTTGTCTGAAATTGACGTGATACCTTCTGAAGTAATCGGAACCGACACGTTGAATTATACATGCATTGATAACCATGGCTCCACCAATAATGATAAACCGGTTACAGGAGCCAATCATGCTCTTAAATGGACACAATCTGGGAGCTTAGGCGGTGTTTGGACTGTATCAACTGCTTATAAAGATGGCATTGCGGATGGTTTTCCGTATCCTCAAATGTTTTTATTCACGAACTGGACCATTATTTGTGGAGAGACCGGGATCTTTGAATGGGACGGCTCTACTCTTGACCGGAAGCTTACCGTAACGGCAGGTGGAACGTGGGACGCTGTGGACTTTGTGGACTATGTGTATATGAGCAATAGTAAAGTAGCAGTTACCCGTAACGCCAAAACAGGTGTTTATGCTGAAACAACTGATTTACCTATATTTTCCGGCATTGCAAATTACAATGGCAGGGTTTTGATAACGGCTCCGGGGGTTGAGATATGACAAACCCATACTGGGATTTTAAGAAGCCAAACCCTAAATACGGGTATGTAAATAATCCGTTTCAGGCTGATGAAGCAGAGCATACGAACAAGCATCATCCTTGCGGCTATTGGCCTGTTGGCGCACCGCTGTCTACGTCTACCAAGCCTATTGGTGGAACACTGTTTGGGAGTGGTTATAATAGTGTTTACCAATTAGGCATTGGTGATGATAATGAAAGACTCATTTTCACACAGATAACTAATAGCACTTATTATAAGAAAGTTTCTACTGGGTTATATTGTACGTTTGCTATCACAAACAATGGAGAAATGTGGGGAATAGGTGCTAATCTGAACGGAGCACTTGGCCTTGGTGACATAAATCCAAGAACAGCCTGGGAACAAATACCTGGTGTTTGGAAAGAGGTATCTACATCTTATGGAGATAATTGGAGCGTAGCAATTAAAGAAGATGGGACACTTTGGGTAACTGGAAGAAACCAGTATGGTCAACTTGGCCTCAATGATGAAATTGACAGAAACACTTGGGAACAGGTAGGAACAGCCTCAAACTGGGTTAGCGTTGAAACTGGTAGAACCCATCTGATGGCATTAAATTCTGACGGTGAACTTTATAGTTGTGGGTATAACTATCCAGGAGCGTTAGGACTTGGTGATGGAACTAAGCGTAAGGAATTAGAAGGAGCAACAACTGGTGTTGCGAAAGTAGTTTGTGGATTTATTTATACTGGCATTATTAAAACCGATGGTTCTGTCTGGATGACTGGTAGCAACAGTAGCGGCCAATTTGGGAATGGAACTACAACAGATACTAACTCTTTTGTAGAAATAACCTCTGCTGGGAAGGATAACGCTTTTATCGAATGTGGCGGTGGGGATTCGGCAGGCGATGGAACAACATTCTTAATTAAAAATAGTGGTATTATGTGGGCTACTGGATATAACGGGGAGAATGAGATGGGTGTTGCTGATACATCCAATAAACTTGATTATATTCAACTTGATGGCACTAACTGGGAATCTGTTGCAAATAAAGCAAGAAGCACTCTTGCAATTAAAACAAACGGCGAAATGTATGGAGCTGGGTGGAACGCTTACGGTGAACTTGGTTTTGGCGACAAAGTTCAAAGAACTGCTTTTGAGCGTGTAGGCAGTAAGTTATGGATGGCTGTTGATGCTGGGGATAAAAACATGATGGCAATAAACTGGGCCGGAACTTATGATTGGGGTTAAAATTAAGGGGAGGTAAAAAGATATGGCCAATGCTGTACCAAATAGTTTCGATGCAATGCTCTGGAAGGGGCAGATAGCAGGCGAAACAGATACTTTTAAAATAATATTACTGGAAGCAGGATTCGTGTTTGATCAGGATGCTCACCACGCATACGCTGATGTATCGACATACGAATTGCCTACTGGCAACGGGTATACTGCTGGGGGTGTTACGCTTACTGGCGTTTCGATAGTTGTTGACAACACAACCAACAGGGCGGAAGTCACATGGGATAACGTTCAATGGGATGTTGTTACGGGTTCGCTTGTTTATTCAGGAGCGATTTTATATGATGATAGCACAGATGCCGGTGGAACAGATGATTATACAGATGCAATCGTGTCATATAAAGACGCTGGCGGAACACAAACAGCAACACCTGGTACGCCTATTATTGTGAGCCAGATTAAAGAAACGGTAGGAAGTAGAGAGTAAGGAGATAAAACATGATAGTAGAATTAGGAATAAGGACTTCAAGCGGGATAACTGCTGAACCGTCATGGGAAATTATGGTTGCGGCAACTCCAGGAGAAGCTATTATACGTGAGATAACAATTACACTTGCAGCGGCCACGGCTTCGACAATTGGGCTTGGGTTCCCACAGGCAATAGGAGTAACGCCAGCATCAGCGGTTGATTTTGTACCTGTTAATCAGGGTGTGACTATGCCGACAAATGCGGTAACTTCAGCGCTGGCATGGGGAACAAAGCCAACAATTCCAACAGCATTTTTGAAAAGAGTTGCTTTCCCCGGTACAATAGGGACAGGGATAGTATGGGAATTTGCCGGTGATGAGGGTATTGTTATAACACCGGCAAAAACGGTAATACTTTGGAACCTTGCTACAAATGCGGTTATTGATGCGACTGCTGTAGTTGAAATATAATAGTTGAGTTGTACCAGGGGGTTAATCTGTGCTTATTGGTGGAAACAACATAATTATAAAGGGTAAAAAAAAGAAAACTGCTTCGAGGAAAAAGAGCAAGCTTCTTTATAAATATCCTGACAGTTTATTTGTTACGGATCCATCGTCTGTGTATGTGCATACATATGCAGTCATAAGTACTTACCCAGGCACAGAGATAGATTACGATAAAGCCGTATATATTGACTGGTGGGTAGCCGAAAACCCGGACGGAAGCAAAAAAGACGGCCTTGTTGTAGATTCTTACGGCGAATTCACAAAGCAAATTGACGGGTCAGCTTCCGGTCTTGTAGTCGATTCATATGGAGTCTTCCCTGTACCACAGATATTCCCCGATGGGACATCCAGCGTCTTTGTAGGCACTTACGCCAATATTTTTACAAAAGCTACACGTCAAAATTGGGCAAAGTGGACAACGATAGGGTCTCTTAACTTTACGCTTGGTGGAGACAACCTTGCAGGAGAGATGCCCTTAGATTGGAGTGGATTGGCGTTTGGTGCGAGGAAGCTTGCTAATAAGGTGGTTGTTTACGGTGCTAATGGAGTTTCTTTTATTACCCCATCTGGTAAAATTATGTCTCTACAAACGATATATCGAACCGGTGTGAAGGGCGGAAACGCTTTTGCCGGTGATGATAATATTCAGTTCTTTGTTGATGTAGAGGGCAGGTTATTTCAGATTACAGACACATTGCAAAAATTGGACTATTCTGAATATTTGGCAAGCCTAAGTTCAAATGTTGTTTTATCTTATGACCATGACAGCATGATGTTGTATATTTGTGATGGAATTTATGGGTATATCTATTCACCAATAGACAAGAGTATGGGAACTTGTTCCCCTTTTATAACCGGTATTGGGGTAAAGTCCGGTGAACTCTATACTGTAGCTTCAAGTCCTATCATAACGCCTGTTTTTGAAACATGCACAGATATTTACAACATGGGAACCCATAAAAATAAAACGATATGGGAACTTGAAATTGGTGCTAATGTTACCGGGACGCTTCAGGCTGCCATTGATTATAGGGATGATTTTCAAAACAATTTTACGACAACAAGCTGGGTTACGGTTGATGACAGGGGTAATGCTTTTATAACAGCTCTTGGCAGGGAGTTCAGGATAAGGGCTAAATCAGCGCCTTATGAGTATTTTGAAATAGATTATATTTACGCAAACGGAGTAATCCATGATCATTAGAATTTTACCAACACAAATACCTATATTTTGGGAAGCCATTAAATTTGCTGAAAACAAGGTTAATGGAACAGACGAAAAAACATTCAATAATCTACTGTATAAACTACTAAATTCAAAGGCACAATGCTTTGTCCGGCTGGACGATAACAGGCAACTCATGTGCCTATATTTAACGGAGATATATACAAATCTTGATTCAGGTGAAAAGAGCATTGCATTGGATTTAATTTATGGTTTTCAAATGATGTCCCAAGAAATATGGAATGACAACGAAACGGCGATTATAAAATTTGGTAAGTCTGAAAAATGCACAAAGTTTTATGGAATGATTAAGGCTGACAACAAAATGATGATGCAAATTGCGAAAGGGTTTGGATTTAAAGAGCTTGAAACCAGGATGTATAAGGATATTTAATGTCTCAAGAAAAAATAACAAGATATGCTTCATACATAGAAGATAAGCACAAGGCGTTTTTAAACGATATACAAAGCAAGCGTATTTCTGTTTCTAATGAATCACCTTTTGAAGATTATAAAGATGTCCCTATCGATGATGCTTTTTTCGGGGTAGGTTTTTTCATCAATGATTTCCCGTCCTTGTATGACATGTTTGGTAAATTTGTTGCCGGGCTTGATATCAATACCTTGCATGCTCAGATGGTTGCGGCAACGGTAAACGGGACTGTTGCAAAAACCATTATATCCAATGCAAATGCCACGCTCCAAGCAGACATTAATATTAATTCCATCCCCCGGTTGAACGCTGGCAATACAGATATGAACTCTGTTATGGCAGATATATTCCTCGAAGGGGAAGAAATAATTGAAGATACTCGTATATTATTGAACACAAAATTTGAAAAACAATTAAAATATTCTCTACTCCCCGTTGCTCAGGCAAGATGGGATACGCATTTAAACTGGAATAAAACAGTCGTAAGCTATTACACTGAAGTTATGGGATTATATTTTTCAGCTAAAATGGATGTTGAAGACGCTAACTATGCGGCGGCGGCCAAACATGCCTTATGGCCTTTTACAGTGCTTGACTTTGAAAAGGCTGCCTTGGGAGCGTTACAGGGTGCTACTACACGGATTCAAAAAGATGGAGTTGCAGGGACAAGCACCTTTCAGAAGTTAGTAGCTGGCGCACTTGGTGGTTTATCGGCCGGGGCGCAGATAGGAACGGCAGTCAACCCTCCGACAGCGGCCACAGCTACAAAAGCAGCTTCAAGTGGTGGCACTAATTGGGGTGCTGGTATCGGGGCAGCTATGGGGGCGCTTTCTGGTGCTTTCTAAATTTGGGAAGGATATACTATGAGCAGCGGTGGTGGTGGTGGATCAGACTATGAACCGGAAACAGTTGTAAGGTATGCACCTTATATTGAAGAAAAGCATAAAAGTTTTCTTAACGCTGTAGCGGCTCAAAAAACGCAGAAAATAAACGATTCTCCGTTTGGAAGCTATGCAGACATAGAGCTTGAATCCGGCTTTTTCGGAGCAGGTGAGAGCATCCTCTCTTCGGCGGCTTTATATGATGTTTTTGGCAAGCATATGGCTGCTCTTGATATTGAAGAGTTGTGGGATACGGCTTTTAACAGCACGTTAACCGCTGATGCCATTAATGAGTTGTCCGTTGCTGAATCAGCGTTACTTGATGATGAAATAGACTCTGAAGCAAAGCCTGAGTTTCTTATTGCCATGATGAACGCCAACGCTGTAACAAGCAGCACTTTTGTTATCGGGAATGCAAATATCGAAAAGAACAGAGCAAAAGCGATGTCAGCCTTTAACAACAACTTAATTTATACCATGATATCGGATGCACAAGCACGGTGGAATAAATCTCTTGACTGGAATAAATCAATAACCGAACTTAACGCCCGGTTGCATCAAATGTATTATGAACGCAAGATAAATGTTGACAATTTTAACACCAAGATGGCTGTTGAAGATACCTTATGGCCTTTTACTGTTTTAGAATGGGAGCGGTCAGCGTTAGGGGCTTTACAAGGTGCGGCTTCGGCTTCTTCGAGTATGGAGGCAGACGAACCAAGTGATTTTGAGAAAGGACTATCTGGAGCATTAGGAGGGGCTGCACTCGGGACAGCTATATTGCCTGGGTGGGGGACAGCAATCGGAGCGGTTGTCGGTTTAGCAGCATCATTTTTCTAAACAAGATAAGATCAGGAGGATAGGCAAATGCCTTTATTATTGGATGCAACATCATTAAAAAAGAAAACTAAAAAAAATAGACAAATAGCAAAACGTAACTTGTTGGCTAAAAGCCTGAACAAGCCAGCACCTATGACAAAAGGCTTGCTTCCGGATAAGAACACACCCATGGCGGCACCTGAGCAAACACAACCTGGGCAATTGACTTCTTTGCCTACCAGAGGCAACGTATCCGCTACTGGTAGCATCTTGCCTATGCCGGGACAAGGCGGCTTGCCAACAAGAGACCAAGTTTCTGCTGGCGGTGAAATCTTGCCTCCGCAGCCAAAAACAGGTATGATGGATTATTGGAAGCAGCCTGTTTTTGGTAAAATGCCGTTAGACCAATTTAGCGGACTTACCGGCTCTTTAGCCCATGCTATTGCGCCGGGTACAGCGCAGGGCAGGGTCGGTAAGATATTTGGTGATAGAGGTAACAGGATGTATGATTTACGTCTGGGGCGTGAATTAAAAGCTGAAGATGTAGCTGAAAAGCGAGGATATCTTGGTGATGTATTGAAGGAAGAACGGCGCTATGACGAAGGGGTATCTGAAAAAGAATGGGAGCGTGGCGCACCAGGCAGGGCATTAGATACGGATTTTAGGAAAGCGCAAACTCGTGCGTTGAATAGGTCAAGCGAAGCTGAAAGATCTATAAACAGATACATGGCAGAAAATCCTACTAAATCATACAAGGATGCTTCTGAATGGTATGCACGGAGAGGGGAAGGAGAGCCAACAGATACAGGCAAAAGTGCGTTCCAGGACGTGCATTCGCTCTTAACTTCAATAGGGAATGCTGATGCTGATGGATCTTATACTATTCCTGTAGACAGCGATGGCCATATTCCCCCAGCAGTTCGGGAGGCTTTAGCGGAATCTGGGGTAAACTATAATTTATCAGAAATAACCAAAACAGACAAACCTTGGTTGTTTACAGGCGATAATTACAGTAAGAAAATTGTTCTTGGCAGTTATGATCCTGAAAAAGCAGAGACATACAAAGCAAAAAAAGAGCACTTTATCGACAGTGGGTTTGAACAGGTCTCCAATAAAAAAGGGGAAACGGCATGGATTAACAGGAAAACTGGCGAAACATTAGACTTTGACACTGGCAAGGTTACTAAAGCTAAGAAAAAACCGCCTCCTACTGGTGGGGATACAGTTGGCAATTTATTAAAAAGTAAAGCTCAAAAAAAGGTAACAGAAAAAAAAGAACCAAAACCTTTACCAAAATTTTTTGAACCAGGCGCACCAAATAAATGGTTAATGGAAAATTTAAGGAAATTACCTGGATACATTAAAAAACAAGCGGATATGAGTGGGCAATAAAATATTATGACTGCGAATAGACCAGAATGGAATTGGGAATACGATAACGAAGACGAATGGCAGACTGTCGTAGGTGGAGCAGCGGGAGGTCAGCGGCAGCAACGACAACCGAAAGCTAAAACTGGCAAGAAACCAAAAAGGATAACACTTGCAGATCGGAATAACAATCCAGGGAATTTAAGATTTGCCGGACAGTATGGAGCATCACAGGGTGAATCAGGATTTGCTAAATTTGAAACTCCAGCAGCAGGTTTTGAGGCTTTAAAAAAACAAATTGCGCTTGATGCCTCAAGGAAACATACGCTTGGGAGTTTTATCAATAAGTATGCGCCATCTTCTGAAAATGATACAGAAGGCTATTTAACCTTTTTGGAGAAATCTACCGGCAAAAGCAGGGCTACCCTTCTTTCTGATATTGACCCTGATAACATTTCACAGGCTATAGCTAAATTTGAAGGCAGCACTTCTGCCGCTGGTACTGACCCTGCCCCCCCGCAATGGGATTGGGCTTTCGATGACGAAGACGAATGGCAACCTGTTGGGTTGGCTTCATCAAGAAAGCCGGAAACAAGTTTATTAAGTGAAGCTGGCAAGGGGCTTAAGTCAGGGTTAATATCAACTGCCGCTATTGCTCCTGCTATTGGCTCCATGACTGCAAAAACTGTTGGTTGGGATAAGGGAGCTGAGGCGATGGGCGAAACAGCTCTCGGCTTAATAGAAAAATCACGACAATATGAACCGGAAACAGGATTTAAAGAATTAGTAACAGAACCATCATGGGATGGTTTGTTAGAATGGGGAGCTTACACCATTGGAAATCTGGCCCCATCGATGGTTGTTGGAATGGGTGGAGGGGCTGTTGGGGCTAAAGTTGCCACAAAGATTGCTACCAAGAAACTTCTTGACAGAGCTGCCAAAAAATATGTCGCAAAGGGGCTAACTGCTAAGCTTGCGATGAAGAAAGCTGTAAGTGATATTGCCAAACGTGGAGCGGAAACAGGGCTTGTGGCGTCAACCGGGGCGTTGGAAGGCGGGAATATGTATCTTACCGATGCCGAAAAACATACCGTTGCGAACGCAAAGGTGGTGCCGCATATTATTGGTGGATTGGCGGCCGGTATAGTGGAGCTTGGGTTCGGTGGTGTTGAAATAGGTTTAATTAATAAAGTTTTTGGTAAGACTGTGGCGAAAGTTGCGAATAAGAGCGAAGGCGTAAAGCGTGGGTTGTTGAAACGGATAGCAGATATTTTTTCTAAACCAGGCGGCGAGGCGTTGCAAGAGCTAACACAAGAAGAAATAGCAATATTGAATGAAATGTATGTTGCCAAAGAGAGTGAGCCGACAGATAAGCCATGGTCAAAAGAAGGTCTTTGGAGGGGAGCTGAATCAGCAGCAAGCGGGTTTGTTGGAGGGGTACCTTTTGCAGTTGGCAGCTCTTTTGTACCAGACACAGAAACACCTCAAGATACGCTCAACCGCAAGCTAAATAATATTTTAGAAAAAGATCAAGTCAAGGACGATGCTGGCATGATTGAATCCATTACGAATGCTTTCTTAATCGGGGAGCTCACCAAGGAAGATATGGACGCTCTGGCGGAGTCTCAACCGATATTGAAGCCGGTATTGAATGAAATTGTTGCCAACAAGGTAAAGTTTGAAATCGATACTGCCGTCCAAGCGCAGAGAGCCGAAGATGATTTAGATACAAAGATTACCAAGGAAGCTGTCGATGAGTTTTTTGATAAAGGTAAACCATCTACAGCAGCAGAGGCCACACAAGTATCTATGGATAGTCCTACTCAAGCTTCAGCGGCTGATTCAATGGAAGTGGCTACAAAGGCTGAAACTGGTGGACGAATTGCTCCTGTGAGAAGTGTTAAGGGCGAAGTTGTTCCTGTTCCTGAAACCAAAAAGAAAACGGCAGCATCTGATTTAGAAAAATTATCTTTTATAGAGCTTGCTAAAAAAGCGGATGATTGGCAAAAAAAAATAGACGCACAGCACGATAAACTGGAAGCTAAAGGAGTAAGTTGGGAAGATCAAAACAAAGACCCTGCCCTGTTAGCACTTTATGATGAACGTTTAAAATACGACACAGCGGCATCTTTAAAAGGGTATAAAGGTGCAAAACAAATTATTATTAATGAGCTTGATAAAGACACCCCCCATAAAACACTTTATACTTCTATTGATTCAATATTAGATGAGCATTATTCGTTAACAGATTCAGAGAGTGGTGGCACTTTTATGATGAGTAAATACACAGGGGAATCTCTTGATAATGATATTGAAACAATAAAAAAAGTAGGGAAAGATATAAGTAAGTTATTGTTTGCGCAAGAAAATGCGCTGGCTGATTTTTATGCAACAATGGAAAGCAATGCATCTGGATTAACTCAAGAAGGGAAAAAAAAGTATATACAAGAAGGTTTGGTTTTAGCAGAAAAAATACATAAAAAAATAAAAGATTTTTTCTTAGACGAAGAGCATGCTGGGCAAAATGATCTCAAAACCCGCAGACAAACAGATACCGTTGTTGAGCAAGAAAGGCGAATTGCTGAACCAAGACGTAAAGATATTGAACAGCGTAAACGTGTCGATGAAATGACATCCGATGAAATGCGAACCGAATTGAAAACAAGTCATTTAACAGGGCTTGGCAATAAAAGAGCATACGAGGAATCTGTTAAGAAACCAGTACAAACAGCAAAAGAAGCAGACGAAGCCCTTAGAAAAAGCAAGGCTGAACGTGAAATTTCAGGGGATCGGGCAGCACGAGGGGAAAAGCCTCCAGGATTTAAAGAAATTGTTCCCGAAGGGGAAAT
>Ga0190307_1000237_pt1 | contig 17128 bp, 33 predicted proteins | sample 48700745_MG_FD_161653 | JGI IMG/M metagenome (GOLD analysis project Ga0190307, IMG submission 161653) | Hydrothermal vent sediment bacterial communities from Southern Trench, Guaymas Basin, Mexico - 4870-07-4-5_MG | ecosystem: Environmental > Aquatic > Marine > Hydrothermal vents > Sediment ... | reverse complement strand
ATTTTCAACTTGATAGGATAGCGCTTTACAAATAATAACATCTCCTTTGTCCCATTATGATGGATTACCACTCGGTATCTTTCGGGATGTGAAAAGAAAAGCTCGCCATTAACTTTAATTATAGCAATCTCCTCTTTTGTCCGACCAGTTTCTCTTTCTGCTTCAATGATTTTCATCGGAGTATTCTTATCAACCAAGATTGCTTCGCCCTTGAGTAGAGCTTCTGCGTCGTTCATACTCATTTCAAATTCTGCATCGCAGTGCGGGCAGAAGCATCTCTCCTCCTCAGTTTCCTGCTCATCTTCATCTATTGCTTCTACACCGTCTTCCATGACTCTATATGAAGTTACTGTTTGTTTAAATATCACATCACAATAAAACATATCTATTTCTTTATCGCAAATCGGGCATTTCATACATCCTCACCTTTAAATCTTGACTTCTTTAGCTGGGCTATCAATACGCTCTCTTACAAAATCTTTAAAGCAAGAGAGACAGCAAACTACTATCCTTGTTTCTGATAGTATCAACTCTACCTCATAAACTGCTCTGCCGCAGTTAGGACACCGAGCTATACAGTAATCAGGACGATAGACCTCATCATAGGTCAAAAATTTCATGATAATCATTCACCTCCTTATTTCCAATCGTATTCGCCAGCGAATTCAAATAGCAAGAAGCGATGCCACTTTCCATCTTTATAAATTTCAGCATCAGCATTGGATTGCTTGATAAATATCTTTCCATCTTTTAATACCGCTTCAACACACTCGGATTTACCATTATCTAATTCTATTTCCAGTGTTACTATCTTATCTGTGGAGGGATCTACTAAAATTGCCTCACCACGAAGAATTCGCTGAGCGTCTTTAATCGCTATTTCAATCATAGCACCACATTTTGGACAATAGCGTCTCTCGTCATCCAGGTTCCAGACATCCTCTATGACTTCTATAGTGTTTCTTGTTACTTTAAGCGGCTGAACAGCGTGAGTAAATCCTGCATCTGCTATAAACATATCTATTTCGTTATCGCAAACTGGGCATCTAACTCCAGACTGTCTTTCTTGCATCTTCCTGATTTTGATTTTAGTGCTTGGTTTTTTTGCCCCGAGAATCTTTTTATTTTCTTAATCACGCTCTTCACCTTTTATTCCTTTAAGAATATGAATTACGCTCCCACCATAAATCCTTATTTCTTCAATTTCCTTAAGAATTTGCTTCCGCTCAGCCTCTCGGCTTCTTCCTCCAGCTGTCTCATCATCTGCTCCCAAGAGACACGAATAATCTCGGCGTATGCTCCATATATTTTTGAAAAATCTTCTGCGCTAATTTCCCTCTTACGCCTAAGTCTTTCCACAAGATTTTTTATTCTTTCAAACATTCTTAATCACCTGCTTTGTAAAAAATAAAAAGAGAAGGAGGTCTCTAGCTCCGCTTGAAGTTCTCGGAAAACTTCTCTAAATTTATTACTTGCGATGGCTGATCCTTTGCAGCAGCGAGTGTTTCAAGGAAGCGATTATAGTCAATTCCTTTAGGAAGCGGAACACTAATCATATTTCCTATCAGCTCTATCACGAGCTCAATCTCATCGCCGTATCTCTTTTTCAGCTCCATAATTTGTGCTTTCCTCAAATCCACCAATACAGGTTGCTTATTTTTATAATACAATAATACCGCCATTTTATCCCTCCTCAAATGGGTTTTCATTATAATAATTTACAAAGCCAGCTCTTTTAAATGCTTCAATGACTATTCGCTCTGCATTATCGGTGCCTTCAACCTCCACATCTGCATAATCCACTATAAAATCCCCGTATTTTGCTTTCAGCTTTGCTAGGACTTCTTTTTCTTTTGGTGTGAATCTATGTATAACATCGGGATCTGTATCACGAACGATTAAGCTTTTTCTAGCGAAGTTAATTTTCTCTCTCGGCTAAAAGCTTCGCATTATATTTTATAAAAGTAAAGACTCTTCTCATTCTCTGGAACCACCTCGTATTCTCTATCTCAGTCTCTTATCTAGCTTGTCCTTTAGTATATTATGAAGCGGTGTAAATCCGTATGGGATATAAATCAGTGTGATTATCAAGCTCGCTCTGAAGGCATCGGGCTGTTGCAGGAACGTGAGAATTGAATAAAATACCAGCCACAGCAATGCGAAGTGGGCGAGAGTTACTGTTCCAATGATAATTTCTTTAAATTCATTCTTTCTCATCAGTAGTTTTTTCAGCGCCTCCATTTTTATATCCCTCGATTACCTCTTGTGGTGTCAGGATTAAGTGATTATCATGCTTAATTTCAGCGAGAAATCTCAGCATTTTTGGTATCTCTGAGCGGTCAGGCACATCACAAATATAATATCCGATATTGTCTCGGAGGTCTTCAAAGGCTCTCAGCTCATATTCGGTCCGTCCGTATTTAAGGCATGCTCTAATCACATTCATTCTTGACAAATCAACTATTCGCTCATTTTGAATAATTATAGCCATTTTTCCTCATCACCTCCTAAACATATCAATTATAAAAAATAAAAAGTTAAGGAGTCGGTGTCAAGGCTTAATCGTTGAAACGATCAAAGTTGGAGATAATCGCCGAATCATCCGCCATCATGATTACGGTTACATCTTCGTCAAGCTCGTATATAACTATTCGTTTTTTCTTCCAGGCTTCGTGTATTCGCCAGTCGTGATCCCCAAAATACTTGTCAAGCTTTTCGGCAGCGTCTTCTCGATCTTCGGCTTTTATGACAACAGCTATTATTTCATCATACGCATCTCCGCTTGTTATTACAAAATACTTCTTTCCCATCCTCCTCACCTCCTTATTCATACAGAGCGTAAAAGAAGAGTGCTATAATCCAGATAATCCACCACAGGAAAGCTATCATCCATCCGAAGACACCGCCAGCAGTGTTGCACATATACCACCACCATGGATTGAAATCGGTTTTATCCATTTGCCTCCGAATATCCTCAAGGCTCTCTGCGTAGTCCATGCTTCCTTTTGGGTATTTCTGAACCTCCAGGCATCTCTGCTTCAGTGATTTGAAGACTTCGTAATCAAGAGCAGCATCGTTATGCGGATTTTTGAAAACTAGTGCATAGTGTCCATGCGTCATGCCTCTAGCCTCCATTTCATTAAGAAGGTTATCCAGCCACACGGCCATTTGTTCAGCATCTGCTGCGGAATATGCCTGCTCATACCATCCGCACACAGGCAGGACCTGCGTGTAGGCATACACGCTATAGACTATGCCCGTTACTAGTATTACTCCACCCAAAATTATTAAAAGAGCTGCCATATCCTCTCCATCCATATCTTTCACCTCCTTTTTAATTCTTTAGTTATTCAGCGATCCATACTTTCAAGTCTTTTCAGCTCTGCTATAATGTTAATTATGTTCTCAACTACAGGCATGAGCTCATCAACCGATTTGTAAGCGCTCTCTTGCACCATTTCAAGGAGCAATTGCACCTGCTCCTCCAGCTCAGCCTCCAAATCAAAGCTTCTCCAAAGCCATTCGCACATTTTACATCACCCTTCGGCGAATAGAACTACTCTTGTGAGAGGGTCAAAAGCGAAGCAGTGTCTGCATCCAAAATTTATTCGGTATTCAACGCTCACATTTCGCTTCGTAAAGTTACGAATCTTCTCTATTAGAGTGCGCTTCTTGCAGAAGGGACACTCTGCATCAAAGAACGACTCGTTTAGCGCTTGTGCGGTTATATATTCCACTCTCATTTAGAGTTCACCTCCTTCTCTACCTCATCAACTGTGATTGAAATCTTCTTATAAACACATTGCTTGCAGGCTAGCATAAGGAGCCCGCAAGGGAGCACGAGATTAACTTTACCATCAACAAAGATTACGATGAATGGCGGCTCTGTAGTGCGAAGCATCTCTACCATGAAGTTGGGTGCATTCTCGGCTGGCTCCAGCTTAATATTCTCAAAGAAATTCGGATAGAGACTTAAATCTATCCATCCGTATCCATATCCGTATTCTTTATTTTCTCGGAAAAAGTCCCAGAGAGCACCAGATACTACCGTGTATTGAAAATACTGCCTGGGATCGTAGCACGCAACGATGAATATTTTTGCTAGGCGTATTGCCTCGCTGAAAGTTTCAGGGCTCAAAGGCATGGGGAGCGATAAGCTTTTTGTTTTCGCTAATTCTAATAGAGCTCGAGAATTTTTCTTATAAATTTTTCTGTCCAACTTCCCCACCTCCCAGTTTATATAGATTAAATGCGGGCTTAAAAAATTAAAACCCGCTACAATTTAAATTTTTTGTTTAGCGCTTACGGGAATCCGCAGATACACTCCATTAAGAGCAGTATTATTAGAATCCATATTAAGCAAAGAACTGCTGTTACTGCGAATTCCTCTATTGGATCCAATTTCGCCATTTCCATACACTCTCTCTTCTATTAATACTTTCTCGGTTAGTATATCAGCTACACTACGCCCGACAGAATGATTCTGCCCCCCTTTCTCAGTTCGCTGAGCATGTCTCTTCTTTCCGGTCTATGCTTACTTGTTTTTTCTATGAATTTTAGAATTTGCTTTTTAGCAATTGGGTTATGCTTCGCTGCCTCCAACCATTTTTCAATCAGTGCGCCCGCATCAGCTCGCCTCTGCATCTCCACTACCTCTCCTCCTCTTATCCGAGCTACACACGGCACCATCCCATCCATTATCACGGTTTTGTCTTCTTCAGTTCCTACTATCAACAACCTCATTTCGGCATCACCTCCTATTTATTTTTCATATTCTTCAAGATTTCTTCTGTAATATCTTCTATATTAGTCTCCGGTATTAAATCAGCCGCTATGATGACCACTGCATCATTTATCCTTGCACGGGCCTCCCTATATTTCTTGCTGTCCATGCGGTCTAATCCCCTCAATTAATAGTGGCAGCACTTGTTTTTCCAAAACTTCCGCTTTCTTCTTTTCCATTTATTTCACCTCCCTTGTAGGGCTTCAAGCTTAGCTATTTGATACACTATTGCTGATGTAAGCCACAGGATATAGCTTGTATCGCACTCAGCGCCTTTTCTATTAATATGGTGGATTAAGCAATCGTTGCATATCTTTTTTATTTCCTCCAGCACGGCCCCTGGTGTGTCGTCCTCACGAACTCGGATTTCTTTTTTCAGTTTGTTCTTTAGCTGCTCAATTCGAAAATCTAGCTCGTTTATCTCAACAAGGCCATTTATCATCTTCTTCCCACCTCCTCCAGCCCTTGCTGGAGCTTTACTTTTTTATTTGAGAAATGAATTCTTTATTAGTATCTATTAGAATATTTATAGGCAAGCCTGCGTAAATGCCAAAAAAGAGCGCTTACGCCACCATCCATGTCTAATTATATCAACTTTCCGTTTAACTAAATAGACCATGATCTTTCGTCGTCTTCTACTATTTAGTGTTTTTATTATCCAATCTATATATTCTTTTGGTGGATTAAATTTGGCTGTTATCTCAGGTGTCAGTGGTGCTAATGGATGCGTGCCTGTTTCTTTTCTCCAAGCACGCAGTAGCTCATACCAATATCTTTCATAAAGATCTGGCACCTGCAATAATCTACGAAGCTCTATACAGATATAGAGACCGCATAAAAGTCGTCGCTTGCCCTTCAGGCATTCGTAATGTGTGCATTCTTCACAGCATCTGCCCTTGCACACTATTGTGCAATACTTTCTAGTATGCGTCCATTTCATCGTTCTTTCTGTTAATGCTAAAGCTTCCGAATAGGAGTATTTGCTATCGTTCATTTATATCGCCTCCCTATTTTTTAAATAATCTATAAAACCTATAAGCGGCTCTTCTTATTAAGAAATATTTCTGCCCATCTTTCTTTAACTGAACTACATTAATCTTTCGGCGAAGGAGATACCTTATGATTATTGGGATCCGTCGTCGGCTCAGAAGTTTTATGATTAAATCTATCCATTGTCTTTCTGGCTTGAAATTCTTGCTGACGATCTCCAGCGGTAAAGGATCGTAGTAAGGATGGCTGCCAATTTTTTCTTTCCATTCTATTTCAAGGAAACAGCGAGAATAATAATAACGATAATGTGGTATATTTAATACTTCCTCAAGATAGGAACATATATAAATACTACAGAATAACTTCCTTTCACCTCTGAGGCAGGCGGGATCTTTGCATTTCTTTTCCCAATCCCAACAGCAGTGGCCCTTGCATATCCGTGTGCAGTATCTTCTGATAAGTGATTTTTGCATCACTCTTTCAATTAAATTAAGAGCCTCAAAATAAGAATATCTGTGTTTATAAGATTTTAGACTTCGCCCTTTTAGAATTGGCTTGCCGTCCTTTGTTAGAGGTATCCTCCAAGAATCTAAAATATAACCGTAGTTATCAGCTATGACTGCACGAATTCTCGTGCCCCTTGGAAAGCGAAGATTCTTAATGGAAGTTGTGGTAATCGGCTCGTTTCCATTTGGCAGCAAATATTCATAGTATCTCATTCTGTCACCTAGTTATTCTTAATGTGCTCATGGAATCGGAATGCTTGCCGATGAATCATATCCGTAAATCACCCGTTACAGGCAGCACCTCCAATGCCTCCCGCAGCAGCTCTTTCTGCTCATTTGGTAGTCCGTATTCCCAATTGGGGCTCCTTATGTTGAATCGTTCAACAAATTCCTCTCGTGTCATCATGGGTATCGGCTTTGCCTTCGTTATATAATGTTTCTTGCGATGCCTTCGGATGCGCTGCGTTTTCGGTGTTATCCATAAGTCTATACCGATTACCTCCACTCTTATATCTTTGCCTTCATATATCACTCTCTCTCCGTTATGAGGTATAATTACTTTCCGCATTTCTTCCACCTCCGTTATTGGCCGAGCGCTGCCGTTAAGAGCAGCGCTCTTTGACCAATAAACGAGCCTTAAAAAATAAAAATTTAAGAATTAACCAAAATCTCATATATGTGATCTCCAAGCACTTTTGTATATACCTCCTTATGCAAGCGGAGAAATTCCTTGTTATGCTCACTGATTTTCAGTGCCGATTTGATTTGCTGTCTTCTCTCATCCTCTATCTTCGCTAGCTTTCTTCTAAATTCCTCTTCTGCTAATCTTCTTTTTCTATTATACTCTCTCTCTGCATTGCTAATCATTTGAATTGTCATCTCTGTTATGCCTGCCTTCCGTAGCAGTAGTTTTCTCAACTCTTTTGCCCTCTGCTCCCGTGTTTTAAGTATCTCTTTTAATCGGTTATCGTGTTTCATTCTTAAATCACCTTTCAGGCGGAAACTCTGCACATACCTCCATCTCTATCCGTCCAGAAGAAACTGTTAGCTCGTTAATTTTCTCAGCTAGTTCATCATCTATAACATCTGGCTCTATTTCGGCGTATGCTTGATAAGTTGTTATCTCAAACCAGTAATCTATTTCAAAATCAATGCCAGTTATCTGTTTTAGTTTTTCTTTCAGCATTTCTGCACAGCGAGCTAAATCATCAAAATCTTCATCAGTGAACCATGTGCCTTGCGGATATACCGAAATTATTATTTCTTTTACCATTATCTTCACCTCCAATAAGTGAAAAAATAGAAAAGAGAGGGAGGCAGGCTTATTCGGGAAGGAGGCGGAGGACACCGTCTATATACTCTGCATCGCCGTCATCATGAACGATGCTATACTGGGCGGAATTGAATCGCCTCTTTGCCTCGTCCTCTGTTTCTGCCAGCCCAGCGGAAATCAACTCGTCCACTGCTTCCTCTATGCTAATCTCGCCACGCTGCTCTAGCAATTCTCTTATAAACGCCTTTATGCCTGTCTTCCGTGTTCGCCTCCTCCTTCTTGCTGTGGATGCTCCCGCCACTGCGGTTGCTCGCCTCGTTATCTTCTTCACGGCGTTTTCAACATCATCAGCCGTGGCCTCTTCGCCCTTCTCAAGCACCACAGAAACGACCTCGTTAAACACTTTGAACATAGTATCTGCTGGCGGGAAATTGACCACTCCGCCCTCTCTGACCTTGCCCACTTCCGACAGTATCTTTCGCTTTGCTAATTCTCTGTTACAATACGCCGCTAGCCTTATAACGAACTCCTTGGCTGGCCCGTCATCAAAATCCACCTTTTCGGCAATTGACGCAAGCGCTTGGTAGGCGCTTTCGTCCATTCCTGCGGGAAGCACCAATTTATCATCTGTCGTTATGACCGTCTCAATCGCTTTTAGCACACCGTCAATATCTATACCAGCCTGCTTCGCCTTTTCCTTCGCCTCGTTTATTTCGCCCTCCACACGCTTCAAAAGCGCCTTGCGTTCTTCTTCTATCTTTTGGTATTTCTCCAGCACCGCTCTTATTCGTGCCTGCTCCCTCTGCAGCCTCTCAAGCTCCCTAACCACAGCCTCTACATCTTCCGCCATTTCCACATACACCTCCTTATACCGCCTTTTCGGGCGGGAGGAAAGGCATTTCGCCTTCCCTCTTTCCGCCTCCTCTTTTCTGCCTCTATTATGCCTTCCCCTCCCCTTCCCCATCTTCTTCTCATAAGAATGGATGAAATTATGCCGATTTTCGCTTTTCATTATACGAGGTGTCTGCCTTCTGGCAGAAGAAGGCATTGGAGGCATATTGTCTTCTCTCCTCCCTTTTTTCCTTCCCCTTCTTCTCTCGCATCCTTTTATCATCTTCTCTCATAAATCTTCCAGAATTATGCCAATTTTCGCCACGATTAAAAGAGGTAAAAAATAAAGGGAGAAAAAGGCAGATAGGAGGCATTATATCTTCTTGTCAAAGAATAGTAATTGAAGGTATTCGGTGGGTATCACTTTGCCTTCTTCCTCGCTCACTTTCGCAAGGCCTCGGTCCTGCAGCTCATCCAAGACACTCATTGGCACCTCTGATACATCTAAATCTCTTGCCATCAATAGCTTGCAATATTTCTTTACATGGGCTGGAATTCGTGGCTCCCTTCGCCTCTTCCAGACTTGTTGCCTGCCCGTCTTCAATATCATATCAAAGTCTTCTTTGTTGCTCGTTACTATCAACCACGCCAACTTCACATCGCCCTCAAGGAATTTCGCCACCTTTTGCACTAATGGCTGCCTTATTGTTTCCCTCCAATACATGCCCTTCGGATGCGCTCGTGCTATCTCCATTTCCTCCAAGGCTTTTGCCCTCTTATGCTCATTTATGATACTCGCAAGGTATCCCTTTATCTCCCTTGCTCTGCACCTTCTTATCAATCGCTTTGCCTCTCTATATACGAACTCGGGGTGCTTCCTCGGCTCCCACCAATACAACCGCCAATACTCGTGTATCGCTCTCGCTAGGCGCTCTGGATTAACGCCCATCTTTTCCAACTGCAGCCTTGCCCATTTTTGTATTACTGTCGTTTCCTCTTTCAGCTCGCTTTCCTTTTCCTTTAGTATCCGAAGCGCCTCCCTTGCTGCCTTCTCGCTTCTTGGTCTGAAATACTGACATCCGTATTCATCTCGCTTTATAAATGCCCTATCTGAATGACTACACTGCTTGCCATCCCAATGCTTGCACAGCTCACAGAATTTCACATCCACCACCTCCTAATGCTTTCTCGCACTATTTCACGCTCCCTACAAACCGCTCCACACGCCAAGCACTGGAAATAAGGCGTCCCAGGTATGCCAAGATGATTTACTCTGCGGCCGCACACTGGGCATCGCCCCATGACTATTTCTGGCACTCTGCCAATGATTTTCACGAACACCGCTACTTCTGTATTACTTCGTCTCACTGCTATATATATAAGATTTTCTTTATGCTCTGAGCGCATCATAACCACCATCCTTTTATGCTTTCTTTTATTATTTCCTCCTCGCTTCTTACCATTCCACACGCCGGGCACTCGTATATGCCATTCCACCCTTTAAGATTTGTTTTTCGGTGGCATGCTGGACAGATGCCTCTGACTACAACTGGAATACCTTGCGGTTGCTTTGCGTATATCATCTTCTCCTCGCCTTGTTGAAATACCGATATGTATATGAGGCAGTCGTCGGTCTCCTCTTTCCTCCCTTCTTTCTCCCGCTCATATATCTCCCTTCTCCCTTGCATTTTCAGATATACATAGGAAGGAAGAAAGGAAATCCTTTCCATGCTCTAAACGCTTCTTTCGCCGTAGGTCTTCACCTGCTATATATAGAGATGTAGAGAGTAGAGATAGAGGAGGATACACATACTTAATATCTTTTAAGACAAATCTTATTAACCAGGCTCAGAGCGGAGATATGAGCGAAAGGCTAGCGGAAAATCCTTCTTTGGCAGCACTTGTTTCAGCCATGTGTGGCTTGCCTCATTTTGCCAAGAATTCCCAAACTCTGCTCTGCTTTGTTCTTTTAGGGAAAGAAAGGATTTCGCAAGATGGATCGTCCAATGGGCGCTTCTGAGGCGCCAGAAGTCATCCCAAGATGCCAAACTCGCACCAGAATTGCCCAATTTCAAAAAGGGCGGTTTTCGCCAAGCGGTTTCACTTTTCTGAAAGGGCGCCTCTGGTGCGAGATTGGCACCTTCAATCTCTGCTCTCCGCTTGCCATTTTGGAAAAGAAAGAATTTCACACGGCGGTTTGCTTCGTTATGGAATTAGCATTTTGCTATCGTTGGCAATTGCTAATCTTCCGCCACGTATCTCCATTCCTTAGTATCTTTCGTTTCTGTTAAGATTTGAGTGATGATGAACTACTTTCTATCTGCCTCGTATCTGATAATTGGCAATGTGCAAGATGCGATATTGAATCTCCTTTGAGATATTCTTTCTATCTCTTTTCTTCTCTCTCCTTTTCTGCCAACTTTCATTCATCTCAAAAGCAAAACAAGGGTGGAGATATATAAATGTATTGGGAAGCCAAAATCGTTTCTGGGGCGAGTTTCATCAACTCTTACCAAATTCCTCCAATTAATGAATGGCGAAGGATGGTAAGAGATTGAGGGACTCTAAGCGGATCACCTTATTTGAATAGAAAGGATTTTTCAAGGTGGCTGGATAGGGAAATTTCAGGAGTGAAAGATAGGAGATGAGCGAAATGGAGGATGAGAGGCTGGAGCGATTTTATCTTTCCTTGTTTAAGAAATCTGAGCGAAAGTGGAGGCAAATTGTTTGGCAAGCGAATAAAAAGCGCTATGGAAATACGCCTTGGGATTTTGCCAAGAAATATGGAAGAATGCAATAGATGCCTTTCGTGGCGGAAAGGGCGCCTCTGGTGCCTTCTTTCCGCTTTAGTAACACGAATGTATCCAAAAGTTGCTAACTCTCGCACTCACGCCTTCTTCCTCCTTTTCTTTTTATCTCTTACCAGCGCTCTTCTTTCACCTCATTTGCGACAGTATATATGAAGGGAGGAAGAAAAAGATGGGCGGTGGCGGGGAAGTAGGTGGTCTTTCACTCTGCCTTTGCTTGCCCTGTCAGCATGCAAAAAGAAAAGAGCGAAGTGCATAGCAGAGGAAAATCACTGCTGAGTGCTAAGGAAATTCCTGTGCTTGCTGAGAGGCAAAGGAATTCCTTACCCCAAAGCCTATATAGGATCGGCCTATAAAAATAAAAAAGAAAAGGCCTGCCATTTATATATAACCAGCAAAGGAATGTTATGAGCCAGCAAATATCTTTATAAAAAACAGGCCATAAATCGCTAGTTATAAAGAGAGAGAAGCAAGGCAATAATGCCTGCTTCTTCTCCACCATATTGGTGGATCAAAAAAGAAGAAAAAATAAAAAAGAAAGATACTACCATCTTTTTATTATAGGGCATTCATTACAGGCATCCTCGCTTTCTATATTCACAATATTGTAGTAGAGATCGGTAGAATCCCAATATACTTGCCAGCATTTGCCGTCCTTGGTTTTTATGATGTAACAGTGGCATAAGAAATCCTTGCGCTTCTCAATTATTTGTGCCTCCTCGGCTTGCTCTTTATCAACAAAGTAATCACCGTTTGCTTGCTTTCTTGCTGGTGCTAGAAATGCCTTGCCTCCGCTCTCGTCTATTTTTATATATTTTGCTCGTGGGTGCTCATTATCCCATAAGAGATGCCATCCTCTCCCTCTAGCCACGCCATCTTTGCCTCACCCATCCAAATTTTCTTTGCCTTCTCCTCACCTAATAAATCTACCATTCTTTCTTTGCCGAATGTGATTGCCTCTGCTAGCAGTATTCTGGCGTTTCTGAAATTGCCTCGCATGATTTCTTCCTTCGCCATGTTAAGCCTCGCCTCAATTAGTTTCTCTAGCTCAAATATGCTGAGTTTTCTTGTCATCTTCACCACCTCCCGTATGCTACATAACACAACCCCACAATACACAATTCTACCGCAAGGATTGCCACCACGAATAAGACTGTCCTCATAACTATCTTTGTTGCCTCTAATATCTTTCCGAAGAGATGGCTGATTTTCGGATGTCTGTTTCTGAATGCATCCTTTCCATTCCTTATTTTTCCTTTCACATCTTTCTCCCTCATTTCCATTAATCCTTTGGATACATCCCTATTTAAATGTATGTTTGAATGAAAAGAAAAATTTCGCCATGTCCTTTGATGCCCACCATTAATGTTTGCTTTCATTCTTTCACGAAATTCGCTTTGCACCGTTATGCCTTGCTGGCAGTTATGCAAATTTAGTTTGCTACGAAATGCTCTTTGCTAAAAGGATGCCGTTATGCAAGCGCTGTGCGATAAGAAAATACGGTTGCTAAATAATGCCAAGAGCATTATGCTTTCTCAATATCTCAAGAAATCACTGTTGCTAAATAATGCTTTCTCTGCTTGCTACCAAGAAGCACATATCCTATAAGTTCCTATATAAATCTATATAGGAAACTACCAAAAAAAATAAAGGAAGGAAGATTTTTCGCATCTTCCTTCCTAATGAATAAATAATGAGGCGAGAATAATGGCCATACCACAAATAAGGGAGACTATTATAAAGGGATATGCAAGAACGATGGCGATGGCCATTTTCTCGCCCATCTTTCTTGCTTTTCTCCGTATTTTCCTTCCCGCTTTCTCCCACCATATTTCCATTCCGCATCACCTCCTTAATATATCTCAATTTTTCCTTCCGCAACCTTTCGCATGAAATTTCTGAATGTCTCCGAAAAGAAAGAAGTATTCGCTAAACTCCTCGCAGTCTCTCGCATCTTTTTGTTTAGGATTTTTCTGAAATCTTCGTTTTGTTGCATCTCTTTCCAGATTTTCCTTTCTATTTCTCCCATCTCTTTCCTCCTCTTTTTATTTCAAAAAAATAAGGAGGAGGTTTAACAACCCTCCTCCTCTAAACGACCCAGTCCCTTTTTTGTTATAACAATATCCTTTCCTTCCCTGCGTATATATCCTTTATCAATGAGTCCCCACCGTCTTTTGTTCAATGTATCGGTGGAAAGCCCGAGTGTCTCTTTCCCGTATTCCCTAAATTCTTTCCATGTTACCCTTCCTCCTTGCTCTTTTACATATCTCAATAGTTTTATGCTTTCTTCGGACATCCTTCCTGCGTGATGAATTTCTGCTTTTCCTTCTTCAGCCTCTTTTTCTTCCATGTATTTTCTCGCTTCCTCAAATATTACCGCCAATTTCTTTATTTCCTCTCTGCTCATTCTATATATGCGCTCAATTTTCCTTATTTTCTCTGCTTTTTCTTTTATGTTTTTCCGCTCAAATGCCTTTGCGCCTTCTTCTCTTATCGCATTCTTTATATCCTCCATAATTTCACCCTCATTTTCTATATCTCTGAATGCTTCTTTTATATCTTTTTCCTCCAACCCGTATTTTTCTTTTATCTCTCCCAAAATCTGCGGTTTTATTTCTTTCTTCTTTTCCTCGGCTGTCTTTAGGATTTTCTCGTATTTTCTCGCCATCTCCAGTGCTCTTTCGTATTGTTGCTGTGCCTGCAGGATTTTCATTATCTCCTCTTCCGACAATTCGGGCGTTCCTTCAACATTTGAGAAGGGCTCGCCACTTCCCTTCTCCGCTTTCTTGTTTTCCTTATTTCTCGCCATTCCGACCACCTCGGCGGACACGCCTCTCGGTCGCATCCGCCGTCCCGCTTTCATCTCTTTCATCATCTCTATATTAGGAGAAGGAGTATTTAAATGTTTGTGTTCGCTTCTATTTTCCTTTCGCATATTTTCATTTCGCTTTTCTTCTTTTCGGTCGCCATCCCCTCTTGCTCTCTCGCTATCATCAATAATAGAATAGGAAGACATATTTAAAGCCTTTCGTTTGATTAAATTTTTCTTTCAATACCATAAGCCAAAAGGATAATGAATATGCTGAGTGTGAAGCGCTTGAGAGGGATTCACACGGCTATATAGAATGAGCCTGACAATATAGATTCATGCTTTGACAATATATATCTGACAACAGAAAATATATAATTCGCTACTCCACTATATATTGACAAATGCCTATTCGCATCCCTATATAGAAATCAAATCGCTCTAGTGAAATTTTTTGACATTTGCATGGGTCTATATAGAATATATAAATTCGCTCAGCCTATAAATCCTATATAGATGCTCATCCTTCCTATAAAGCCTTTTGAGCTCGCTTGACAAATGATATAGAATATATAGAATATAAGGAAAGCGTCATGCTTGGGATTAAAGAGCCTCGCATGAAATCCTCCAGAAACTCATTCTCTTCCCAATATAGAAACCCATAATCCTATGCTCGCACACATAAATCTTTATTCCCTTTCAATACGCCTATGCTCAGCCACTTATCCGATATGACAGATACGGAGAAATACATAATCTATATAGAAGTCCCAGAAATAAGGAGAAATCTAAATAGAAATATATAATCAGGCATTATTCCACCCAGGACGGTGGGGGGGAGTGAGTCTGATTTGGAAGGATAATTAAAATATCGTTTGTTTTAGAATAAAATGGGTTTGGGGCAAGAGATTTTGAGTGTTTTGGAAAGTATAAGAGCAGACATAAAAACCTATGCAGAAAGCAAACAATATTATTTAATAGCCTATGATACCGAGCCCGATTTAATTCCGAGATTCCCAGCGTTGGCTTATTTTGTTTCTGCGATTTCTTCTACTCCCGCATCTCTTTCATTAGGTTCCTCGTATGATTTCTCTGCGAATGTGATTCTTTATAAAAAATTACCTTTAAGCGGCGATGCTCAATTAGATGATGATGTTTCCGATGCGATAGATTATTTCGTTTCAAAAGGATACGAGGTTGCTTCAGTAGGAATGGAGGATACTTCAGTTGGGAGCTCTCTTTTAAGACGAGCTGAAATTACAATTAAATTATCAAAATTATTGAGGTGAAATGCTTGCTTGGGAATTCGAGCCGAATAGAGGTGCTAAGCCGATGATTGGAGTTCCGTTGCATCCTTCGTTTCCATATTTGCATATCGCTGTGATTTCCTCCATTCTTCAGGCTATGAGACAGTTTCCTGGGGCACCTCTGACAATTTCTCGCCAATTTGAGATTTCACAAGCGAGAGAAGAAATTGCTCATGCTTTCTTAAAATCTGATTGCACTCATCTTCTTATGATTGATTCAGATATTGTGATGCCTCCAGACACCCTGCCAAAAATGCTTGCTGTTGATGCTCCTGTTGTTGTGGCAAAATACGCAGAGAAAGGCAAAATGGAAGCATCGTATCACTGCTATCATCATTCGCAAGTCCCATTCAGGCGTGATGAGAAAGTTGAGGTTAGACCAGGTGAAAGAAGAGAATTGAAAGACATTGATCCCATGTTGTTTGGGCTTGGTTGTGTTCTTGTGAAAAGGGAAGTATTTGAGAAGTTAGAAGAGCCGTATTTCAAATTTACTATTTCAGGTGAAGGCGATGATTACTGGCTTATATCAGAAGACTTTTTTTTCGCTCTGAAATGCCATCATGCTGGTTTCAGACCCGTCTTTTGTGATGACATAGAAGTTCTTCATTTGGCAACTGTGGGAATTAAACCTGGGAAACTTGAGGGAGTTGAGTGGGTATGAGAATTGGAATTTTGTCTCCTCCGTTTTTCAAGATTACTGAGGATTCACATAAGCTATATGGTGGTTTAGAAATTCGCACTCGTGAGCTGGCACTCCGTTTGCGAGACGACGGCCATGAAGTAATCATGTTTGCTCCCGAAGGCTCAAAGCTAAACGGTATAGAGGTTGTATCAAATCATCCCACATGGAATCCAAGCCAAAAGACATCTCCTTATGATTTAGAGAAAAAACAGGTTTTAGATAATTTAGAAATTTTAGATGCTTGTGATTTTGTAATTGATGACACACATTTTAAGTATTTCCACTATTTGAAGTGTCTCGCTCATAGACAAAAACAGGAATGTCCTGAGTGTTTATTTTCATGGGATTTCCAACCATCTATACAAAGTTTTCCTCATGATGTCTCATTCACTGTGATTGCAGTCTCTAAGCATATAATGTCTGCTTTGCGTCAGAAAGATCCCAAGGGAATTCACCGATTTAGATACGCTTATCCTTTTGTAGCGAGGCTGTATGAGGATTACTCACTGAGCGAAGGCGATAGAAAAACAATTCTTTTCCTAGCTCGCTTTTCGACCGTGAAGGGCCCGCAATTTGTAGTTCAGTTAGCGAGAGATTTCCCAGCTTATCATTTTGTAATGGTGGGCGATGTTCTTTTCACTCAAGAGCCTCACGTCGGACAAGCGTGTCTTGAAGCCTCCGAAGAGCTGGAAAATCTTGAAGTTCATTTCAATGCTACCTGGAAGGAGAAAATAAAATATTTACAAGAAGCCGGCGGTTTAATAGCTCCTCACATCTGGGCCGAGCCATTCGGTTTGCAGATGGCAGAAGCACTAATGTTTGGCAAGCCTGTATTAGCAACAGGAATTGGCGGTGCTCAGGAGATTCTTAATAAGCATACAGGAATGTTCATCCCGCCACATCAGGAATTCTATAAGGCTGTTAAGAGTGCATTCAAGCAATTCATCAAAAAGAAGTTTAATCCTGATATATGCCGTGGAAGAGCAAAATCATTAGATTTCAATAAGAATGGTTACAAAATCTACTGGGAAGAAATCAAAAGAGCCACGGTATAAAACTTATCCAATAGGAGCTGCTTCGCCTCAAAGCAAAGCGGTGATTGAGAAATTTGACGAATATGTGCATAGATATGGTCGCTCT
>Ga0190307_1000232_pt1 | contig 17344 bp, 31 predicted proteins | sample 48700745_MG_FD_161653 | JGI IMG/M metagenome (GOLD analysis project Ga0190307, IMG submission 161653) | Hydrothermal vent sediment bacterial communities from Southern Trench, Guaymas Basin, Mexico - 4870-07-4-5_MG | ecosystem: Environmental > Aquatic > Marine > Hydrothermal vents > Sediment ... | reverse complement strand
GTAGAAGAAACGTCGGAAGAATTTCTTGACTATCTTTTCCGGAGGAAGAATGGAATCGGTCAGATATCTAAATGTACAACTGTGTCATCAATGAGTGGGGGTGTTTACATAACAGGTTTTTGGAAAGGTCTTGATGACCTTTATGAAGATTGGGAAATGAAGAAACCTGTTTATTCAGTAAATAGTGACGGCACTATTACAAAAACTTATACTGATTGGATGCCAGTAGGAGTTAAAAAATGAAGATAGGAAAATGGATTATGTTAACAAAAAAACTCCCTACAGTTGTATCACCACCAAAGATGTCAATATTTTATGCAACTCCGTGGAATTATGATGTAGATAGAGTTAAACGAGAATGGTTTTTGTATAAGTATTCTCATAGAGGACAATCTTTTAAAAGTTTCGAGCGCAACGATAAATTCCCAAGTCTGAACGAAATGGTTGAGGAACTTCAGGAAGCTAATATTACATCTGTAATAGACCCTGTAAGAGGCGGAACAGAACCTACGGAATCTACTGCTGTCCGTATATTCTACAGAGGTGAACAGATAAAAGTATGGGGCCATGAATACAATGATATGAAAGTAGAGAACTGGAGCGAATTTTATCCCCAAGCATATGACTTGATTCCTGATACTGATGTCCAGACAATGTACATGGATACAAGATTAACTAAAGGTCAGCGTACTGTATTTGACGCTGCATTGGTTGATGGTTGTAATGATTTTCAGGCGCTTCTTGTTGCGACAGGGCAAGATATAGACGGTTCTCCTGCTCCTATTGGGTGGTTTCGCATTAAGCCGGAGTATGGGTTGATTTATTGTACTGAGGATGAACTTGAAGAGACGTATGAGAAATAAGGAGTTAAGGAATGAACATAGATAAAATATATAAATCAATAAAACCAATACCAGATAAAGCTCCAATACTACTACCTGTATATGATCCAGATGAAGTTGAAAAACTTGAAGAGAAATATAAAGAGCTTCTGGGAGAACATATTAACCTTGTCAAAGGACTTATTGAGGATTTCTACTGTGACGGGACAGATTATGAATGTATTCCTTTATGTGAAAAACTAACTGGCATGAAATGGGAGGATATAATAAAGTGAAAGAAACATTGATATATTATCTATTCAGGAGTATTCCCGATCTTGTTATGGTCGTTGCTATGCTGTTGATGATCTTTATTTCTTACACTATCGGCAGCGGTCAGGCTAATAAAATGTGGAAAATTAATCTTAAATATCACTTGCCGGAAGTGGCAAGGGATGAGATAAAAGAGCTGGAGCAGTCAGTTAAAGAATTAGAACAGGAGAATATATACTTAAAAACGAAACTGGATGCGCTTTTGCCTGTTGTAAAAGCAGTCAGAGATATAGATTTTTATAAATAGGAGGATAACATGGGACATGGTGAAGAAAATATTCCGGAAAAATGGATGGGTAATCCCGAATACGAAACCGAAGGATTGATTGAAGTCAATAATGCCGGCGATATATTAAATGTTTATGTTAAAGGTATACGAGTAAATTTCAAAATCAAACAGTATATTTCCGGAGTAATGCCTACAAAAGAAGAATGTGAAGATGCCGGATGGGAATGGAACAATGGAGAATCATATATTCCGGACTTTATTACTTCGGAAGAATTTGATTGATTTCTTGAATATTACATGATATAATTTTTGAATTGGATATGGATATAGTTATACCAAATTACTGGGGGTGGGAGTATCATCAAAATTATTACCAAAAACGTGGTGACTATTTTCTTCGTAACATTGCTTTTCAGCTTGTTAAAAGAATGAGAGATAAGGATGCTAAAAGAACATGGTTCAAACGGCAATCTTTCAGAAGATATTTTGATGCTTACAAACGTTCTTGGCAATTCAAACACTATCCCGGCCTGGGAAATAAAAAAACTCAAAAATATATCTGGTCTTTTGCTGTGTACGTAGCTCTAAATTGGGGTTATGACATTGAAGAACTTGAAAAAGATTGGATGTACTCTATCCATGAATTAAAATATTGTAAATAAAAGGAGAATAATATGGTTTATCTAAAATTGCATGAGATTATGCAGAAAATTGGATATGTCCAAAGAGATCAGAAAATCGATATGGGTTCAAAAGGTTCATACAATGCTGTAACAGAAGGACGTATTTTACAGAAAATAAGACCTTTACTTATTGAATATGGACTTGTTATTGTTCCAGAAGAAGTAACTAAACTGGAAAAAACTGGAAGTGTAACAACCCTTGCTATGAAATATCGGGTTATTGATGTTACAGATGGGGATCAAATAACAATATCTTCGATAGGCCAGGGATCTTCGACAGGAGACAAGGGGGCCGGAGCAGCTATGACTTACGCCGGGAAGTATGCTCTTATGAAAACGTTACTTCTTGAAACCGGGGATGATCCTGATAAACGATCAGACGTAAAAATCAATGAAGAACTTGACGAACTTTCTGTTCTTGCCCAGAAAATAACAGAAGAGATAAAACTTCTACAGAATGGAGACAAGATCAATGCAGAAACAGCCAATGCAATGATAAAGTATATCAATGCCCATAAGACCGATAAGGCTGTCCTGAGAGAAGCAGAAACATCTGTACAGAAATTAAAAACGCAGACAGGAGTATAAAATGGAATTGATAAAACTTGATGATTCTTTAAAAGAAGTTGAAGAATCCAGAGCAAAACAGATCAAAAAATGGTTTGAGCCGATGGTTAATATGCTTGAATCCTTTGAAGAAGAATACGAAAGAGTCCTTTCACTCCCTATGAGCAAAGAAACCGCGGGAGAAGCCAGAGCCTTGAGGTTAAAAATCTCCCGAGTTAGAATAGACGCTGACAAAGAAAGAGCAAAACGTAAAAAAGCTTACCTTATTGCTGAACGTGCTATCCAGGGAGTATACAATATTCTCAAAAATGCAGTTACAGACAAAGAACAAAAACTTGCAGATATTGAGAATTATTACGAAAATCTTGAACGAGAAAGGATAGAAAATCTTCGCAAAGAAAGAGAAATCGAACTCGCAAAATATGAAGTTTACGAACCTGGTGTCAATTTGGGGGAAATGTCTGATGAAGCTTGGAAGAATTATCTCACCGGAACAAAAACTAATTATGAGACTCGTATTGCTGCCGAAAAGAAAGCCGAAGAAGATCGTCTCCGGAGAGAGGAGGAAGAAAGGCTTCTTCGTGAGGCCGAAAAAGCCGAACTATTAAGGCTTAAAAAAGAAAACGAAAAACTTGCAAAGGAAAAAGAAGAAGCTCTAAAGAAAGCAGAAGCAGAAGAAGCAGCACGATTGGATGCAGAACGTGCGGAGAAAAAAGAAGCAGAAAATACTATAGAGAAAAATGAACTTTCTGAAATGGATATTCTTGGATTTGCCACGGAACATAAAGAACCTGAGAAACTTATTATTAATGAAGTGGCAAGAAGATCTGACAAACAGATTCTAACAGAAGCTGCAGAATATCTTTCAAGACTTACCGGCGAAGCACAATCCCAAACTGCACGAAATGCACTTATAAAGGCTTCAAACACACTTATTGGCACAACCATGATGTTATAGGGGGAATCATGAAGGGGCATGCAAAAGTAGAGATTGTTGATTGTCCAGTTTTAAATGTAATTGAAGTATCTGTACCGACAGATCAGAAAGATTATGTTAGAAGCATCGTAAATAAAGCAAATAGTGAAAACCCGGACCTTAATTTTGAGCTTATTGGTAAAGGAAAAATTACTGCAAAAAATAGTTCAATATTTTTATTATTTGAAGATATGCCTTTTCTAAGAGTTGAAACAATTAAAAAACGTCGAACAACCAGTCAGCATACAACACTTAGAGGAATAGAAAGATTTATATTCTATGCTGAGAATGGATATGAGCCGACTGCAGATGATATGTATTGGATACATGAAGGTCTTCTGGAAAAATACTCTACTTGGGTTACAAATCCCAGATCCGGAGTTTCTCTTCCAAAAAGGACTTCCGATCCTTCAATGACTACTACTGAAATGGCAAAAATTGTTGAAGGTGCTTTGAATGAATTGGCCTCAAAAGATATTCCGAAAGAAGTTCTTGATTCAATAGGCCATAAAATGAAAACACTATGGGAGAACTGGTATATTTGGCGTTACAATCAAAATAAAGATCCTTTATTTGAAGTCGAAAATGGTATGTCCTGGGAGAAATATCGTGAATTACATCCTGTTTGTGAGTTATGTGGATTAAAAGGTGTTCCGGATAATCCTATTGAACGTATGCACATTATTTCTGCCGGAGCTGATAAAGCTATATATGAGATGCCCTGGAATTGGATTGCCTCTCACCGTTCACATCATCAACTACAGCATAATGAAGGGTGGGATATAATCAGTAGAACATATCCGCATATTAAAGGCAAACTTAAAAGAGCATTGATTTTAAGGGGGAAGATTTCTGATGAAACGTTCTAATAATCTGGTTGAATTGCTTGGTTGCAACGAGTGTGCATTTTATGATGGGTGTATTTGCCTTTACGAAGGGAAATGCCAAAATCTTAAAGATTTAGAAGATGAAAAAAAATTTGATGAAAAGATGGAGGAACAATTAAATGCCGGCAAAATGGTTTGAAGATGATGAGAATAAATATCTGATTGAAGATGTTCTCTCAGGAAAAGTAGAAATGGAAAAGTATCCGCTTGCTTATCTTAAAGAAGCGGCAGGAAGAGAATGGGATGGGAATTTACATGTTACCGATTTAAACAACGGAGACAGGGAAACATTCCTAAAATATACAACATTCTATTCTGTCAACCCGGATAAACTTGCTTTCGCAATATCCGGAACTCTCAAACATGCTCAACTTGAATCTGAAAATGAATGGTCAGAGAAGAAAATAGAGTATAAAGGGATTAAAGGAACTCTTGATCTTCTACAAAAAAACAACGATGGAACTTTCTGGCTTGTTGATTACAAAACCCAGGGAGCTTTTGCAGTAAGAAAGTTTTTGGGATGGGTGAAAACTTATGAACCCGAAGTGGATACGAATGGAGTACCGGTAAAATTTAAATCCGGGAAAAGAAAGGGTGAACAAAAATACAAATCCAGATGGATACTTGATCCTACAAAAGCAGATAAGGATTCTTACAATTACCAATTGAATATTTACAGAAAGGCTATTGAAGAAACCTTTGATATAAAGATTTCCAAGATGAAAATATTCTTTATTCTCAGAGATGGCGGACTTACTGCAACAGTAAATCAGGGGCTTGATAGGAATACTTATTTTCTTGATGTTGATTTTTTGTCAGATGAAGTTATTGATAAAAAGATCGAATCAAAGCTCTATCTTAAAGATAGAATTGAAGAGTTTATTAACTTTGACGAGACAGATCCTAAAGCAAAAATGAGTCTGTTGAAAAAGCTTGTGCCTGATATGTGTACCGAGAAAGAAAGATGGCACGACAAAGAAACTGGAGTTGATAGAAAATGTGAATCATACTGCCCAGTAAGGGAAGTATGTAGGATGTTAAAATGAAAAAATATATATTTCTATTATTGATTTTTATTCCCATGGTCCTTTTTGCTCAAGCATCTAACAATGTTGATTTATATAGAGACCTTCTTGTGGCTCATATAAATCAATACAGGGTATCAATGGGATTACCGGAGTTGGAATATGATCTGAAATTAAACAACCTTGCTGCTGCATTTGTACAAAAATTGGCAATAAATAAAATAGCAGATCATGAATTTATAGGAACAGATGAATTTGTTAAAGTTGCCTTAGCTAATGGTATTGAACCAGGCATTGCACATGAAATCATTCAAATAATACCTAATAATGTTACACCCTTTAATGTGTTCTATAATTTCTGGGCAAGTCCCGATCATAAAAAAGCAATGGAATATTATTATGCTGAAAAAATAGGAGGGGCCGTTTTTAATGACGGCGAATTATATTACATTTTATTTTATATATACGAAGAAGGAGTAAGATATGAATGAAGCTATGACAACCGATCCGATTGCCGAAATTATCAGAAAACATCTTGAGTTTGAATTATCACTCAAGACTTCACTTACAATCGCCATAGAGCTTGGAGAGCTCTTAACAAAACAGAAAGAAGGTATTGAACATGGATCTTTCACAACCTGGGTTGAGCAGAACTTACCATTTTCGGTAAGAACTGCACAGAATTATATGAAACTGTTCAATAAAAGGGAAATCCTCGAGGAAGCAAAACCAAAGGATATCACAACAGCATATTTGATGATTACACCAAAAAAAGAAAAAGCTCCGGTTGTGTCATATGCTATTGTCGATGATGATGAGGAAGATGAGGAATTTGTGGATATTGAAACTGAACCTGCAGAGAGTATACCACACACTCAATCAAATATATTCAATTATTGGAAAGATCTTGAGCCGCTTATCCAGAAAATGTTATTTATTCACCGGAAACTTGCGGCACTGAGAAACTCAACAACTCCGACAGATCTTGGGAATATGATTGGAAATATAAAAGATATGGCAATTGTATTGGAAACATGGAACCCTTCATTGCTTAGAAAATGTACTGTATGCAATGGCAAAGGATGTGCATTTTGTTTAAATGGAAAGACAGGAATGTCAAAGGAGAGTGACTATTGAAACTCAGGTCTTATCAGGAAGAAGCTGTCACAGCAGTATTAAAAGATTTAGCTCTGAATAAAAAGACTCTTTTAATTATGGCAACTGGGACCGGTAAGACCATAGTTTTTGCTCAGATCGCTAAGATAGCATATCAAAATGGTTTGAAAACATTGATCCTTGCTCACACTGAGGAACTGATTGATCAATCTATTGAAAAAGCTTTTAATATCGTTGGTGTAATCCCGGACAAAGAAAAAGCTGAATATCGTGCAAATAAATTATCTGAGGTTGTTGTCGGATCTGTAATGACAATGCAAGGAGATCGGCTTAAAAGATGGCCGAAAGATCATTTTCAATTGATAATTGTTGATGAAGCTCATCACGCTGTAGCAAAAAGTTATCAGAACATTCTTAATTATTTTGGAAAATATGCTCTTCTTGGAGTCACTGCAACCCCGGACAGAGCTGATGAAAAAGAACTGGGAGAAGTTTTTGATTCCATTGCTTATGAGTATCCATTGCACAAAGCGATTAAAGATAAGTACCTTGTTCCAATAATTGGCAAAAGAGTTACTGATTTTGACATAGACCTCAAGGATCTTAAAGTATCCGGAAAGGATTATACTGACAAAGAACTCGGTTTGGTTATGTTGAAAAATATAATACCGATTTCGAACAGTATAAAAACAATGGTTGATAACAGAAAAACTCTGGTATTCATGCCAAATGTAAAAAGCTCTGCAGTGCTTGCGGAACACTTAGGGAGGATAGGATTAAATGCGGATTATTTATCGGGTGAAAGAGGAAAAGAACGGAGCAACATTTTATACAGATTTAAGTCTGGGAAGATCCAGGTTCTTGTCTCTTGTAATATTCTTCTGGAAGGTTTTGACGAGCCGGGAGTGGAGACAATCGTTAATGTACGACCTACTACCTCAAGAGCGTTATACTCTCAGCTTGTCGGTCGGGGAACAAGACTCTACCCTGGAAAAGAAACTCTTGAACTCATTGAGTTTACTTATAACTACGCAAAACTCAAACTTGTACAACCTTATGAACTCTTTGCATCAAAAGAATACGATCCTCGCCTCAGAGACAAAGCAAGCTCTACTACAAGTGAAGGAGTTAATCTCCTCGCAACGCTCGATGCAGCAAAGACCGAATGGGAAAAACCGGAGAACTTATCACAGAGACTTATCACTAAAGAATTTGGATTCCAGCAATTCGATCCTTTTGCAGTTGCAGAATTATTTAACGACAATATCTCCGGGGAGTTTGATATTGAGTATGGAGGTAGAAAGCTCAGAGGAGCAATCACCCCCGGACAAATAGAAATTCTCAATAGATATGGAGTTAATTGGAGTGAACTTAACAAAGCTCAAGCATCAAAATTGATAGATCTGTATAAACAAAATGGATATATCCCAATGAAAGATAAGGCAACCAGAAATCAAAAATGGTTTCTTACTAATAATGGATATAAATATGACAAACATATCATGAAAGCCCAGGCTTCAATAATAATTGATATGATTAAAAAAGGTAAAATTGTTTTTGGAGAATAACATGAATGAATTAGATTATCTTCTACAATTGAGAAAAGATATTGATGAAAGGATTAAATCTTTACGGAATAAAAATAATATTTATTCTGATAAGAAAAAAATCAGAGAACTTTTTAAAAATCAATATGAAGCAAAAGCAAAAGAAATTACTGGAAAAGAAGCAAAGCTCCCCTGGTCTGGTAAAGAAGGGAAGCTCCTGAATATAGATCTGGAAACTCATGGAACTGAGGTTCTTGTAAAGTATATAGAATTATTCTTTTCTGATAAAGACTATAATGTAGCAAATTTTACAAGATATAAAAATAAAGCCGGATATTCTTATTCTGTTTTTCATGGATTGATTCCAAAGTTAGCAATTAGTACAATAAAACCACCAGTTGTATGTAAATATTGTGGTAAAGCAGATGGTCATACTTGGAATTGTAAAATATCTGTAGAAAGACGTGAACAAGCAAAGCGTGAGAAAGAAGAAATTGAGAAAATGAGAGAAGAAAATAAAAATATTTCTTTTACGGAGATGTTTATGACAAATTTAACAAAAAAGAGAAAATCTACAAAACCGTTGACATTTGATAATCTTGCAGATCTGTATAATGAACGCAATAATACAAATATGGCAAAAACACTACCATTAGAAAAAGTTTATGATTGGGCTACAAAAGAACCTGATATTGTAATAAATGAAGATACTTCTCTTTCTTTAAAGGAATTATTATGAAATTCAAGGAAATACCGATAAAAGACATTGTTCCCGGGGATTCTATGAGAGAAAATATTAATCCAGAATTATCGGAATTATCAGATTCCATAGAAAAATACGATATCATTCAACCAATACTTGTTACCCCCCTCGTTGCCGGGAAATATAAAATTATTTCGGGGCATAGAAGATTCGCTGCAATGAAACAAAGAAATGAGTTCACAATTCCGTGTATCATAAGGTCTGATTTTTCACGAAAAGATGAAGTATACATATCTCTGGTCGAAAATATACAGAGAAGAGAACTCACACCATCAGAAATATTAAGTGTTTACAATAAACTTAAATCAGAAGATAAAACTTTTACTCAAATCAAGTTTGCTAAACTAATTGGTAAAAGTTCCACCTGGGTTGCAAACCAGTTTAAATATGTTGAGTTATACGAAATCCTTAAAGATGAAGGTATTCCCCAAAGTGTTCTTGACAGTTTTTCAGTTAATCATCTCAAGCAATTATGGAAAGTTCCAAAAGAGGATAGAGTTAAAGTAGGTAAAAAAGCTTCCAAAGCTGCCAACGGGAAAGAGAAATCAAAAATTCTACAAAAGGCTATCTCATTCAACGACGTTTACAAGTTTGGACAAAGTGATGATTATTCTGAATTTTACGATTTTGTAAACAAAATAAATCCATATGTAGCCGGCGACACAGGTTTGTTAATAACATTTGACGACAAAGCAACAAGAGAGAAATTTTTACGCCAGGTATGGGATTACCGAAGAACCGAAATATTACAGATTATATTACCATTTTGGGCAAGAGACAGGCTTAAGCGTTTAATATTTCTTCTTGACGAATTACTCAAAGAAGGTGAAGATGAGAAACTGAAACTTATTAAAGAAGAGATTGTTGAACTATACGATGAAGGCAATAAATATCTCAAAAAATACAAACGGGATATAGTAGACAGGATAAAACCTTATGATAAACTTGTTCCTAAAATACTGGATGAGGCAAAAGCATGAAATATGTAAAACCATTTTCGCTATACAAAAGAAAAACAAAATCCGGAGAAACAGTATATTACTACCGATTATATAAAAACGGAGTAAGGTCTACTGGTAAATCAACTGGCTGCACAAATAGAGCAGAAGCCACAATGTGGGTTATAAAGAATATATTTAAATAAAAGGAGACAGATTATGGGAATTACACAAAAACATTTCGATGCTCTTATGGATGGCAGAGAGTGTGCTTTCTGGGATAAAGAGGGTGATATTGTCCATGGAAAACTTACAGGAATAAGAAACACAAAATTCTTTAAGTACACATGCGATAAAGGACAATCATATAACTTCTGCAAACCACTGCCTAAAAATAAAGAACTTTTCAAAAACGAATAAGGAGTAAATCATGAGTGATACAAATGTAATCATTATCAAAGGAAGGCTCACGGCAGCACCGGAATTGAATTATTTCGGTACAAAAAACACAGCGAAATTAAAATTCTCTCTTGCAAATAACACCGGATACGGCGATTTCAAGAAAGTAAATTTCTTTAACTGTGAAATGTATGGCAAAAGCGGAGAGGCTCTTGAAAGGTATCTTGATAAAGGTACTGCTATAGTTGTGGCGGGAGAAATGATCCAGAATAGATGGGAAACTCCAGAAGGATACAAAAAAAGCGCTTTTAAGCTTGTTGTAAAAGACTTGAGTTTCGCCGGCGGAGCCAACGATAACGGATCCAATGAGAGTAAACCGGCACAAACACCAAAAGCAGAACCGGCAAATCCATTTGCTGCAGCCCTTGGAGGAGATGATGATATTCCATTCTGAAAAACGAAACTGGTTTCGTTTTTGGAGGCAATTGTGAATAAATTTTTCTGGGCCGGACATATTAAATCTGTTAATAAATGGTTAAGACCAAGAGTAATTAAGCGTGGGAAAAAGTATATTGGTACTTTATACGAAACTGCTGAGTTTAAAAAATTCAAAGCATCCCTTGCCGCTACTTTTATGGGTGGAAATCCTATGATGGGTTATGTTGATATGAAAATAACCGTTTGTATGGGATGGAGATCTGATACCGGCAATATTGAAAAAGCAATCGGGGATACTTTGGAAAAATGTAAAATTATCCAAAACGACAGATATATCCGGAACATATATTTTGAAAGACATTATCATCCTATATCTACAAAGAACAAGAAATATTATGATCTTCTTATAATTGAGCTTACACATGTGCCGGAAAAAGATATGGAACAAATAGAACTTGAAAAAACTACTGATATGTTAGGAGTAGGATATGACGTGGCAGGAAGCAATAAAAAGAAGCCCTGAGGATACTGCGGTACTGCATCGAGGTAACTATGTTTACTTGAGATACCCGAATGGATCAACGTTTCATGCTTATGCAAAGACTTACCGAATTATAGAGAAGTGTCATTCATCAGTAGATGGAAACTGGGAGCCTCTCTATGATAAAGTTACGGCTGTCCTGGGGCTTTGATATCCAAAACATATGTATCCCCGATTGTCTCTTTCCCATTATTCAGCTTCACATAGGCCCAAAAACGCCATTCTCCGGCCTTGTATAGATCATTTGGTGATTGGATATCATAAGTAATGTAACCGTCTGTAGCAGGGCTGGGAATTGTACCTGGGAAGGAACCTAAGACACCATCTGGATCGAAGTATCGAATCTCAGCCGTACTTACATCTGATAAATCCGCTGTTGTTACACAACGTAAAGTTAAAGCCGTATCGTTTACATGAACATCTGCCATTTTAATCCCCCGATAAATCCGTAATAAGATCTGCAACAAAAGAAATTTCAGAAGGTAAATCTTTCTGATATTCAATCTCTGTTTCAAGATCTATTTCATATTCGATTGTGGTTATAATATCCTGTGTCATATCTCTGTAAAAATCTCCTTTATAAAATTGATTGTGGAATACAAATTCTTTATAGGAGGAAAGGACTTAAATGCTGTACCACATGCAACAATCAATCTACTCCACGCATCACCTATTGATCCAGAAAGCCGGGTCCACGCATCCCCGGACGTACCGCACATTCTTGTATAAGCATCACCGGAATCTCCCGGCAAATACGAATAAGCATCACTCATCTTTCATAACTCCATACATCATTCTCAATATTCATGAGTTTATTGTGTTCCTCTGTTGTTAAAGTTTTTATATCTTGTATTTTATCTGTTTCTATTTTAATAGGATTTAATTTGTTTTGTGCTTCTCCCATGCTTCCCGGCTGATTATTCGCTGACAACTGTTCTGCCCATACAGCACTTGCCGTCATGACAACGGTTAGCGGTGGGAAGATGGGTAATCCGTTATATATAAGATCTAACCCCCCTAAATCTAACGGTGTTTTATATGCCACATATAAATCATCAAAATATACAGAACCATCGGTATTTAAAGAAGATAGTTGAGTTGTTATAGCATCAGTTTCAATCGATAGTTTTATTTTAAGTTGTCCTGATTGTATCGGTGTCCCACTTACTACAAGTAATTGCCAATCAGTTATAGTTATATCCGCCTCACACTCTGTCGATACCCCGGATACTCCTAATCCACTAATAGACAATTTAGGAGGTTTGTGAATTCCTATCGCATAATTGAGTGAATTTATTTTGCAGAATATTGAAATTGTAATGGGTTCATCAGGAACACCAATAGGAATTGTAAATTCTAAACAATGTTCTACTCCTGCAAAATAAGAGTTTAACCTCCATGATTTTTTCCCTACCCCCGTAGTATGCGCTGTTGTATCTTCTAACCCTTCTCCACAAGACTCAATATATCCATTTGTATACCATGCCTTAGATTGTCCAACTGCTTCATTATAATCTTCAAATTTAATCTCTGTTCCCGGATTCCATGCACTCCTATAATTTGCCCCACCTTCACTCACTACGCCACCTGTAAAATCTACTCCAAGTCTAATATTCTTAAATACATGAGTTGAACCTGCATCATTCTGCTGATTAACAAAAGTAAAACTTCTATCGGCATCTTCATTTTCTGAAATATTATTTGAATTATTGTATTGCGTATTAAAGGAATAGCAGCCGTGTGTGGATTCAGAAGCTGCTGAATAATTAGAATCATAACGACATTCTCTGTATATGTTGTTTTCAAAATGATTATTACTACATCCTGCCATATACATTCCTACTCGACATATTCCAAAAGTATTATTCAGTATATTGTTTTTGGCTGCACCTGAAGATAAAGCAATTGCATATCTAACATTAAAATGATTATTCTCGACAATGCAATCACTTGACCCCCCGAGAGTCACTCCATAAACAGTTCTCCCAATTATAATATTGTTATGGATATGATGATTTTTTGCATAAGAACTATAATAAAACCGATCACATCTCAGTGTCGTGCCAGTTAAATCACTACTACCTGTGCAATTGCATACTTCTACTTCTGTTTGCCATGTTTGAAAATACATAGGTCTATAACAATCATGGATATTACATCCGTCAAATAAACATTTACTATCTATTTTTTCTTGCGCAGACATATACTTTGCGTATGAATATCTATAATGAATATATTGAATATCATGCAGTAAAACACCCTGCATTTTTATAATGCCATTTTGTATTGACCAATAAGATTCAGCGTTATAAGTAGTATCATTCCCTCCTACTATAATATTTCTTTCTTTTAAAGTAAAATAAGGAGGTATATCAGCATCGTAATAATGATTCCTGCCTAAATTAGTTGTAAACACTATTGTTGTATCATCATTCTCTGCACTATAAGTTATTGATTGTATTTCTCTTATCTCATTATAAGCCCATGATCTATAATTCCTTGTTGATGAATATCTTGCCCCACCACACATTATGTTATCGCCAACTGCCCATGAATTAGACAAATCACCATTCAATACAACAGTCGCTTGACCGGCTAACGCATCAGATTTCAAAGTTGCCCACATTATAGGAGGTTTTGTCCCCCAAAGCTCGATACCTGCTAGTTTTCCATATCGATACCCAACCAGAGACCCTGTAATAAATCCATATTCTGATTGCCCGGAAATTTGATTAGAAAATTCTAATTCAAAAGTTCTATTAGAAGAATCACTCCTGTCACTCCAATTATAAGGGAGCGGATGATCAGCATCTTCTCCAACTAATAATGCTTTTGGTTGTCTGCTTGATAAATGCCAAGAACCAGCCAAATCTATCTTGTAATTTCCTGCAGCTGTAGAAGGCACGTATATTTGAGGATTAGTCTCACTGCCTGATTTAACTATTGGGGAACAATTCCAGATAGAATAATAACGACTCCTATAGTCCATGTCATCGTTCGTTCCATGATCAGTATCCTCTCTTGTTAAGGTTAAGTCCTGGTCAAGGATAATTTGATCTGTAATAACTAAAGTGTCACTTGTTGTTAAAGTTACAGTATTATCGATATATGGTATCATGAATATATTATCATCATTGGGCCCATCTTGAGCATAATTAAGATAGAATGTTCCGCTGCCCCCTGAGACATAATCAACAACAAGTCTCCATGTATTTGCAATTGTTGTTATTGGATAAGTAGAAGTAAATCTACAATCTATCAGTCCTCTTGTATATGACCATGTATTATCAGCAATCCAGTTGTTTGTTGAAAATGTTTGTTCAAGTCTTGTTACCCAAGAACCTGTATTCTCCTGTAGTCTAATCCTTATATCTCTATATCTCGCAGTAACACCGCCAAAATAAGTACTGTATAGACTAAATATTACACCTTTGAAATTCCCTGCTTTTGTCGGTGTAAAATGAATGTTCCTGTCGGTAGTGGAAATAGTCCTTATACCAGAATTACTTGATCCACCATTATTGGAAATGTATTCTGATCATAACAGTTCTCGTAAAATTCATTGCCTGAGACAAGTGCTGAGAGATTTCCTGCTGATTTTTGAATTAATATTGACATCTATTCCAACCTCTCTATTTCAGAATACTTTAATTCAATTTCATTTTCTATTAGTATTCTTTCTTTAAATACCGGGTGATTATCCTTTGCCCATTTAAGCAATTCTTTATCTGAAATTGTATTATTTAATTCTGAAAGTAATTCAGCTATTTCTGTTTCAAGCTCTATCTTCTTGATTATGTTCCGGTTCTTTATCTCTTTATTACTCATAAAGTCTCCGTAGAATATCCTCTCTTAATTATAGCTCAAAGCAAGTATTCATCTCTCCTGTTTTTTGTCAACAAACATATAAATGATTATGCCAATAGCAACTGCCACTGATACAATACTACTCCCAAAAGCTATATCATTCTTTAACTTCATCTCTTTTATTTGCTTGTCTAAAAGCTTCATTGATTTTTCCGAGTTCTCCAACGACACTAATAATTTCTCGGTTTCTAATTTCAATTCTGTTAATTCCTGCAGCAGTTTCCCCGATTCCTGAGTTAATGACTGAGCCTTGAGCATTAAGTTCTTTAGATCGCTGTTCAATTTCTCTGCCTGTCTCATCAATTCGGGAAGCCGCTCTTGTAATTGCATCAAGTCGCTCTGAGATAGAATCACCAGTCTGTTGAGCCTGATATATGCTTCCTCGTAACTCTTCTGTAGTTCCAAGTATGGATTCGTAATCTCCTCTGCCGAAAGTGAACCAGAAAACGTTAGCAGCAACAACACCAACCAAAAAAGCAATAAACAACGATCTAAGCATTTTGGATAACCTCCCCAATCTTTCATTTCTTACCACCGGGAAGTACAGCTTTAAGCACATTCCCACCAATGTATATTCCGGCAATTATAGTCCAACCTTGACCGTCAAGTAGCTTCATAAATAAAGCTATTGTAGCAATAGTGAATACGATAAATTTCTTAGGTAGCATTTTGTTAAAGAAAAAATCTAACTTATTCATCCCAACCTCCGGGCTAAAATATATCTCTTGCTTTTTAGAATACCCTCTTTTGCGGTCTTGCTTCCTCCCTCCCATGGGTCTCTCTTCACAATATCTTTATCAGGAAATAACTCAGCAAAATGACCAACAACAATTCCGCCGTTAGTAACACGATTAAAATAACCAATAATATGAGTAAACTCTTCATACTCTTTTACCTTGAACAATTCAACCGGAATACCTACAAGACCGGATAATATTTGACCGATACCATGAACATCATTAACATAACAGTCTTTACCTAAATACGGTACTCCTGCATAATTCTTAACCCGGGTACTCATAACGTAAGCAGCGTTCACAGTCTCGTATTGTATCTTATGTTCTGCCACTTCTGCATAAATATTTACCAGATCAATATAATAACAACCGTACTTTTGAATGTTCTTGTTTAATACTGACCTGTTCTGATAAATCATTTTATTACTCCAAACATCTTCAAAGCAATATATGATAGAAACATGAAAAATGTTGTTGATACTAATTTCCAAAGTAGTTTGTTTATTGCATGCTCTACAAGAACAACTTTATTTGATAAGTCTTTTATATCATTTTTTAATTCCCCATGTTGTCTTGTATTCTGTTCGTCAATATAATTAACCTTATTTTCAGTCGATCTAATGGATTTATCATAACCATTAAAAATCTTCTGCTTGATTGTACCCATCTCCTCCGTGAGTTTTTTAATTGACTCATCAATCTTATCAAGTCGTTTGTCATGCTGTTGCACCGTTGTTTCTATCATTGCTTAACCCTCCAAGTTTTCGCTATATGTTATATGGTCCTTTATAGACAGCTTCCACCATCTATATTTATTACCTATATGTATTTTATTGCCATAGTGCCGGAATAACAACCATGTAAAAGGAACACGGCAAACAATATCATTGCCATTATGATATCTTGTTACACCTTGCAGTCTTTTTTTAAGTGTCTTTCTGCCGAAAATAGAAAATACTCTCGGACAACCAAACACCGTTGTTTCAGGAGTCTTGCCGAAAGTAAAAACAATATCCTCATGTACAAGTAAGGCAAGAGCAGCCCCTTGTGAGTAACCTAATACTATGATTTTCTTATCAAGGTTTTTATAAACAGCTTCCTGAATTATTGCTCTTATCGCCTTGTATTTCTTAAGGAAGCCGGAGTGAACAAAGAATATATTATTCATCTGCTTATAAGGTTTCTTCCAGAATGAAAAATTTTGAATCCAGTCTATTCGGCTGACAGAACCTTGCAATTTAATAATCAACTTGTCTGCTGTTTCTTCTATCGCGTACTGAGTATCCGTGGTAGATTCTGTCTGCCAGTCTGCTATTACTGTCTGTTTGAATATTTGTCTTTTCATATCTTTTTTGCTTTTATATAACCGTAGAGGAAGTTAGTTTTAGGTCTGGTTTCATTTGTTGTTCGAGGTGTGCCGTTTGAGCCGTCTGAAATTAAATTCAAACTCTTTGTATCTGTCGCATTCCAGTAAGAT
>Ga0190307_1000230_pt1 | contig 17490 bp, 16 predicted proteins | sample 48700745_MG_FD_161653 | JGI IMG/M metagenome (GOLD analysis project Ga0190307, IMG submission 161653) | Hydrothermal vent sediment bacterial communities from Southern Trench, Guaymas Basin, Mexico - 4870-07-4-5_MG | ecosystem: Environmental > Aquatic > Marine > Hydrothermal vents > Sediment ... | reverse complement strand
AGAGCGCCGTTCTTGCACAGCGGAGGTCCGGGGTTCAAATCCCCGCCGGTCCAGGCAAAAATTTTTAATGGTCGAGATTATCAATTTCACCCAAAGAAAAATTGATTTAGAAAAAATAAAAAAAGAATTTGAAAAAATTTTAAAAATTCTTGGAATTGAAGAAAAGAAAGTAATTTTTTATTTTGTCGGACCTTCAAGAATGAGGAACTTAAACCGAAAATTTCGAGGCAAAAATAAAGTGACCACGGTTTTAAGCTTTCCTTCACCAAAAGATTTTGTTTATCCCAAAGAAGAAGAAATTTTAGGTGAGATTTTTCTTTGTCTTTCCTATATCAAAAAATTAGCTAAAAGAGCCAATTTAGATTTTGAATTATTTTTTTTAAGAATTGCTATTCATGGAATTTTACATCTTTTAGGCTATGAGCATCAAAGCCAGGAAGGAGCAAAAATTTTTGAAGCCAAAGAAAAAGAAATTTTAAATAAAGTTTTAAAATCATGAGACAGCCAATTATTGCTTTAGATTTAGGAACTCAAAACACTCGCGCTCTTGCGGTCGTTTTTGATAAAAAACATCAAGTGCCAAGAATTTTAGATTATGTGACTAGCAAGACTTCAGGTTTAAGAAAAGGGGTGGTAGTGGATCTTGAAGAAGCTTCAATGACAGTCGCTAATCTTCTTTCTCAGCTTCAAAGAAAAATCAATCAGCCCTTTAAAAAAATCTATGTCAATATCAGTGGCGAAGGAATAAATGTCAAACCTTCCCGTGGTGCCACGGCGGTGGCTCGAGCTGATAATGAAATCACCCAAGATGATGTTAATCGAGCCGTGGAATCTTCTCGAACCATTGGCTTTCCAATGAATCGAACTTTGCTTCATACTATTCCGGTGGAATTTTATGTTGATGGCGTTGGACCAATTCAAGATCCAATTGGGATGAACGGGATTCGGCTTGAAGTGGAAAGTCTTTTGATTGATTGTTTTTCTCCAATTTTAAAAAACCTTATTAAAGCGGTTGAGGGTTTAAGTGGCTATCAAGTAGAAGAAGTAGTTTACAATCCTTTACTTTCTTTAAATTCAGTTCTTTCCAAAAATCAAAAAGAGCTTGGGGTTTTACTTCTGGATATTGGTGCTGGCACCACCGATATGGTTGCCGTTTTGGAAGATAAAATTCTTTTAGCGAAAACTTTTCCAATTGGAGGGATGCATATTACCAATGATATCGCCGTGGCTTTAAAAATCCCGCCCCAGGCAGCCGAAATTTTAAAAATTCATTTTGGTTGGGCAAAATCAAAAGAGGTTCCCCGAAAAGAAATGATTGATTTATCTGAAATTGATCCTAATCTTTCAGGAACTGTTTCAAAAAGATTTCTTTCAGAAATTATTGAAGCCAGATTAGAAGAGATTTTTGATCTGGTTTTAAATTCTTTAAAAGAAGCCAAAATTGAACCAAGATTTCCTGCTGGAGTAGTGCTGGTTGGAGGAGTAGCCAAACTTCCAGCAATTGTTGATCTGGCAAAAGATGCTTTAAAAATGAGTGCTCAAATTGGAAGTTCTATTAATTTTTCTCCAGAAACTTTGTGGGAAGAAAAAGAAAAAGAAATTTTAAGTGATCCCAGTTTTGCTAATTTAATTGGTTTGGCTTTGTGGGCACTTGAAGGACAATCAAAATTTAAAGTTTCAGAAAAGAAGGTCGGGATCTTTTCAAAAATAAAAAATTTTTTAAAATCTTTTTATCCTTGATTTATGCAAAAAATTTCACCTAAAGAGTTGGTAAAAATAAAAGTCGTTGGAGTTGGAGGCTGTGGCGGCAATATCATTAGTCGAATGCAATCAAAAGAGAAAATTCGCTATGTTGATTTTATTGCCGTCAATACTGATCTTCAGGATTTAGAAAATACCATTGCTCGTTATAAGATTGGGATCGGAAAAGAACTTACTGGAGGGCTGGGTGCTGGAATGAATCCCGAAATTGGAAAAGAAGCCGCGCTTCAAGCTCAAGAGAAAATTCAAAGAGTTTTGGAAGGAGCGGATATGGTTTTTGTCACTGCTGGACTTGGCGGCGGCACTGGTACTGGTGCTTCACCAGTTATTTGTGAAATTGCTAAAAAACTTGGAGCGCTAACCGTTGGGGTGGTTACCCGCCCCTTTTCTTTTGAAGGAAGTCAAAGAGAAAGAATTGCCTGCGAAGGATTAAATCAGCTTAAAAACAAAGTTGATGCTTTAATTGTCATTAGAAACGACAATATTTTTTCTCTAATTGACAAAGATACGCCACTTTTAAAAGCTTTTGAAGCTATTGATGAAATTTTAAAACAAGCGGTTGAAGGAATTGTTGATTTGATTGTCAAGCCTGGAATTGTTAACGTTGATTTTGCTGATGTCAGGCTTATTATGAAAAATGCTGGCTCAGCTTTAGTAGGTATCGGTGTTGGGGAAGGGGAAGATCGGGCTTTGGAAGCAGCAAAGAAAGCAGTTGAAAGCCCTCTACTTGAAACTTCTATCAACGGTGCCCGAGGAGTGCTTTTAAATATTGGCGGAAGAAATCTTAAAATGCAGGAAATTCAGGAAGTTGCTAATTTAGTAAAAGAAAGAGTTTCTCCTGATGCCAAAATTATTTTTGGTGCCTATGAGGATCGAAGATTAAAAAAAGAGGAGATTAAAGTCACTTTAATTGCTTGCGGTTTTGATCCTTCTTTAAACCATCTTTCTTTCCGTCAGGAAAGCATTTTAGAAGTTTTCAAAAAAGAAAAAGAAAAGCCTTCTTTAGAAGAAAAAGCTTTGGAGGAAGATCAAAAAGAAATTGAATTTTTAAAAGAAGAAAACCTTCTAAAAGAAGAAAAAGAAGAAAAAAACCTGCCCTTCAAAGATTATTTTGATATCCCGGCTCTTTTCAGAAAGAAAAAGAAAAAGAAAGAATGAAAAAAGAGATTTCTTTAAAAAAAATTAAAGAAGAAAGAATCAAAAAAATTGAAGCCTTAAAAAAAGGAGGAATTGAAGTATTTCCTGAGTTTTCAAAAAAAATTTCTTCAATTGAAGAAGTTTTAAAAAATTTTTCAAAGCTTAAAAAAGAAAAAAAGAAAGTTTTAGTTGCCGGAAGAATTTTTTCCAAAAGGGAGATGGGAAAGCTTTGTTTTATTGATTTAAAACAAAGCCATTTCAAAATTCAAATTCTTTTAAAAAAAGATGTTTTAAAAAAAGACTACCCTTTCTTTTTAAAATTCCTTGAACTCGGAGATATTATCGCGGTCAAAGGGGAGGTAATGGAAACTAAAACTAAAGAAAAAACCATTTTAGCTCAAAAAATTCAAATTTTAGCTAAAGCCATTTTACCTCTTCCCAAAGAGTGGTATGGGTTAAAAGATGTTGAAGAAAGATTTCGAAAAAGATATCTTGATCTTCTACTTAACAAAGAAGTTTATGAGCGATTTCTTTTAAAGTCAAAAATCATCACTTTTATCAGGAACTATTTTTTAAATCATGGCTTTCTAGAAGTTCAAACTCCAATTCTTCAGCCTATCCCTGGTGGTGCTTTTGCCGAGCCTTTTAAAACTTTTCATCGAGCTTTAAAATTAAATCTTTACTTAAGAATTGCTCCCGAGCTCTATTTAAAGCGCTTAACTATTGGTGGCTTTGAGAAAATTTTTGAAATTGGAAAATGTTTTCGAAATGAAGGAATTGATAAAAATCATAATCCAGAATTTTTAATGCTTGAAGCTTACTGGAGCTATGCTAATTTTGAAGATTTTATGAATTTTCTTGAAAAAATGTTAAAAACTCTTTTAAAAGAAATTTTCAAAACTAAAAAGATAAAATTTCAAAATTTTACTTTAGATTTTTCAAAAAAATTCAAAAGAGTGGATATTGTAAAACTGGTAAAAAAAGATTCTCAAATTGATTTTGAAAAAGATTCCGAAGAAGAAATTTTAAGAAAAATTGAAAAATTGAATCTAGAAATTGAAAGAAAGCTTCCTCCAAGATATCTTTTTGATCTTGTTTTTAAAAAAGTTTCTTTGCCCAAAATTATTGAACCAACCTTTGTGATTTTTCATCCCAAAAATATTTCTCCTTTAGCTAAAAAAAATCCTAACAATCCTTTAAGAGCTTCAAGATTTCAGTTAATTATTGCCGGAATGGAAGTGGCTAATGGGTATTCTGAAGAAAACGATCCGCTAGAGCAGGAGAAAGCTTTTCTTGAGCAAAAAAAGCTTTTAAAGTTTGATCCTGAAGCTCAAAGATATGATCCTGATTTCTTGGAAGCTTTAAGTTATGGCATGCCTCCTTGCGCTGGCATTGGTATTGGTCTTGATCGGCTAACAATGATTTTAACTAACGCTCCTTCAATTAAAGAGGTTATCTTCTTCCCTCTTCTTAAACCAAAATAAGCCATGAAAAGCATTTTCTTTAAACTTTTCTTTACTCTTCTTTTTATTTTCCTTTTCTTAAAACTTATCTTTTTAAACCATTTTCTTTTTTCTTTTCTTCAAAAAAAATCTGAAATAAAAAAAGAAATTGAAAATCTTCGCTATCAAAATGCCCTCTGGCAAGCCAAAGCTTTTGAGCTGGAAAAGTTAAAAAAAGAAAATTTTCTTTTAAAAGAAGCTTTAAAAATCAAGGAAAAAGAAAATAAGAAAATAATTTTGGCAAATGTTATTGGAATTTCTCCTTTCAACTTTGATCCTTGCTTTTTGATTGACAAAGGAAAAAAGGATGGGATAAAAAAAGGAGATATTGTTCTTTTAAATGAAAAAATCGTGGTTGGAAAAATAAAAGAAGTAAAAGAAAATTTTTCAAAGGTGGCAACTTTTTTTGATAAAGAAAACTCGGCTTCGGTAATTTTGGAAAAATCCAACCTTCTTGGAAGTTTAAAAGTGAAAAACCAAAAAATTTTTCTTGATTTAATTCCCAAAGATGCTTCTTTAGAAGAAGGGGAAAATATTTATACCTCGGGTTTTGATTTTAAATACCCTCGTGGCTTTTTGATTGGAAAGGTAAAAAAAATTGAAAAAAAAGAAAACCAGCCTTTCTTAAAAATTGAAATTGAACTTCCTTATCGCTGGGATGAGCTAACCCAAGTTATTTTAATGGAAAAATAATTTTTTCACTTGACAAAATTAAAGAAGCTTTAATAATTAAAAACAAAATAATGGAGGAGAAAAAATTAAACTTTATCATTAACTACTTTTTCCTTGCCCTCCTTGTTGGGGGAGTGAGGTTTTGAGTTCAAGCAAAGTTGAAAAAGCTTAACTCAAAACCTCGCCCTCCCAAAGGAGGGCAATTTTTTTAAAAGAACCTTAAAAAATTTAAAAAGGAGGTGGGAAGATGGAACTAGAAGAAGTAAAAATTGAAGTTTGCGTGCCAAAAAATTTGAAGGAAACCTTCATGGAAGTTTTAGTTGAAGAGAAAAAAGATAAAAATCTAGAAGAAAAAGATGGAGAATTCATTTTTGATGATTTTCCTAAAAAGAAAAAGTACGCTCGCTGGTGGAGGCAAGAAGTTAAGCCGAAAAGAATTTTTTTGAAACTTTCTGAAATTGAAAGTAGATTTGAAAAAAATGAAAGTTTGATTTTTATCCTTCAGCCTGATGAGTGGGTGAGAGGTTGGTTTGAATATTCAAAAGAAGGATCTAAGATTTACATCAAGTTTAATCCGATTAGAGAAGAAAAGGGAGAAAAAGGAAAGATTTTGATAAGACAAATTTTGAATTCAATTATTGGAGTAGTAAGATGGAAAGAGGTGAGAGAGAGGTTTTTTATGCTCCCCTGGGGACCGAGACCAGGCCAGCGAATGGAGATGATAAAGGAATTTTCTGAATTAGGCTTTCTTTCTCCACTTGATAGAAGAGACATAGAAGAGATAGTTAAAAGAAAGAAAGAAGGTTTTTCCAAGATCGTGACAGGGATTTGCCTTCATGCAGATGAAAAAAGAAAGAGAATCGTGGAGAGATTAAATGAAGAAAAAGTGAGTAAAGTTAAAAAAATTCTTGAAAATCTTCCTCATTTTATTAAAGAAATCGATGTTTTTACTTTCCACCCAGAGGATATTCAATTTCTGAAAGAAAATAGGATGGAAAGCGTAATTCTTCCTGATATTTTGAAAGCTTCTGACTCCAAAGATCAACTTAACCGCCACTGGCAATTAACTCAAGAAGTTTTTTCTTCTGCTTCTCAAAAAGTAAGATTTTATTCAATTAAAGATTTATTCTCTTCTCTCGATTCTTTAGAAATGAAAAAAATTGAAAATGAGGCAGAGCGAAGAGCTGAGAAAATGTTAGAATCTATTCTTAAAAGCCCTCCACCAGTATTTAAGTTTATTTCACAAGAAGAGCGAAAAAGAAGAGTTAAAGCTGAAGCGAAGCTGTTATTGATGGTCACTTTGAAATTTTCTGAAAGAGCTCTTTTTTACTTAGGATTGGAAGTTCACTCCAAGTACTGGGAAATAGGAGGATTATATGAATTCGGAGATTTTTATCTTCCCACACTTTGGTTGCCCTCAGAATTGAGGCAACCTTGGAGTTTTTAAAAAGTTTAAAATAGGGGGTTTCAAAACCCCCTTTTTTGATTATACTTAAAAAATCTATGCTTGTTTTTGATCTTCATCAAGATCTTGCCTGGAAAAGGCTTTCTTTTAAAGAAAGATTTTTCAAAGAAAGTCCTCTTTGGGAGAGCAAAACTTCAAATATTCCTAACCAAGCTGATTTTCCTCGGCTTAAAAAAGGAAAGGTTAAGCTTATTTTTGCTTCTTCATTTTCAGAAAAAGGTGATTTTAAAGAAGTGGAAAGTCATCTTAAATTTTACTTTTGGCTTGAGAAAACAAAAAAATTTTCTATCATTCGCTCTAAAAAAGATTTAAAAAAATTAATGAAGACTAAAAAAATCGGACTTTTGCTTCACATTGAAGGATTGGATTTTATCAAAAAAGAAAAAGATTTAAAAATAATTGAAAATTTGTTCAAAATTGGAGTTCGCTCAATTGGATTAACTCACAATCATCAAAATCAACTTGCCGGAGGTGCTCTTTCAGAAGGAAGTTTAACTAGTTTAGGAAAAAAACTAATTGAAAAAGCTCAAAAACTTAATTTTATCATTGATCTAGCTCATCTTAACCGAAAAAGCTTTGTTGAAGTTTTAAAAATTTTAAAATCTCCTCCTTTATTTTCTCATGGCAATGTCTCAAAGTTTTTTCCTCATCCTCGCAATTTAGAAGATTGGCAAATAAAAGAAATCATCAAAAAAGAAGGCTTGATTGGAATTAGTTTTGTGCCCCGTTTTCTTAAAAAACCTACTTTGAAAGAGATTTCTAAAAATTTTCGACATATTATTAATCTTAAAGGTGAAGATAATCTTGGTTTAGGAAGTGATTTTGATGGAATGGTGGGAAAAGAATTGGTTAAAGGATTAGAAGATGCTTCTTTATTTGAGAATCTAAAAAAATTTTTAGAAAAAGAGAAGTTTAAAAAAGAGATTATCAGAAAAATTTTTTACCAAAATGCTTTAAATTTTCTAGAAAAAACCCTTCCTTAAAAATTAACCTCTTTTAAGTTTTCCACATTTTTTTCTTGAATTTATTTTTTTTCTTTTCTAAAATAAAAACAAACTACCATGAGTAAGGTTATTTCCTTTAAAAAATTTTTCTTCCTTTTTTCATTTCTTTTTTTAGGTCTTTTTTTACTTTTTTTAAAAGCTGAGGCACTTCTTGTGCCTCAAGTGTATCCTACTAATCTTTCTCTCTCAAAGACTACGTTTTTACCTCAAGAAATTATTGAAGGTTCAGTTTCTTTAAAAAATTTTGAGGATCGCTATGTAAATGATTTAATTCTTCATTTTCAACTTTTTAAAAAGGGACCTGAAGGTTTACCAACCGAACTTCTTGATAATAAAATTGGAAAAGAAGTCTTTTCTTTAGCTCCTTCTCAAGAAATTACTAAATCTTTTTCTTATCAGCTTCCTTCAAACCTTCCTCAAGGAAAATTGATTTTTAGGGTCCAACTTGCAACTAGCCGAGGCGAAGAACTCACTTGGATTGACCAAGAAATTACCATTGAAGGAGGAGGGAAGTTTTTGACCCTTAAAAATTACTGGATTCTTGGAAAAAATCAAGAAAAACTTCATCCCGGAGCTGGAGTTTATTATCAACCCGGAGAGACTCCTCAAATCATCTTTGATGTCTTCAACGATTCCAATTCCACCATCATTGCCTATCCTCAAATCATCACCTACAAACGAAATGAAGGTGGAAAAATCATCAAAATTCAAAAAGAAAAAGAAATTACCTTTGATCCTTTATCTCAAAAAACTTTAACTTATTCTCTTCCTTCTTTAACCACCCCTGACACTTATCTTTCCAAAGTCACTTTATTTGAAAAATCCACCAACCAGCCAATTTCAAATTCAATTTATTTCCGCTGGATTGTTTCTTCTCCTGATGATGCTGAGATTTTATTTGTCAAAACTGATAAAAACTTTTATCAAGCCAATGAAAAAGCCAAAATTGAAATTAGCTATACTGGTCCAGCTAACTCTGCCCTAGAAGGAGGGAAAGCCCAGCTCCAAGTAAAAATGTTTGATCAAAAAGGAAATCTAGTTGGAGAAGTTCAAAAAGAAATTGATCTTAAAGTAGGAACTGAAATCATTGAAGTGCCAGTTAAGAGAAAAGTAGAAAATCCAAAAATTGAAGTTGCGATTGTTAAAAATGGAAAAATTTTAGATTCTCATAAAATTGAAACCGCAGCTAAAGTGAGTTTAGGAGAAAAACCAGAAGAGAAAAAGCCAAGCTTTTTTGAAAGAAATAAAAACATTATTATTCCTTTAGCTCTCGCTTTAATTTTATTGATCGGTTTAATCATCTTTTTGGTTTTAAAATAAAACCATGAAAAGAAAAATTTTGATTTTTTCTCTTTTGATAGGGGTGGGAATTTTTCTGGGAAGTAATGCTTTTGGAGTAGTTGAAGTAGCTGATAGCCCTTGTAATACCTCGATTGTTTTTAATAGTCCTTTACCTAATCAAACTTTTCTCCCTGGAAATTATATTTTCTTTTCCGGTAGCTTTAAAGTGACTGGCTGTGGGAATGGACTTTTCTTCAATAAAATTACTTTTTATCTTACTGAAGACAAAGATATGCCAATAAAAAAAGCTAATGCTTGTCAGAATTGTCTTGGTGCGATAAGCGCCACTTATGAACCATCAGATTGCAATATTGAGTGGTGCGATCAGGTAAGGGTAATTGATGAGGAGAGAGCAGAAAAATTAGGCTATAAGTTCTACAAATTTGGAACTATTTATCCTTCAGATGTTGCTTCTGGACAAAAACCTTATTTAGTAATCTATCATGAAAAGTTCAAGATTCCTTCTGATATTTGTCAGCAATTGGGATTCTCTCCTGGAAAAAATAAAATTCGTCTTTATGTTCAATATTCCGGAACTCACTGGAACGTCCATTGGCATTGGAATATTACCTATCAACCAGGTTATCTCATTTGTCCTTTCACTGGTTTTCAAGCCAATCATCCTCCAATAGCTGATGCTGGTGAAGACCAAGTTGTTAAAGAAGGAAGTTGGATTACTTTAGACGGCTCTGGTTCTTATGATCCTGATGGTGATCCTTTAACTTACCAATGGTCAGCTTCTGATGGAGAAATTACTTCTCCTACAAGTAAAATTACTTCTTTTAGAGTTCCCTTTCTTAAAGATAATGAAACCACCCGATACATTTATGTCACTTTAAAAGTGACCGACTCAAAAGGTGCTTCTGATTTTGATACTATTATCATTTCAGTGAAAAAAGTAAAATATTTTGATGTCACTTTGAGTTCTAATCTTACTGGTGACTGGATTTGGCAAACCAAACCTTTAACTTTAACTTGGCAAGTTACTCCTCCAACTTTACCTGATAATTGTTCTCTGAAAACTCTTAAATGCCGAAGATGGATTGAAATCTGGAATCCTTTTGAAAATGTGAAATTAAAAGATACTTCTTTAGGTGATAAAATCCCTTATGATAACTGGACTTCTGATTGGAATGATGAGCTTTCTGGCACCATCACTACCTATCCTGGTTCTGGTCCACCAGATCCTCAAACTGGAAGCCAGCCCAGACACTGGATTGGAAAGCTTTGGATTTACAAAGTTGAATGTAATTACGAAATTGAATGTACTGTATGCCAAACCGTAGGAACTTCCACTGTATGTGAAACTCAAACCAGCTCTGACACCAAAGAAGTTGAGGTGGAAGTAAATGTCAAACCAAGACCAATCTGGCAGGAAACCTTTCCATCCTAATTTTAAATCATGAAAAGAAAAATTTTAATTTTTTCTCTTCTTGTAGGAATTGGAATTTTATTTGGAAAAAATGTTTTTGGCTTGGTAGAAATAGCTGAAAACACTGAAGATCCACTTATAGTGAGTCTTAGCACTCCTCTTCCTAATCAAACTTTCTCTCTTGGAGATATAGTTGTTTTTGATGGTTACTTCAAAGTTGCTGCTTGTTCGAATGGGCTTTTTTTCAATAAAGTTACTTTTTATCTTACTGAAGATAAAGATATGCCAATAAAAAAAGTTAATGCTTGTTATGATTGTCTGGGGGCAAAATCCTCCGCCACTACTACTGAAGCTTGTAATACCTGGCAGTGCGAGAATGTAAGAATAATCGATGAAGAGAAAGCTTCAATATTAGGCTATAAATTCTATAAAATGGGAACTCTTTATCCTCCTGACTCACCGGGAGTAGGAGCTATGGTCTACTATCACGGTTCCTTTCAAATTCCCTCTAATATCTGTACTAAATTCGGATTTTCTACAGGAAAAAACAAAATTCGCTTTTACATTCAAATCTCTGCCCTTCACTGGGACCACTGGGATTGGAATATTAGCTATCAGCCTGGCTATATCGTTTGTCCACCTCCTTCTCCGCCACCTTCTCAACCTTCGCCACCTTCTTCACCTCCACCTTCTCCTCCTCATTCCAACCATCCTCCAGTAGCTAATGCTGGCGAAGATCGAATCATAGAAGAAGGAAGCCTGACTTTTTTGGATGGATCCCGTTCTTATGATCCTGATGGTGATCCCTTAACTTATCAATGGAGCAGTTGGGGTGGAGGAGAAATTGTGTCTCCAAACAGAAAGGTGACTGCTTTTCGTGCTCCTCTTCTTAGAGAAGACGAGAGATACAGAGATATCTTCATCTTTTTAACTGTTACAGATCCATACAATGCCTCTGATAAAGATGACGTTATCATTAGAGTAAAAAAAGCAAAACGTCTCAGTATAAATCTCACTTCCAATCTTACCACTGACTGGATCTGGCAAACCAAACCTTTAACCTTAACTTGGGATTCTGAAAATGCCTCTCAATGCCGAAGATGGATTGAAATTTGGAATCCTTTTGAAAATGTGAAATTAAAAGACACTTCTTTAGGTGATAAAATCCCTTATGATAACTGGACTTCTGATTGGAATGACGAGCTTTCTGGCACCATCACTACCTATCCTGGTTCTGGTCCTCCAGATCCTCAAACCGGAAGCCAACCCAGAAACTGGATTGGAAAGCTTTGGATTTATAAAATTGAATGTAAAGATAACTCAGGAAACACCAAAGAAGCTGAAGTTCAAGTAAATGTCAAACCAAGACCGATCTGGCAAGAAATTCTTCCATTTTAATATCATGTTAAAGAAAATAAAAGAATGGATAAAAACTCATAAAATTGCTTTCGGGGCGATATTGCTCGGAATTATTGTTGTTGGTTTAATTTTTTACGGAATTTTTGGCACTTTTTGGGAAGCTAAAAGAATTTCTACCTATCAGATTTCAAGAGAAAGTTTGCTTTCAGAGTCACCTTCTCCTTTAGGTATAAGTAAAGGAATTAAATTCTGGAAAGAAGAAGGAGGAGGGGAGGGAGGAGAAATTGAGATTAAAGAAGGATCGATTCAGATTGAATCCAAAGATGCCGAAGCTGATTCTGCTAAAATTAGAACCTTAGTTGAAGAAAATTATCAAGGATATATTGAAAGAAGTAGTAAAACCAGCACTAATTTGTATACTCTGATAAATTTAACTTTAAAAGTTCCTTCAGACAAACTTTTGGATTTGGTTGACGAACTTAAAAGAAATTATAAAGTCAAATCTTATCATATCAGAAACTATCGAATTTCAATCGAAAGAGAACTAGATGAACTTGAAATTTTAAGAAGAACTCTTTCTGATTATGAAAAGATAAGAGAAGAAATTAAAAAAATGCCGGCAGGGAAAGATAAAATTGAGCTTTTAATGAAATTGACTGATAAAGAATTGGAGATAAAGAGAAAAGAAAGAAATTATCAAAGAGAAGTTTCTTATGAAAAAAGAAGAGGAATGTATGCCACTTTAGAGGTTTCCCTTAAGCAGAAAAAATCTCCAAAAATTTGGCCAGAAAATGTTTTAGCCCAATTTAAAGATCGAATTAGAAAAGCTTTTGAGAAGGTAGTGGAAATTTTGAAAGATTTAATTGGAGGAAGTATTGAACTCTTCTTTAAAGTAATTCAAATTGCGATTTATCTTTTCATTATCGCTTTAGTAGCTGGCTTTTTCTTCAAAATCGGAAAGAAGATTCTCTGGCGACTTTTCAAATAAAATTTTAACTTGAAAATTTAATCGAAATTACCCTTTTAAAGGTGGGAAAAATTTTAATTTGCTTGACTTTTAAGTGAAAACGAATAATATTTAGAAACAATGGAGCTAGAAAACTCTTCTCAAGAAAAAAGGCTTTATGAAATCGGGTTTATCCTTGATCCTGATCTTGGAGGAAAAGATTTGCTTAATGCTTTAGCACTTCTAAAAGAAATCATTACTCAAAAGCTTGAAGGAAATATTCTTGAAGCCGGAAAATTAAAAAAGGTGAACTTAGCTTATCCGATTAAAAAGAAAGAAAAAGGTTATTTTGGCTATTTTGTATTTGAAACTTTGCCCGAAAAAGCAAGTGAGCTAAAAGATCATTTAAAATATGAAAGTTCGGTGTTAAGATATATCTTGATAAAGAGAAATCGCAAGCTTTTTGAAAAGAAAGAGGCTTTACCTCAAGAAGAGAGAAAAGAAAAAATTGATGAAGAAGCTCTTGAGAAAAGACTTGAAGAAATTCTTCCTGAAAGCTAATTTTTCAAAACCATGAATTTTAATCGAGTTTTCATTTTAGGAAATTTAACTCGAGATCCAGAATTAAGACAAACGCCAAGCGGACAAAGCGTGGCAACTTTTGGAGTGGCTACTAATCGGATTTGGATTGACAAAGATGGCAATCGTCAACAAGAAGTTGAGTATCATAATGTGGTTGCTTTTGGCAAATTAGCTCAAATTGCAGCTCAATACTTAACCAAAGGGCGATTGATTTTTATTGAAGGAAGATTAAGAACTCGAAGCTGGGAAGATGCTTCAGGACAGAAAAGGACTCGAACCGAAATCATTGCCATTAATTTCCAGATGGGTCCAAAACCAAAAGAAGAAAGTGTTGAGCAAATTCCAGAAATTGTCAACGAAATTGAAGAAATCAATTTAGATGAACCACCTCAAAATTTAGAAGAAGGTCAAGAAGAGGTTCCATTTTAAAAAAATGAAACAGCAAAAACCTTGTTATTTTTGTTCCCGAAATTTAAAAGAAATTGATTATAAAGATTTGGCGGTTCTTTCCCGCTTTATTTCTCTTCAAGGAAAAATTTATCCTCGAAAGAAAACCGGAGTTTGTGCTAAGCATCAAAGGAAATTAGCTCAAGCAATTAAAAGAGCCCGAAATTTAGGGCTCCTTCCTTTTGAAAAGTAGAGGATATGGAGTTTTTAAAACTTGCTTTTTTTAAAATAAAGTGGTTTCTCTTTTCATTTTGGTGGCTTCTTTTACCTTTAATTGGTTTTTATTTTTTTTGGAAATTTTTTACCAAAGCCAAAAAAGAGGAATTTCTAAAATCGCTTGATTGGGTTTTGTTAGAAATTAAAGTTCCGCCAGAGATTTCAAAGACCCCCAAGGCAATGGAGCAAGTTTTCAGTAATCTTCATTCAACTTTAAGAAAAAGAATTTCTTTCTTTGAAAAAAACTTTGAAGGAATAGTTCAAGAATGGTTTAGCTTTGAAATTGTCAATTTTTTCGGAGAAATTAGATTTTTTGTAAGAACACCTTCCAAATTCAGAAATTTAGTTGAAAGCCAAATTTATGCTCAATATCCAGAAGCCGAAATCAACATTGTCGATGATTATTTTGAAAAAATTGAAGAAAAATATTTAAAAGAAGGTTATGAATTTGAAGATGCACTGCTTATTCTTTCAAGAGAAAATCCTTATCCTATTTTAACCTATCCTTTTTTTGAAGAATCAGAAGAAGAAAGAAGAATTGATCCTTTAGCTAACATTCTTGAAGCAATTTCAACTCCAAGCCAAAATCAAGCCGTAGTGATTCAATATTTAGTTCGACCAGTTTCAGATGATTGGAAAAAAGAAGGAGAAGAGATAGTAAAAAAACTTGGCGGAGGAAAACCACCGGTTAAAATGAATATTGTTGATCATACCATTGAATGGATCCGAAATTTTTTGCGAGCCTTTTTTGAGCCCCCAAGCTGGGGCGCCGGAACCGCTGGTCAGCCCCCAGACTTCACCAAACTTTCTCCGGGAACAGTTGAAATTATAAAAAGCATCGAAAGAAAAATTTCAAAATTAGGCTTTGAAGGAGTGATTAGAATCGCTTATTTTTCAAAAAAAGAAGAATTTGATAAAAGTAAAGTAAAAGCCATTATTGGTTCTTTTTTCCAATTTAATAGCCAACATTTAAATGCTTTAAAAAAGGAAGATCCTTTTGAAATTAAATTTGAATGGTTTTTTGGAGGACGAAGGTTTCTTTTAAGAAAACGAGAAGAATTTTTTATCTGCAAAGAAAGAGTCTTTCCTTCAAAATATTCCATTTTTAGCACCGAAGAACTAGCCACCCTTTATCATTTCCCAACCAAAGCCGTAAAAACTCCTTCCTTAAGCCGACCCCCAATTAAGCAAATTGAGCCTCCACCATCTCTTCCAACTTAATTTTAAAAAACCATGAATGAAGTTGTTTATCTTGGCACAACTACTTATCGAAATCGAGAAGTAAAATTTGGCATCAAATTAGAAGACCGCCGAAGGCATTTTTATGTTATTGGAAAAACTGGCATGGGAAAAACAACTTTGCTTGAAAATATGGCAGTTCAAGATATTGAAGCTGGTCGAGGAATTGGAATTATTGATCCTCATGGAGAATTTGCTCAAAAAATTCTCAAATATATTCCTAAAGAAAGAATCGATGATGTCATTTATTTTGATCCTTCAGATATTGATCATCCAATTGCTTTTAATGTCATGGAAAAAGTTGATCCTTCTTTAAGATCAATTGTTGCTTCAGGGCTGGTAAGTGTTTTCAAAAAAATCTGGTGGGAATCTTGGGGTCCAAGACTGGAATATCTTTTAAGAAACGCCATTTTAGCTTTACTTGAAGTTGAAGGCTCAACTCTTCTTTCTATTATGAGGCTTTTAGCCGACAAAGAGTATCGAAAAGAAGTTATCGAGCAAGTAAAAGATCCGGTAATTAAAACTTTTTGGAAAGAAGAATTTGCTCGCTATCACAGCCAATTTCAGACTGAAGCCGTTGCTCCAATTCAAAATAAGGTTGGTCAATATGTCACTTCTCCTTTAATCCGAAATATTGTTGGTCAAAAAAGAACCTCAATTGATTTAAGAAAGGTAATGGATGAAAGAAAAATTTTGATTGTTAATCTTTCTAAAGGAAAAATTGGCGAAGATAACTCAACCTTGCTTGGCGCTCTTTTAATCACTAAACTTCAGCTAGCAGCAATGAGCCGAGTTTCTCTTGAAGAAGAAAAAAGAGAAGACTTTTTCCTTTATGTTGATGAATTTCAAAACTTTGCCACCGAAAGTTTTGCCACTATTTTATCTGAAGCCAGAAAATATCGCTTAAATTTAATTCTTTCCCATCAATACATCAGCCAACTTCCAGAAGTGGTTCGGGATGCTGTTTTTGGAAATGTGGGAAGTTTAGTTGCTTTTCGGGTTGGTGCTTCTGATGCTGAATTTTTAGAAAAAGAATTTTATCCTCTTTCAATTGAAGATCTTTGCAATCTGCCAAAATATCATATTTGCGTTAAAATGATGATTGATGGAGTAACTTCTAATCCTTTCATTGCTAAAACTTTGCCACCGCTTCCGGAACCAGAAGTTTTCTACCTTGATGAAATCATTGAAAATTCAAGAAAAAAATATAGCCAAAAAAGAGAAGAAGTTGAAGCTGAAATTGCTCGAGAATGGCTTAAGGAAAGAGAAACTTATCCGGCTTATTGCTGGGTTTGCCAAAAAGAAGTTGAGGTGCCATTTCCTCCAGATCCTAAAAGACCAGTTTATTGTAAAGAATGCAAAGCTAAAATTGATCGAGGAGAAATCACGCCTCCTTCAAGCCCTCCTAAATCTTTGATCGAGAAAGGCATCCTTATTTCTCTTGAAGAATTAAGAAAAAGAGAACCAGAAAAACCAAAACCAAAGCCAAAATCTGCCCCTGATCTTGAAGCAGTAAGAAAAGCCTTAAAAGAATCTTTAAAGAAATTTGAAGAAAAGGAATAAAAGAGATAAAATTGTTGATAAAAACCCCAAAAAAACTATAATTTTTTAAAAAATGCCCTCAAAAAAATCAAAATTTCTTTCCTTAAAAGAAGCCTCTTTTTATCTTAAAACCAAAAAAATCTTTGTCTCAGAAAATCAGCTGAGAAAACTTATTCTTTCAAAAAAACTTCCAGCTCAAAAAATCAAAGGAAAATGGCAAATTAAAAAATCTTCTCTTAAAAAGTTTTTCAAAATCAAATCAAAAACTAAATCAAAAAAATCTAAAAAATCAATTTCAAAAAAAGAATTCAAAAAAGAAATTCTCTTTCCTTTACCTTTTCTTTCAAATTATGCTTTAAAACTTTCTTTAATCAAACTTTCCAAAAAATCTTTAAAATTTTCCTCAAAAATCTTCAAAAAATGCTGGCAAGAAGCTTTAGCTTTGATTTTACTTTCCTTTCTTTTACTTTCCAGCTTTTTCTGGTATCTTCCTCCCTCAACCAAAGCTGCCACTTATTATTTCACCCAAACTGATTGGTCTGGTGGCGCCACTTCAACTGTTGCTGTTCATCCAGATAATCAAACTGGTTGGAATTATTATCAATCAGCCAGCAATTATCTTTCAACCTCAACTTCAGGTGAGCTTTCTTTAAAACCAACTATTGAATCTTTTACTCAAACTTCAGATTCTGATTTCAATCAAGGAAGTTTTAGTTCGACAACTGTAGTTGGGAGCGGAAATGAAGCAAGTGTTACTTTGCTTTCTACCTATCGCCGTCCCATCTCCATTTTCAACTCCACTTCAACTCCTCTTAATGACTATCAAATCTCCTTCACTTTAGATACCCAATCTTTAATCTCAGCTGGAAAAATGAGAGATGATTGTGGAGATATTAGAGTTAAAG
>Ga0190307_1000225_pt1 | contig 17782 bp, 17 predicted proteins | sample 48700745_MG_FD_161653 | JGI IMG/M metagenome (GOLD analysis project Ga0190307, IMG submission 161653) | Hydrothermal vent sediment bacterial communities from Southern Trench, Guaymas Basin, Mexico - 4870-07-4-5_MG | ecosystem: Environmental > Aquatic > Marine > Hydrothermal vents > Sediment ... | reverse complement strand
AAAGACAAAAACAGCCTAGTTGTTCTGCCAACAGGGTTAGGGAAGACTTTAATAGCCCAGATGATAGCGGATTATCGGCTTTCTAAGTACGGAGGAAGGGTTTTAATGCTCGCACCAACAAAGCCCTTGGCACTTCAACATAGGGAGAGCTTTTTAAGGCTTTTTGACCTTCCGGAGGGGAAGATAAATACTCTGACCGGGGAGATTCCCCCGGAAAAAAGAGCCGAAATCTGGAGAAAGAGCATTATAATAACCGCCACTCCTCAAACGATAGAAAACGACCTTGTTGTTGGGAGAATAACTCTCGAAGATGTTGTTTTGCTCGTTTTTGATGAAGCCCATAGAGCAGTAGGAAACTACGCCTACGTTTACATAGCAAAGGAGTATATGAGGGAAGCAAAGTATCCGCTTATTCTGGGACTCACAGCTTCTCCCGGGAGTGATGAGGTAAAGATTCGCGAGATTGTTAAAAATCTCTTCATAGAGCACATTGAGGTTAGAACCGAGAACTCTCCAGATGTCAAGCCTTACGTTCAGGGAATAAAGTTTGAGTGGGTTAAAGTAGAACTGCCGGGAATTTATAAAGAGGTCAGAAAAATTCTAAGAGAGATGCTCAAAGACTCGTTGAAGCCTCTGGCTGAATCGGGTCTTATAGAAGGGGCTTCTCCGGACATTCCAAAAAAAGAAATTCTCAAAGCGGGGCAAATAATAAATGCCGAGATGGCAAAAGGCAACTACGATATCGGAAAGCTTATGTTCTACCAAGCAAAAGCCTTAAAGCTCCACCATGCAATAGAGCTTCTCGAAACTCAGGGATTATCTGCTTTAAGGGCTTATCTCAAGAAGCTCTACGAAGAAGCCAAGAGAGGGAGGGCAAAATCGACAAAAGAGCTCATGCAGGATCAAAGGATGAAAAAAGCAATAGCCCTTCTTGTCCAGGCAAAAGAATTAGGGATTGATCATCCAAAGCTTGATAAAATGAAGGAAGTGGTTAAAGGGCAACTGAGTAAGAAGCCATCCTCGAAGATAATCGTCTTCACAAACTACAGGGAAACTGCAAAAAAGATCGTAAAAGAACTCCTTCAAGAGCAGATCAGGAGCATGCGTTTTGTAGGACAGGCCAACAGGGAGAACGACAAGGGCTTAAGCCAAAAGAAGCAAAAGCAGATCTTAGATCTCTTCTCGCAAGGAGAATTTAATGTTCTCGTAGCCACAAGCGTTGGCGAAGAGGGATTGGATGTCCCCGAGGTAGATTTGGTTATCTTTTATGAACCGGTTCCATCAGCAATAAGAAGCATTCAGAGAAGGGGAAGAACTGGAAGACATAGACCCGGTAGAGTTATTATACTAATGGCAAAGGGCACAAGGGATGAAGCTTATTATTGGAGTTCCCGCCATAAGGAGAAGCAGATGATTTCTCTCTTAAAGAAGGTGGAAGGTATGGTTAAAAAGGAAAAACAGGCTTCTCTCCTAGGTTTTGTAAAGCCCAAAGGGGAAGATGAAAAATCTAGGGAAGTTTGCGAAAAGATGAAAGGATCAGAGAAAGAAGTGTATGAAAAACTCCCCATAAAGCCAGTTTTTGTAAAAAGACCAAAGGGAATTGTCATTTATATTGATTCACGTGAACTTAAGAGCCAAGTTCCAAAAGTGCTAAAGGAGCTTGGTGCTCATTTGGAGATCAAAACCCTCGATGTTGGAGATTACATAGTGAGCGAGGATGTGGCCATAGAAAGGAAAGCTGCCAATGATTTTATCCAGTCAATAATAGACGGAAGGCTTTTTGACCAAGCAAAACGTTTAAAGGAAGCCTATGCCCGACCGGTTATCATTATAGAAGGAGAGGTCTACGGAATTAGGAACATACATCCCAATGCCATTAGGGGAGCTTTGGCTGCTTTAACCGTGGATTGGGAGATTCCAGTTCTTTTTGCCAAAGATGCAGGCGAGGTTGCCAGCTACATCTACCTTATAGCCAAACGCGAACAGGAGGAGAGAAAAAAAGAAGTGGCCGTTAGGAGTGAGAAAAAAGCTCTTACCCTGGCAGAAAGGCAGAGACTAATCGTTGAAGGGCTTCCCTATGTATCGGCAACCTTGGCAAAGAGGCTCCTTAAGCATTTTGGAAGTGTAGAGAGAGTTTTCATAGCAAAAGAGAGCGAACTAATGCAGGTGGAGGGAATTGGAGAGAAAATCGCCAGGGAAATAAGAAAAGTCATAACGGCTCCGTATGAAGAGAAGGAAGAGAAAAATATATAAGATTTTCAAAAATATCTGAGTTATAAAGAAATTACAGAAGGGGTGGTACTGTGTGCAATCTTCTTTCTATCCTAGAAGACCTGAAATTTGGTGAAACCGTCCTAGTGGGGTACTCCTCAAAAGCCCCAGTTTATCTGCTCTTCCATGAACTTATAAAATGGAGCAAGGAAAATAACTACCCGGTTCTTGTAGATGATTTCCTGGACACGCTCCATATGTACAAAGTCCAGATGGAAATTGTAGGGATAGACACGTCTCCTCTTAAGGATCTCAATGTGATAAAGATGGGAGGAAGCATAAAGATAGGAAACATCCTAGGAAAGATTTCAGTAACTGAGAGTGCAGTTTTGGAGGGAGAATATGACAAGATTTTCAATAAGTTGTCTGAAGACAAAATAATAAATCCAGTACTGGGCTTTGATAAGCTTTTTATTCTCTATAACGACAGAAAAGACTACCTCAATGCTATATATAGGATGCTGAAATACCTAGGAAACAAAAAGAGAATTGCCTTTTACTTCATCAACGTAGATTTGATAAAATCGGCCTTTCCAGAAATCTTGCCCCTTATGGAGGAAATCGCAACGGCAGTTATCTCAATCGAGGAAAAAGACGAATTTAGGATAAACATTCGTAAGCCACTTAACATTTAGAGTGTGCCCCGGAGGAGCGAAGGGGACTCACAGCTCGCCACTCGCTCATCCCCCGCGGTTTCTCCGGGGCATTAACAGTTAGATGGAAAAATCAAAAACCTTCTTATAACTGGGGGGAATAAATCCCGAAAAGCTACATACCTCTGATTTATGAAAAAGGTTATATAGGGCTTCTTTTCTAAAATAAAATGGTGACAGCTATGAAAATTGTTGAACTGGACATAAAATTGCCCTATGAAAAAAGAGGAAAAGTTTTGATTAAAATTTTAAACATGGTTAGGGGAAAGCTTAAGGATATACACTTTTTGCCCCCCACAAGCAAAGGTGTTAGTGAAATAAGGATGGAAGTTGCAGAAGAGAACGTTCAAAAACTTCTCGCAGATATCAAAAAGATAGTTAGGGAGGGAAAAGTCAGCTTTAAGGTCTTAAGCGAGGCCTAACGCCGGAGTATTGAGGTAACTCCTGTGGCAGCAAACACCAGTAGCTGAAATGCTTTGTATGCCTCGATAATATCTTTTGCTTCAAACTCTATTGTCTTTCCATCCATTCTTCTTGCCCCAGGGAGAAGCTCTCCAACGTCCGCCATGCCGCTGTTGTTATAGGTGAGTTTTACCCTAACGGGATATTCAAGTTTTAAAGGCTTTGTTTCACCTTTTTTGTATTTTTCAACGGCCCTAAAGACAGCATTCTCAAGGTCTGTCTTTATTTTCTTCAGGCTTGGACTTATAGCGGAATAACGTGAAAATGCTCTCTTAAACGCTATTCTCTCCGCCCAGGGAGTAAAACTTCTTACATCTCCCTCAAGGAGCTTTTCATCTCCACCAACGAGGATTACCGGTATGTTAAAATGACCGACAGCATAGCCATTTAGGAGGAATTCGCTAACCTCAATGCCGTTTAGTTCAAGCTTAGCAATATTTGCGCCGCTGTAGGTGTGGTCGAAAATCGCATAAGGAGTTCCAGCCTTTGCGTGGTAGCCTAAGAATAGTGCAACATCGCATTTTTCAGCTCCAGCGATCATGGCAATTGGTCTTGGGTATCCTCTGACGAGATAAACATATTCAGGAAGGTTCTCTGGAAGAAGGTTTACCATTGGGCCATGACTATCAGCCACTACTACCTCCTCAAAACCAGCCCGATGAAGGGCATCTGCAGCTGTTAAGGTTATTTCTGTGGCTATTTTTCGAGCTTCATTGTAGAGGGCACCTTTCTCCACTAGATGCTGAGGGCTCACTATGAACGGCATCCTCTCCAAATCAACGGAGATAAAAGCCTTCATAGTACCACCAAACAAAGAATTCGCTTAATTCTTAAAATATATTTCTAAAAGGAAGAAAAGAACTGATCAAGGGTTAACTTCCTTAATCCCCTTTATTATGTTTTTCAGTCTTTTTCTGGCTTCTTCAAGGGAGCCTGCTTTCTCTATTGCCGTTCCGGTAACTATGATATCTGCACCGGCCATTGCTACTTCTTTTGCGTCCTCATAACTCCTTATGCCACCTCCAACAATGAGCGGTACTTCAATGGCAGCTTTAACTACCTTAATCATTTCATTCGGCACATGCTTTTGAGCACCACTACCGGCTTCAAGGTAAACAAGCCTCATCCCCATATACTGGCCAGCCAGAGCATAAGCAGCTGCAATTTTCGGTTTATGCCTTGGAATAGGCTTGGCATCACTTATCCATCCAGCCGTTTCACCCGGCTCGATGATCAGATACGCCATGGGTATTGGTTCAATTCCATAGCGCTTTACTGCAAAAGCCCCAAGTGCCTGAGCCCCAGTAATGAAAAAGGGATTTCGTGAATTGAGAAGGCTCATGAAGAATATGGCATCTGCGTATTTACTTATTCCACCATGTGAGCCGGGAAAGAGTATCACCGGTAAGCTGGAGCTCTCTTTTATTGATCTAACAACTTCATCAAGGATCTCTCCCTCCGCTCCTGTAGAGCCCCCTACCATTATCGCATCCACGCCTACTTCTTCACTCATTTTAGCAAGCTTTCCGGCAACGTTAGGAGAAACATCATCCGGGTCCAGGAGAACAAAGTGAAGTTTCTCCTTCTCGAGCTTCTCGTGAATATATGCTTCAACTTTTCCTATCCTCAACATTCTCTTCCCTCCAATCCATAATCTCTCTAGAACTTTTAACCCTTTTCCAACTAAGCCCCTTTGAGTTTAAGATGTTACATATTGTTTCATCTGGAGGATGCATAGAGTAATATAAATTCGTCTTTACGCTAAGATCGCTCGCCCCAAAGCCCTTAACCCCCTGAAAAACCTCTCCTACAATTTGAGAAAGTGCCTCCTCAATCCTCGCCCTGCTGGGTATTAAATAAGCACTCAAAAGCCGTGCTTTTTGAAGAAGAAAATCAATGTGCCAATGAAGGCGTTTTTCTTTTTTAAAATGCCTTGCAACTCTTTTTTCAAGGGAATTCATAGCAGAGCCGACGTAGATGTAATACCCCTTCTTCAAACAGAACTCTCTGGCTTTTGTTTTTATTTTTGTATCCTTATCTAAATAGATCACAAGGAGATACGAGCCTCTCATGTTTGAAGATCGATGAGGAGATATATAAGCCCTTTGCAAGGGCAAGGCAACAAAGTATATAAAGCAGACCAACAGAGTAGAATTTGAAAAGAGGTGCCCAATATGGTAGATAAAAAGAAAAAACACCCCATTGATGAGTTCCCCTGGCAGGAATATGACAAGGAGGAATTTGAAGAGAAATATCCTCATCTAACTAGAGAGCTTGAGGAAAAGTCCGGGCTTGTTATTGAAGGATACCGAGTAGAAGAGGAGGAAGAGGAATCAATAGATTTTTCTGGATACAATCCAACAGTTATTGACTTCATAAGAAGATGCGAGACCGACGAAGAGGCTTTGGAGATTATCAACTGGATGGAAGAGCATGGGGAGATAACTTCTGGGCTGGCCAAGGAGCTCAGAATAAAGCTTGTAAAAGAAGGAGTAAGAAGTTTTGGAAGCAAAAAAGAGTGGGGATGGTACGAAAGGCATAGAAAGCGTTAGATATTCCCAATTCTTTGGAGCACCATCCCTTCTATTCTTATCGGCTCCATCCTCCTTGCATGAATTATTGCTTGATCAAGTCTAACTTCACTTTCTGCATGTATCGTAAAGAGAGGATCTCCTTCCTTAACTTTTTCCCCGACTTTAACGTGGAGCAAAATTCCGGCACCTTTGTCCTCGGGAGCTCCAGCGGCTCTTGCTATTGTTGCTATTGCTTTGTTATCAATCTTTGTCACGTATCCTGAGGTTTGAGCTACGAAGGTGTAGGTTTTGTCGCCTATTGGGATGTCATCTGGCTTTATATTTGGATCCCCGCCCTGCTCAGCTATTATCTCTTTTAACTTCTCATATGCTTTTCCGCTTTCGAGGATTTCCTTTGCCATCTTTTTGCCCATTCCTGCCGGTGCCACTCCCCCCATCTCAAGCAGGATTCCAGCAAGTCCCGTGGCCTTCTCTACCAAGCTCCCCGGGCCTTTGCCCGTCATTATCGTTTCCAAGGCCTCTTTGGCCTCGAGAGCGGGACCAACAGTATGACCTATAGGCTGACCACCATAGGTAATTGCTGTTTCTACGTACTGGCCGAGCCTCTTCCCCAGTTCTATGAAATCTTTTGCTAGAGATCTTGCCTCTTCTATGGTTTCAACTTTTACTCCCTCTCCCGTTGGAATATCAATGAGGACATACTGAGACCCCATAGCGTATTTCTTTGACATTATGCTCGCAAGCATAAGCCCTCTTGGGTCAATGCTCAACGCCCTCTCAGCTTTAATCGTTAGATCATCGGCAGGAGCTAAATTAAGAGCTCCACCCCAGACCAGGCAGGCACCGATTTTTTCCACAATCCTCTTTATTTCATCCAGAGAGTGAGTTACTGGGGCAAGGACCTCCACGACATCAGCCGTTCCGGCGGCACTTGTTATTGCCCTTGAGGATGTCTTGGGAATAGTCAAGCCAGTTGCAGCAACAATGGGGACTACAAGCACATTTGTCTTGTTTCCGGGAACACCGCCTATGCTGTGAACATCCATAATTGGCTTTCTATCTATATCAAGCATATCTCCGGTCTCTGCCATTGCCATCGTAAGCCAAGCAATCTCATCCATGTCAAGCCCGCTTATCTCAAGAGAGGTCACAAAAGAACTTATTTCTATATCCCTAAGCTTTCTATCGACGATATCCTTCACAATAGCTTCTATTTCAACTTTCTTAAGCTTTTGACCGTTCATCTTTTTCTTAACATACCTCACACTTTCGGGAGTTCCAGCTGGAACGACATTTACTATTTCTCCTTTAGAAAAGGCATAAGCACGCATTATGTCCTTTGTAACCCCTATCTCTCCCGGCTGAACCATGTTGCTTATAACCACATCTCCGTATATTGTCCTTTTTGCGGTTTCTATTTTAATTAGATCCTCTGGGTGAAGTTTTGCTCTCTTTGCGTCTTCTTCGTTAATTACTACCATAAATCTTCCAGTCTCTATGTCCAAAATCTTCACCTTTGCCCTCATGTTCTACCCTCCTAAATGAATGGGATATAGTAGTATTACTCGAGAATACTTAAGCTTTTCTTAAAGACAAAAAAGAATATAAAGAGCTTCACAAGTTTCGTATTTCCTCTTCTAGAGATTCTTCGAGGGCTCTTTCCCATTCCTCAACATCAAACTCAACTAATTCCGACTCTAGCTCTTCTTTTAGATGGATAACCCTCCTCTTGAGGGTATTCTTTGTTTCTGCGTCATATACGGTGTAGGCAGGAGCCCTCCTCTCCGTTATATACAGTATTGCCAAGATTATATTTGTGACTAGAAGAACAACAACCAAAAAAATAAGCAGACTCATCTTCTTCCCCCTCCAAACAGAGCTTTGAAAATTCTTTTTATTGGGCTTTCTGGTTCTGGAGGCTTATATTTAACTCCCGCAAGCTTCGCAGCGAGTTGTTTATAAGCTATTGCTGCCGGTGACATTGGATTTTTGATAACAAGGGGAATTCCATAAGCGCTAGCCCTCTTTACTTCTGGGTCTTCGGGTATTATGGCAAGTACAGGGACTTCCAAGATGGCCTCAATGTCCTCTCTGGTTAATTCTGTTTTTTCGTTCGTTACCCTGTTTAAAATAGCTCCTAACGGAAGTGTCCCAAGCTTTTCTGCCACGAGCTTTGTTTTAAGAGAATCTGTGATCGCAGAAATCTCGGGATTTGTTACCAAAATAAGTTCCTTTCCTATGAGAAGAGCAGTGATTGAGGTCATCTCAAGGCCAGCAGGAGCATCGATTAAAACAAAATCCGCCATTGATGAAATCTCTCTTATAAGCCCCTTCAACCGTTCTGGGTTCTTTACTTTCTTTATTTTTTCAAGGCTCAGTCCACCTGGGATGACTTTAACACCCGCTGGGCCCTCATAAATCGCATCCCTGAGTTCCGCATCTCCTGAGAGAACATCGTGGAGGGTTATTGGAATGTCCTCCATACCAAGGACCAGGCTCAGGTTTGCCATAGTAATATCCGCATCTATCACTATGACCTCTTTTCCAAATTGTGCCAAAGCAACACCAACATTTGCCAGTGCTGTGGTTTTACCCGTGCCGCCTTTTCCAGAGGCAAAGACAATAGATCTTCCCAATTTAATCCCTCCATCTCTTTTAAATCTAATGTACGAAATTTGTAATCAATGCATCTAACTTATATGTTGATGTCTAACTTTTTATAGTTAACTTATCCTCAAAAAAGAATTAAAGGATGGTCAAAACATAAAGAAAAACCTATTCTTTCCCTTCCTCTAATTTTTGCTTTGCAAGCTCAGCTGTATCGGAAAGGCTCCTGAACAGTTTTAGCATCTCCATTGGGAGTGTTAAGACTATGACGTTGCTTTTATCACCTGCTACGTCGCTTATTGTTTGCAAAGTTCTAAGCTGAAGTGCCATCGGATGTTCGGAGATAATCTCGGCAGCTTCTCTAAGCTTCTCAGCAGCCTGTCTTTCTGCCTCGGCAAGTGTAATTCTAGCCCTTCTTTCTCTCTCTGCCTCTGCCTGTCTTGCCATGGCTCTCTGCATTCCTGCTGGAAGCTCGACGTCTTTGATCTCCACAGCGGTAACTTTTATTCCCCATGGGTCGGTTGCCTCGTCAATTATCCTCTGTAATTCTCTGTTAAGTTTTTCTCTCTCACTAAGGAGTTCATCCAAGTGAGCCTGCCCGATTACGCTTCTTAAAGTTGTTTGGGAAATCTGAGAGGTTGCCATTATGAAGTTCTTAACCTGAGTAACGGCTTTTACTGGCTCAACAACTCTAAAGTAAACAACGGCGTTGACTCTTACTGGCACGTTGTCCTTTGTTATCGTTTCCTGCACTGGAACATCTAAAACCTGAGTTCTCAAGTCAACTCTCACAGCCTTTTCGAATATTGGAATTATGAAGAACAATCCCGGACCCCTTGCTCCAACAACTCTACCAAGCCTAAAGATTACTGCCCTTTCATACTCCTTCACTATCTTTATGGCCGAGGCCAAAAACACCAAAATAAAAACCAAAATAATAATATACACAATCCACTCAAAGGCCATTCTACTTCACCTCATTAGTATTTTCTTTTTCATACTTTTTCTCTTTTTCCCTAACCACAATGAGTTTAAGCCCATCCATCCCAACAACTTTAACATTCTCCCCAACGTTTATTGTTTCTCCGTCCTTGCTTCTTGCCCTCCAGAGCTCACCCCTAACCCTTATCATTCCTTCCGGGGCTAAGGGTTCCACCACTTCCCCTGAGAGGCCTACCATTTCTTCCTTTCCAGTCTGTGCTCTTCTTCTATGGGCTCTTATCACTGCGGCCATTCCAAATGCGAAGAACACAGCAAGCAACAGTCCAATTGTTATTATTATCAACCTAATCTGGGAATAAACCTTTCTTGAAACTAGATAGTCCACTTCCCCACCTCCACTGAAGAGCATTATGCTGCCTAAAACAAACGTTATAAAGCCGGCAACGGTAAAGAGACCAAAGGTGGGCGTTAAGGCTTCTGCTATGAAGAATATCACTGCCAAGAGTATCAACAGTAATCCCGCACTTCTGTAGCCGAAGTACCCGAGACCTATTATGGCTAAGACAATCATTATTGCTCCTACTGTTTCCGGAACGTGCCATCCCGGACTTAAGAATCCCAAAACAAGGGCCCATATGCCGAGTGTTAGGAGAACATAGGCAACGGCTGGGTCAGTAATGTATGTTATAACTCTATCCTTCAAGCTCGGTTCTAAGTATCTTACCTCAGCTCCCTTAAGATCCAGAATAACGTATTCTCCCCTTACGGGGACCTTGGTTTTCATGCCATCTGCTTTCTCCAAAAGATCATTTACATCGTTTGCAACAACCTCAATAACTCCATACTTTAAGGCTTCTTCGGGATCTATGGCCAAATCCTCGGTTATGAACTTTTCTGCCATTGTTTCATTTCTTCCGCTGGCCTTTGCTAAGCTTTTTATGTAGGAGACGTAGAAGTTGACCACCTTTGGAGGGGCCTCTATAATACTTCCATTTTGAGAATACCCCAGAATAGGTCTGCATGAACCAATGCTTGTTCCAGGGGCCATGGCTATCAAATGTGAACCTAAGGCTATGTATGTTCCAGCGGAGGCTGCCATAGCCCCAGATGGATAAATATAAGTTATAACGGGAACATCGGCAGACTTTATTCTCTCAATTATGTTCTGCATTGCATCTCCTCTACCTCCAAGAGTATCGAGGAGGATTATGATTGCGTTTGCATCTGCCTTCTCTGCCTCGCTTATGTATCTGTCGAACTGGTCGTAGGTATAAGAAGTAATTTCTCCCTTTATTTGAGCAACATAAACGGTTTTTGCTTCAGCTAAAGCAGGGCCTAGAAATATAAGCAGAAACAATGAGATGAGAATGATCTTTCTCATAACCACCACCTTGTGTAGGTATTGGTTCTTCAGCTTAATTAAGTTTTCTCAAGAAAAGTTAATAAGAACTGAACCCAAAATCATATGAGGAGGTATGAAAGAGGAGATAAAGAAGTTCAAACTATCAAGAGGAGATAAGAAAATCAAAGTCGCTTGGAGCATAATTAAGAAGATAGCCAAATACTCTCACGCAGAACCTTACTGGGACTTCTTAAAAGAAAACTTCGGGATAAGAGAGAAAGACATTAAAGAAATCATGCGCTTTTTGGAAGAAAGTGGAGAACTTGAAATTCACCGTTCCGTGGATGGAAAAAGGCTCTATGTCTCAACACTAAAAGATATAAAGGAGAACCCTGTTAAACTGGACAGATGGCTGAAGTGATCGACCTCCAGAAAGTAGCTCATGAGATGATAAAAAACGGCACCTGGAAGTTTGAAGATGGGATATTTAGACAAGCGTTAGAGAAGGGGATAGTGGGTTTTGACGGAGAGAACTTTTATTTTCCAGACTATTTTTCAAGAAAAGAGCAAAGAGATGCCAAAAAGAAGCTTGAATTCATTCTTGGTTTGGACATTGACCTTGAGAGGTTTTATTCAGAAATAGGGGATTCAAAGTTCTCGTTTTTAATTGAAGAGTTCTATGGGCTAACCATCCCTAGGGCGCCGAACAAATACCAGGCCCTTGTAGAGGTAATAGCTCAGCAACAGGTAAGCTTTGAGTTTGCAATGAGGACAATTAACAATCTCGTAAAACTCGTGGGAAGAAAAATTGAAGACCTTTACCTATTTCCAAAGCCGGAAGATATTTTAAATTTAAGCGACGAAGAGTTTAAGAAGACAAAACTCGGTTATAGGGGAGCTTACATAAAGTCCCTCACGAAGGAGTATGTTAAGGGAAATTTGAACTTAAACCTTGAGGAATTTAATGAAGGAGAAGCCATAAAGTACCTCACCAAGTTTAAAGGGATTGGGAAATGGAGTGCGGAGCTCTTCTTGGCTTATGGTCTCGGGAAAAACACATACCCGGCTGGGGATTTGGGGCTCAGAAGGGGAATAGCAAAAATATTGCATTTGAATCCTAAGGAAGTAAGAGAAAAGGATGTTAGGGAAATTCTTGAGCCCTATGGAAAATGGAAGTCTTTACTCGCTTTTTATATTCTCTGCTATGATAGGAAAACCGAGATGATGAAAAATGCCAATAGAAATAAGGGTAGAAAGAAGAAGATTTAAAGAGCTAAAGGAGCTCGATATCCTGGAGCTAATAGAGAGCAACCTCTTAAAAGCTGAGAGAACTTTGCAAGCTGAAAGAGAGGAGTTTCTCCTTGAGAAAAAAGCAAAGCTTGAGAAGAAGCTGAAGGAAATCGAAGATGAGCTAGAAGAACTAAAGATTTTCTATGAAAAGGCTTTGAAGGATAAAGAGTTGATGAGAAACGTTAGAGAAAAGCTGAGAAAGGAGAACGAGAAGCTTAAAAGGGAGCTGGAGGCGAAAAAGCATGAAATTAATAATAAGACCTAAAAGGGGGTTTGGGAAAATTGAAGTTGAGCTTTCAAATGAACTTGCAGAGAAGATAAAAAACCTCAGCAAGTGCTATAATGTTAGTGAGAAAAAAGTTCTCGAGATAATACTATCCGGAAGCTTCAAAGAACCGGAAACTGATACAGAGACCCTTGAGAACGCGGTTAGGGAGCTTGAGAAGAAAGTAGGGAGGCTGGAGAAAGAGTGGGCACCGTTAAGGTATAAAGCATATGGGGTTAGTGAAGACAACAAAATCCTTGCCATCGAGCTTAGCGGCCTTCTGGCAGAAAATTCCCAGTTAAAGCGCTTTTTAAGAAAAAAGATAGAGCGAAATCCAGAGCTTAGAGAACTCATTCAGTATTATCTCCAATAAAAACCATTTCCCACACCTTTATGGCCTGCCACTTGTCAAGAAACTCATTGAAGGTACCGCACTTTGGTGAATAAACACATAAAGGACATCCATCTTTGCATCCACAACTTTTCAGGTGCTCCAAGCTTTTCTCCATAAGCTTTTCGGAGTTTTCATAGAGAATTTCTGCCAGTCCGAAGCCTCCTTCATTTCCGTCATAAATGAACACTATGGGCTTGCCCACAAAAGGAGGGTTTGGAAAGCTCTCATAACTATATCCACCGAGTTCTCTGCTGTCCACGTACGTGAAGATAGGGGCTATTTTAATCATATTATGCTCAATTGCATGGAGCCCGCTCCCAATTCCGTCTTTGCTATCTATCATTTTCTTTATGGCAAAGGCAAGCCTTTCATCTTCAATCTTTAACGTCTTTAGGCTCTCCTTGATGTAGTTCTTTAAATAATGAGTTGTTGCGCCTAAAAGTTCGGGAAAAAGTGATTTTCTATCTAAGCGCTCGTAGAGATTAAAGGCAATCCCTTCATGGCCTTTTTTCACTGCAACCTTGAAGAACTCCCTAAACTCCTCGTTTGCAATCTCTTTAATTCTTTCTGGAAATATAAGCCAGATTCCGTCTGTTTCAAATTCCCATGTTAAAGGCTCATCAAATTCAACTTTTGCAAATTTCTCCCAGTTGAGGATGCTCCACTCTTCATTAACTTCGGCATTCTCTTCAAACTCCAGCATTGGGGAGTAAAGTTCTGCCTTTAAAATGCCTTCCTCCTTAAGCTTCAAAAGCTCCTGAAGATACAAAGGAACGTCCTTCCCCTTGACAGCAAATCCCCAGTAGTGATGTCTAACCCTCAGCCGACCGATGTAAATTTCAACACCCATGTGCTCCTTCTCCTTGTAAATATCGAGGATCTCTACTTCCTCTCTCTTTGAAGGAAATGTATCTACCTCCCAGAACTTGTTGAGCGGAGAAACAAAGATAAAGTGGAACTTTCCGAGGCTCAGCTTATCCCTTGCAATATACAACCCTCCCCTCGAGAAATACGCCATTCCCGGTAAGAGCGACCTGTAGTATTCAGGCTTGTCCACTTCCTCTATTATGTACCCTTCAAGCTTGAGCCAGTTTATAAATCGAATTAGATCCCTTAAATTGGACTTTTCCAAAAGTTTGTACCTTATCCATGGCTCTTCAAGGACAAGAAAATAAGTCTCGTCACTTGCCGTTCTTATAGAGGAATAATTGAAGGCCGGCCTCAAGACCCGAACTTCTCTTTTGCCAGTAATTGGATTGTCGTAAAGCTTTGCTTTTTTCTCCTCCATCAGCTCTAGGATAAGCTCTTTCTCAAAATCATTCAGCTCCTCCCAATCAAGGATCTTAAGCTCACTCAAAAGATAGTGGAGATGTTTTTTCACAACAAGCCTGTTTTTGAGATTTATGGGCATGTATTCAATTATCCCCTTTTCAAGTTTTTCCATCAGCTCGTCCACGTGCTCCTTATAGTAGTAATCGAGACCATTCTTCCTTAAAACGATGGCATTTATAGCTTCCCTCTCCCTTTTTCTCCCCGCCCTTCCAAAGCGCTGGATAAGAGAAAACAACCCATCTGGGGGTATTCCGTAGTTTATTACGGCATCTAGGTCGCCTATGTCGATACCAAGTTCCAGAGCGTTTGTAGTTAATAATACAAGTAGTTTTCCTTCCTTAAAATCCTTCTCGATTTCCCATCGAACGTTTTTGGGAAGGGTGCCTTTGTAGGTGGTGGTCTTGTAGACTGCAGGAGATGTTAAAAGGAATCGCATAAGCTTCTCAGTCCCCTTACGGGAGTCGAAGAAAACGAGGGTTTTAATACCCTTTTCGGCCAGTTTTTCGACAATAGCTCTTAAAAGTTGCATCTCATTTAGTCTTCTTGGCTCCAGCATCACGAGATATCTTTTTGGAAAAGGATTTGCAGGCTTCGTAATGGGTTTGAATGGCTTTCCAAAAAAGGTTTCTGCAAACTCTTTTGGGTTCCTCAACGTTGCCGAAAGGGCTATTATTTGGGGCCTTCTTCCATATCTTTCCAGCGCCTTGAGAAGCCTTCTAAAAAGGTAAACAGCATTAGTTCCAAAAACGCCTCTGTAAATGTGAAGCTCATCAACCACGAGATACCTCACGTTTCTCAAAAGCCACTCATAGTCTTTTCTGCTCCTTAAAACATTGTAGTGAAGCATATCCGGAGTTGTGAAAACAACTCTCGGTTTTTCCCTAATGAGCTTCCTCCTCTCGCTCCACTCCACGTCGCCTGTTAGAATCCTTGCATTAATCATTTTGCCCGTTATTTGAAAGAAACGAAAGTTTTCAACACTGAACTTCTCATATTGGTTGTTTATCAATGCCCTTGTTGGATAGACGAGAAGATATGTGTCTTGGGGGTTTGATAGGTAGTTATCAAATATCGCCAGCCTAAAAATTTCGCTTTTGCCAGAGGCAGTCGGAGTTGTCACAACTATGTTCTCTCCAGAGTATAGAGCTTTCAATGCATCAACCTGGTGTTTGTAAAGCTTAAATCCCATCTCTTCAACTAACCGATTTATCTCAGAGTTTTTAAATTCAAAAGCGTCATATATCCCCTCCTTGGCCTTAAATTCTCTGAGGGTTACAATTTCACTTTCGAGCTCTTTAAAAATTTCCATCATAGCAACTCCTTCTTTTAGATTTAAATTGTTTTCCATTCTTCAACAACTTTTTAAAGGCATTCCAGAAATGGTAAGCGGTGAGGGTTGTGAGGATCGCGGTCATCGATTATGAGAAGTGCAATCCAGACAAGTGTGGTCATTTCTTGTGTGAGAGAGTTTGTCCAGTGAACCGAATGGGCGGAGAAGCTATAATCATCGACGAAGATAACTATAAGCCCATTATCCAAGAGGCAAGCTGTACCGGTTGTGGGATATGTGTGCATAAGTGCCCATTCAACGCAATAACAATAGTTAACCTGCCTGAAGAGTTGAAAGAAGGATGTGTACACAGGTATGGAGTCAATGGTTTTGCCCTTTACAGGTTGCCAGTGCTCAAAGAGGGAATGGTGGTCGGCATCTTAGGCCCAAACGGTACAGGTAAAACAACCGCAGTTAGGATACTCTCAGGGGAGATGATCCCTAATCTCTGCGGTTCAAATGAGAGCTGGGACAATGTTATAAGAATGTTTAGGGGAAATGAGCTCCAGAACTATTTTGAGAGGCTCAAAGAGGGCAACGTAAAGAAGGTGGTTAAACCTCAATACGTTGATTTAATCCCCAAAGTCGTTAAAGGAAAAGTAAGAGACCTCCTCCAGAGAGCCGATGAAAAAGGAATATTAGATAAGCTCGTTGAAGAGCTTGAGCTTTCGAATATCCTAGATAGAGAGATCCAGCAGCTGAGTGGGGGTGAGCTGCAGAGAGTAGCGATAGCAGCAGCTATAGCTAGAGATGCAGATTTCTACTTCTTTGACGAGCCATCTTCATATCTTGATATAAGGCAGAGGCTTAAAGTTGCCAGAGCCATTAGAAAACTGGCAGAAGAAGGAAAATCAGTTATAGTTGTTGAGCACGACTTAGCGGTTCTGGATTATTTAAGCGACATTATACACATAGTCTATGGTAAGCCCGGAGCCTACGGTATTTTCTCCATGCCAAAAGGGACAAGAGTTGGCATAAACACCTTCTTGGAAGGTTATCTACCGGAGGAAAACGTTAGATTCAGGCCGTATCAAATAAGGTTTACAAAGCTTAGTGAGAGGCACAGCCAGGCTGGAGAAGTTTTAGTGGAGTATCCAAGACTGGTAAAAGACTATGGGGGCTTTAAACTTGAGGCAGAGGGGGGAGAGCTTTACAAGGGAGAGGTTGTAAGTATAGTAGGACCTAACGGTATAGGTAAGACGACGTTTGTGAAGATGCTCGCCGGCGTTGAGGATCCAACGGAAGGAAAAGTCGAGTGGGAGCTTAAGGTAAGCTATAAACCACAGTACATAAAAGCCGAGTACGAGGGAACAGTCTATGAGCTTTTAAGCAAAATCGATGCGGCAAAACTTATGAGCAACTTTTACAAAACCGAGCTTCTCAACCCCTTAGGAATTCCTGACCTCTATGATAGGGCGGTAAACGAGTTAAGCGGGGGTGAACTGCAAAGAGTGGCAATAGCAGCATGCCTCTTAAGGGATGCCGACTTATATCTTTTAGATGAACCTTCAGCGTATCTTGATGTTGAGCAACGTTTAGCTGTTTCAAGGGCCATAAGACATCTAATGGAGAAGAACGAGAAAACCGCACTTGTAGTTGAACACGATGTGCTGATGATCGACTACATAAGCGATCGTATAATGGTCTTTGAAGGCGAACCCGGAAAGCACGGTAAAGCTTTGCCCCCAGTGGGGATGAGAGAAGGAATGAATAGGTTCTTGGCAAATGTGGGCATAACCTTCAGAAGAGATCCGGACACAGGAAGGCCAAGGGCAAACAAAGAGGGAAGCGTTAAGGATAGGGAGCAGAAGGAGATAGGGGAATACTACTATGTGAGCGAGTAGCTAAGGATTTTTTCATATCACGTTTAGGTTTTTGTTTTTTGGTTTTTCTGCTTTTTAAAGTGTTGTTTTTGAATTTAAAACGCTAAAACCGGTTTGGAAGTTTTTAGTAACCAAAAGTTACTATCAAACGGGAGGTTATAAGGTTTTGGGAGTTTTGTTACGAAATTTTTTCGGAGTTTTGAATGGGGAGTTTTAAGGCTTTTTTGATATTCCTTCCTCATGTAAATTGAATCTTTTTGTTTTTAACTTGCTTTTATGGTTTTATTTTTGATTTGGGCTTTTGTTTTCGCTCTGGAAGTCTCGTGGACAATATTGTACATGAGAGAAATGGACGTGCTTCATGCGAGTAAGGGTACAAACACCTTCTCTTTGGGCTTGGATTTGAGGCTTGTGAGGATTGGCTTATTGACCCTTCGAGAAAAAGCTTATAAGATTCAAGCTCTCTAATTACTTTACAGCCGATTTAGGAGAAAATCGCCCCCGTTCCAATAAGACTTTAAAAGAATTGAAAGCGAG
>Ga0190307_1000223_pt1 | contig 17880 bp, 19 predicted proteins | sample 48700745_MG_FD_161653 | JGI IMG/M metagenome (GOLD analysis project Ga0190307, IMG submission 161653) | Hydrothermal vent sediment bacterial communities from Southern Trench, Guaymas Basin, Mexico - 4870-07-4-5_MG | ecosystem: Environmental > Aquatic > Marine > Hydrothermal vents > Sediment ... | reverse complement strand
ACATATTTCTCAATAAAATTTCTATATATACTCGCTATATCCCTATATCCAGTTGATGTGATTCTACCATATGGAGGATCGGTTACGATATATACCTCATTACTATACTCATATACCCTGAGGACATCCTTAAGCGAGTCAGCATTAATGACATCGATGTAATTCAATGTCTCATCAATCCATTCTACATTCTTCAACCCACCTACACACCATTTAAAGAAATACTCGATACATATAGCCTCAATCGATAGTAAACTAGCCTCCATCGGTATACTAGCCACTCCACAGAATGGATCGATCAGGATGCTTCCCTCCCTAACTCCGGATAGGTTTATCATCAGCCTAGCTAACTTCGGGTGTAGTGAAAATGGAGAGAATACGGGCCTATATTTAGCTCTTCTATGTTCAAACCCCTTTCTCAATTCATCATATAACTCGATACCGACTAGGATAATATCTTCAACATTATAAACGCCTATAATAACATCAGGTTTCTCAAGGTCTACCTTCAAGCGGAGATCCTTCACATATAACTTATATATATCGTCTATAACACTATTAATCTCCTCACGGTGAACAATTCTTGGATTATATAGATGAACATGTATTGCCACATGTTTAAACCTGCTTACATACTCCTTTAAATCACCTGAATACAGTTCCTCTAAATTATAGGAATTACTGACAGTATAGATCTTAAGTGCACGCTTTACACATGATGATCTTTTAAATATATACTCTAAAACCTCTTCTTCAGGTCTTCCCTCGTACCCGCTAATATCTAGTAATATGACTTTGTTAAATAACCCTATTATTTTATATTTTATTCCGTATGATTCGAGTAATGTAAGAACCTCTTTGATACAGGCATCTCGATAATCCAATGATATATGGATAGCGAGCTTCATACCCACTACATTAATCCTTAATATATTCAGGTAGTATATCCTCAATATACAATACAGCGTATGGATTTAAAATGGTGTTAGACCCATATAGGAAGTCTACTCCTGAATTAAACAGCTTCTTATCAGCGCCAGAGATCAAAAGTAAATGCGAAGCAGCTGCAATAATAGTATCAACACCATTTTTCTTGAGATAGGACGACGCCAAAGCCATCGTACCTCCTGTCGAAATCTCATCATCAAGTATAATAGCGGAATTATATTTACTGAAATCGATCTCTTCACCTGGTTTCATCGTAACCTTCCCTGTATAACGATCCCTTTCTTTAATTAAATAAGTATAATCTAAGCTATGCTTCTCTGCTATATCGGAAACTGTATTTAAACGACCCTCATCTGGAGCGACTAATATGGCGTTATCAATTTCGTGTATATTTTTTATATATTCAAATAGTTTATGTAATAATGAAATATGTATGTAATCTAGCTTCTTAGCATATTTTTTAAATGACTCTAAACTATGAATATCAAAGATATAAATGCGCGAGATATCGAATACTGATATAAAATCTATTATAAGTTTAAGTGTTAGGGCTTCACCATCTAAAAAACGTTTATCTTGCCTCGAGTAGGAGAAGTATGGAATAACTAATTCTAGTTTACTACCTGGAATATAATGCCTAATGGCCTCAAGAGACTCGAATAACATCAGGATACGGTCGTTAGTATTAGGATATGTCGGAAAGAATAGGATAATCCTATCCACGTCTCTAAGCTTCTCGACCTCATTCACCCTAGCTAGAACCTCCCCATTCGGGAAATATCTTGTAGATATTAATGTATAGTTGCATCCTAAGTTAGAAGCTAATCTAACTGCATTATCTTTAGCATAATCAGGTGCAGCTACAATCATATCGAACCCCCGATATATTTATAATGAAATAATATTTAGTTTAATATTTGAATGAAGATAGAGGAAGATCCCGTTTATAAAGCTATAATCATGTTTATACACGGGAGGAGAAGGGCGTATCCTAATGAAATTGCCGAGATATTTAAATTCAGTAGGCAGGCGGCTGATTATAGACTAAAAAGACTTCTAGAACATGGATATATTAAAAGGATGCTGGATGACGATGGTAGAGTGTACTATATTTTAAATGAAAAAGGATATAAAATACTTGAAGCCGAGGAAAAAAGGGTGTCTAAAGAAGAAATTTATAGTGTTATCAGGTTTATACCACTTCTTCCATTTGCAATGGGTTTGATAGGACTTGGAAAATATATTGCTGAAGCGGATTTCATCCGTGGAATGATCTCATTTATCATGTGGATCATAGTGAGTATAATTGTATATGTATTGATAATTACTATATTTAAGAAATAGGCTTAGACTCTTTATCTATAAATTCCTTTGCTTCTAATGCAGCCATCGCTCCAAAGGCAGCTGCCGTGATAGCCTGCTGATATTTAGGATCCATGACATCTCCAGCTACATATACCCCTGGTATACTCGTCTTAACGAAGTCATATGTTTTAATATATCCTCTTTCATCTATCTCAAGTTTATCTTTCACTAGATCAGTATTTGGAACGTGGCCAATTGCTATGAAAACTCCGTCTACTTTAATGATATTTTCAGATCCAGTATCCAGATTTTTTACTTTAATAGCCTCTACCTTATTATCCCCTAGTATATCTAGGACTATACTATTCATTACTACTTTAATATTCGGATACTCTTTAATCTTATTAACTAATATCTTATTAGCTCTAAACTCTCCTCTTCTATGTATTATTAAGACCTCTTTACATATGCTTGACAAGTAGATTGCATCTGTTAAAGCTGTATCACCGCCGCCTATAACTGCCACAACTTTATTTTTAAAGAAGAAACCATCACAAACTGCACAGTATGATACCCCTCTGCCCAGCAACCTCTTCTCAGACTCTAACCCAAGCTCTCTATATCTAGCTCCAGTAGCTAATATTATCGTTTTTCCAGTATAATATATAGAACCTACCTTTACTCTATATGGATATTCTGATAAGATTATGTCATCTGCATCCGCTTCGACAATTTCAACTCCAAATCGTATAGCCTGTTCACGCATGCATTTCATAAGCTCAGGTCCATCAATACCTTCAGGAAAACCTGGGTAATTATCTACTTTGGTAGTCGTCATAAGCTGTCCACCCCATTCTAAGCCTGTTACCAATAGTGTACTTAAACCAGATCTTAACGCATAAATCGCCGCAGTTAATCCAGCTGGTCCCGAACCTACTATAATAACATCATATAATTTACTCGGGTCGCCCCTTTTTGCAACTCTAGATAACGATATTGAGATAGGCATCATACTGAAATCACCTACTACTAAGATTTAACTTAAGCCAGGTAAATTATAAATTAGTGCTATGAAAAGCTGGATTATAGTAATTGGGAATGAGATATTGATTGGAAGAGTTTTAGATACCAATTCTAATTGGATAGCTAAAAAATTAACTGAATTAGGAATTAAGGTGGAGAGGATCTTGGTAATACCTGATGAAGAAGAAACTATAGTTGATGTATTAAAAGAAGCATGTAGACATGCTGATATAATTATAAGTACAGGTGGATTAGGCCCTACCTACGACGACATAACAAGTGAAGCTTTAGCAAAAGCATTAAACCAGAAATGGGTAGTTAATAAAGAGGCACTTAATATGGTTAAGCAGAGACTTAAACGACTTAATCTTGAATTGAATGAATATAGAATCAAGATGGCTAAAATGCCTGAAAAAGCTAAACCGCTGGAGAATAAAGTCGGCGTAGCCCCGGGAATATATGTGGAATACAACAACAGCAAAATATTCGCTTTACCTGGAGTACCATCGGAAATGAAGCATATCTATTTAAATCATGTAGAGAAGATACTTAAGAGGATATTCAAAAGAAAATACTATAGAGAGGATAAGATAAGAGTTAAGGGATACACAGAATCCACTTTAGCTCCAATATTAAATAAGATAGTAACTAAGTATCCAGACGTATACGTTAAATCCCACCCCTTAGGAGTAGTCGATGGAAAACCCGTCATCGATATAGTTGTGGCATCCTACGGAAATGATGAAGGAACTTTAAAAAACAAAAATATAACTATAATTAACGAAATCCGTAAAAGGCTTGATGAATCAAAGAAAACTTAAAAAATAACTTTCATTTATTTTGGATGATGCGGGGGTTCCCCTAGCCAGGCCAACGGGGGCGGACTGAGAGAGTATTCCAGGAAGCTCCGCTGGCGTAGGCCTTCGTGGGTTCAAATCCCACCCCCCGCACCAAAATTGAATCGTGGTGCTTGTATCTTTATCCCATTCTTTTTCAGTATAGCCTTTGCTCTTCCTCCTACCGTTAAGATTTAAATCCTTAAGATCCTCTCTAACCAAGTCAGCATTATATTCTCTAGCAATCTCTGCTAGTAAAGTAGTTATTTTCTTCAACCTGTCCTCCACATGACTCTTTTCACGTTGACCATACTTAGCAAGAAGCTTACCTTTAAACTTAGTGTTCCTTACCTTCTTCTGAATACCCTTCCTAATTCTCCTATAGTTAGTACATATTTTTCCTAGTATCATGATTAATTGAAAATAGCTTTGTCCTACTCTCATCATATTTAACTAGTAAACAATCAATACCATCTTCATTGACATCTACGAAGAGATTTTTATGCTTGTTAACCTCAACATTCCTTCGTATGGTTAGAAGCATGCGGATACAGTTACCGTCAATTAGTATCCTAGAATTATCTAGCTTAAGCTCCCTTAAGCTCTCCTTCCTCATAAAATATACTTGACCTTTCCACTTTTAATCCATCTCTTAATAGTCCTAAACTTACACCTATCTCCCTACTAGCCTCATCAGTAGTATAATATTCCTTTCTTCCTGACTCTTTTACTTCTAGAAAAACAATATTACAGTTTAAAGCATGGTAACAATCTTTATTAAATAGGTAACACTAATCATCTTTTAGTGACTGTTATGTACTTAGAGAAAACATTTATGTTTTCTCTCATCATCCTAATCCTTTTGTTCTCAGCGAGTATATTTCCAGTTTATTCCATTAACCAGGTAAATACATACAACATAGCATATGGAGACTGGGGAGTCCCGACCCCATTTCACCATCACAGAGGCCCATCCTACGTCTTAACATCATTTATATGGGATACCCTAGTATGGAGAAACGAGACTGGTATAATTCCCCTATTAGCCTATAATTGGACATGTAGTACTGATGGGTTAACTTGGATTATTACTCTCAGAAAGGGAGTTAAATGGCATGATGGAGTCCCATTTACTGCTGAAGACGTAGCCTTTACGATGGAATACTTGAAGAAGTATCCATATCCCTTCGGAGCTTCCGATGTAGCTAAATACGTTAAAGATACTATACCCATAGATGATACTACTGTTAAGATTATATTAAATACACCCTACCCTGACTTTATAGACGTGATTATGGGTGAAGTAGAGATAATTCCTAAGCATATATGGGAAAATGTCACAGACCCATTAAGTTACGTTGAAAAGAAGGCATTTATAGGGACAGGACCCTATAAGCTTATCGAGTATAAGAAAGGTGAATACTATCTCCTTAAAGCTAATGACGATTACTTTTTAGGTAAACCTCTGGTTAAGAAATTATATCTTAATGCGTTGGGTAGGCGCGGAGAAAGTGTTGCTTTAGCTTTAAAAAGTAAGGATGTGGATGCTGCCTCCTTCTCTGGATCGGAGGTTGATGTTGTAAAGACGTTTGAGAAAAACCCTGATTTCAAAATATTAGAAGGGCCTAGCTACTGGGTTCTCGAGTTGATATTTAATTGTAAAAAGTATCCATTTAGTGTTAGAGATTTTCGCATTGCAATAGCGTATGCCATAGATAGGGTTGAAATTGTAGATAAGGTCTTACACGGTGGGGGTATTGTAGCGAGCTTAGGAATAACTCATCCAGATTCTAAATGGTATAATCCTAATCTCCCCAGCTATAGTTATAACCTGAATAAGGCTTCTGATATTTTAGATAAACTTGGGTTTATAGATCGTAATGGAGACGGGATGAGAGAGTTTCCTAATGGGACTAAGCTATCATTTACTATCCTCTGCGCTAAAAAATTCGTTAGGGTAGGGGAATTGATTAAAAGCCAGCTCTCGAAGGTTGGATTAGAAGTTACTGTGAAGCCTATGGATTGGAAGCCTATGGATGACTTATTGGATAAAGGGTTATTCTCTGCTGCTATAACTGGTCATGGAGGGATATCGCATCTATGGCCTGGAATAAAATCTACAGTAGACTGGCCTGCACACACTTACGAAAACCCAACTTTAGATGATTTGCTGAAAAAATTCTATACCACTCTAGATGAGGATTCAAGAAGGAGGTATGCCTACGAAATTCAAGATATTATAGCGGGAGATCTACCAGTAATTGCATTATATCACCCAAAAACCTATTGTATATATAGAGTTGATAAGCCCGTCAACTGGTTTTGGACGAAGACAGGTATTGCACATGGCATACCTATATGGTGGAATAAGCTAGCATTAGTAGCTATGAAGGAGATACCAAGTGCTCCAGGAGCTTCCAAGCCTATCGGCTATCCCATAGAGCTTATAGCCGCCGTAATCGGTATAATAGTAGTCATAATTGCTGGAATAGTAATATATATCAGGAGAAAATAAGGGAGAAGAGGTGGGCGTCTCTAGACGGTTTTTCGTTTCGAAAGCTGCTTTTTATATCTCCCTCTTTATTCTATCTATTACTACTGTTTTCTTACTAGTTAGGATGATGCCTGGTAGCCCCCTTGATTATCTTGGTGGGGAGGCTGAGGATGTTCCATATATATTAACAGAAGAAGTTAGGGAGAAGCTTCTAAGCTACTATGGGCTAGATAAACCCCTTTGGGAGCAGTATATAGTATTTGTAAATAATCTCTTACATCTAAACTTCGGATATTCAATTTATTTTTCAGAGCCTGTTACAAGGATATTACTACCGCATTTAATGCGGACACTTATATTAATTACACTCGGTTTCCTATTCTCAATATCCATTTCTTTTCCATTAAGTATAATATCTGCTTGGAGAAGAGGAAGTACTCTAGACACTATAATTACACTTTTATCTATGAGTATATACTCTATCCCATCTTTCGCTCTGGCAATACTTTTTCTAATAGTCTTCTCAGTAGAGCTTAAGTTATTTCCACTTATAGGCTTCTCCGCAGAAGAGAATATTTTAGATATTCTCTGGTATGCATTAGGACCAGCTATGGTTTTTGCAGTAGCAGAATCTGGAAGAGCTTACTATTTTATGAGAAATTCATTTATAAGTGAACTGGATAAAGATTATATATTATTTGCGAAGTCGAAGGGACTTAAGAATAAAACTATAATTCTAAGGCATCTCTTGAGAGGCTCTTTATCTCCGATAATTTCAAAGCTTGCATTATTATTTGGATACTCTCTTTTGTCATGTATGTTTGTTGAAAATGTATTTAACTATCCTGGTATTACATGGCTCTTATTAATAAGCTATGAATATTATGACTATCCTGTACTAGAGAGTATATTACTGATTTTTATGTTTACCGTAATCGTGATGAACGCTATAGCAGATATCATATCATTTATAATAGATCCCAGGGTGAGAGGGGGGTGGATGTGAAGGCTTTGAGTTTCCTCGGGATAAAGGGTAAAATAGGTTTAATCATAATATTATTTGTGGTTTTCATCGGTATTACAGCACCAGTAATCTCTCCTTATGACCCCACTTCACTATTTGAACCATTTGAACCGCCTTCCTCCACCCATCTACTTGGGACTGACGATGTGGGTCATGATGTACTAACGATTCTCATATATGGTGCCAGAGTCTCCATCTTAGTTGGATTTGCAACAGCCACAATATCTACTTTTATAGGTCTTTTAACGGCTCTGATAGCTGGATGTTATGAAGGTTTAGATCCCATTATTTCAAGAATACTGGATTTCTTTTTAGTGATACCGAGAATACCCTTTATAGTAATAATCTCCGCCTTTCTCACACCTAATATATTTATAGTTATACTTGTTCTCTCCTTCTTTGGATGGGCAAAAACAGCTAGGGTTATCAAACCTTTAGTGAAACAAGTATATTCGAGGGAGTATGTTAAGAGACTGAAATGTATAGGCGCGGGAAATTGGTACATAATCTTAAGGCATATTCTTCCAGCTACATTCCCACTTGCGGTAGCGCAATTTGTGTTAGAGGGGGGGCATGCTATCCTTGCAGAAGCTAGCATAGGTTTTTTCGGGCTGGAGGATCCGTCTACATTAAGTTGGGGAATGGAAATTAATCATGCACTGCAGAAAAGCATAATTTTTCTTACTAATATATGGACATGGGTCTTAGGACCACCTATTCTAATGTTAACTATAACCCTTCTCAGCACTACATTCATCTCCATAGATCTAGAGACGAGGATAAACCCTAGGCTTAAAGTAAGGTCATGGTAAATTAATTATTTAACATTATTATAACAAATAATATAGTTGAAGGAAGGATGCTCTTGAAATGATGAGGTTTAATTCGTTGAAAACACCGTTGGTACAGGGAATTAACTTGACAAAAATATTTAGATATGGATTAATCTGGGGTGAACCCGTAGAAGCTGTGAAGAACGTTAATATAAATCTGCTAAGGGGGGCTTCACTATCTCTAACAGGGGAATCTGGATCTGGAAAAACTACTCTAGGGAAAATTCTGCTAGGTATTATCCGACCCACATCTGGAAAGGTACTTTTTAATGGAATAGATTTAACTAATCCTAAGAGGGTTCCTAAGTATATTAGGAGGATGATGAGTTATATTCCTCAACATCCTGAAGAAGCCTTTGATCCTAGATGGAGGCTTTATGACAATATAGCTGAGCCATTAAGAATACATAAGCTTATAGGATCTAAGGAAGAAGAAAAGGAAATTATCTTTAAATTAGCTGAAGATGTATCACTGGATACAAGTCTTTTAAATAGAAGGCCTTTTGAAGTGAGTGGCGGTGAAATTCAAAGAGCAGTCATAGCGAGTGCATTAGCCACGAACCCTCTATTCATGGTTTGCGATGAACCGACATCTATGTTAGATATTAGTACACAGGCTGATATACTAAGGCTCTTAAAAAATATATGTGATAAATTAAATATTTCCCTCCTATTTATTTCTCACGATATTGAGATAGCTAGTTTCATGGGATTTAAAATAGCTGTGATGCTGAAGGGAAGAGTTGTTGAGATGGCTGATGTAGATAAACTTATAAATGAACCTCTTCACCCCTATACACAAGGTCTATTAGGAATTGTAAAAGTGGAATATGTATCGTCATACGCTAAAAATTGTAGAGGATGCCCATATTATGATAGATGTCCTGTTAAAATGTTACCATGTAGAGAGAAGGAACCTAAGTTGAAGAATGTGGGAGATGATCACTATGTTGCATGTTTCAGATACTAGTAAAGAAGTTATTTTATCGATAAGGGACCTTAAAGTAAAATTCTATACCGAAGAGGGTGAAGTAACTGTAATTAGCGACGTGAACTTGGATTTGTTTAAAGGCGAGACAGTTGCTTTAATAGGAGAAAGTGGAAGTGGTAAAAGTATATTAGGACTTACAATAATTAGGTTGCTGCCTAAAAATGCAAATGTATCAGGACATATCGTATATAATGGTATAGACCTGCTTAAAATAGATAGTTCATTATTAAGGAATATAAGAGGTAGAGAAATAGCATGGATACCTCAAATGGTTGGTTCATCTCTCAATCCAACCGTTAAAATAGGGGTGCAGATAGGGGAGGTTCTAATCGACCACTATAATTATAGAAATCAGAGGGCTTGGAGCTCTGCTATCGACCTACTTAAATTATTTGAAGTAGAGCCAGCTGAAGAAGTAGCTAAAGGCTACCCTCACCAGCTAAGTGGAGGTATGAAACAGAGGGTGTTGATAGCCTCTGCAATAGCCGCAAGACCAAATCTATTAATAGCCGATGAACCGACCAAAGGATTAGATACTATTAAAAAAACATTAATTGTTAATATATTCAAGAAAATTAAAGATCTAAAGCCTGACTTATCTATCCTCCTTATAACGCATGATCTTAAATTTGCTAGAGAGTTAGCAGACAGAGTTGTTGTAATGTACTGTGGGAAGGTTATAGAGATTAATGACAATAACAGTTTTTTCGAACTCCCCCTCCATCCCTATTCTAAACTACTTTTAAAATCATTACCGTCGAAGGGGTTATACCCTATACCTGGGAAACCTGCTAATGTAGCTAATCCTCCATCAGGATGTAGATTCCATCCTCGATGCCCCTATGCCTCAGATATATGTGAAAAATCTTCCCCCCCGTTAATAAAATTAGATTTAAACCGTTGTGTTGCATGTTGGCTATATAAAAGATAAAAGGGATAAGAACCTACATCTTCATTTTCACTATACCTCTTCCAATTAAGGCATAAAACTCTTTTCTAGAGCATTTTAGGCAATATGGTTTTCCATTAATGTAAGTTATTCTAGTTTTCATCGCAAGTTCACCGCACGAATGACATCTAACACTTTCAAAAATTGGAGCTCTTTCAATAGGAGACATCCTAATCTCCTCAATTTTGAATTCACTTTCAGGTATTTCAAGCAGTTTATATCCTGTTTCTTCCCATATTTTCGCCAAAGTTTTTATATCGTTTTCATCTCCCCCTCCTTTTATAACGACTTTCTCAAAAAGTTCTAATCCCTTACTAGAAAAATACTTCTCTCTTATTTTATCGGCGTCTACATATACTCTCACACCCTTCCAACTCCCCCTCTTTATAAGTGTTACTGCATTTTTACCTAAATCGAGATATATTAATGAATTATTACCCATAGTACAACCAGTTGCAACCTGAACTCCATCTGTGAAACAATTATTACATTCAACTATAGCAAGAACTCTCTCTCCAATGCTCTCTCTTAACCCTGCTCTCTTAATACCAAGTCTATTCATAGCTATTGTAGACGCCTTTATTCCGAGAGCAAGATAAGGGCATATATGCCCATGGAAATATTTAGCTTTTTCTAAAACAATTCTTAAATTTTCAACCTCCATTTTGAAATCCCATGCTAAAATATATAGAAAACCGGATAAAAATTTTAGTATTTAATAAGTTAAGACACGAAGAAGTTAGTTAAAAGATGAAGTTAAATATAGATATAAGTTAATTTTAAGAACATCTTTAAATAAAAGTGTTGTATTAGGTTTATTCGAGCGTAAGTATTATCTTTTCTATATCGGCATAGTCAACTACGTAGAATGTTATTATAAATGTAGTTACTGAGAATGATGTTATTATATTGATAGTTCTCCATGTAATCTCTGTTGTAATATTGATTTTTAAGATTGTGAACAGTATTAAGAAGATACTTATGAATAATATATAATTGGCTATCTGTATCTGCCTCATCCCTAAGTAGAAATATATGAGACTTAATAATCCTATGCATGCTAATATGAATAATGGTACCGTAAATAGTATATAGAATATCATAGTAAGATCGGGTTCATAGTTATTAAGCATCAATATTATATATGTTGATAAGACTGCAATTACTGATGACATTATCGAGATGCTTAATGTCTTTCCAAGCCATAACTCCTTTAACTTCATGGGGCTACACAATATTGTTTCTATAACCCCCTCCCTCTTCTCCCTAACAATACTATTACTTAGACTAAAACCCACTATCAATCCAATGATTAAGGAGATATATGGTATGAATGTATTCATTAGATATGAAGGTCTCTCTCTAGTAGTGAATAGGAAAATTCCCATGAATAGCAGTATGCTAAATAGTGATGCTCCTAAACTTTTATCTCTAATAACCTCTATAAACTCCTTTTTAACTAGAGTAGATATGAGACTCATATTAATCACCCCTTACAATCTTAAGATAGACGTCATAGAGACTCTCTACATTCCCCTTTATATCAATAATCTTCAACCCCATCATCACTAGAGGCTTTAGAACTCTAGATATGTTACTATCTTGATAGAATATCCTTATGGAGTTTCCATGTAGATTATATAGAATCTCCATATTATCTAAGTATTTAGCAACCTCCATAGCATCTTGCATATTCTTAAAAGTAATTTCTATAGATCTTCTTTCGAGACTATGCATTAACCTCCTTGTAGTATCTAATGCGACGATCCTCCCACCAACTAAAATAGCTACTCTCGAGCATAGTCTCTCAACCTCATCGAGATCATGTGATATTAGGAATATAGTTACGTCTCTCTCCCTAGCTAATTGAAATATTAAATTTCTTACTATAATCTTTGCCTCAGGGTCTAAGCCGGATGTAGATTCATCCATAAATACAATTTCAGGGTCGTGTATTAATGCTCTAGCAATGGCTAATCTCCTTCTCATCCCTCTAGAGTAATATCCTACCTTCTTATCCTTCTCATCATATAATCCTACCAAATCTAATAACTTCTTAATCCTCCTATCCCTCTCGCTACTATTTGAAACTCCATATATCCGGCTATAGAAATCCAGGTTTTCATAGGCTGTAAGTTTATTATATAATCCATCATTTTCTAAGATGACTCCCACTTTCCTTCTTAAATTAATATCCTTACTAAGATTACCTTCAAGGACTAAAGCTTTACCTGAAGTGGGTCTCATTAAACCTAGTAATATTCTTAATGTAGTCGTCTTACCAGCTCCATTAGGACCTAGATAGCCGAATATTTCTCTTCTCTCTACGTTAAATGATATATTATTTAATATGAATCTATCATTGATTTTCTTGACTAGATTCTCTACTATAATTACTGGCTGCTCCATTTTAAACCACCTTACATCCTCTTAAATATGCCTCTCTTGACTATTGACCAGTAGCTATAGAATATAATCCATATGGTTGAGGCTGGAAATACTGTATATAACCAGATGTTGAACGCCTTGAAGGCGGATAATATGTTAACTATGATATATATGATGATATTGAGTATGTATGCCCTCTTCTGCCAGCCATATCTTCTAATAGTATATATTGCTTGGAGAGCTGCATATCCGTCTTTAGTTAATATATATTTCCCATCCTCTGTAGTTATTAGGCCCTTAAGCTTCTTCAGATGGAAATCGAGTTTACCACTACTCTCTATGCCTAATTCCCTCTTCAACTCAGAGAAACCCATAGCCTTCTTAGAGAGGATCTCGAGAATCTTTATCCTCATCGGATGTGAAATGGCCTCGAACTTCTCATCCTCCACATAAATCACCACAATCTATGAGTGGAACTTCCTATTTAATTCTAACTCCATAGACCAAACAGTCAATAATTCTTGACTATCCCACATTTTTAAAAACTTCTTATAAATAGCAATAAGAATCCCCTCGAAATATATAGATCTTTTTTCAAAGCAGTCTTCCATCCAATTTTGAGAAGCTTGTGTAAAGGGATTCTCGGACTATCTATTTGTTACCTAAAGATACAACTAATTCTCAGCTCTTATTCCTAGCCTAGTGTATCTATAGAGCCCCTGAATCCATTAAAGATACCTGTATATAGGGATTATAGTGTAGTGATACTGCCTATATCTATCGCTAAAGTAGTATCAGGAATTCTTGATATAAGCCATCCAGCAGCATACCAATTTGCCAATGCAACTTTAATATATTCTTCTTTAGCTCTCTCCATATTGACTAGCTCTCCGTGTACATTTAATATCCTGACAATATCTCTAGGAAATATCTTCATTAAAGTATCAAGTATATGATTTACACTCTTTTTTAGGGAAATATGTGTCGGAAAGTTCAGCTGTCATCGTTGCTACAACTACATCAAACTCACAGGTCGGTAAATATGATAAAATTTCTCTAAGGGTAGGAAGTAGCCTTTCTTTTCCTCTCCTCCATATAGGAAAATATACTTGTAATAACTCTCTTATCTAATATTTTATCATTCTTACTCAAGATCTATGTTAACTTAATATTCGCTTCACCTATATCTATCCCAAGAGAATTAATAACCCTCATTTAAGTTAGATATTAAAAAGGAATTTAATATAATTTTTATCTTAAAAAATGCTTTATAATTCATTATCTAATAATTAGGTGATGATGATCAATCACAATTATGGATTAGGTAAGTGGCTTAAAATATATAGGTGGATAATATCGAAAATTGGATACAGTTACTTAGAAGACTTTATCTCGACTTTAATACTATCTATATTGATCTTGAGAAAAATGAGTACACGTTTCTAAAATTAGAAGAATGGTACAAGATCGAGTAATATTAGTATTCAGCGCTTCACCGTCTTTAAAAAGAGATATTGAAAAATTAGTTTATCTCGGCTTATTAAAATGGAGAAAGCATTTAGTAATAATCTCAGCTGATACAGCTACTTCTGAATTATATTTACAACTTTAAAGGATAAAGTTCTTCACTCAGCTCCAATAGGAGTTAAGAGAATCGGTAAGAATCTAAAATCTAAATTATTTAAAGATACAACTACATATAGAAATATAGTCATAAATCCATATGCAGTCATGAACTTATTAGATGATATTGAAACTTTTTATGTAGGGACATTTAGCGAAACTCCTGGGAATAGATATAGTGATATAACTTATAAAACACATATAAACTCATTGAAAGATTCTAGTATAATTATAGAAATACAAATGATTAACTACAAAGCCATGAAGATTATATGCTGAATTAAAATCCTTGGTTTAATCATAAATAATACTAAACCATGTTGCTATACAAGGTGCAAGCATACAGTACTAGAGTCATTAATACATTCTACTAGAATAAATATTTTTAAGAAAATAAATCTGGAGGAGACTAGAAGGTTTTCTATACTTGTAGATCATTATTATAAGCTTGTCAATAGGATGTGTCCGAAGGATCCCTTATATAAAAATTATGGAAGAATTTTTTTAAAGAGGGTTGGATAACCAGTTTTAACATATTTTTATTTTTCCTGTAAGAATAGATTATAATGGTGTTTTCCCATGAAAAATTTAGCTCCTCATATTTTTAGAAGAAGAGTTTTCATTGAAGGATTTTACACTATAGAAATCTCTAAAAAGTTTATAGAAGAATTACTTTATCAGTTAAGCAAGACTTTAGAAATGAACCCATTGACAGAACCAATATTATTCTCACCTGATGAAAGTAATTATCCATATCATGGTATAGGAGGATATATGGCCTGGGTAGAGTCAGGCGTCAGTATATATACATGGAAAGAATATAACTTTTTTACAATCGACATATATTCGTGTAAAGATTTTAAAATTAATTCTTTAATAGACTTTGTAAGAAATAAACTTAAGTGCACTAAGTTAGTATATGAAGAGTATAAATATAGTGTATAAGTTGATATTCAAAAATATGTAAGAAGCAAATATGAATATCCTAATTATTGAAGGAATCACAGCCGGTCTGGTGGAACATTTTGAAGCAAATATCCTTCCTGAAGCTTTATCGATGTTAATGTCACTTTCAAACGATATATCTAGGCTTGGATATAAAACTTCAATTCTAATTCATAAAAAATATTTAGATTTTATTCCAATTAGTAAACTAAAAAATATTACTGTAATAAAGAATACCGGATACAATATAAACTCAATACGTAAAGTAGCTACCAAATATGACTATACTTATGTAATAGCTCCCGAATCAGATGGACTCCTATATAAGCTTCTTATAATTCTTGAAGGATTACATATTAATTCAGATCCCGATACAATTGCGAGAATATCTGACAAGTTTAGAGTTATAAATGATCTTGAAAAGACAGGTATTAATGTTCCGAAAACATTATATTTAGAGAAATATAGAAGCGAGAGAGAGTTACAATATATTATAAGAAATCTCGAGTTCCCGATGATAATTAAACCAAGTATTGGAGCAGGGTGCCAAGGGTTAAGAATTATAAAAAGTAAGGAGGAGCTTAGGAATAATTTAAGAAAACTAAGTGTATCTTACAAGACACTAATCCTCCAAGAATATATAAAGGGATTACCTGCCAGTATATCAGTGGTGTCTGATGGAGTTCATTATAAGATTTTATCTATAAATAGACAGTTCATAAAGTTTAGTGAGATAGGATACTGGGGAGGTTATACTCCTATTAGAGGTATAAGCTTAAAAGTTATTGAAAATATAGTTAGAAAAATATCAAGGTTATATAGTGGATTAAAAGGATATTTTGGAATAGATATAATAATATCTAAAGATAAGGTATATGTAATAGAGATTAACCCGAGACTTACGGTATCATACATTGGTATAAGTAAAACGCTCTCAGTGAACCCAGCTAAACTATTATTAAAGTCTACATTAAAAAGAAACGTTGGATATGAAATAAGTCACCAGGGCATTGCATACTTTAGAAAAATTAGATTTAACGACCAATTCTCAAGAGACTCAGCATTTAAAATTTATAATTTGTATAAATTATATACTCCTCCTATGCCCTTTTTGAGTTCACCAGCTTATGCATTTATATTAGTAACTGGATCATCCTTTAGAAAAACGGTAAAAGACTTTAGAGATTTAATTAAAGACATGATTAAAAATCTGAGAGTTTCAATTACAACATAAACATAAATTTATAGTGATAAATAGAATTAGAAGGCTATATAAATTTCTTGAGAATATTCTGCAGTTAGATGATAATCTAGATGTATCGTTATATGCTCTAGATAAAAGTATGTATTCCATTTTTAGTTCGTTTAATTTTTTATACTCAAAGAGACCCTTTATCCACTTTATTAATCTTATCCCCTAGCATTCTATTCTCATTGTATATTTTCCTAATCAGACTATATGATGATACAAGGATATCATTATTCTGTTATATTGATATACGATGGCATTATCAGATTATCATATAATAGCAGCTTATTCGAGAGAATTATTACGTTTTTAATACCCGGCCTGTCCATGTCAACTGCGAGTGAAGCTGAATAATTTAGTATTGTGTTATTTATGACTTTAATTTCAGCCGGAGAATCGAAAGCCTTCCTTCTATGGATTTTCCTCAGGATTATATGCATTAATTAAAATTGGTTTCGCTAAGGGTGAGGAGATTGAAGTTAAAGGGAGACATATAGTTCCAAGGAATATATTGCTACATCTCCTGAAGCCATCAGGGCACAGCTCAAGTGCTTAGCAAAATACTTGATATAGAGATTCCAGCGGAGAGGAAAAGTATTTTCATGAAACCGGGAGATAGGGCTATATACTTCTTCTTGAAACAGAGACTTCTAGAGGGTAGGGTTTTAACTGCTGAGGAGTTGGAGAAACTTGATTACTGGCTGGTGTTGTCGGAAGTATGGTAGGGACCATGAGAAAGCATCTAAGCATTCTGGAGGAGACGGCTAAGAAGTTAGAGGAGATCATGAGGGAGAAGGCTTTCCTGACAGGCTACGACACTCTCTATCCTTTATAAAGGTATCGTGAAACACCTTAAAACTCTTAATTAAATTATTAAATACCTATATTTTATTGGATGAAACCATGTATCGATGAAGGATGGTACATGGTGGATGTGTCTACCGCAACCCAGGTGCTTGCGGTGGACACCCAAACCCCCTGCATGTAACCCTGGCGCTTACATGCGGGGGGCCTCCAGGCACCTATAGACCCTGGTGCTCTATAGATTGTCTGGAGGGGGAGTAGGGGATAAGAAGGCTTAGGGATAGAAAAATTTCAATATACAGTAAGGGGTGGCTACCCGGAAGCCCGTGGAAGGCCCTGGGCCTCCCCCGAGAATTGGATGAGGGATGACCCTGCAAGAGAATGAGGGGCTTTTCCACGGGCTATCCATTGGGTAGCCGCCCCTCATGTATACAAATGTTGCTATGCCGTCTCCCCCCCGCTTTGGGA
>Ga0190307_1000213_pt1 | contig 18262 bp, 39 predicted proteins | sample 48700745_MG_FD_161653 | JGI IMG/M metagenome (GOLD analysis project Ga0190307, IMG submission 161653) | Hydrothermal vent sediment bacterial communities from Southern Trench, Guaymas Basin, Mexico - 4870-07-4-5_MG | ecosystem: Environmental > Aquatic > Marine > Hydrothermal vents > Sediment ... | reverse complement strand
GAGTGGGGAGCTTATCTGGTTGGAGAGCAGAGAGATAACAAGACATTCTACATAAAGGACCTAGTAATTCCAAAGCAAAAAGTCAGTAGGGCTAGCGTAGAGTTTGAGGAAGAGAATTTCCCGGAGAACTGTGTTGGCTGGATACATAGCCATAACTCAATGAGAGCTTATTTGAGCGATACAGACATCTCAACAGCAAGCGTCTATAGGGTCAGTGTTGTAGTTAACAACGATTTGCAGTTTGCGGCTGGGTGCAAGCTACAGTTACCCTGCGGTAGGATAGGGATACTTACAACTGAAAGTCCGGTGATAGAGCTTGAGGGAGCTGAAATAGATACTTCAAATATTGAAATGCCTGGGGAAGAGGAATTGGTTAGAGCGAGCCCGAAGGATCTAGAGATTTGTCCCGTCTGCAACCAGAAGGTAAGCCCTAGGAAAGGCGAAATATGTGAGTATTGCGGAGAATTAGCTCATAGGAAGTGCGGAAGGTTTTACCACGGCATATTTGTATGTGATAAGTGTTATGAGATAGTTAAGGAAGCTAAAGAAAGAGAAGAGGTTATTGGAGAATATGACGGAATCTGGTAGAAAGCTGGAAATGCTCCCGATAGTAATAGATAAAGCAATAATCAGGACTTTGGAAAGGAAGAGCAGGAAGGAGAAGTATCTAACTATTGACCTAAAGGATTATTGGGTGTATCTGGTGGTTGAGTATGATTGCTATGGAAGTAGTGCGTATATCCTAGTGACTAAAGAAGATGATGTTTCTGCAATAGAAGAAGAGTTGGAGTATAACGCTACCAATATAGTAGTAATTCCGCTTAACTAGTTTTTTGGTTTTTCTTTCTGGTAAAGCCCGGGTGTTGAGGCACCCGGGCGCCTTGGTTGAGTATGAAAAAAAAGAATGAGGTAGAGGGAAAAAGTAGCCTAGTCAAAAAGATTAAATGGAAGGAAAAAATTATGGAGGAACTGATGAAGGATTTTGAAGGAGTGGTTGAAGAAATAAGAGCAGCCTGGATAGAGAAGAATTATTATGGAATGAGTCGCAGTATGAACAAATTAATATTTATAGCAAAATGGATAGCAGATGAAAGCAGTGCAATAGATAAACTAATTGGGGATTATGACCTAATAATATGGTCTGGAAAGTTGAGAAAATGGTTGGGGAAGTAGGGGCAGAAGCAGAGCCAAGGTTCCTGTGTCCTGAGTGTTTAAACCTTAGCCATTGCGCTGACGTGGAGGAAAGGGAAGTATGGGCAGTATTTCCTACGAGAAACGGGGAGGTTGAGCACGCAGCCTGTATAGAGAGTAAGGTAGAGTGGGTTAGGATGGATAGCTGCTGTTGCGAGGTTCTCGGGGAGCCGGAGGATTACATAGTCTTGGTGGATTTCCAGAAAAGGATTGTAATGCCGGTAGGGAAGTATTGGAAGAAAATAGGGAAGGATAAGCTGAAGAAGTTTGCAAAAAGGTGGAATTTGAGGATAGTTGGTTAGTTTTTTTCCTTTTTTGGTAAAGCCTGGGAGCTGGAAGCTCCCAGGCGCCGGGATTAAAAGCAAGGTTTGATTAAAAATCATTATGATAAAGGCTAAAAAGAAAGACGGGAGAGTGATATTCGGCAGGAAAAGCCCGATTGGTATACCGCAGATTATAGTGCTTATTAAGGACGGGGCTTTAGGAAACGCAGTGTTTAAGTCAGGAAAACTAACAACCATATATGCAGAAATTCCGGAGGAAGTTCTGGAGAAGTTTATGCAAAAAGAAGAAATTAGCGAGGAAGAGTGGGAAGAGCTTAGAAAAGAAATATACGATAACGCTATATTGTGGTGAGTATGCTAAGGAAGAGGTTTGCAGGGGTAGTTTGCGAGATTTGTGGGAAGACGTATGAGTGCGACCCAAAAGAACCGGTGGAGCAGTGTGCTAAAAGGCATAAAATGTATAAAGTAATCGGAATAGACCTGGCAGAAGGTATAGAAAGTAGCATCTATGTGTGTCAGAGTTGCTATGTAAGGTATCTTTCAAAGATTTTGAGCCCTTATGGATAGGATTGCAATAGTCCTGGCTATAGTGAGCATAGTGATGGCTTGTTATTTCTGGCAAAGCTCGGAATGGAACAGAAAGGTGGCAGATAGTTACAAGGGACTGTATATCAATATTTCAAAAGATTATAGCAAGCTACTCACCAAATACAACCTACTATATGCAAACTTTACCAATGTCACCGGGGAGTATCGGAAGGCTATAGCAAATCTGAATGAGTCCAGGGCCGAAATAGATAGTTTAAGAGAAGCAATGGAAGGTTTGGAGAGCAATTATACGGAGCTTGAAGAAAGATATTACGAGCTTTTGGATTTTGTTGCAACCAGCGATAAAGTTAAGAAATATGCTTCTAAAAAAGAGATTAAGAGATTTCTAGAGGAAGATGATACTGATGAGATGGAATATAACCGCACTACTTGGAACTGTGTTGATTATTCAAATCTGCTAATAAGGAATCTACTGAAAAAAGGGATATTCGCTTGTAGCGCTGTAATACGTTTTGAAGAAGGAGACCACGCCATAGTGGCGTTTAAAACAGAGGATGGGGATTTGTACTATACGGAACCACAGACTGATCAGATAATCCAGGGAGATGAGCTAAAAGTAGGGAAAGATTATTGTGAAGTGCTGGGATGGGATTGCGAAGGCTGGATTATAAAGAAAATATCATCGTGCTTTTACATTTCAACTTACGACGAGTAACAAGTTTTTTTCCTTTTTTAATGGTAAAGCCCGGGGGTTGCAACCCTCGGGCGCCTATCTTTTTAATGTTGTGTGCCACAATATATTATGGCAGAAAACAAAGAAATGGTCGGCAAGGTATTAAGTATAATAGAAGAAAACTATGATGTAAGAGCTATTTTGGAAAAGGCAGTTGAATGGGAAGAAAAAAACATAGAAAAACTGGAAACGCTGGAGAATTACGGATTTCAGTGGCACGAGATAGGAGTGTATCCGCAAAAACTTAACAAGCTGGTTACGATGGGATTGCTAAAGATAACCTATAAATCAAGAAGTTTCACTGAATACAGGCTGGTTGACAGGGAAAGCGTTAAGAAAGCGTTAGAAATAGCTGCCAAGACCGACGAAGAGCTTAGCGAAATGCCTGTTGAGATTCCTGACGACCTATTTTCCTGCATAGTAGGGCATGATGACGTTAAGAAGCTACTGCTAAAAGCTCTTAAAATGGAAGCGAGAGTTCATTTTCTGCTGGTAGGAGATCCGGCAACTGCAAAGTCCCTGTTCTTGGAGGAGCTGGAAAGGATTGGAGGAAGGTATTATCTCGGTTCGTCAACTTCAAAAGCAGGATTAACAGATGTGCTAATCAACGAAAAGCCGAAAATTCTGCTAATAGATGAGCTAGACAAGATGAATAAGGAAGATATGGCGGCACTCCTATCTCTTATGGAGTCGGGTAAAGTGGTTGAGTGTAAGTACGGAAAGACAAGGAATGCTACTCTAAATACTATAGTAGTGGCGGCTGCAAACAATATCAGCAAGATACCCAGGGAGCTGGTTAGCAGATTTGCGGTGTTTAAGTTCGTTCCTTATAGCCAGGAAGAGTTTATTAGAGTGTGTGAAGGAGTGCTCACAAGGGAAGGAGTATCAACTGAACTTGCAAGGTATATAGCAAAGGTAGTTTATAACTATAGACCGGATATTAGGGAAGCAGTAAGGGTAGCGAGACTTGCTAAAACCAAAGATGAAGTGGATGAAGTAATAGGAGTTTTAAGGAAACATAGTCCTTTTTCTAAGTTTAGATGGACAACTTAGGTGGTGAATATGAATGATAGATGTATGGGCTGTCAGGATTTGATGGGGGATACAATATGCATTAGTTGTCTAGCAGATCCAGTAAAGAGAGAGCTGTTCCATCTGATAACCCTGCTGAGGGCGAGGAACTGGGAAGATAGCTACGAAGGAAGGAGAAAAGTGGTCGATATGTATTTCAGTATGGTCAGAAAAAGGATAAAATCAGGAATGAGCGAGAAAGAAGTGCTGAAGGAGCTTGCAACGATTAAGTCCGAAATTATCAAGAAGGTGTTAAAATAGCATGACCCACCAGTATGTCCCGGTGGGAAATCCAGAGGTTGTAATAGCGATGGGTCTGTTAGGAGTTTTTTTGATTTTTTTACCTTTTTTGATTTCTCGTATTTATCGTAGTTTACACCGTAAACTCAAATCCTTGAAAAAAGAAGAGTATAAAGTTGTAATCTGCGGAGGTTTGCGGAAGCCTAAAGTTAGAGTTCCTAAGCCCTCCGAGCCTGCAAAGCCCAAGATTGAAGACTGGACGCCGCCAGGACCGATAAGAATTCCAGCAAGGAAAATTAAGAAGCCGAAAACAATCAAAAAGAAAACCATAGAAATTCCGAAAATAGAAGATAGGGATTTGACCAGGGAAAAAATAATTGCAAAATGGAGGCCTTTGCTAAAAGTATTGGAAGAAAAAGGAGAGATTACAATAGATAGCAATTTCCACTACGGAGGGCTTAGAGGATATGATATTGCAACAAAACTAAAAAAGGATTTGAAAAAATTAGGATACAAAACAAAAATTAAAGGAGATGAAAAGCAGGCGAAAGTTATTTTAGTTACTTCCCGGTAGCTACGACCTTTGCTAACTCGGCAATCCCTGCAGCTGTTAAGTAAGGTTGCTGGGATCCTATGCCTGCTACAATCAAGCAAGCACCAACCGCAACCTCCAAAGCTTTCTTTACCTCCATAAATAAGATTTGAGTTAAGTATTTAAATAGTTTGCGGTTCGATGATTGTCGAATACATCCAGATTAAAACTTTGTGGTACATTATGATTATGTTCTGCTGGATTATCGAAGGGGATAGCGAAACGGCTTTAGACCTGATTAAGGAACCAGTGCAATTAGTTTTTACATCTCCTCCGTACTTTACCATGAGATTTTCCCTAAAGGCCGAAGATAAACCGGACTTTATAAAGGAATGGGAAGATAGCGACGTTTACAGGGCTTACGAAGGGTATTTGGACAAAATGAAAAGGATTTTCCAGAAAATATACAAAGTCCTTGAAGAAGGTAGAGTGTTCGCTTGCAATATAGGTGATTATAGAGAACAAGGGATTAAGTTCCCTATCCCGGCAGATTTCATAAGGATCTGCAGGGATATCGGATTTACCTATGAAGATGACATAATATGGTACAAAGGAGACGCAATGGAAGGGCTAAAAGCTTGCAAAAGAGCCGGAAACTTTATTAAGCACGGATTTCCTTTGTATTATAGGCCGGATAACACCTATGAGCATGTCCTGATATTCAGAAAGGGAAACATAGATTACGATAGGTATAATAAAGAGTACAAAATAGACTATGTAAATTACAGAGATTACCTGAAGGATCTATGGCATATTCCTCCGGTGCCAAGGAATAAACCCTTGACTCATCCATCTGGATTCCCTGAAAAGCTTGTAGAAATGGTAGTTACATTTTATTCACTTCCTGGGGAGACGGTTCTGGATCCTTTTGCCGGGGCCGGAACTACAAATAAGGTAGCTTTAAGCACGGGCAGGAATACAATTGCAATCGAGATAGATCCTGAGTGGATCGAAGTAATAAAGAGAAAAGTCGGATTCGGACAGAGAAATTTGGTAGGATCTATGGAATGGAGATTTTCAGTGTCCGGCCAGGGTAGCAATTATAGTACAGAGAATTCCGAGCAGGGTGATAACCAGAGCCCAGAACCGGTTACTTAGTTTATCTATCCTTTTTTTGATGTCAGAGATATCACTTTTTATCCAGGATATATCGTTTTGGATTACCGAGATAGCTTGGTAGATACCCTCTGGGTTGCACCCTGGATTGCACCCGGGATTGTTCTTTTTCCTTGCCATGGTCACTTAGCAGCCCGACCGGAAACAAACCCTGCTATAGCAGATACGATAGCGATTATTACATCTTTAGCGTTCTCGGTACCTCCGAAAATAATCGCCAACGCAATAATCGTAAGTGCCAGGATCGCTAAATCCTTATCGTCGAAGTCTATCATAATATATATAAAATAAAAAAATATTTTTGTGGAGATGGTAAAGTGTGAATTCTGCGGAAAAGAAATCGAGAAAAAGAAACTAAATTCTCACAGGGGAGCCTGCAGAAAATATCACGAATTTAAGGATACTATGGCAAAGCTTGAAGAAATTCTGAAAGAAAAATGGATAAAAGGCGAATTTACCGATGTTTCTCAGATTAGTATAATTAGAGAAAGAGAAATTGAGAAAAAGCTTGCGGATATCAATTTGCAACTCGGAGAGATTAGAGGAATGCTGAGAAAAATATTGGAAAAATTAGGCTGATTTCTTGCCTGTATATGATAAACATAATAGACCCAAGCAAAGACCAATACCTAATAATAATGGAAGTCTATAGTCTACATAATTTTTAACATCCACAGAGCCTTCATAATAAACTTTTTCTCCATACGGAGAAGGTTCATAAATTACTGCATAAATATTCTGAGTTCTTTTTTCATTGAATTCCATAATAAAATAAACTATATACCATATACCGGGCTTAATTTCTATACTTCCGTATGGTGAACCCGGAGGAGGCACTACATAATGCTCTGTATCTGCAAGAATTTCTATTCTTACATATAAGGATTTGTCGGTAGTATTTCGAAGAAATAATGCTGCCGGAACATGGTCTCCCCAGGACTTATCCCAAAATCTGGATACTGCTATGTATGCCTCTATTTCTCCCGCCATTTTTTATACATATAATAGCCAATTATTCCTGCCGGAATTAAAAAAAGCATAAAAGAAGGTACCTTTGCTTCCATAGCCCTTTTTATATCTACACCCCTTACGTCATCTACTACTTTCATAAGCACCACCTCTTACTCCAAATGCCCTGCTCTTAATTCTAAATTCCAATCTCTATCAGGCATTGTTCCGATGAAAACAAAGTCATAAGATTCTCCTGCATCTAATACTCCGCTCCAACTATCTACTATCTCGCCTGTATCTTTATCTACTAATTCGAGGAATACTGAATCTCTGCCTCCTTGATTTTGAACTGTACCCCAGCAAATGTTTATCGTTTCTCCCGGTGCTGCCGATTTTGTATAATCAAAACTTATTATTTTTAAGAAACCTTCTGGCGCTATCATCTCTATTGTAAAAGTCCTAGTGTCATCAACTACCCTAGTCATAATACTATTTATATTTAAATATTTAAAATTTTGGCCATGTCGGTTTTTAGCTGGCCCTCTTCTGTAAAATGTCCACATTCTAATTTTAAGTTCCAATTTCTGTATGGCATAGTTCCATATATTTCATACCATATAACCCCCGGACTCTCTATACGGCAGCCTGTTCTAAGAAATCCTGTTTTTTCATGTATTATTTCTCCAGTATCTAAATCAATTAATCTCAAGAAATAATTTCCATCTACCTGGACATTCCACATCCTGAATCGACAAATTCTTATGTATTCTCCCGCTCGGGCTTTTTTTGTAGGATAAAAATCCGTAAATATCATCTTTGGTTCTGGCGGTGTCCCTACATTTAAGTATATTAAAGAAAGTTCCCCATTCTCAAATATTATTGACTCATTAGCTAGTTCTCCGTTAACCGTAAATTGAACTCTTTTTCCTCTTCTCCAACAGTCCTTATCTAGAATCATCACAAGACCGGTGGGGTCGGTTGTATATCCAAAATGCCCGTCTGGCCCGCTTTTAAATTCATAAGCCTTGCGTATATCACCTCTAACACCTAATTGAAGTTCTTGTGGTTTTCCCCCTATTAGTGCTTGAACTGTCGCTGATTGAGGAACTCCATCTATAATTGTATAGCCAGCTATTTGGTGAGGTATGCACGGAGGTCCCCAATATAGCCGTCTTTCCATAATATTATTCGGGAAAAATATTAGAAAAAATTTAAATATATTATGGTGGAATGGAAGGATGTGGCGGAGAAGGTTCTTCCGGTTGCAATAGTAGGAGGAGTTACGATATATCTGTTATCTCAGCTAACGGTTCCTTCGCCTCCTCCGGGAGCTGAAATAAATATTTCTTATGTAACAGTAAGTTAATTATGGTAACCTGGCAAGAGGTGCTGGAAGAGTGGGGTTATCCCGGAGATGTATGGGAAGTTGCAAGTATGTTGGAAGAAATGGGTTTAGATCCCGAGTATTATAGAAATAGAAAGCTTGAGCTGGCTACTTATCTTACCAAGTATGTAAGGGAGAAGTATAATCTGAAAGTGGGCAAATTAGGAGCTTACGAAGATTGCAAACAATGGTGTACCGTTCCAATCCTTTGCGACTTTATATGCTGGCTGTGGAGTATGATAGCTCCTTATTCTCTTGACTTGGCAGGCATAGCTATTGGCGGAATTGCAAGCTGGTTGCTACCGGGATATTATAAAGCAATAGGTGTCATAATAGTAGTTTACTTCATATACGACCTGCTAAAGAAATTAGGGTTAGTTCCTCAATAAGAAAATGAGATACTTCAAAGTAAGCAGAAATGTCAAAAGGTTATACGGTAAGCCTATAGAAGGGTATGTCGCCTACGGTCATCCCGATAAAATAGAACTGAAGAAGGGATATACCTATTATAAGGAATATGAGCTTGAAAAAGGGCCTTTGGAAGAATTTAAAGCAAAGTTGAAGGAAGCAGTTGATAAATTTCTATCTATGTTTAAAGCTAAAGATGGCAGCCCTGCTGGAGAAGTTGTTTATATAGGGGTCGATGATACTAGAGAAAAGCCCAGAGGTTATGTGCAATTCAAAATAACGAAAGATATTGAGACAATAGAAGGTGAAGAAGCAGATTTACAACTAATGGGTATTGATACGAAAAAAATGATTCCTATTGTTCCGATAATCATGCTATTGATAGGGGGTGTAATAGGGTTTTTTGTTGGAATTGCAATAGCTATAACACTTATAGTTGTCGGGTTACTAATAGGTGGTGATCTAGGGATGGGCTTAGCATTTTTAGGGATTACCGGGCTATGCCTTGTAATGCTCCCAGGCAAGTATAAAGTAATATCCGCAGGACCTCTAATTGTCTCGGGATATTATATTGCAAAATATTTCGGAATGGTTTAGTCTCGACTGTAGAATCCCGATCTTAGCATTTGGATCAACCCTCCGTCAGGATATACTTTATCCCTATTATCGTAAAACCATCTTATAGGACCCCAATAAATATAATATCTCCAACCTGGATTGGTCTCACCAAAACTTCCTAACAAAGCGAATAAAGCAAATCTTTCATTAGACTCAAATCCCGGGTGCTGGTGAGTCCAAAAATAAGATCCGTATACCATACCCTTTATCTTTCCACCCTTATCAGCATCTTCGTAAAATACTATAACCTCAGAATTGGAATAATCTCTTAAATTATCCCACCAAAGGGATCTTCCAGTATCGCAATTTATCCAATCAATCTCATCTGGATCGAAGGGGAGGGTGGGATAAAATGCAAGAATATCTACATATCCGGATCCCCAATCTACATCTATTAGGTTAGAATATGTCTTATCCAGTAAAGGCTCGTCTTCAAAATCCGATTTGCCTGCTTTTTTTAGATATCCTACCACTCTTATAGAATCTCCTGCCTTTGGCGGTATATAGTAAGAGAAGTTAAACTCCGGAGAATAAGATCCGTACCAGTAGCATTCAAATACAGTAGCCCATCCATAATTTCCGTAGAGAAGGGGTAGCTTGGCTCTGTGCTGAAATTTTACAAAAAATAAGTCCCCAGAGTTACCTTCGCTTTTTAATTTTAAGTTGACAGAAGCCGTTTCATAATATTTTTTCGTTACTGATAGCTCTGCATTGAGACCTTGGCCTGCATCTAAACCTTTTGCGGTGCTTACTCTCACATCTCTTATTGCTGGTGTTACCGAGTAGCCCAATCTCATAAATATTATTTAATATTTATTTTATTATGGATTGGAAGAGCTTAGTGCCAATCCTGGTTCCTGCTGGGCTAATAGGACTAGGCTACATGACTCAAAAAGGGCTAGGTCTAGGAATAAGAACTTTAGGAACTGTCAATAAGCACAGGGGAGATACATTAACTTTCAAAGTAAAGGTCAAAAACGAGACGGATGCTAGCTTTAGCGGAGGTCTGGGAGCTGCAATAAAGGATAGCAATGGAACTATCTACTACATGAATAGAGATTGTAATGCTTTTGTTCCTTCAACTACTCCTTGTGAAAATTGCGGACTTGTAAATATATCTTTAGGAGCCGGGGTTGAAACGGAGTATGTATTGAACCTAAAATTGCCTTCTAATATAGCCTACGGAGATGTTAGTTTCTCTGTTGTAGTGTGGGAGAAAGCAGATCCTTGCAATCCAGGGAAGTGGTATGCGGCTTATCCTAGTGCAGGTCCCGGAAACTTTGCAAGCACTGACTCAGCTGGCAACAAGATTACAATAGTACCAACCTACAAGCTAGAGATAACAAGAATTACAGTGAGCTAACGATTTGACAAATTTTTTGTTTTACAATTATTTTACAATTTATGGAGAAATATCTATCCAAAAAGAAAATTGTATGGGTTTTGGATTGCCCGGCATGTGAGAAGTATGTTATATCTCAAAGCTTGGACATAGCCCTTTCTTCTCTGGTAAACCATTTATATGCGGAGCATAGAGAGCTCTACGACAAGATTGTCTCAAGATACAGACAAAATATAGAAGAATTTTTCGAAGTATATTTATGAAAAAAATCTCTGTCGGTGAGATTATTAGGTATCTATACTACATTGATTACGAATTAGGAGGGAAAAAACCTTCAAGGAAGGCGCTTAGAGACGGAATATGGTATCACCAAAGGCTGGGATTTAACCAGCCCGAAATATTCCAGAAATATTTTGAGTATTGGAGCGGAAAAAACAAAGAATGGTGGTTGGTTAGGGGAGCCCCCGATAGAATAGTAGATAATGATGGTGTCCTATATGTCGATGAGCTGAAAACTGTGAGAAAAAGGCCGAAGTCGAAGGCTCTTGAAGTAGGGTCTACTCAAGCTAACATCTACGCATGGTTGGTTGGGGCGGATCTATACAGAGTTTTCATCTATGATGTTTACTCGGGAGAGTTAGAAAAGCATGAATTTGAGTTTGACAGGAAAAAACTGAACAGAGATTTAAGGAAAGGGATTAAAATTAAGAAAAAACTGGAGAAATTCAGGAAATCGTTGAGATAGTTTACACTGTAAACCAACCTTTTGTCACCAATCGGTTAGAATAGTTTGGTTTACAGTGTAAACTTGTCGGGATTTGGCAAACCAAAGTTTTTCGAAAATTGTCGATGTTGATATCGTCAAAAGGCGTTTGCTCTTTCCCCCCACCCCCCTATTTTAAAATTATTTTTTATTTTTACCCTTTTTTTTATATTAATACTTATTATCCTGGACATTTAGTACATTCTCCCCCCCCTTAGCAAACTGCTTTACCACTTAAATGTCCAGGATGTCCAAGATAATAGGGAGAGAGAAAGAAAAAATGCAAAAAATAAGGTATATAAAAAAAGATATATGGGGGTGTCCAGGATTTGCTGGACGCATTATATTTTCCAATATATATTTTTCGGAATTGAGATTGATAGAATATGTTATCTATCCTACGATATATACATTCTCCAAACGAAATCAATTTATATAAATTGATAGGTATTATAATATGGAACAAAAAAACAACAAAAAAGATTGGACAGTTATTAATGTTCCTATGGAATTATACGATGAATTAACAATCCTTCAGGAAAAATTGAAAGGCATTTACGGTTTTAATTTAGCCTATTGGGAAGTTGTAAACTACCTTCTACGTTTTTACAAACAACATTCCAAACCCCAAACACCCAAACCCGAATGACCATGGTCGATTTAACAAAAGAGTATGAAGAGCTTAGAAAGACACACAAAGGTAATGAGATAGCTGTACTTAAGTCCCTCGTTATCAGATACGGCCCGGAAAAAGTTTTCGATTTTTACCACTATCTTATCAGAGAAAAAACCAATCTGGAAACGGCAATCGCCAGTACCTTGGGAGAATATTCGGAAAGATTCGACAGTATCCCAGAAAATAAATCCGACTACAGCATAGATGTATTTACCAAAATAATAACGAAATGCCATTGGTTTATTACCTTTAGAGATTCCCTATACTGGTACGATCCTTCTAGAGGCGTATATACTGATGGTTATGGAGTGGTTGAAAAGATCTGTGTCAAAATATGGAATGAATATGAAGCCATGCTAAAAAAATTCCCTTATATAAAAATCAGAAAGCTAACCGACAATTTCATAAAGGAAGTCGTTAACAGAGTCCTAATAGAAACCAGGGTTGATAAACAATACTTCCACCAGGTATTCGACACAAATCCGCATGTAATAAATGTTAAAAACGGTCTCCTTTTGCTTGAAAATAGTTATATATTTTTTTTACCGCATACTCCTTACTATCCCAGCGTAGCCCAAATCCCGGTAAACTACGATCCTGAAGCAGAATGTCCTGTCATAGAAAAATTTATTTCCGATGTAGTAACCGAAAAATATAAAAAAACAGTAATTCAAATGTTGGCTTACTGCCTTACTCCCGGCTACAGGCACAACCAAGCTTTTATGTTTGTAGGCGACGGTCACAACGGCAAGAGTACATTACTTAACTTAATTACAAAATTTTTGGGAGACGAAAATGTAAGCCACATTCCTCTCCAACAGCTTGCAAACGACCAATTCAGATTTACCAGAATTCGACTGGCTGGTAAGCTAGCCAACATATACGCCGATATACCGAAAATATCTCTATCCGAGACAGGATATTTTAAGGTACTTACCGGGGGCGATAGAATAACAGCAGATAGAAAATTTAGAGATCAGGTCGAATTCAAAAACCGGGCAAAACTTATATTTTCCGCAAACGAGCTTCCTGCTGTTAACGACAACACCTATGCTTTTTGGAGAAGATGGCTTTTGATAAGATGTCCGAATAAATTTGAAGGTGATAAAAAAGACCCTGATATTTTTAAAAAAATTACTGATGAGAAAGAGCTATCCGGGCTTTTGAACCTGGTCCTGGCTGAATACTGGAATGTGTATGAAAACGGCGTTGAATATCCAGAAAAGGATAATCTTGCCGAAGAATGGAAAAGAAGAAGCAATACCGTTTATGCGTTTATTCAGGATTGTGTGGTTAAAGATCCGGAATCTCATGTTCCGAAAGACCTATTATATTCGGAGTATATAAACTACTGCGAAGAAAATCAGCTGGTTGCCGTCTCGAAAAAAGTTTTTAGCTATGAAATACCCAGACTCACTGGAGCGGTAACTACGAGACCTGTTTGGGAAGGCAAAAGAACCTGGTGCTGGAAGGGTATTAAATTAAAAAACCTTGAAGAAGCCGCATGCAATCTGTACTCGAAAAGTCCTATAGATATTATTACCGATCTGATATCTTCTGATCCTAGCAATCCTACTCCTATTGAAGTAGTTTTAGAAAATGCAAAGAATGAGGGTATAAGAGAAGATATTGCAATGAAGATAATAGAAGATCTCAAAAAGAACGGTGCTATTTACGAACCCAGAGCAGGATTTTTAACAAGGGTTTACTGACCATGGTCTCGGACGAAGAACTTATCGAGTCCTATAGAGATTGGCTCGAAAAGTATATCAAATCTTCTGCCGAACATATTCAAAAACAGAAATCCTTCATAACAAAAGATTTTTTGGAAGAATTATTCCAAAAGGAAGAAGAGTCCGAAGATTTACTATCTTTGCCTCCGGATTTTCTTGAGATTTGTATTTGGTCTTGCCGACAGCTCGGGAACAGACCTTCTTATTCCATTCCAACCGGAAAACCTATTGTAACCGAAGGAATAATAGAAAGATTGGACGAAATTAGGAAAGAATCGGAAGAAGAGTTCAGGAAAGCTCTTAGGGAAGTGCTTAACATCAAAAAAGTTCCAGGAGAGGATTTTAAAGAAGATTTCCTTAGCACTTTGTTCGGTCTTCTTCTGAAGAGAGCCAAGAAAATCATTTTTAAGAAAAAAACAAAGAATGCTCTTTGGTTTGAAGAACCTTTGGTTTCTGCAGTTGAGCAAAATGGCTGAATTTTGGTTGGCTGGCAAATTATATAAAACTAAAAAAGATGTTGAAGAATTAGTGAGATCTATATTACACAAATATAAAATAGGCGAATATCTCAAAGAAGAAGACGCCAAAGTCATTATGGATCTGCTAAAATATCATCCGAGATACGAGCATAAAAAAGGAAATGGTATAAAGGCCATATTTGTAGGGGAAGGTAAGTATAAAAATAAATGTTTTTACATAGAACGCATAGATGGAACGAAAACGGATTTTAGTTATCTCAAATGTATTTACGGTGAAAAATTCATCAATCTTTTGAAGCAGGCCTGCAGAAATGCGATATGGCCTTATATTTTAGAGTTTAAAAGAAAAATCTTTGAAAATAACGAGAAAGTTATTTGCCCATTAACGGGTAGACAATTATCTTGGGAAGACGCTCATGTCGACCATGAAGAACCTACTTTCGAAGAAATTTTTCAAAGATGGTATGTATCTTACGGCTACAGGGCAAAAAAAGAAGATTTAATATTTGATAAAGATGGATTAAGAGGAGTAAAATTTCGAAATGAGGCATTGAAAAAGAGTTTTGTAAAATTACATAACGAGATGGCTAAATTACGAATTATTTTCAAAAAAGAAAATTTGGGTAGAAAAAATTAGTTTACACTGTAAACTTCCGAAACCTTTTTAAAGTTTTGTGGCACATAAATATTGTGGAAAGAGCAACCTCAAGCAATAAAAGAGAATATGTTAAGCTAGATCTTTGTAAAGATTGTGCTAGTGAGCTTATGAAATTATATGATTCATTATGTGAGGGAGATCAAAATAGAGTTATCAAAATAAATTTATTTGCAGATGAGTTTATTTTTTATAAAATAGTAGGAAGAATAATAGGGTATTATAAGTATAACTACAAAAAAGAAGATGCTTATTTAAAGGCATTTTACAAGCTTACTTTAGCCTATGCTGCTCAGGAAGGTATTTTAAACATTCATAAAGAGAAAGAATACACAGAAATACATCCTTTTCTTATTTCTGTAGTATTTAAAACTAAAGAGAAAAATGTAATCCATGGTGGAAGTATCTTCAAAGGCTATATTTTAGCGGTGGACATAATACATGAGGGAGAGCTAGTTTACCAGAAGAAATATAGCTACTATGTAGGTAGAGACAATAAATTTTATATAAGAAAAGGGCGTGGAAGAGTATATCGACATGGTATATGGATAAAAGATATTAAAAAAGAGAATGATTTTGCTTCACGCATGGCGGTAATATGTGCCAAAGTTGTAGATATATTAATGGATATACATCCTATTCGTAAGCAAATTATTATGAATGCTCCTTTCCGCTTAGATATAAAAGAAAATCCTTCTTATTGCTCTATAATTATACCTTATGTATCCATAGAAAAACACATAGATATTGAGTAAACCTTTCTTACCCATACCATATCTGTATGGTATGATATATATATCATACCACAGAAAAATATATATATGAGAAAAAGCATTATTTTTTTAAGGCAAATGAAGCCTTGATAACATGACAGGCGGAGCCGATGGTTTCAAAAGTGAGATGAGCATGAAAGAGGAGATTAAAGAGGGGGTTAATACGCTAGTGCTTATTATAGAGGAGAAAGTAGGCCTTGTAGAAAGAACTTACAGAGATCTATGGAACGCTGTTAAAGAGGAGAATTTAGAAGATGCGGCCTCGTTTGCGAGAGCGATAGAGAGTACAGCAGAAATGTTGGCAAAGTGTGCTCGCACTTTGAGCACTTTTTTAGAGCTTAAGCATGGCAAAAAAGATAGTTAGGCTGGTGCGTTACGACAATATATATGCTTTATGGCATAAAGATATCGAGATTAGCGGAGATCCTATAATAGTGCCATTCCCTGCGACACAACCAAAACAAATAAGTTTCGTAGCGATTTTTGAGGTTCGAGAGATGGAAGAAGAATGTTGGTGAAAATGACCGAAGCTAAAGAAATAATCTCCGCACTTGTATGGTTCTTAATATTTTTCGTAATCCTACCAGTGCTAATCATTTACTACTCCCAGGATTGCAAAACAGCGATTGCAATAGCATATTTCGGTATCCTACTGGTCTTACTTAATGTAAGCTGGGATATATATAAAGCGGTTAGAAAATGACCAAGATAAAGAAGGTTCAGGTATGGGCTTACCAATGGAAGTGCCCGGAGTGCGGAAAGGAAATAGTATCTCTATCCAAAACCCAGCTGCAATCCCTTGTAAAATCCCACCTTATCAAACATGAACGAAAATAAAACCGAGCCGGTGGAAGTTAACTGCTTCGGAACTACAAAGTATAAGTTATGCCCAGACAAAAGGATTATTCTAGCGAGGAGATATCCTGCAAGACCGGAAGATTTCAAGGAATATCCGGTAGTTTTGATATACAACGAAAAGCTGAAAACCTGGGAAGCTCACGGCTATTTAGAATACCGGGATAACTGTCCGGTGTGCGGTAGGGAAATGATAGTAAGAGCCATTCCAGGAACAACATGGCTTGCATGCTGTTCTGAGGAATGCTACAGAAAGTATTACGAAGAACATGAGCGAAAACAAGAATAGATGGGATACCTTGGCAGACCTGTTTCACTACAGAGAAGATACTGGAATGTATAAGAAGCTAGAGCTAGCAAAAACGAACAGAGGGATTGCAATTATACTCAGAGAAGGCCAAAAAGGCAAAGATAGAAACAGCATTGTTTTCCAGTTAAATGAGCAGGAAATTGCATATCTGGCTGTGAAATTGTGGAAGTTGGTATGACAGATCCGAGATTAAGGCTGGCCTGGAACATAAAGAAGCAGAGATGGGAGTACATACCTTACGAGCCCTGGATGTTTGAGCATGAAGGAAAAGATTAAGAAAGAACTGAGATGGATAAGGAAAAGAATTAAACTGAGTATAGGAGACATAAAAGCAGATTTAGAAGATTTAGAAAAGGCAGTAAGTAAAGGCAAGATAGATGATGCAATGTTTCCTGCAATGAATATAAAGGACACAGCAGAGCTTATCTTGGAGGAAAGGGCTATATGGTGCAAGCTGAAAGAATTATTGAAAGATGAAGAGAAAGATTAAAGAGCAGGTTGAGGAATTGTGGGACAAAGCAATTGTAGAATTTGACAGATTAAAGGAAAAAGTAGAATATATGGAAAACGATATAAGGGACAGATTGGCAGACGAAGTGTTTATAACAGCAAGTGCCATAACGGCTCACGTGAGGGCTATAGCAGGGAATATGGTTGCTATAGAGGAGTTAGAAAGGTTGCTTAAACATGAAGGAAAAGATTGAGAAGGAGATGAAAAAGACAAAGGAAATGATTAAAGCATTTATGAAATATACAAGATTGTCTATCAGAGATATGCAAAAGTATTTTAAAGAGGGTGATTTTGCAAATGCTAAGATAGAAGCGGAGGATGCTGTAGATCTGCTAATGTGGATAAGCCAGGAGCTGGAAGTTTTGGCAAGATTAGAAAAGATGTTGAAAGATGAAAATAGATGAAGATACTTTGTTTCGATGGCTGGGAGAAAAAGCGGCTAAGCTACAGGGGATTTGCAACGCAAGGAACAAATATAGAGACGAGATAGACCTTAAATACAAACTGCAAGAAACTATAAAGGACATAAACGAGCTTTGGGGTCTTATTAAAGAGAAAAAAGGGTGGTGAATATGGCTGAAAATAAACCTTTGAAGGGCAAAAAGATAACTATAGCAGAAGAAATTTATAATGAGAAAACTGGTAAAAATGATTTAAAATTTGTATCAATATTTGTGGCTAAAGATGTCAAATCAGCAATTCAAGGGCTATTGCAAGAAATAAGAAAGGAAGAAAGAGAAAGAGAGATATGTGCATATAATGTGGCAGATTATGACGAAGGAGGAGCAAGATTTCAGTCGGGTTTTGCAAGCGGTTTAAGACACGCTCGATATTTAATCAAAAGATGGTTTCCTGATGTTTTTGAAGATGAAAATGAAAAAGAATGAACCTTTGAAGGGCAAAATGATGGTGATGATAGGAGCAAATCCTTTGCCTGAGTTTAAGTTTTTCTTTGCAGAATGTGTTAAGGACGCAGTAAAAGGATTGTTACGGGAGATAGAAAGCAAAATAAAAGAAGCAGAAAAGGA
>Ga0190307_1000210_pt1 | contig 18331 bp, 17 predicted proteins | sample 48700745_MG_FD_161653 | JGI IMG/M metagenome (GOLD analysis project Ga0190307, IMG submission 161653) | Hydrothermal vent sediment bacterial communities from Southern Trench, Guaymas Basin, Mexico - 4870-07-4-5_MG | ecosystem: Environmental > Aquatic > Marine > Hydrothermal vents > Sediment ... | reverse complement strand
CCAATTTTGAACGGAAATGCTATAAGCTGGGAAGACGCTGAAAAGTTCCTAAAAGAAAAAGAATATGCCATAATACTCACCCCATCTCTCACAAATGAAGAGATAGCGTTCTTCAAAGAGCTTGCGGAAAGAAGGGGAATTCCAATAGGCTCAACCGTTGATGGTGGAACTTCAACCGCAACTCTTGAAGACATTAGAAATGCAAAGCGCGTCCTCCTAAAAGCTAACGTAGAGAAATATCCTCTCCTAAAGGTACTATTGAAGGGCAAGGAGATAGTGGAAGAAGGCTACGAAGTGGCAATAATTGAAGGTCCGGCTGAGCCTATGGACGTGCCGACTTTAATCCTCCACGATGGAGTGAATGCTGCGGGATTAATAAAGGCAGGAGTTACGGGCATACCAGAGGCAGAGGCTTACGTCATCATAGGAAACTCACCTGTAATAAGTAAGCTAAAAGGCGAATACCTAATACTACCAAGTGGACTCTGGGCGGAAAAAGAAGGAACAGTCACAAACGCCTTTGGAATGAAGTTGAAAGTGAGAAAGGCAAGAAAAGCACAGTACGATGTTAAAAGTCTGTTTAACTTTTAACTGACCTTTTAATTTTCCTTCTATCTTTTGTTCACGAAATTTTGATAAAGCTATCTTCGAGATTCCTAGGGTGATTCCATGGATTTCTTTGAAGTGGTTAAGAAGAGGAGGAGCATTAGAAAGTATCAGGAGGGAAAAGTGCCAAGGGAATACGTAGAGAAAATTCTTGAAGCGGCTTTTATTCCCCAAACTCAAAGAACAGAAAGCCTTGGCATTTTGTGATTGTTGACGATAGAGGGATCATTCAAAAGCTGGCAAATACGAGAAGAGCGTTAAGATTTCTTGAAACAGCACCTCTAGCGATAGTAGTGTGTGGAGATGAAAATATAAGCTCAGCATGGGTTTTCGATGCTTCAATAGCAGCGGAGCACATTCAATTAGCCGCTACAGCCTTAGGCCTAGGAGCATGCTGGGGACACGTATTGGGTAGGCAACACAGTGAAGAAAAGAGTGCCGAGGACTATGTAAGGGAACTTTTAGGAATCCCAGAACATATTAGGATTCTATGTGTAATTGGAATAGGTTATCCGGCAGAACGAAAGCCTGAACACGATGAAAAAGAGATAATGTGGGAAAGAGTACATCTAAATAAATTTGGAAACGCCTTTAGATAACCGCCGGAATCCCGGGAATCCTTGGAAACGGCTGAACTTCAGCTATATGCTTTGCACCAACTATGTACCTAACGAGCCTTTCAACACCTATGCCAGCTCCAGCAGAAGGCTTTAATTTTCCAGCCTTTGCAACCTCAAGGTAGGGCCTAAAGGCTTCCAAGCTTAATCCACTTTCCTTCAGCTTTCTGACTATTACCTCATATTCCCACTCTCTCTCGCCACCGCTTGAAACTTCTCCATAACCTTCTGGCAGAATTAGATCGTAGTTTCTAAAGTGTCCAGGCCTTTCTGGATCTTCTCTGTCATAGAATTCCCTAGAAATGTCCGTTATCCAGAATGGCTCCTCCATAACCTTGCTGGCTTTTTCATCGTCGCCAAACTCTTCTTCAATTTCAGCCATGGTAAAGCGCTTAAACGGAGCCTTAACCTTGGGTAGTCCTCTTCCTTCAAGTTCGTCCCACTTTCTTGCTTCCTTGAAAAGACCAGTTATAAGCTCTTCAATCAATCCCATAACATCGTTCATAGTGGCGTGAGCTATCTCGAAGTCAAGCTGGGTGAACTCATAGGCATGTCTCCCATCATCCCTATCCCTTTCCTCAAGCCTTATGTTTGGGGAAAGTACGAATATCTTCTCCAATCCCATTGCAATGGCGAACTGCTTATGAAGGATCATGCTGTGCATCAGCTTGAGCTTCGTTCCATAAGCTTCGATTTCCGGGGCTCTCATTTTGCTTGCCGCCGGATCGGGCCATAAAGGATCGGTTATAGAGCTCAGCATAACCGGTAAGAGCCATTTAAAGCCTTTTTTCACAAAGAAGTCTGTCATATAATCTATCACTTTGGTCTGCACTCTCATTGTCTTTCCAATATCTCTACTTATAAGCTGAACAGCATTCATGATCATCACCATTATGACAACTTCCCTAATCCTATATGTACTTTATGCAAAAAAATTTGAAAAATTGGTAATTTTGTAAAAGAGACTGAACCCTATTTTAGATTATATCCAGCTAGCTTATAAAGAATATTGACACAATTTCCATAACATCCAAAAGCAGAAAACACCAAGAGAAAAAGAAAAGAAAACCTCACTGCTGTGGGCAGATGTCCTTCTCTGTTGGTGGATTTGGATCAAGACCTTTTCTCTGTCTTATCTGTCTTATAATGTTTATTGCAAGCTCATTGGGGACTCTCTTAAAGCCAGCGTGCTCTGTGCTCCATAATGCCCTACCGCTTGTTGCGCCTCTTATTGCTCCAGCAAATCCAAACATCTCCGCTACCGGAGCCTCTGAGATAATGATCATTACTTCCCCTTCCTGCTTCATGTCAATGAGCTGTCCTCTTCTTTGATTCATTTCCCTGCTAACTGAACCCATATACTCGTATGGAACGTTAATGATAACCTTCTGGTATGGCTCGTAAAGCACTGGGTTTGCCTTCATCATTGCACAGTGAATGGCAGTTCTAATTGCCGGATAAATCTGGGCTGGACCTCTGTGGACGTTATCCTCGTGGATCTTTGCATCCACAAGTCTAACTATGACCTTCATCACGGGCTCTCTGGCAAGTGGCCCTTCATCCATCGCCTGGTGGAAGCCATCTACAAGGAGATCCATGACCTCGTTGAGATACTGGATACCCTTGGTGTTGTCGAGGAACATATTTCCATTGTAAATATCAACGATGCCCCTTGCAATGTCGTAGTCCATTCCAAGCTCGGCAAGCTTCTTTGCAACGGCCTTTGGATCTTTTGGTTTTCCTTCTGGAATTTCACCCTCCCTAATTGCTTGGTAAATCTCGTCCGGCATTGGCTCAACAACAATGTAGAACCTGTTGTGCTTGTTTGGTGACTTTCCTTCGATTATTGGGCTTGTCTTGGTTATGCTCTCTCTGTAAACGACGATTGGTTCTGAGACGTCGACATCAACGCCCCATTGTTCTTTGAGGTGGACCAACTTAACCTCAAGGTGGAGTTCACCCATACCGCTGAGCAAGTGCTGCCCAGTCTCTTCATCGATCTTAACGTGGAGTGTTGGGTCTTCCTTGGCGAGCTGTCTAAGGGCTTCAATAAGTCTTGGTAAGTCCTTCACGTTCTTGGCTTCAATAGCAACTGTAACTACTGGCTCACTTGTGTAGTGGAGAGCCTCGAATGGCTCAATTTGCTCTTCGCTAACCGTCTCACCAGCCATTGCATCTCTCAAACCTGTTACGGCAACTATGTTACCAGCTGGAACGGCTTCCATGTTAATCCTTTCGGGCCCCATATAGATACCAACTTGCTGTATTCTAGCCTTTCTCTTTGCGGTGATTAGGTGAACCTCTTGACCTGTCTTCACGGTACCGCTCCAAACTCTACCTGTAGCAACTTCACCGGCGTGCTTGTCAATGATGATCTTTGTAACAACCATTGCCATCTTTCCATTTGGATCACAGCTGAGCATTGCCTGACCAACATCGCTTTCAATCTCTCCCCTCCAAAGGTGGGGGATCCTGTATTTCTGGGCTTGCAGTGGGTTTGGAAGGTGCCTAACTACCATGTCCAACACAACTACGTGAAGCGGAGCCTTCTTTCTAAGGGCCTTCAAGTCGCCAGCGTTTGTTAGGTCAATGATGTCCTTGAATGAGACCCCAGTTTTTCTCATGTAGGGAACGCTTAATGCCCAGTTGTAGTAGGCACTACCAAAGGCGACGCTACCATCTTCGACCTTGACAAGCCACTTACTCCTAAACTCTGGAGGAGCATATCTCCTAATCAAGCGGTTTACATCGGTAATTACCTTAATGAATCTCTCCTGCATCTGCTGTGGGGTAAGCTTGAGCTCCTTAATAAGTCTGTCAACCTTGTTTATGAAAAGAACTGGCTTGACGTACTCCCTAAGGGCTTGTCTAAGAACTGTCTCGGTCTGAGGCATGACACCCTCAACAGCATCAACTACGATAATTGCACCGTCAATTGCTCTCATGGCTCTTGTGACGTCACCACCGAAGTCAACGTGACCAGGGGTGTCAATGAGGTTGATGAGGTACTTTTCTCCCTCATACTCGTGAATCATTGAAACGTTAGCGGCGTTAATGGTAATGCCTCTAGCTTGCTCTTGCTCATCGAAGTCAAGCACAAGCTGCTTTCCTGCAAGCTCTTCACTAATCATTCCCGCTCCAGCCAGCAGGTTATCGCTGAGGGTTGTCTTGCCATGGTCAATGTGAGCAGCAATACCCATATTTCTAATTCTCTCCGGTTGAGTCATTAATTGCTTGATCGCCTTAATCATCTCTTCCCTCTTTCCCATATCACACCACCTACTAAAACATTGATCGTCAGCTCATCATTCACTTCAAAAGTCCAGTTATAAATCTTTCCATAACTACTTTCCGAACCTTCTGTGCCGTTTTTGGTATTCTCTTATTATCCTTAAAAAGTCAATCTTCCTAAATTCGGGGAAATAAACATCAACGAAGAAAAGCTCACTATAGGCAATCTGATAAAGAAGGAAATTGCTTATCCTTACTTCTCCGCCTGTTCTTATAACTATATCCGGATCAGACATGTTGGGCAGATAGAGATACCTCTTCAAGAGCTCCTCGTTTATTTCATTTTTGTTTAATCTTCTGGCTTGAACGTCTTCAACAATTCTCTTCACGGCATCGACAATCTCACTTCTTCCACCATATGCAACGGCAATGTTTAGAGTAAAGTTATTGTACTTTCTCGTAACTTTCTCTGCTTCTTCCGCCGCTTCTCTCACGTTCTTTGGCAACAGTTCTTTTCTGCCAAGAACATTAACCCTCATGCCGTACTTGTGCACCCTTTCGTCATGAAGGAGCTCCTTAAACTTCTTTTCAAAGAGATCCATGAGCATCTTTACCTCTTCCTTACTCCTCTTAAAGTTCTCAGTTGAGAAAGCGTAAACTGTCAGGGTTCTTATGCCCAATTCCCTACACCATTCGAGTATTTCCTCCAGTTTTCTGGAGCCAAAAAGGTGCCCGTACCACGGGGGCTTGTCCAAAAGCCTTGCCCACCTTCTATTACCGTCCATTATGATTGCCACATGTTTAGGTATTTTCTCGGGCTGAGATTTGACCTTTTCAAAGAGATAAGACTCATATAGGTCATAAATGGGTTTGAGTAAAATATGAGGAATTTTGGAAACAATTCTGTAGAGCATCTTTACTCACTCAATCCTCTTTCTCTTCGCAATATGCATTTCGGCAAGCTCAATATAAACTTCAGCATTTTTCTTTGTCATCTCTATTTCCTCTTCACTGAGCTGCCTCACAACTTTGCCCGGGACACCTACAACAAGGCTGTAATCTGGAATCTCCTTCCCCGGAGGTATTAGAGCTCCAGCGCCTATAATAACGTGATTCCCAATTTTAGCCCCATCTAGAACCACAGCCCCCATTCCTACAATAACGTAATTTCCAATCTTTGCTCCGTGGACAACGGCATTGTGGCCTATTGTAACGTATTCCCCTATTATCGTAGGCATCCCATGAGAAGTGTGAATGCTAACATTGTCCTGAATGTTGGAACCCTTGCTTACGTATATCTGCTCTATGTCCCCCCTCAACACTGCCGAAGGCCAAACACTCGTTTTCTCCTCCAAGACGACGTCTCCGATTATGTAAGCGTTCTCATCCACAAAAGCGGTTTCGTGAATTTTAGGCTTCCTTCCATTTAGCTCGTAAACCACCATGATTACCACCAGTAATGGCTGGGTAAAACAACTTATAAACTTTAACACCCTAAAAGGTATGTGGTGGAACGCTAATGAGATACCGAAAAGGGGCCAGTGCTGAAAGAGAGCTCATAAAGAGGCTGGAAAAAGAGGGGTTTGCAGTTTTGAGGTCAGCCGGAAGCAAAAAAGTCGATATAGTTGCAGGAAACGGTAAGCTTTACCTCTGCATTGAAGTCAAAACCACGAAAAATGATAAAATCTATTTAAGTGAGGATGAGGTTGAAAAGGTAAAAAGCTTTGCAAGCACCTTTGGAGGAAAGGGAATCATTGCGATCAAATTCATAAACAATGGATGGTATTTTTTTGAGGTTGAAAAGCTAAAAAAGAGCGGGAAAAATTATAGAATAACCCTTCAGATAGCAAAACATAAGGCTAAGACCTTTGATGAAATCCTCGGTAAGCAAAAATGTCTAATCGAGGTGATTGGAAGTGAATAAAAAGGCTGTTTTGATAACAATCCTTTTTTTGCTCTCTGTTTCAGGAGCAAGTGCCCAGCCTTCTCTGTTACTTGAGGTTGCTCAAGAGAGCTTTGAAGCAAAGCCTGGAGAGACAATCCTAGTTCCAGTTACGCTGAGCAATATTGGTAATGAAACTGCAGAGAATATAAGCATCTACATCTCGGGACCACTTATTGAAGGCCTCCTCTACAGTCAAGACGTCATAAAAAAGCTGGAACCCGGAGAAAAAGTTGAAAAAACACTGCCAATATATATTGAAAACCCCAAAGCTAGGATTTATGACCTCAAAGTGGTTGCAAGGGTAGGAGCTGTGCTCGTTGAAGTTCCCATCTCCCTAAGAGTTCTCACAAAGGTGGGCTATTCAATTGAAGTCAATGTAGAGGACAGATACCTCTTTGGGGAAGATGCTGCCATAACGCTCAAGGTTTCTTCCTCATCCAACGGGATAATTTTCGGAGACGTTTCTTATGAAATTTATAAAGGAAACGCCTCAATCGCGGAGACGTCTATTCATAACATCTTCCTTTACCCCGAATATCCAAAAAACAGGTGGGAGTACTTAATATTTCTTCCGAGGCCAGACGTGGGAAAATACACGGTTGTTATGAGAGCAAGATTTGGAGGAATATCAAAAACCATCGCAAAGAGCTTTGAGGTCTACCAAAGGAAGTTGAGATATGAGACCAAATTCGAGAAAGGCATAATATATGTAAGAGTTTTAGATGAAAAAGGAAACGGAGTAGAGGGAATATCAGTGACAATAGAGGGAACCGAGCTGAAAACGAATTCCTACGGAATGGCTTTTATTGAGGCAAAAGGACCCGGAACTTACCACATAACCTTGAATCTCGATGGAAAGATAGTTGAGACATTTGTTGAAGTTAAAAAGCTTTTCATGGATTATGAACAGAGAAACGAAACGCTTTTAGTCTACATTAGGGACTCAGCAGGAAAAGGCATAGGAAACGTGAGCATAGAAGCCATAGGACCAATTGGGAAGACATATGGGGTAACGGACGAAAACGGGACGGCATTGATAAATTTAAACGAAACCGGGTTTGGTGGCATTTCTCTAAAGGCCGAAAGCGATAGGTATCTGGGAGCTGAGACAATAATAACTGTTAAAGAACCCAAAAAACCGGAAACTAAAACCCCACCCCAAACAACTTCCACCCCCATAAACCAGACAACGCCAGTTCAGCCAGTAAAGCCGAAAGACTATGGAAACTTACCCATAATCCTGGTTCTATCTGCAATAATCTTTGGCGGCACTTCTTATTTGGCCCTTTTTATGCCCCTCAAATTCGAAGAACAGCTTGACAAATACTATTTTGTAAAGATTAGGGCCCCAAGGATAAGAGAGCTTCACAACTTCAGGTATGAAAAAGCAATAAATGCCGTCGATGCGAGGGCAACAAAGGGGACGGTAACAATAGAAGACGGCAGAATAATATGGGAGATAGACAAGCTTGAACCCGGAGAGGAGGCCTTTCTTCAGGTAATTCTTTGAATCTCCTTTTTTCTCTTGGAAAAATTTTTAAGCTTCAAGGCCTCATTAAGATAAGCATCTAAATGGAGGGATTAGAATGGTTGACTGGGAGCTTATGCAAAAGGTTATCGAGGCTCCAGGGGTTTCTGGATACGAGTTCATGGGAATCAGAGATGTTGTAATCGAAGCTTTGAAGGATTATGTGGATGAAATTAAAGTTGACAAGCTTGGAAACGTTATTGCCCATAAGAAAGGTGACAAGCCAAAGGTAATGATCGCTGCTCATATGGATAAAATAGGGCTTATGGTGAACTACATAGACGAAAAAGGTTATCTACATGTTGCTAGAGTTGGGGGTGTTGATCCAAGAACGCTTGTAGCACAGAGGGTAAGGATATTTGGAGAAAAAGGAGAAATATACGGTGTAGTTGGACACATCCCACCCCATTTAGTCAAGCCCGAGGAGAGAACCAAAGCCGCCGATTGGGACACAATAGTTATCGACATCGGAGCGGACTCAAAGGAAGAGGCAGAGAAGATGGGTGTGAAGGTAGGAACCATAGCGGAATTCGCTCCCGCTTTTACGAGACTTAACGAAAACCGCTTTGCATCCCCATACTTGGACGATAGGATATGCCTCTATGCCATGATAGAAGCGGCAAGAGCTTTAGAAGAGCACCAAGCAGATATATACTTTGTGGCAAGCGTCCAAGAGGAAGTCGGACTAAGGGGAGCCAGAGTAGCGAGCTATGCCATTGATCCGGAGATTGGAATAGCTATGGACGTTACCTTTGCCAAACAGCCCGGAGACAAGGACAAGATAGTGCCAGAGCTTGGAAAAGGTCCTGTAATGGACGTCGGACCAAACATAAATCCAAAGGTTAGAGCATTTGCAGACGAGGTGGCCAAGAAATATGGGATACCTCTTCAAGTAGAGCCCAGCCCAAGACCAACTGGGACTGATGCAAACATCATGCAAATAAACCGCGAGGGAGTAGCAACGGCTGTCCTTTCGATTCCAATAAAATACATGCACTCACAGGTTGAACTGGCCGATGCAAGAGACGTTGATAATACGATAAAGCTTGCAAAACACCTGCTTGAAGAGCTCAAACCCATGGAACTAACTCCATAAAAAACCTTATCTTTTCTTGTTTCCTAATTATTCTTGGTGTTGTGTGTGAAGAAAGAAGAGGTTGAGTATAAAACGAAGCTCATAGGGAAAAGCATTCAGACCATAAGAGTCTCATTACCCAAAACCCAGGAAAGATTTTCAAAGATGGGCCTTGCCAAAGATGGAATATACAAGCAAATTGAATTTGCAATTCAGAACCTTCTTGATGCTCTTAATGAAATCTCCTCCAGCTTAGGGCTTGAGGCGGTGAGCTATCGCGAAATAATTGAGAACCTGCATAAGGAGAAAATTATCGGGGATGAGCTGAAAGAGAAGTTTAATTTTCTGATTCAGTTAAGGGAAGTTCTAATTTACAATTATGATCTCCTCAATGATGAGATAGCCTTTAGGAATATGGAAGAATACCTGCAATTTCTTGAAGAGGGCTTGGAATTCTTAAGCTCTTTTTTGGAGGGTGGGAGGTGAGAATAGGGATACTTCCTCTGGTAGTGAAAGAAGTTGAAAAAGACGTTCTGAAAGCGGTGAAAGAGCATGTCGAAGAATTCTACTCAAGATTTGGGTTTAAAGTGGAAACCTTACCTCCCGAAACTGTAAGCGACATCTTCTTCTCCTACAATCCAATCAGGGGGCAATTCCTTGGGAGGTTTTTCCTCATAAAAGCTGCAGAGCACAGAGAAGGCTTTTCGGCAGTTTTGGGTGTCACGGATGGGGATCTTTATGAGGAAGGAATGAACTTCATTTTTGGGCTTGCTAATCCATACCTAAAAGCTGCTATAATATCCCTGGCAAGGTTAAGGCCAGAGTTTTATAACGAAAAAGATGGGGAAGTTTTAAAGGAGAGGGCCATAAAGGAAGCAATGCACGAGCTTGGCCATGTGTTTGGGCTTGCCCATTGCAAAAACCCAATATGTGTAATGCACTTTTCAAATTCAATAATCGACACCGACTATAAAGGAAAAAACTACTGCGAAAGGTGCTTAAATAGGCTAAAGAGAAACCTGGAGGGAAGAGAATGATAGAGATCGAACTCAAAGGGTATGCAGACGATAAGGTATTTGAGAGGGTAAGGGAAAGCTTCACCTTTATGAGAAAGGAGGTTCACGAGGACATTTACTTCAACCATCCATGCAGAGATTTTTCAGAGACAGATGAGGCATTGAGGATAAGAATAAAGCGTTTTAATGGCCATTTTGAGGCGTTTCTTACGTATAAGGGACCAAAGATTGATAGGCTTTCGAAGAGCAGAAAGGAAATAGAGGTCAGCATTGAAGACGTTGACGCATATCTTGAACTTTTGAGTATTCTCGGCTTTAGAGAGGTTCTCACGGTGAAAAAGACCAGGGAAAAGTACTACGTGGAAAAGGGTGTTACCGTTACATTAGATGATGTTGAAGGGCTTGGGAAGTTCGTTGAGATAGAAAAACTCGCAAAAGATGAAAAAGAAGTGCAGAGAGAAGTTCCAAGACTTATGGAGATCTTGAAATCCTTGGGGGTTGAAAAGTTTGAGAGAAAATCTTATCTTGAGCTGCTAATGGAAAAGTTCAGCTCTTCAACAGAGCTCTGAGAGCCTTTATAAGTTCTTTATCATTTAGGGCGGCTTTTTCAAGAAGTCCCCTTCTTTTTAATTCAGCCCCTATTTTTACGCTGACCGGGATTCTGATGCCAAGTTTCCTTAAGTAATCTGCCTCCTCAAAAATCTCCCTCGGTTTTCCTTCCATCACTAGTTCACCTTTATCAAGAACTATTATTCTGTCAGCAAAATCAAATAGATACTCGGTATTGTGTTCAACCAGAACTATTGTAATCCCCTGTTCCTTGTTTAGAAGGGTTATCAAGCTTAAAACCTGCTCTCTGCCCATAGGGTCGAGCTGGGATGTTGGCTCATCAAGCACAAGAACTTCGGGCTTAAGGGCTAAGACACTTGCTATTACAAGTCTCTGCTTTTGTCCACCGCTCAAGTTCGGAGGAAATTCTTTCTCAAGCCCTTCAAGCCCGGTAATTTTCAATGCCCAATAAACCCTTCTCCTTATTTCCTCCACATTCAAACCAAGGTTTTCAAGGGCAAAGGCTACTTCTTCCTCTACCGTCATATTAAACAGCTGAGAGTCAGGATTTTGAAGAACAAGACCCACGATCTTCGAAAGCTCTGCCACACTTGCTTCCTTTGTGTTGTAACCCTTTACAAAAACATTGCCCTCAAAATCCCCTTTTATTGAATGGGGAATTATCCCGTTGAAGGTCAAACACAGCGTGGACTTACCGCTTCCACTTGCCCCCAAAATACCTAAAAACTCCCCTTTTTTAACCCTAAAGCTGATGTCTTTGAGGGAATATTCCTTTGCTCCAGTGTATTTAAAGCTCAAGTCTTCCACTCTTATCATGTTCACTTCCTCTCCACGATTCTGGGCACCATTAGGGCAACACCAAATATAAACACAAGGGTCGAGAATATTTCCAACCTTCCAATCCACATGTGAAGGATTAAGAGGATCTTAACGTCTAAAGGTAGCGCTGGTGAGGTTATCCCTATACTTAATCCAACGTTTCCCTGAGCCGAGGCAACCTCAAAGAAGGCATCTGCCAGGCTGGCCCCAATCCTAAGCATGACCCATACCGTCCCAATTAGCAGGAAAGCAATGTAAGTCATGGTAAACCCCAAAACCTCCTGCAGGTCTTCTTCCGTAAAGATGTAGCCGCCAATTTTCCTTTTTATGACTGCCCCCTTAGGGAGAATAGCCTGCTGAATGGTCCACTTCAAGCTCTGGAACGTTAGGGTGATGCGAATAAGTTTTATACCTCCCGCCGTACTACCGGCACCTCCTCCAACCACCATCAGGAAACCTATGAGGAGTTTTGCAAGCTCCGGGTATTGAGACAAATCGGATATAGAAAAGCCGGTACACGTTATTGCAGAGGTAGCATGAAAAACGGCCTCCCTAAAGGACTCTCCAATTGGAACTCCGTCGTAAACTATGAGAGCGTATCCAATAAGAGCAACGACCGGAGTTAAGAAGAAGAACATATATTTAACCTGAATGTCCCTGAAGAAGGGCACGAGAGACCTCTCTTTGAAAAGCTTATAATGAACGGTAAAGTTCGTCGCACCCATTATCATAAGAAAGATCGTAACCGCCTCTATGCTGAGGCTGTTGAAAAACCCTATGCTTAGATCATGAGAGCTCATGCCACCCGTCCCAAGACCCGTCATTGAGTGTATCACGGCATCGAAGAGCCCCATGCCATTTATATAATAGAGGTAAACACCCACAATCGTCAAAACGGCATATATTCGGAAGATTATCTTTGAAGTGTTTGCCAAGTTTGGAAGAATCCTCTCGGTTCTCGCTTCCGCTTTGTAGAGCCTCGCCGCAGCAACTCCAGGACGAATTAAAATGGTCAGGGCAACTAAGACTATACCAATTCCACCAAGCCACTGCATCCACGCCCTCCAGAAGAGGATTATGTGAGGATAGCTTTCTAAATTGCGCATCATTGTTAATCCAGTTCCAGTCCAAGCAGACATGCTCTCAAAATAAGAGTCAACAAAACTCATGCCCGCTATTTTCATGAAGGGAACAACACTGACAAAAGACGCAAAAAGCCATACAAAGGCTGCCGAAATCATGGCCTGCCTCAGATTTACATCCTCTATGTGTTCAGAATGCCGAGCAAGCCATGCACCAAAGAGAATACACGCCAAGCCCGGAATCACAAAATAATAAACGTACTTCATCTCCTCTCTGTAAATCCACGTAATCAAGACCGGGATTAGATAGGCAACGCCTATACCCTGAAGGAGCGCTCCTATGAGGTTTCTTATGACAAAGATGTCATCGGCGATGTTAATGTACTTCCGAAGCTCTAGCATTGAGTCACCACATTGTTTAAGGAGAGTAGGGCGTTAAAAAATTTTCGAGAAAATCAGACAACTTTTTTAAAAACAAAATAGAGAGTGAACCTAGGTGGTAAAAGTGGAGGACAAAATTGGAAATCTCCTTAAAGCCGGTGAAATTGCAAGAAAGCTTAAAGAAGAAGTTTTGAAGCTAATAAAACCTGAAGCATCTCTCTATGAGATAGCCGAGTTTGTTGAAAATAGGATAATGGAGCTAGGTGGGAAACCGGCTTTTCCGTGTAACCTCTCAATAAACGAAATCGCCGCTCACTACACTCCATATATAGGTGACAAGACAGCTCTCCAAAAGGGAGACTACCTAAAAGTTGATCTTGGCGTTCATGTTGATGGTTACATAGCGGATACAGCTTTTACAGTGAGAGTAGGAATGGAGGACGATGAGCTGATAGAAGTTTCAAAGGAAGCCTTGGAGAATGCAATAAGCATCGTTAGGGCTGGAGTAAAGATAAGCGAAATCGGGAAGGTCATAGAGGATACCATAAGAGGAAAAGGCTTTAATCCAATAGTTAACCTCAGCGGACACGTGATAGAAAGGTACAAGCTTCACACGGGCATTTCAATCCCGAATATTTATAGACCGCACGATGGCTACGAGCTTAAAGAGGGAGACGTTATAGCGATAGAGCCATTCGCAACCACCGGTGCCGGACAGGTTATAGAAGTGCCTCCCACACTGATATATATGTACGTTAAAGACCGACCCGTAAGGCTTCCTCAGGCGAGAAGCCTCTTAAGATATGTTAAAGAGAACTTTTCCACCCTGCCCTTTGCATACCGGTGGGTTCAAAAACTCATGCCGGATGCACAGCTAAGGATGGCACTCATACAGCTCGAAAAAGCCGGGGCACTATATGGTTATCCAATACTAAAGGAAATACGAGGGGGACTCGTTTCTCAAGCCGAGCATACTGTAATAGTTGAAAAGGACGGAGCTCTAGTGATCACATGACTTTGTTCTCCTGTCCTTAATTTTCTATCTGGGAACCTTTTAATACGGCAAGAGAAAGAAGAATAGTTTCTCTTTGCTCGGCATTGGCGCCGGGGCGGGGATTTGAACCCCGGCGGGCAAACGCCCAGTGGATCTCGAGTCCACCGCCTTCCCTGGCTAGGCTACCCCGGCGCTCGATGTTTAGTAAAAAGAGAGTAGCTTATAAACCTTGCTGAGAAGCCATCAACTTGAAATTTAAAAAAGGTCTACATTTAAATAGAGCCAATAATGGGATTTATACCATTTCTTTCCAGATAGTCTCTCACGATTTCAATTTCTTTCTCAGGAAAACAGTGGGAAAGACACCAGGCTCTGTCCCTTGGGAAAACAATAGGAGGTCCAAGTAGGGGATTTATGATTATGTAAAAGTTGGTATGAGCTTTAAGATGAGAGAGCGCGATGTCTACATAGGAGAGAAACTCCTCCATGTTGAGCCTCCTGGCAATGGGAATTCTCAACTCCAAAGGAAGCTGGTATTCTGAGATTAAATCCAAAGTTTTAACAAAGAGCTCCCAGAGCTTCATACTGCTTCTTTGGGGCATTCCATAAAGGAGAGGAGTTTTTAAGTCAGTAGCCACATGATCAACAAGCCCCTCTTTTACCAGCTTCTCTAAAGGTTTTACAAAAGTGCCGTTTGTGTTAAGACTTACGCTTACTCCAAGTTCCTTGACCCTTTTCAGCAAGAACCTCAGCTCCCTCCACTGAAGAAGGGGCTCCCCACCAGTTATGTGCAGGTAATCAATTAAAGACATACTCTCCTCCAAATCCTCAAAAAACTTAGCCTCCTCTAATTTCACACAATCTATGCCACTTGCAATTTTCCAATTATGGCAAAAGGGGCACCTCAAATTGCATCCGCAGAGCCAGAGCGTGAAAGTCACGTTTCCACGAACGTCCATCATGCTAACGGGCTTCCATCCACTTATAAGCATAGTAGCACCTCCAAATAAAAATTAGAGGGCATAATGCCTCCTACCCCAAAATTCTTTTTTTCTAAATGGATTCCAGTTCTTCAAAGGTCTGTAATATCCGACTATTCTGCTCCATATCTCGACATCCTCACTTCCACAGCACGGACAGTGAGTGTGTAAACCCGTTATTGAGCGACCACATTTGTTGCATACTGTCACAGCTGGAGTGTAGCTCCAATAGACCAGCTCAGTCCTCATCAGCCTCTTGGTAAGCTTTGCAAGTGCCTCAGGGTCGGGTTTCTCCCCGAGGAAGATGTGCATCATAACCCCTCCAGTAAAACTCTTTTGAACCATGCTCTCTACTTTTATCCTGTCCGCCAGCTCTAGGGCTCCATAATAAGGAGCTATGCTGGTTGAGTATATTGGGTTCTCCAAGTCACTGAGGTACTCCTTAAGTTCGGGAAATTCCCTTAGGTCATTCATGGCAAGTTTTGCTGCAGCACTCTCTCCCGGAACCTCCTCAACATTCCAAGGAATTCCACTTTCTTTCATCCATTCATGAGCTTTCATGGTTGCGAATTCTACCATTCTTTTCATAAGCTCCGCAGCCTCTTTCCACTCTTTTCTCGTTCCTTCGAACCATAGAGAGGGATTCCTAAGATAGATCGCTGCGGCTTCGGGTAGTCCTAAAATTCCTATCGTGTTGAAATAGCTTAGAGGAAACCTCTCGAGGTAGGTCAGAAGCATTTGATACATGTTATGATAATTATTTATCAGCTTAATGTAGCGATTCCTAAACCACTCCATTGTGCTTTTAGCCGTTTCAAGTACTTTTTCGTATTCCTCCCAGAACTCATCGTCATCTTTGGATTTCAGAGCTACCCTAGGAAGGTTTATGGTGGTTACGTTTATCGATCCCGTGACGTCTGGCATTGCCCATAAACCACCGAAACATTGCTTCTCAAGCATTTCAATTGCCTCTTCTTTTACCTTCTTTTCTCCTATCTCAAAAGCTAGAGAGAGCTCGCTTCTATCAATTGTTAGCCTGCAACACATTGCATAGCTTGCATCAGGGTCAACGACCTTTGTGTTAAGCCAGTAAAAGCTTCCCATCTTTGCGGCAGTTGTGAATACTGCCTCAAATACCTCCGGATCATCCCAAAGCATTTTTGCTGTTGTCATGAGCGTTGGGATTGGGAACGTAAACGGCTGTCCTTTTTCATCACCATGTTGCAGTACCCTAGCCAATGCCACCACAAACTTTTTCGCCTCTTCCTCGTACTTGCCCAGCGGTGCCACCCTCTTGCCATTATATATTGCATAATCTCCATCCAGCATTTTCTTTGGAGCATCAAGGGTTATGGTAAAGTTCGTGAAGGGTGTTTGCATACCTATCCTGGATGGATAGTTCAAATTGAAAACTAACCGCTGTATCTGCTGTTCTACCTCCCTTTCGTTTAGCCTATCCTTCCTTATGAAAGGCCCAGCATACCATTCCACACTTGAGAGCGCCTGAGCTCCTGAGAAATAGTGCTGCATTGTTATGAGGTAGTTGGCCACATGATCCACAAAGGTATCAAAGTGCCTGGCGGGCCGAGAGCTTATTGTAGGGGTCTTTAATCCCATCTCAAGAAGCTTTGAGATGCTGTGCCCCGTGCAGTAGGGAATATACAAGCTGTAAGGCAGTTTGTGAATGTAGATATTGCCCTTATGATGGCTTATCAGGTACTCTTTTGGTATTAATTCTATGTACTCCATTAACCTCTTTTCCATCACAAAGGCAAAGAACCCTGTTGGGCCCGGATATCTGTTCGCATTCTCCAAAACATCAAGAGTACTCCATTTTGCGTACTCCTTGACAATATCTTGGTTTGCCTTTAACTCCTCTGCCATATCGTTTCACCATTGGATATTTTATCCAACTAGAAGTATGGGAGAACAATAGAAATACTTTTCCCCTGTTACTGTCGGATAAATGACAATGATCTAAAAAGAAAGAGAAATAAAGTGGCGGGATAGTTTGAAATAAGAGGACATATCATCAGAAGCGAGTCTCAATAGCACTTGGCCGCATCAACCAGCATACTTTTATTTGGTATTTTGTCAAAATCATGCCAATATATTTGTCATTCGTTATATAACTGAATCAATTGGATTAGATTAACGCTTCCATCAGTAGCGAGCAATGTATGATTAGTTACTCATCCGACTTCCTGCCCTTAGGGATAAGAGTTGAAAAAGAAAAGTCAGGATTTTTGAAGGCAGAATTAACCACGCCTGCTAAGGCCTTCCACCCATTTATGATCTGCATCTACACTACGGCTCATAGATATTCCTAGGAGATTAGAAGACGATTTGCGGGTTAAAGTTTTAGGGATAAAACAAAGTTAAACAGAAAACTCATAATCTCCCGTTTTCCTTAAGCCATTCTCCATAACGGACGAGAGCATATACTGCATCAATGCCGTCTTCAACGGTCTCAAAAACCGGCACCCCAGCCTTTTCTATTCTCCTCGCCATCTTCTCCGGGTAAGCCCCACCAGGAGCAACAAAAACTATCGGCTTCCCATACTCCTGCATTTTTCCCACTTTCTCCACAATACCCTCATCCAAAGCCGGGCTCTGGAAAAGAGCAATAACAACAAGAACATCAACATTCCCATCCTCCAAAACATAACGCATCGCAATCTCATAACGACTTGAAGGAGCATCACCAATAATATCAACCGGATTCCCATAACTCATATGCTCCGGCAACCTGCCTTCCACAATCGCCCTAGCAAACTTCTCCTTAGTTTCCTCACTCAACTCAACCACTCTTAAACCCGCCTCAAGCAATCCATCACTCATCATCACCCCAGCGCCGCCGCCATTCGTAACTATGGCAACTCTATCCCCTTTTGCCGGCTTCTGCATAGCCAAAGCCTTAGCATAATTAAAAAGCTGTCTCATACTTCTAGCCTCAAGAACACCACTCTGCTCAAAAGCCGCCTTATAAATCGTATAAGAACCAGCAAGCGAACCAGTATGAGAAGCCGCAGCTTTTGCCCCAGCCTCAGTTCTACCACTCTTAAGCACAATGACAGGCTTTTTGAGGGTGACTCTCCTGGCAGTTTCGAGGAACTTCCTTCCATCTTTTACTCCTTCAATGTAAGCAGTTATAACTCCGGTAGCCTTGTCATCCTTCAAATACTCCATAAAGTCGCTTTCATCGAGATCAGCCATGTTTCCCAAACTTATGAACTTGCTCATGCCAACCTCATGCCTGGCAGCCCAATCGAGAATTGCCGCCCCAAAAGCACCACTCTGACTCATAAATGCTATCCCACCAAACCCCGGCCTCGCCTGCCTCTCAGGTGGATTAAAGGTACAGTCGAAGCCATTTTCAATGTTTGTAATTCCCAAACAGTTGGGACCTACCACCCTTATGTTCCACTTTCTTGCTACTTCAACGAGTTTTTCCTCAAGCTCTACATTTCCGGCCTCCTTAAAGCCC
>Ga0190307_1000207_pt1 | contig 18433 bp, 18 predicted proteins | sample 48700745_MG_FD_161653 | JGI IMG/M metagenome (GOLD analysis project Ga0190307, IMG submission 161653) | Hydrothermal vent sediment bacterial communities from Southern Trench, Guaymas Basin, Mexico - 4870-07-4-5_MG | ecosystem: Environmental > Aquatic > Marine > Hydrothermal vents > Sediment ... | reverse complement strand
AACCTACCTGGTAGAAAGTCTGGGTGCCTGTGCCCAGCTTTCTACGAGATTTAAACACAGGCTAAGCCTGTAGAAGTTTAACCTGAACTATCTCCGGACGCGGGTTCGATTCCCGCCGCCTCCATTTCTAACATTAGATTTCATGCGGGTTCCAGAAGGTCAATTTTCCTCTGGGGACACTCTGGGGACAATTCCTGGGGACACAAGTATTCATGCGGGTTTCATATTGAGACTGGTTCGCAATTAAACGACTTTCGAAAAATTGAAACCCGATTTTAGACGATTAAGGACAATTATCAGCTATTTTCAGAACTGATTTTTTTACTATTTGAAGAAGTTTTTCTTTTTAATTGACGATATTCTTCAAAATCTATAATCTCGGCAGACTTAGAAAACACTTTGGCAAGATTCTGTGCCATTAATCTCCCATAACGTCTCGTAGTTCTTACATCAGAATGACCAAGGCAGGCACCAATTTCTTCGTAAGAAAACCCTTCTTTGAGCCTCTGCATAGCAAAAGAATGCCTTACACCAGCATAGAGAGAAATACCTTCAATTCCGGCTTTCTTACATGCTTCTTTCCAGATCCGAGGAAGAGATCTTTCACCATAATGATCATATCTCCATCTGAAGACAAACATAGAGGTCTTCTTACTAAAAAGATCAAGAAGTATCTCTTTAATGTGTGGAAGCATAGGAAAAACCTTCCACTTTCCTTCTTTGGGGATGTCTACCAGTTTTTTGTTACTAAAAGTGCGTTTTATAAAAATTAACTCATTTTCAAAGTCCACTGCATCCCACATGAGTGCTCTTGCTTCACCTGGTCTGCATCCGTAAGAAAACATAAAAATGAAAATCGGCTTGTGTTGATCTGGGATAAAAGAAAGAACTTTCTTCTGCATTTCTTGAGTAAGCCATACAATGGGCTTATCTTCAACCTTTACTTTAGGAAAAGCCGGAAGATCGCTTATTTCTCCCCTTTTTTTCAAAAAATTTAAAAATGCTTTAAGCTCTGCTAAGATATTATAAATTGTTTTATTGGATAATTTTAACTTGCTAAGATGCATGAAGAAGTCATACACGTGAGCTGTTTTAATTTCCCTCACATCAATCCCCTTGAAGTGAGGTACAAGAAGATTCTTTGCAATTCTTTTTCTATCCTTCATGCTTCCAGGCTTTAATCTTATTTCAGAAAACTCAAGCCATTTTTCGATGCAATTTTCAAACAAAAATTCTTTAAAATCCTTTCTAACATATTTTGAGGGATCAAATGAGTGGTTCTGAATTTCATAAAGTATTACTTCCTGAAGCCGTTTTGCCTGTTCGTATGAGGAAAGAACCTGCCCGTCTTTGGTTGAATATATTTTTATCCTCTTACCCTGCCAGGTTAGATCAATGAAAAATCTTCTGGGAACTGTTTTACATTTCAAGCAAATTATACCCAATCCTTCAAGATGTTCAAATTCCTTTCCGCACTTGGGACACTTCTCTTTTGTACGAATATGCACTTTTTTCTTTAGATTTCCATTACCAATCTTTTCTGTTATTTCTTTTAGTTCTTCTTGAAAATTAACCCAATTTTTCTCCACAGTAAATACCTTTCTATAAAAATTTGTTTTTTTATTTATTTAAACTTTTTTCTTAAAGGGCCTTTTCTAAAAACTTTCTTTAGCTTCTTCGCTTAAATGCTATAATGGATCATAAAAAAAGCCTTTATTCTTTGCTTTAGTTTTTAATTTTCTCTACCTTGTCTAAAGTCTGAGTAGTCTTTTTAATTAAGTCAGAGCTAAGCCGGTTGAATTTTTGTAAGGCAATAAAAGGATTAATCCCGGCAAGAAGTTTAATTTCTTTAGATAGAGGTTTGACAGATTAAGTTTCTTGCGTTAATTTATTAACAGTGCTGAAGGAGTTTCCTAGGAACCGCTTGACCCCCCTCAGCAGCTTCGCGGAGCTCAGGTTCTCCACGAGACGGAATGGGCACCTTTTTCGTAGGGTGCACATTTTATTTTATATTCACCTTTAAAATTCTGTTTTTAATATTAGACAACTTCTTAGAATGAAAAGAAATAAGTTTTGTTTTTTGTAATCCTTTTAATTTCATTTATTCCTATTTCAAACTCTAAGTGGTTCTATAACCATGATCGGAACTATTCTAACTTTGCTTTATCCAAATTGTTTTAAATTTTTGCCCTTTCTTTATTAAACCGCTACTTGAAAGCCTTGATTTCTTTTTCCAGATACAATAAAAGCTTCTATTTCTGTAATCTCTCTTCTCACCACTTATCTTCTGTTTAATATAATTCCTAAACCAGCTAAAGGACAATTTAAGGCTAAAGTCTTCCGCTCTGGGAGGTCAGTATATCGTTTTTTTTGGGATACGGAGCTTCTTTTAAACTCTCCCGGTAATCCAACTCTATGCTGTGCAGAGGATTATTGCTCTCTTTATCCGTTTTAATCTTTCTCTCCTATTTACTTGTATGTTGACAACGTTCTGAGAGTATTCAAAATTTTGAGCAAAGCGAAAAATTTAAATGAAGTGATAGCGAAGTCGAATATGCATATGTTATCTGCTATACCTTTCATTCATTCGCTTAGTGAATCAATGAAATCTTTTATACTCTCCCATTTCCTCGTATTAGGAGGGTGTTTGTCTTTTAAATATATTTTAGGCTCTGACCATAGGAAACTATAATCCGGTGCACCTACTAAAAGCTAAAAGTGCCGGATGTTTCCCTTTTTGTTTTATAATTTATATCTCCATGCCATTTATTATTTTCAAGGTGAACATGTTCTGGATTTTTAATCGGCTCCCGATACTGACTGGGGTCAAAAAACATCTGTAAGATTAGGGGTGATAGATTCATAAACATCTCCAAACTTGTGGAGCGAGGCATTTTTAGCGTTTCTTACAGCAGAGTTTAGCCAGTCCCATAACTTTTTATAAGAAGAAAAAACATTTTGCACTCGCATGAGATAAAACAAGTAATTTTTATAGTCACCTACCACATTGATTCCGGTAAAGCCAGCAATCCAAATGCCTTTCCAATCCTCTGGTGATCTCCATGTTCTCATATAATGCTTACCAGATACATAAAGTAATAAAGTCCCTTGAAAATTAGGAGCGGACCCTGTCTGAACAAAACTCCTCACACCATCTATTTTTACAGTAGTAAGTACCATAACTATAAACCAGTCCCTTCTTCCCATTTAAAAATTTTTTAAGCTCACATAATGTTTTATTCATAATTTTTACTCGATTTACCATGCATAGGCCATTTCTGACAAACTTCCTCTCTCGGTTACTATTTCCACATTTTCTATTCATATTTCATCTTCCTGCAGCATGATAGCTTGTTTATATCTGAATTGTTTGCATATACATTCTTTTGGTCAACCACTATTTTTGTTCTCTCTCGCAGCAGAAATTATACCTTTCCTTACCATTTATAAAAAGTAAAATTTATTTTTACCTACCATATTTTTTATATTAATCGGGTTAAAGTCAACTTTTATTTTGCAAAAAGGGATTCTCAAACTCAGTAAATTCGTACAGATATGCAGAATACCTACTCTAAAATGTTATTTTCGGGTAAGTAAATATAAAGTTTAAAAACTGCTTGACAATTTTTTCCTCTACATATATTAATATGTATGAAAGTAGCGGAAAAAGATTGGGTAATTCTGGACGTTTTGGAAGACGAAAGACAAAGGATTATTCATAGAATAGAGGCAATTAGAAAAGAAATCTCAGAACTTCCCTCTTATTCAATCAGAAAAAAAAGTTTATAAAGATAAAACCTACTATTATGCGGTAAAAAGCATAAGACAGGGGAAAAGGTCATAAGTCGCCACATAAAACCTTTAAAGAAAGAAGAACTTGAACTTATAGAAAAGAGAAAAAAGCTTAAAGCAGAGCTTAAAAGGTTAAAACTTAGACTTGAGCTTTTAAACAAATTTCTTAAACATGAAAGCTGAAAAACTTATTAAAAACATTTCAAAGCTGTTAAATTTTTCAAGAGCTGAGTTTGTTCTTTGTGGAAGCTGGTACATGCATTATTATCAGAAAATTCTGCCTTTCAAATACAGTCTTCGAACTATGGATGTTGACTTTGTTTTTGCACTTAAAACAAGGAATCTTAAAAAAGTGGATTTAGGAGCCTTTTTAAAACAAGAAGGGTTCAGCAGGCTGGCCGTAAGCGATCTTGAAGTGTTTTATGTTTCTGAATATTTAAGAATTGACTTTCTTATCCAGCAAAAAAGCCCCGGGAAAAAGCAATGTTTATAGAAAAACTTGGTATATATGCAGTTCCGCTGTATTTTGTTGATTCTCTTATCCCTGAAAAAATAGAAGTAGAAGGTATTCCTCTGCCTTTACCTGAAAGATTTTATCTTCACAAGCTTATTGTATCTCAAAAAAGACAGAACCCTTCTAAGGCTTTAAAAGATCTGGAACAGGCAAAAACAATAAGAGAAGTTTTAAATTAAGAGAAACTTGAAGAATTAAAGGAAAATCTTCATAACAAGTGAAAAAAAATTGGTCGAAATAGTTGAAAAAACTTTGTTTTAACTTTTCGGTTCTTTTATTCCTGCTTTAAATAGTATTTTTTTCAATACTAAACAGGAATAAATCCTAACAATTAAAAGTGTCCAAATTTTGGAGGCATCTCAGGACTCATTAGAAATAACATAAACATATTCATTAAAATTTGTTTTTTGATTAATATCTTCTGTAAATGGAAACTTCATCTCCCTAACGACCAAGCTCAGCAGCAGGCAATTAGCTCGTCTGCTGGAGTGGTTTGTTAGATTTTACGGAAAATATTTATAAATCTCCTTCCGATGTAAAATTCGAACAAAAATTAAAGTATTACCTCCAACTTCTAATCCTATCCTATAATCTCCTATTCTTATCCTCCAAAAATTCTTCCCGCTCCGCAATTTCTTCAGGTCTCCTTTTAAATTTTTCAATTCTTTAACCTTTTCTAAATTTTTAATCACCTTTTTAAGTTCTTCTAAAACATCCTTGTCTTTTATTTTCTTTAAGTCTCTTTTAAAGCTATTTTCAAACTTTAAGTCCATTTTCAATTATATCCATGATTTCATCTTTACTAACAAATTCATTTTTTCTCCCTTCTTCAATAGCTTTACTTAGTGCTATATCTTCTATAACTTCTTCTATAATCTCCTTGAAAAATTCTCGTTTTTCTGTAAAAAGCTTAAAAATTATTTCTTCTAACAACTGTTTAAGTTCCTGTTCTTTTAAAATTATTTCCATCTTGTTTCCCCTAGAAATTTTAGTTTCAATTTTAATTTTGACACTTTTCAAAAATTTTTCAATCTAACGGCTTAGGTCACCTGCCGCTATGGAACAAGCACCAGTAGAATAGCGGTCAGGTAAAGTGTTTTGTTAGTCAAGTATGCAACTATTATATTATAATTATATTATAAGTATTTATTTTAATCATACTATACCTTCTTGGGCAGGAGATCGAAAAGTATTGAAAATATCCTTAATACTCTTACTCTCACTCTATATCCCCAGTACAATTGTTGAAATACAACCTATTTTGAAGAAATTTCAAATGTATAAGGTAATATTTACTCAAAGAGTATCAAAAAAGAGAGCTTGATAAAAATTATCCTAGATGTCCATCTATCTGTATAAAGAGGATGTTCAATTGAGAGACATTATTAAATTCCTTTATTACCCTTAAAATAACTTTCTTTCGTCAAAGCTTTACTTGTACAAAACCTGTAAATTCTATTCCAAGTCCTCCCAGACCGCCTGTTGACAAATTCCACCATAACCACATATAAAATTTCCTTCCATATCAGTTTCTACTAAAAGACTGTAAACCCAGGAAGTGGGACATTTCACTTCTTTCACTGAAATCACAAGAATAGCTACTAAATTACCAAAAACGCCTTTTACTCTCTCATACTTAACTGTATGTCCAAGATATATAACACCTGTTGATGTATTTTTTACACGGGTAAAAACTACAGGAGGGTTACAGGAATGAGATAAATAAGGCAATTTTTTATAAATTTTCTCACTTACAGTAGATATTAAATACTCACCCTTTACAAAATAGCCATCACTCTTTAAATACCCTTCTATAAAAGCTCTTTTTACTTTTTTAGGAGCTGAAAATAGAATATCAGGAATATTTTTATGTACTCCCCTCCTTCCATTTACCCTTTTTGTTCCTGCTTTCAATATATCAGCAAGTAAAAAGAGCATGATCTGTGAATAAATTCTTATTTCTTCTACAAATTCTTTTGTTTTAAAAATCGTATAAGAGATCCCTCTTTTTTTAAGAAATTTAATTATTCTTTTTTTACACTCTTTATAAAATCTTTTTTTTGTCCCTAAAAAAATACGAACAATCTTCATTTTCTTGTTTATACTTCCATCTGCTACAAAAACTCCTAGAAAAAAGGCTAAATCTTCGTCTATCTCTAAAAAACGAGGAAACTTCGTCCTGTTATTATTAGTACCTTCTAAATAAAGTTTTAAATCATTGCACTCTTCTAGTAAATAATTAAGTGTTTCTGAATCCAAAGATTTCATTAAAAACCTATTCTTTGTAACACTCTTCCTGCTTTTGTTTTTCTTCTTAACTAATTTTAAAACTTGTGTAGCCCTCCCATCTACCTTAACTTTATATTTCAAAGATAATTCTAACAACTTTAAAAGTTTATCAGCATTTTCCTTTTTTAAATTACACTTTCCTCTTTCAAAAAGTGACAGAACACTTTTACTTATTCCGATAGCTTTTGCAAGTTGTGATTGAGTTAATTTTTTATTCAATCTTTCGTTTCTTATAATCTCACGTTGTTTCTTACTAAATAGTACTACTTCACCAAAGAAATCTTTTACTTTTTTGTATGCTCTACGAGATAAAAAATCTTCCAACTTATCACTTTCTACCATCAAATTGCCTGGAGGACCTATTTTTAAAAATTTTTTCAAAAGATCAATTTTCAATTCTTTCTCCTCTGGAAGTATTATCTTAGCAGGAACTAAAACTATATCTCCTGACTTTAAATTCTTAGTTTCAATGCATTCTACCTTTCCATTTACAAGTGTAAAAAAAGAAGAATGTTCACTTACAATAATTTTTCTGCCATAAGCAAGAACAACTTCAAACATGCGGTGTGAATCCGCTTTATGTCTAATTATTCCCCTTATAGGAAAAAGCTTAACCTCTCCTTTAGAGTTAAAAGCTAAACAAAAATATTTCTCATCTAAAAAGACTTTCTCCTTTTCTTTCCCTGGATTGCTATCAAAAAATTTATCTGCAAAATCTCCAATAGTTGTAAATGTTGGATTTTCTTCCTCAAATATTAAAATTGGAGTATCTCCTGCAATGAAATCTAAATCTATATCTTTATAAGGCTTTTTGGTAAAAGTTGGTATTTTCATATGTAACCTCCTGTTAAAAATTTTGGTGTTTTTTAACTATTTAAATTTTTTGAAATGGATCGGACTTTGGACTTTTGGTTGTGTATTGATAATTGGGTTTAAAAAGATGGTATAAAAGTAAACTTGAATTTCCCTTTGAAATAAGCTTTATTTATACCACAAATCAGTTTAAAACTTTTAGAAGAATTAAAACGCAGACTTAAGGTAATAGGATTTTTTTGCTTTTCAATTCCTTGCCCAGAAGGTTATTTTTACTTATTTACAACATAATGACCTTCTATTAACCTATTTCTAACATCCGTTATTTTTATGCTATCTTTTTAGACACGATTGTTGAAACACAACCAGAAGTATAGGATGATTAGAATTATCTATAGAGACATAACTAGTGAAACATTATATTAAAAAACATAAAGAAAAGAAATATTTTAGATAAAAAATCGTATTTCAAAATAGAAAATTTTTAATTCTTTTTCGGCAAGTAGAAAAAATAGTCAAACTTTCTATTTTGATCATTTCCTATTTTAAAATTTGAAAAGAGAGAAATGGGTAAAAGAAAATTTTTATGTTTTTAACTGACTCAGCTGAGTTATAAGTAACCTTACAATCTCTTTTTTTCGTTCCTGCAAAATTTTTCTTATATTGGTTTGAAGATTATTTTCTAAATTGGACCAATATTCCTTGATGCGTGCAACCCAAGAAATTGGATCTCCCAAGGAGACCTGGCTACTCACCTGATGAAATTTTTCTAAACTCCATTCTTCTTCATTTATGATTTCTTTCATAAACTCATTTTCTAATTTATCGAGTAGCTTTGTTTCTTTTAAAAATTCTTCTACAAAAACCGAAACAAATTGTTTATGATAAGTTTTTATTTTCAGTACATCCAAAGGAGCTCCGTTTGCTGTTTCAAACCATTTTTCCACTTCTAAAAGGGTTGGACGTACTTTTTCTGATATGTATTCTTTTAAACGGGTTTCCAAAAATTCTAAGAACCCACCTGCTGAAAAAGCATTAAGTTCATATCTTTTTTTTTCGTTTTTAAAAAACAAATAATCTTTCCAAAAATACGATGGAATCTTTTCTTTACCAAGAGTTTTTTTAATATCATCAAGTAAAGAATTTAACTGTTTAAGAAATCCTGGTATTTCTTGATTAGAACTTTGGTGTGACTTGTTAGAACTTGAAGAAATGTTTTCTGAAAGCAAATTGTGTTCTTTTGCTTGCTTTACAGTTAATCCCAAATCTACGAATTCGATATTTAATAACTCTCGCTCAACAAACCATGAACCACGAAGTAGATCTAGAAAAATTCCATAGCCTGATGGGTCAGCATCATGTAAGCAAAATACTCTAAGTTCTTTTGAAATACCTCGTTCCTTTAACCATTTTTGTAAACATTCAATCAAAAGAGACATGCCTTCAACGGCGAAACCTTTTCCATAAATTACTATTAAATCATATTTTTCGGGAATTTGGGCAGATTCAATCATCTCTCTAAAACCTTCTTTTTCTACATAAAGTATATTAGCAAAAGACCTCCAAGAGAGTTTGTTGATAATTCGAGAAAAAATATCCAAATCTACTTCTTCAAATATCTCCTGATGAGGTATGTACACATGTCCTCTTGTATCTCTACTAAAAAGATATTTTCGTCTTTCCTGCTCAACACATTTTACTGCTTTTACAAATGCCTCATAAGTCATATGTTCATTATATGTGTTTTCATACATGCGACGAGCAGCATAATAACCTTGACGGAGTAAAGGACGAGTTTTAGCACTGCCTTGGGCATTACGAATAATTTCATCAATATTTTCTTTAATAAAGTTTGTGACACTAATTTTTTTGGAATTTTTACTGTTAATACTTTTTCTATATTTTTTAATTAAGTTAAAAGCTCTTTCTACAATTTTTCCGGCTTCTGATGGTCCTGACATTTTTTCTATTTGATTTTTACAATTTACATCTATGAGTGAGATAGAGTCTTTCCGACTTTCAGGAAATATATCTTTTGGTGTAATTATATGTAATAAAATAAAAGCAGAAATAGGAGATTTACTTTCAAGGAATTTTTTTCTAAAACTATTTTCTCCTCCTGGAGAAGGAATTAAATTGTCTCCATCCCAGAGAGAATAAGATGCTGGGAAAATACAGGATCCATTTACTCCCAAGAAATAAAAAACTTCCTCTTGTCCACTTAGAAGATCAATCGGAGCTATACAAACTTCCAATTTAAAACAAGGAGCGCCTGCATCACTCCAATTAACACGTGCTGGATATATTTCCATATACTCTAGTTCATCTTTAACAATAAATCCTAATCTTCTAGTAAGTGGAGTAAGCTGAGAAATAGCCTGTTTAAAAATATCTTTCCCGATAGTTTTTATATATTTAGAAGATTTAGGTTTTGAAAATTTCCTTAAAGTATTATATAAAATTTTCGCATCACTTTCTTCAAAAAGGTTTAAATTTTTAGAAAGAATGTTTGTTAATTTTCCCCAGTCATTTTCCGATAATTTTTCCTTGAGACGGCGAAACTTAGAAGATGATAATCCATAAAAAGTTTTGGATAACCATTCTTGTACATTAATATTTTCAATACCATTATTTTTAAATTTTTGAGCTTTCCTGTAAAAATCTTCCGCACTAAATACACTTAGATGAGGCAACTCTTGTGAAAAGTTTTGGAGAAATTTATTTTTATCCTCCAAAGCTTTGAACTCTAAAATATTTTTATCATCTATAAAAACTTGCCAAGTGATAAAAGGATTTAAAAGAATTTCAGCGAAAAGTACTTCTTGAGTATATCGAAGGTTACTAACTTTATATTTAAATGGAACAGCGACCTCAATTTGAGTATAAGATTTCTCTGAATTTTCTGTATTTTTAGGATTAATTTCAATTTTGGGTACAATATCTTGCGATTGTTCCATGAAACTAATTGTGGCCCTGAATTCATGTGTCTCAATTTTCATAGGAATTCCTGCACAGTTAGAAATTCCAGCAATAATCGTGAGAGCATTGCCCTTTCTTCCTCTATTAATAGTTCCTGCTAAATATTTTGTAGATACATATAGTTTAGGAGAAATTTTTTCTATTATTTCTCGAGGTATTCCAGGACCATCGTCAAGAATTTTAACTAAAAAATAATCTTTAAATGTGTTTATTGAAACTTTTATATTTTTAGCTTTCGCATCTGCAGCATTGTCTAAGAGTTCTTTTAAAACTGTTCCTAAAAGGTGCCATGAGTATTTTGCTCCTATATAACCTCTAAGTTCTTCTAAAGATGAAAAAGTTCTAACATTTCGACTTTCTACAGTTAAAAAGTTCATTTTTACCTCCTTTTTATATAAACATTTTTATTTAAATTCAAACAACTTGAAAATTTTTTCATTCATATTATAATATTATTAATATAATATTGAATTATTTTATTTTCTCAATTTGTTATAATAATAACTCAAAATGAGTAAAAAGCAAGACAATTTAAAAAATTTTTTAAATTTTTGAGAAGGAAGGAGGAGAAAAAGAAATGAAAAAGAGTGAAAAATACAAGAAAAAAATAGGAAATAGACTGAAAGAGGCATTAAAACAGGCAGGAATAAAAAATACAGAGTTAGCGGAAGAAATGGGAATAGCAATTAATACGGTATCACAATGGACACGAGGACTAAGAGAACCAAAGTATGAGGTTTTACATTTTTTATTTAAAAAATACGGAATAAATCCCAACTTTATTATTCTTGGGATTGGAAATCCAGTATTTAAAGAAGTTTACCACTCTCTAAAAATTTTACCGGAAGATGAGCAAATTATGAGAGAAACATACAAACAGATTGTAGAAGTTCTTGAAAATTATGAAACTCCTTGGAAAATTGTTCCAAGGAGTGTGCTTGAAAAATGGAAAGAAGAAATACAAGAAACATCAGGAATAGAAAAAGTTTTTAGTTTTTTAAAAAATTTGCCTCAAAAAACTTTACATACATTATATTCTTCATTCGAAATAGTTTCTAGTAGAATTCTTTTTTTTGTAAATGCTTATTGGGAGCAAATGATGAAAGCAATTTGGAAATGTTATTGGGCTTTAAGAACAGCTAAGATTCCTTCAGCTAAAGAAATAGCGATTTTGGGAGTACTGTATAGTGGAGAAAAAGATTTTGTAAAAGCGGCTATGTTACTTCAAAAAATTTTAAGTGAACATAAAATAGCAGAATGGAATTTTTCAGAGGAAGAAATAAAAAAAGAAATAAAAAAAGAAATGTTGTTTAAACCTTTGCAAGAGAACGAGATTAATCCAGTAACATACACATATTTAAGACAGGCTGGAAGACAGCTTATAGACTTAGCTATACTAAAAAATCTTCCACAGTTTTGTATTGTTCATTCTAAAGCATATTGGGAGAAATGTCCTATTTGTTCAAAATTAGAATCAAATGCTATGTAAGTGCTTATTCAAAAGTGTGTTAGTTTGAGAGGATATGATAAAGCTGAAAAAAACAATACAAAAAATAAAACGAACAATTAAGGGGGCAAATAAGGATAAGAAAGGGGTATCAACATTTTCTTCATCTGGTAAAGGTTTTTCATTATCTTAAGTCTGCGTTTTACTTCTTTAAAAAGCTTCTCAAATTGATCTGTGGTACAAATAAATTTTTTATCTCAGAAGGAATTTCAAGATTATTTTTTGCTATTTTTCCCAGAGATAATTATTGAAATACAACCTTTTTTCATTGACTTTTTAAAATTTTAAGTTATTAAAATTTTTTAAGAAACTTTTTAATTTTAAAATGGACGGCTTAAAAAAACGAAAAGAAAATAATAATAAAGTTTAATAAAAAATAAAACTATCTCATATTAATAGAGGAAGAAAAATGGATATGAATAGTTATATTAAAAAGGTATACAATGACTTAGATTTTTTATCTAAACAATCAGAAGAGATTTTTATGTCTATGAATTCAATAGAAGAAAAAATTAAAGAATGTACTTCTGATCTAACGATTTATGATTGTTTTTTTTGTGTAACAGCGGGGATAATAGGAGGATTAATAGCATCAGCAGAAGGAATTAAAAAATATCTGCAAAAAATTCATGATATTGCTAATACACAGGACAATAAAGGAGATTTTTTACAAAAAACCTTAGGAAAAATATTTTATCATGGCGGAGATGACATAGATAGCTTAATTAATGGTGAGTTCATCAAAAGGGATGGTAGTATAAGTGGAGATTTACACCGCCTTTACTATGGACATGACATTCTTTCTATCAAGAAAGATAATCCTTTTTATTTATCTATTAAACAGTATGGCATAATTAAAGGCATTCTACAGACCTTCAGACATTTAATTGCTGATACCTTTTCAAAAACCGGTTTACCACTTCCTGGTTCTAGCTATTTTGATTATAATACTGATCAAGGATTAAAGAATTTATTTCATGTTTTAGCAATAGAAATAAAACGGGATTCAAGTACTACTTTATCTCATCAAGAAGTATATGGAGAATTATTTTCTTTAAAAATGCAACATATTCTTTCTCAAGGACTTACTTGGGCACTTATAACTGTATATATGAAATTAAAAAATATTGAAAGCGAAACTAAAAAATCCGAATTGAAATTGATAGGTTATACAAGTAATTTTTTAACTGGCATGGTAGTAAATTATGCAAAATATAAAATTCCTTTATTTAACTGGCCCACTTTTGCTTTAATGATTAAAGAATTTGTAAAGCTTTTAAAACTGACAAAACAAGAAATTGAAAAACTCACAACTATAACAGACGAAATTGTAGCTAAAAATTTAGAGATAGAAAAAGAAGTTTTTACAAAAGGAAAAAATTTAATTTCTTATGAGAAACCAGAGTGTTACTTTGAAGAAATTGAAAAGGGGTATATCAATCTAGTTGAGCTTAGTAAAGTATTAGAATAATGACAATAAAGAAAGAGGGAAAATGGGGGTTCCAGCAATTATAGTAGGAACACTCGTAGGGGGAGTTATAGGCTCAATTGTTACCCATTTGTGTGATAGAAAATACATTACAAAACTCCAAAAGCAAGTTGAAACTTTGCAAAGAGAAATTAAAAGACTACAAAAAATTATTTTAGAACAGCAAAGACAAATTGATGAATTAAAAATCAGGTACCAAGCACTGCGTATTTGGGCCTATAAAGAGAAATTAGAATATAAAGGTTTATTAAAAGGGAAAATACTATTTATGTATGCTTTATATGAATACCTTAAACTGTTAAAGATGCAATTAAACAGAGTTAATCTATCAGAAGAAGAACAAAAATTTTTTGAAATTTTTGAGGGAATTGTAAACAATAAGTTTTCTGATGAAGAAAAACTTCAAGCAATGTATTACATAAAAAAATTCATTAGTTTGAAATACGCAGAAGAATTAAATAGATCTACCCTTCCTTCAATTAATCAATGCTTATTAGAATTGGGGGTATTAAATGAGTAAATTGACAGTGATAAGTTTAATTATATTCATATTAATAAATATTTTTCTTTTTACTAAAACAAGCTCGTATAAAGTAATTATAATAATAAATGGAATAATGCTTTTTTTGTTTTTGATATTGTTAAAATTAAAATCTAATTATGAAGAAGCTAAGAAAAAAGAAAAAGAGGCGGAAGCAAAAAGTTTTTTTGAGGCAGTAGAAGAATATCGCAAAATTTTAAAATAGGAAATACAAAAGGGGAAATAGTATGCTTACACATCAATTTAACAATCTTTCACAAAATGAAAAAGTTTTATATTTACAAGCAATTATAAATATAGCTGCAACCGATGGGGAAATTTCAGAGCCAGAAAGAGAATTTATTAATTTACAAGCTAAATTTTTAGGTATTGATGTAAAAAATTATTTAAAACATCCAGACAGCTTTAAAATTGAAGAATTAAAAAAAGAAAAAATTTCAGAATTTACTGCAAAATTAATTATAAAAGATTGTATATTTTTAGGATATTTAGATGGAATTTATTCCGAAGAAGAGAAAAGAAAAATTCGTGAGATAGCAAAAACAATGGGACTAGAAGAAATTGATGTTATTTTAGCAGAAATTTTTATGGAAAATTATCTTAAAAGTATAGAATATCAGGGGTTATTTTTGACTAACGAACAAAATATAGTAGTTTTTAAAGTGGAAGGTGAACCTCCTAAAAAGGATAGTTCAATTTCTTTATGGACTTCTCAATTATCGCGTGTAAGTTCTTTAGTAGAAGCAACTAAAAAAGCTATGATAAATAAAGAGCCGTTTTCCGAGAATATAATAGTAATTGTTAAAATATATAGTACCCAAAAACAAAGTGATTTAGATAATCAACTAGCTGGAATTTTAGATGTTTTAAGAGGTTGGGAGGCATCTTTTCAAACTAATAAAGAAAGAAATGATCTTCCTGAAGATTTGAAAGAAAAAGCTCAAAAACCTATTGTATATAAAGATGATTCACAAATAGTAGAAATTATTGCAAGCAAAGAGGAAAGCGATAAAAATTATTATATAGTATGTGTAATACCTATAAAATGATAGAATAAGAGGGGCTGTCCATCCATTTGTGTAAATTTTATTATAGCCTATCCTCAAATAATTCGACATCTAAAAGCTCCTTTCTCCATCCTGCTGTGAAAACTCTCTAATAACCTTTTTAAATAACTCCCCAGGTGGTATTATTACTTCTTTTATGCGATACTTCTTATAACTTCTTAAAATTTTCAGATCTAGATTCTAGTCCATCATCTCTGATAATAACTTTGATAAGGAGGATAGCAAGACTTATATCTACTAAAAGAAGCAAATCTTAAAAACACATTAATCAGGTTAAGGATTTCAATTTTTCTAACAAGCATTTTCTGAAGAGTATTTTCAATTACATTAAGACTCCGGGAGTTGGTTTATTTAGAAGGGTTAATAGGTTTAAAATAAACTTGCAGAAGTTTCTTTTTATAGCCTTTGGAAGTAGATTTTTGGGAGTTTAGCAGTTTATAGATTCTATAGATATGTTTATGGTTTATATAATAATAGCCTATTTGTTTTAAGATGGTAAGTAATTCTGTAGCCGAAAAGAAGAAAAGTAATAATCAAGAATTTGGATTTGAAGTCTTTTTTAACAAAAAATTTTTAGTTTAAGATTTTCTCTTTAAGGACTTTAAGGCATTTAGCTTCTAAGGATAAGAGGTTTTTATATTTTTGTCTCTAGCGATAAATAGTATCGGAGAAAACATTGTATTTTCTTACAACTTTAGTTTACAAAGGAACCAGAGAGATCAGCTTCAGCACAAATTTTAATGATCTACTCAATGGTAAATCCAATATATTGAAGCAAAGCCAAAAATTAGATTTAATTACAACAATATAGGTTTGAAGTTCATATTTAAAATTTTAGTACCGTGCGAAATTTTTCGTTTTTTTATTTTTTATTAATTTATTTTTTATTAATTTGTATATGGGTGTATAGTATTGCGGTCTTTTACACGCTGTTAAACAACAATATTCATCTATTTTATTTTAAATCATTCGTAAATTAGATTGAACAACTTGTTAGCTAAATTTCTATTCAGTTTTTTAAGAATCTTATATTCTTCTAACGCAGATGCCTTATCCCCAAGTGACAGATAAGCTAAACCTATACCATAGTGTGCCTCAGCAAAATCAGGTTTTATACGAATTGCCTGCTTAAATGCCTCTATAGCTCTGTAATATTGCCCAAGCATGTTATAAGCTAAACCCATATCATAGTATGCCTCAGCATAATCAGGTTTTATACGAATTGCCTGCTTATACGCCTCTATAGCTCTGTAATATTGCCCAAGCATGCCATAAGCTAAACCCATACCATCGTATGCCTTAGCATAATCAGGTTTTATACGAATTGCCTTCTTAAATGCTTCTATTGCTTTATCATATTGCCTAAGCATACCATAAGTTAAACCCATATTCTCATAGGCCTCAGCATAATCAGGTTTTATACGAATTGCCTGCTTATACGCCTCTATAGCTCTGTAATATTGCCCAAGCATGCCATAAGCTAAACCCATACCATAGTATGCCTCAGCATAATCAGGTTTTATACGAATTGCCTGCTTAAATGCTTCTATTGCTTTATCATATTGCCTAAGCATGCTATAAGTTAAACCCATATTCTCATAGGCCTCAGCATAATCAGGTTTTATACGAATTGCCTGCTTACAAGCTTCTATTGCCTTGTCATATTGTCCAAGTATCCTATAAGCTAAACCCATACCATAGTATGCCTCAGCATAATCAGGTTTTATACGAATTGCTTGCTTATAAGCTTCTATAGCTCTGTAATATTGCTTAAGCGCGCCGTAAACACAACCCATATTGTGGTATGCTTCAGCATAATCAGGTTTTATACGAACTGCTTGCTTATAAGCTTCTATTGCCTTGTTATATTGCCCAAGCATGTTATAAGCTAAACCCATATCATAGTATGCCTTAGCATAATCAGGTTTTATACGAATTGCCTTCTTAAATGCTTCTATTGCTTTATCATATTGCCTAAGCATACCATAAGTTAAACCCATATTCTCATAGGCCTCAGCATAATCAGGTTTTATACGAATTGCCTGCTTAAATGCCTCTATTGCCTTATTATATTTTCTATTTTTCAAATATCTTACACCTTTATCATAGTAAACTTTGGCAAGCTTTTGTGATTGCTTTTGTGGTTGTTCTTGGGCTGTGGTTAATTTTAATGGAGTAAAACATAAAAAAAAGATAATAAATACCATCAAAAAACAATAACGTATCCTCATCCCCGCCCTCCAATATGAATATTTTTTTATTTAACATTTTTAAGGAAGATACGAAATTTCATTATAAAGAGAAATTGAAACAAGTGATAATAAATTGCATATATTTTGTTAAATAACCAAAACCATAGAATAAAGTGAGTCAACAAAATGGCCATAAAGTAATATACCATTACTATAAATTTTTTAAATACATTCCAAATATTCATGCAACTTTTAACTCGGGAGGTAAACATAAAGCAAGATTTTAAATGTTCATCTGTGATTTGGAATAATTCTATGTAAAAGTTCATACACTATAATATATTCAACATATTTGAATAGAAGATTTAACATTCTTTATTAAGAATAAATATACCTTTCAAGGAGTTGTCCATCCATTTGTGTAAATTTTATTATAGCCTATCCTCAAATAAAACCACTATCTGGCTGTAGATATGTGGCCAATCCTTAATCTTGGTCCATTTACGTTCCAGCTCCATAGCTGCCATATATAAACATTTTAACAAAGATTCTTCTGTGGGAAATACCTTCCTACCCGCTGTTGCTTTCCTAAATTTGCTATTTACACTCTCTATAATATTTGTAGTATACATAACCCGCCTTATCTCTAAAGGATATCTGAAAAATGCTGTAAGTGTCTTCCAGTTTGTTCTCAACTTTTTACTACATGCGGATATTTTTTACCCCATTTTTTAGAAAATTCCTTTAACTCCTTCTTTGCTTCCTCCAAAGTAGATGATTCAGAATATATACTTCAACAAATTTCTAATCTGATGGATCATACACCTCTGAATATATGCATGCGGAAAAACTGATTCTATAGCTTTCTCCAATCCATTTAAACCATCTATGCTAAATATAAAAACGTCCTTAATCCCTCTTGCCTTAAGGTTATTTAATACCTTTACCCAAAACCGGCTCGACTCACTCCCATTTGTCCAAAATCCTAAAATTTCCTTATATCCTTCAAGATCTAATCCTATTGCCACATAAACAGCTTTACTTTTAACTTGACCCTCTTCCCGTATCTTATAAAAAAGACAGTCTATCCAAATCAAAAAATACTTATCCTTAAGTGGTCTACTAAGCCATTCCTCAATCCTCGGAAGTATTCTATCTGTTATCTTGGAGATTAATGATGGACTTACATCAAAACCATACATCTCTGAAAGAATTTCCTGAATATCTCTGGTAGTCATGCCTTTAGAGTA
>Ga0190307_1000205_pt1 | contig 18617 bp, 13 predicted proteins | sample 48700745_MG_FD_161653 | JGI IMG/M metagenome (GOLD analysis project Ga0190307, IMG submission 161653) | Hydrothermal vent sediment bacterial communities from Southern Trench, Guaymas Basin, Mexico - 4870-07-4-5_MG | ecosystem: Environmental > Aquatic > Marine > Hydrothermal vents > Sediment ... | reverse complement strand
AGTAAATGAAGGCACAGGCAAATTAGCAAAGATTTGTGGTTTAAAGATAGGAGGAAAGACAGGTACTGCTCAAAAGATAGAGAACGGAAGATACTCTCACCGACTTTTTAGAGCTTCTTTTGTGGGATTTTTTCCATTAGAAAGACCAAAAGTAGTAATAAGTTTGGTATTCGATGAACCAAAACTCTCTCACTATGGAGGTGTGGTAGCAGCTCCAACTTTTAAAAATATATTATTAAGAATAAAAGATTATCTTTTAAAGAGTTGAGAGTAAAAGAATTAATAAAAAATTTAAAAAATTTAAAAATAAGTTGGGGAGGAAATTTAGATTTAAATTTTAAAAGAATAATTTTTAATTCCAAAAAAGTGCAAGAAGGTGATTTATTCTTTGCTTTAAAAGGTCTAAAGACAGATGGCCATAGATTTATAAAAGAAGCTTTTTTAAAAGGAGCCAAAATCTTTGTCTTAGAAGATAAGAAGTTTAAAAAATATATGAATTTTTTTGAAAAAAATAAAGAAAAAATATTCTGGATAACTACACCCGATACTCTTAAACTTTTTTCTTATGTAAATCTATATTTTTACAAAGTGGATCTCAAGAAATTTAAATTTATAGGGGTTACAGGTACTAATGGTAAGACTACAGTCTGTTTCTTAACAGAAAAAATATTAAAAGAAAACAGATTAAAAACATCAAGAATTAGTACTATCAATTGCAGCCTAAATTCAAAGATTTTAAAAAATTCTCTTACTACACCTTTAGCTTCAGAGCTATTTAAGATTTTAAAAAAATGTGAAAAAGAAAGTATAGAGTATGTAATTTTAGAAGCTTCATCTCAAGGATTAGAAGAAAAAAGATTAGAACCCTTAGAATTTAAAATAGCTGTTTTTACAAATCTATCTCAAGACCATTTAGATTATCACTTCACTTTAGAAAATTATTTTAAAGCAAAAAAAAGATTATTTGAGAAATTATCTTTAGAAGGCACAGCTTGTATAAATTTAGATGATTCTTATGGAAAAAGATTGTATAAAGCATTGAAAACAAAAAAGATAGGTTTTGGGATAAAGACAAAAAAAGATATCTATCTTAAAGAAAGGATTCTAAAGAGATTCTCCCAAGAGCTTAAGATCAAAATCCTAAAAGATACCTTCACCATAAAGACCAAACTTTTAGGTATCTATAATATTTATAATATTATGGCTTCATTGGGAGTAGCAGTTTCTTTAGGTTTGAGTTTAAAAAGGACTATAAAAGCCTTAAAAGAATTTTTGCCTCCTCCAGGAAGATTAGAATTTATAAATACTAAAAGAGTAAGCTTTGTTATAGACTATGCACACACACCATCAGCTTTAAAAGAAGTCTTGAATACTTTGAGAGAGTTAAAATTTAATAGAATAATTACTGTTTTTGGATGTGGAGGAGAAAGAGACGTATCTAAAAGACCTTTAATGGGAAAAATAGCTTCAAGTCTTTCAGATATAGTTATAATTACAGATGATAACCCACGCTCAGAATCGCCTCAAAAGATAATAAGAGATATATTAAAAGGAATAAAAAAATCTAATTTTAAAATAATTAGGGATAGAAAAAAGGCGATTAAATATGCTATAGAGATTGCTGAACCCAGAGATTGTGTTTTAATCGCAGGTAAAGGTCATGAAAGTTATCAGATATTTAAAGATAAAAAAATTTGGTTCAAAGATTCTTTTTATGTTAAAAAATTTTTAAATGTTAAAGATAAAAGTATCTGAGATTCCTCAAAATATTTATAAAAAAATTTTTTTAAAAAAAGATTTTTATATAAAGAGTATCAGTATTGATTCAAGGACGATAAAAAAAGGAGAAGTCTTTGTAGCCTTAAAGGGAGAAAGATTTGATGGGCACCATTTTATAAAAGAAGCTTTAAAAAAAGGAGCTTCTTTAATCGTCTGTGAAGAGGATTTTTATAAAAAAAATAAAGAGAGTTTTAAAGATTTTAATTACCTAATCTGTAAATCTACATTAAAATTTTTAACAGATTTTGCTCATTTTATAAGGAAAAAGCATGATAAAGTAAAAGTGATAGGTATAACAGGGAGTTGTGGCAAAACTACTACAAAAGAGATTATAGGAACTATCTTGAGTAAAAAGTTTAATACAGTATTTAGTAAAGATAGTTATAATAATTTTATTGGATTGCCTTTAACTGTGTTTAGACTTACTCCTTTTACAGAGTATTTGGTATTGGAAATCGGCACAAATAAAAAAGGTGAAATTTATAAACTTAGTAAACTAGCTCTGCCAGATTTTTCTTTAATTACTAATATCGGTCCTTCGCACTTAGAATTTTTTAAGACTATAAAAAATGTTTATTTGGAGAAGATAAAAATTTTAAGATTTACCAAAGAAAAAGTTTTTTTAAATAATGATGATAAGTTTTTAAGAAACGTAAATTTTAAAAAAAAGACTACATTTGCTTTAAAAAACAAAGCTGATTTTGAAGCTATCATTAAAGAAAAGACAGATCATTATATAAAATTTTATGTGCCTCAATTAAAAGAGACCTTTACAATAAAATCAGCATTTTTGCATAATGTGTATAATAGTTTAGCAGGTATAAGTTTGTTGGTAAGTTTAGGTTTAGAAGTGGGTTTTATTAAAAAGAAATTAAAAGAATTTACTTTTCCTAAAATGAGAGTTGAGTTAATAAATAAAAATGGGATTTTGATTATAAATGATGCTTACAATTCAAATCCTTTGTCTTTAAGTTCAGTTTTAAAGGATTTAGATTCTTTCAAAAACAAAAGAAAAATATTAGTGTTAGCAGATATGTTAGAGTTAGGTAAAAAAGCTAAATACTATCACTATAAAATAGCTGAATTATTAAAAAAATGTGATTTTGAATATTTATTATGTTGGGGAAGATACTCAAAATTTCTTTTTGACAGGATAAAAGATTTTAAAAAAAATTGCGAATACTTTGAAGAAAAATCTAAAATGATTAAAAAATTAAAGAAAATATTAAGAAAAGGAGATTTATTACTCATAAAAGGTTCAAGAAGAACAAGATTAGAAGAAATTTTAGAAAAAATTTAAAATGTTTTATCATCTTTTATACCCTTTAAAAAATATTTTTTTTGGATTCAATCTCTTTAAATACATTACTTTTAGGAGTGCAGGGAGCGCTTTGACATCCTTTTTAATAGTTATTCTATTTGGCAATTATTTTATAAAAAAATTAGAATCTTTAAGATTCACTGAGAAGATAAAATTTAAAGATGCTCCTATTTTAGAGAATCTACACTCTCAAAAAGAAGGGACACCTACAGCAGGTGGAATTTTAGTTATTTTTGCTGTACTTTTTTCTGTAATTCTGTGGGCAAGATTAGATAATGTATTTATTTGGCTTACTCTTTTTGTAATGGTAAGTTTGGGTTTGGTAGGTTTAAAAGATGATATTGTAAAGATAAGAAAGACTCAAAGAAGAGGGATCAGTAAAAGTGAGAAATTGATTCTGCAAGGATTAGTTGGTTTAATAATAGGAATATACATTTACTTTTCAAAAAATTTAGATACTTATTTAGATATTCCATTTATTAAGCATAAGATCGTTGACTTAGGGATCTTTTATATCTTTTTCTCTATACTGGTAATTACAGCGAGTTCCAATGCTGTTAATCTCACAGATGGCTTAGATGGTTTAGCTTGTGGAAGTTTAATATTCGTTACTCTTACATATGCTATTTTGAGTTATCTTGCAGGTCATTTTGTATTCGCTAAATATCTTTTCATTCCTTTTATAAAAGGAGCAGGAGAGTTAACTGTTTTTTGTGCGAGTTTGGGAGGAGCTTTATTGGGTTTTCTGTGGTTTAATTGTTTTCCTGCTCAGGTTTTCTTGGGGGATACAGGTTCCTTGAGTATAGGAGGAAGTTTGGGGTGTGTGAGTTTGTTTATAAAAAAAGAATTGCTTTTAATAATAGCAGGAGGCATTTTTGTTATTGAGACCTTATCTGTAATACTGCAGATATTTTCTTTTAAAATATTTAAGAAACGCATATTTAAGATAGCACCTTTACACCATCATTTTCAAGCTTTAGGATATCCTGAAGCAAAGATTACAATTAGATTTTGGATAGTCTCAGTGATTTTAATGATTTTAGCTCTTTCTACTTTGAAGATAAGATGAGACTTAAATTTAAAAAAGTGACAGTCGTTGGAAGTAAAGTAAGTGCAGAAGGAGCAGTTAGACTCCTTAAAAGAATAGGAGCAAAAATAAAACTTACTACTCTTTCAGATTTAGAAAAATCTCCTCCAGAATTCTTAAAACTGGTAGATGAGTATGAATGTAAAACTCATTCAGAAGAGTTTATAAAAGGTCAAGACTTAATAGTAACTTCACCAGGTGTTCCTAAAAGTTCTCCCGTATTTAAATGGGCAAAAAAATACAATGTAAGAGTAATCAGTGAGATAGAATTAGCTTACAATTTTTGTGATTCATTTATAATAGGTGTTACAGGTACAAATGGAAAGACCACGACTACTTATCTTTTAGAAAAAGTTCTAAGAAAGTTTGGTTTTAAAGCTGTAAGTTGTGGAAATATCGGTAGGAGTTTTTCTTCAGTAGTAATAGATGAAAAACCTCAAATAATATGTTTAGAACTTAGTTCTTTTCAATTGGAAAACATAATAAATTTTAGACCAAATATAGGAGTAATACTTAATATTACTCCTGACCATTTAGACAGATACAAAAGTTTTAAAGAATATGTAAAAGCAAAATTTAATATTTTTAAAAATCAAAAGAAAACAGATTTTTCTCTTTTAAATTTTGATTATGAGTTTTTAATAAAAAAATCCAAAAGTTTAAAATCTAGAGTAATCTTTTTTAAAGCTTCAGATAAAATCAATGAAGATTTTGTAGCTATTTTAAGTATCTGTTTTATTTTAGGTATAGATGAAAAAAAAGCCTTAGATTATTTAAAGACCCTTAAATTACCTCCTCATAGAACCGAATTTGTAAAAAGAATACAAGGCATAGATTTTTATAATGATTCTAAAGCTACAAATATTCATTCTACTCTTTTTTCTTTAAAGAATTTAAGAAGGAAAGTAATATTGTTAGCAGGCGGAGAAGATAAAAATCAAGATTTTAATATTTTGAAAGATAATGAAATTTTTAAGGAATATGTAAAAAAGATAGTAGTCTTTGGTAAAGCTAAATCAAAACTCAAAGATTGCTTAAAAGGATTTAAAGATATTTTTTGTGCACAAGATCTAAAAGAAGCAGTTTTAGTAGCCTTTGAAATAGCTAAAAAAAATAAGATTAATTGTGTGTTGTTATCTCCTATGTGTGCATCTTTTGATAGTTTTAAGAATTTTAAGGAAAGAGGTGATTTCTTTAAAAAAATAGTAAAGGATTTAGAATGCAAAAAAAAGTTTTGAGAGTAAAAATAATCTTAATAGCTTTTACCCTCATACTTTTAGGGATAATTATGGTTTATAGTACTACTTCTATAAGCAGTTGGCAGATAAAAGGTGATAGTGAGTTTTATTTTAAAAGACAACTATTATATTTTTTTATAGGATTTATATTATCTGGTTTTGCACTTTTATTGGATTTAGATTTTTTAAGAAGATATAGCAAAGTTCTTATTTTAATAGGATTAGTTAGTTTAATCTGTGTATTTTTGCCTCATATAGGCAGACAAGCAGGTGGGGCTAAAAGATGGTTAAGTCTTAAAGGATTTAACATTCAACCTTCTGAATTCTGTAAATTATTTCTTATTCTATATTATGCAGATTATCTTTGCAGAAAAAAAAATAAAATCAAAGATTTTAAAGAAGGAATATTAGCTCCTCTTTTAATTACAGCTCTATATTCTTTTTTAATAATCTTAGAACCTGATTTTGGTCAGGCTATCTTTGTATTTTTAATTTTTTTATTTATGTTCTATATAGGAAGAGCAAAGTTTAAGCATTTATTGTTTATAGTCTTGGTAGGATTAATATTTTTTCTAATCTTTAGCTTTTCTTCACAATACAGAGCAAAAAGATTGTTAGTTTTTTTAAATCCTTGGAAAGACCCTAAAGGTGCAGGCTACCAACTTGTGCAAGCACATTTGGCTTTAGGAAGAGGAGGTTTATTAGGAAAAGGTTTGGGTAAAAGCATTCATAAGTTGTATTATCTGCCAGCAGCTCACACAGATTTTATATTTGCTATCATAGGAGAAGAATTAGGATTCTTAGGGTGTTCTTGTGTGATTTTTTTATACTTACTTTTTTTCTTTTATTCTTTAAAATTGATTAAATTTATCAAAGATGAATTTTCTTATTATTTAGCATGGGGATGTGTTTTAAATTTAATCCTGCAAGCTCAAATAAATATGGGAGTAGTTTTAGGGGTTTTACCTACAAAGGGTTTGCCTTTACCTTTTGTAAGTTATGGAGGGTCTTCTTTAATCTGTAGTATGCTAAGTTTAGGTTTATTTCTAAATGCCTCAAAAAATTAAAAAAATTGTATTCTGTGCAGCAGGCACAGGCGGACATTTTTTCCCTGCCTTTAATTATGCAAACTTGCTTAAAAAAAAATATTCTGTTGTATTCATAATTAACAGAGAGGAATTTAAGAAAATTTTAATAAAAGAGGGCATTAAATTTTATACTATAAAAATTAAATATTTCAGATTATTCCCACTAAAAGATTTTCTAAAAACATTGTTATTATTTTTGTTTAATTTCTGGGAGTCTTTAATAATACTTTTAAAAGAAAGACCAACTTTTGTATTCTGCTTTGGAAATTTTTCTTCTTTTTGGATAGGGATCTTAAGTAAAGTTTTTTTAAAAAGATTAATAATCCATGAGCAAAATGTTAACTATGGAAAGGTAAATAAAATTTTAGGTTTTTTTGCAGATAAAATTTGTGTTCAAAAATGGACTAAGAGTATCTTTAAAAATAAAGAGGTTTTTTTACCTTTAATTTTAAGAAAGTCTCCTAAAGATTTATATAAAAAAGAATTTGTAGTCCTCTTTTTTGGAGGCTCACAAGGTTCCAGAATTATAAACAATTTATTCTTAAAAATCTATAAAGATTTATTAAAATTTAATATGAAATTGATTTTAATAACTGGTAAAGATAACTTTGAGATGGTCTCTAAAAAAATAGAGCTTTGTGATAATTTAGAGATATATGATTTTTTTGAAGAGATGCATAAGATTTATTCTAAAACCAAAGTCTGTGTGATGAGAGCAGGTATAATGAGTATATTTGAGGTATTAAGTTTTAAAATATATCCTCTGCTTTTACCTCATTATTTAGCTCAACTTCACCAAGTTAAAAATGCTTTATACTTTCATAAGATAGGATTGGCTTATCTTTGTAAAGAAGACCCTACAGAAATTAAAAAAAGAATACTCTCTATTTATAAGGATAAGACATCTTTAGAAAAGTTTAGAAAGAAGGTAGATGATTTTTTAAGTGAATACAACAAAGAAGTCTTTCTAAAAAATTTTGAATTAATTACTAAAGAATGTTGATTAAAGAGATACTTTCTAAATCAAAAAGGTTACATTTAGTAGGGATTGGAGGAATAGGAATGAGTGGGTTAGCTATTTTGTTAAAAGAATCTGGATTTTGTGTACAAGGTTCAGATATTAAAGAATCAGAAAATACTAAGATTTTAAAAGAAAAGGGCATCAAAGTATTTATAGGACATTCTTCTGAGAATATTACCTCCCAAGAAGTTTTAATCCTATCTTCAGCTATTAAGTCAGATAACCCTGAAGTTTTAGAGGCAAAGAAAAGAGGTATTCCGTTGTTGAGGAGGAGTCAAGTCTTAAATTATTTAGTTGAAGATAAAAAAACTATATGTGTTTGTGGAGCTCATGGGAAGACGACTGTTTCAGGGATGTGTTCTTTTCTGCTTAAAAATGTTTTGAAAAGAGTCTCTTGGTTTGTAGGAGGCAGGTTCAGAAACTCTCTTTTACATGCAAGAAAAGAAGATTTTGAGTATTTCATCGTAGAGACAGATGAGAGTGATGGTTCATTTTTAGATTTTCATCCTTACATAACTATCTGTACAAACATAGATAAAGAGCATTTAAATTTTTATGGGAGTTTTGATAATTTAAAGAAAAAATTTTTAGAGTTTTTTTCAAGGACCAAGTATAAAAATATTATATGTTTAGATAACAGGTATTTAAGAGAGAATCTCTCTCAGATACCTAAAAAATTCACCTATGGATTTAGTAAAGATGCTGATTTAAGAGCAGATGTTGTAGATTTAAAGACTTCACGGTTTAAAGTATTCTTGAACAGAAAGTATATAGAAGAATTTAAGATAAAATTATTTGGTCTTCACAATATTTTGAATTCCTTAGCATGTATTTGTGTAGGTGTAATTTTAGGTTTGGATTCAAAGGAGATTAAAAAAGTGCTCAGCAAATTCGAAGGGATAAAAAGGAGGTTAGAATTAAAGTATAATTTAAAAGATATACTTTTTTTTGATGATTACGCTCACCATCCTCAGGAAATAAAAGAAAGTTTAAAAGCTTTAAAACTTTTTTCTCCTAATAGATTGATCTGCGTATTTCAACCTCATAGGTATTCTAGGTTCAGTATTTTATTTAAAGAATTTTTAGATTCTTTTGATGGAGTAGATTTTTTGATAATCACAGATATTTATCCTGCTCAGGAACAAAATATTTATCAGGTAAATATTTTAGATTTTTATAAAGAGATGAAAAAAAGATTTAAAAATAGAGTTAAATACTTACATTTAGAAGAGATACCCAAATTCTTAAAAGATTTTTTAAAGCCAAAAGATTTACTCGTAAGTTTAGGAGCAGGTAATGTCAATAAGGTATTAGAAGAAACTTACTCTCTTTTAAATGAAAATAATAAAAAACTTTGATTTAAAAAAAATCCTCAATTTAAATATTGGAGGAAAAGCTCTGTTTTATGCTAAAGTTCAAAATTTACCTGAGTTAGAAGAGATTTTGAGATGGAGGAAAACCAAAGGAGTAAACTTAAAGATTTTAGGCAAAGGCACTAACATCTTAATGCAGGAAGGTCTTTTTGAAGAACTTTTTTTGCAGATAAACATAGATTACATTTTTCCTCAAGATCAAATCTTAAGAGTAGGAGCAGGCACTCACCTAAATAGATTGATCAAATTCTGTGTAAAAAATAAATTAAAAGGTTTAGAGACTCTATGGGGTATACCAGCGAGTGTAGGAGGAGCTATTGTAAAGAATGCTTCTACTAAATGGGGTGAGATTTCAGAGAGGCTTTCAAATATTAAGGTATTAGATTTAAAAGGGAAAAAATTCACAATACCTAAAAAAATGATCCCTTTTTCTTATAGATATTCAGGAATAAAGGATTTGGTAATTTATGAGGCTGAGTTTAAATTAGAGAAGACAAAAGAGAGTTTAGATGAAAAGATAAAAAATTTTTTTGAATATAGAAGATCTACTCAACCCTTAGAATATAAAAATTCAGGTTGTGTATTTAAGAATTCTTTGGAGTTTTCAGCAGGAGAGTTAATAGAAAATGTAGGTTTAAAAGGATACAGTATTGGAAAGGTAAGTGTGAGTTTAAAACATGCTAATTTTTTTATAGTTAAAGAAGGTGCAAGATTCTCAGATTTTTATAATCTTATGGAATTTGTAAAAAATAAAGTTAAAGAAAAAACAGGTATAGAATTAGAACCAGATTTAGTTATATGGAAAATATAAATGACTTAAAGATAGGAATCTTTATGGGAGGAAATTCTTTAGAAAGAGAGATCTCTCTTATTACCGGAGAGAATGTTTTGAAAGCTCTTAAAAAAAGAGGATTAAATGTTGTGGGAATAGACTTAAGAACAGAATCAAAACACGAAATAAAAAACATAATAACTCAATATAAAATAGATTTAGTTTTTATTGCTATGCATGGAAGATTTGGAGAAGATGGCACTTTGCAAAGTATTTTAGAAGATTTAGGTGTCCCTTATACAGGTTCAGATAGCAGAGCTAGTAAAAACGCTATGGATAAGACTTTGACCAGAAAACTTCAAATACTACATAATATTCCTCATCCTAAATTTAAAGTAGTAAAGAAGAAAGATGAGATAGATTTAGAGAGTTTATTAAAAGAGTTTAAAAATGGTAAGATAGTTATAAAACCTGCAAATCAAGGTTCAAGTATAGGTTTGCATATAATAAAAAAAGAAAAGTCTGAGTTAAATAAAGCCTTAAAAGAGGCATTTAAGATAGATGAGACTCTTTTAATAGAGGAATTTATAGAAGGAGCAGAATTAACAGTAGGGATCTTAGAAGAAAGAGTTCTGCCTCCAATTCGTATAATTCCTAAAGAGGTATGTTTTGATTTTAAATGTAAGTATACTCAGGGTTTTACTTTCTATGAAGTGCCAGCAAAGATTCCAAAGGAATTAGAAGAAAAGGTAAAAGATTTAGCTTTAAAAACTCACAGAGCTTTAGGTTTAAGAGATTTTTCAAGAATAGATATGAGAATTTCTTTGGAAGGAGAGCCTTTTGTATTAGAAGCAAATTCTATTCCGGGATTGACTCCAACTAGTCTATTACCCAAAGCTGCAAAATTAGTAGGTTTTGATTTTGAGTCTCTTTGCATTAAGATGATAGAGTTGGCTTTGAAAAGATGTACAAAAAAAGAAAGGTCTTTATAATTTGCATTTTTTCTTTTATAATCATAGCTTCTTTGTATTTTTTAACTTTATTTATTTTAAATAGTTTTTTATTTAAAATAGAAAAGATAATAACTGAACCTTTTAATTATAATCTTTCTAAATACCTTGAAGAAAAAATTATAGGTAAGAATATCTTTAAATTAGATATAAAAAAGTTAAAAAAACAGACTTTAAAAGACTTTTACAAAGATTTAGAAGAAATAGAGTTTCTCAAAATACTACCTAATTCAATAAAGGTCAGATTTAAACCTAGAAAATTTATATTTCAAGTTTTTTATAGAGGAAAGTGGTATATGTTAGATAAGAATCTCAAGGCAGTTAAAAGATTAAAATATGCCCCCCATCCTCAACTTATAGAAATTCGTGGTTTGGAATTTAAAGACAAAGATAAGATTCAGGTTTTAAGAGTGCTCTCTCAGGGGTTAGAAGAACAAGGATTTTTAAAGGAGATAAAGTTCATTGAGATATATACATTAGTAAATTTAAGATTTAAAATGAAATCAAATTTAAAAATCATAATAGGTTATAAAGATATTAAAAACCGTTTATCTAGTTTAAAGGAAATATTAAAAAGAATAAAAAAAGAAGATTTAGAATATGTAGATTTGAGATTTGAAAAACCAGTAATAAGATTTAAAAGATGATAAGCTGGGGTTTGGATTTAGGTTCTTCTAAGATAAGTTTGGTAGGAATAAGAAAAGTAAAGCCCCTTGAAATAGTATTTTCTAAATTTTGGGAGACAGATTTTATAGAATCTGGTTACATTAAAGATTTTTATGGGATGGTAGAATTTTTAGATAAGATATTCAAAAAAACTGAAATTGAAACAGGATTCAAAATAGATGACTTGAATGTGAATATTTCAGGTAGTTTTTTAAACACCAAATTCTCAGATTTTTCTTTTGTAATCACAGAAGAAAAGGAAAAATTAATTACCAAAAGAGATACAGATTACATTATAAAGCAAGCCCAACTCTTAGCCTTAAATTGGACAGAAAAACTTTTACATACATTTCCTCAAGAATTTATAATAGATGATACAGAGATAGTCAAAAATCCTGTTGGACTTTGGGGTAGAAAATTAAAGGGTAATATTTTTATAATAAGCACGCCTCTCACTATCTATGAGAATATTAAAAAATTATTTGAGTTTTTAGATAAAAACTTAAAGAATCTTATTTTTAGTGGAATAGCTCAAAGTCAAATATTCTTAGATTCAGATCTTAAAAATCAGGGATGTGTATTGGTAGATGTAGGAGATACTCTCACAGAAGTTTTAAGCTTTGAAGCAGGTATCCTTAAGTCTGTGAAAATTATTAATCAAGGTTTGAGAAATATTACAAGAAAGATCTCAGAGGATTTTGAGATCTCTTTGGAATTAGCCAAAAAAGTTAAAGAAGAATTTGTTAATTTAGAAAGTCCTTCAGATGAGGAGATAATGGTAAGGTTAGGTTCAGATTATAAAAAAATAGAAGTTTCAAAAGTTAAAGAGATAATGGTAAATCAAATAAAAAATATATTTGAAGAGATAAAAGATATTTTAAAAAAAGAAAATTTATTCATGTTAGCTGAGAAAAATTTAGTGGTATGTGGAGGTATAGTCCAAATAAAAGGTTTCTGTAAGATAATAGAAGAATCTTTTGGTAAGAGTCCTTTGGTACCTCAAATAGAAGGTTTAGATACAAAGAGAAATTCTTTAGCTTTGGGATTGGCTATTATGGGATTTGAATCCAGAAAGAAAAGAGTGTTTAATAAATTTTTGAAGTTGATCAATACTTTAAAAGAGATATACTCTGAATATTTTTAAAAATGGTATTTCCTCATCTTTATATTCTGAATGCTTCAGCAGGAACAGGTAAAACCCGTCAACTCTCTTTAAGGTATATTAAATTTCTTCTTTCTCAAAGACCAAATTCAGATATTAAAAATATTTTGGCTATAACTTTTACAAATAAAGCAGCCAATGAGATGAGAGAGAGGATCTTAGATATGTTGAAAAACATAGCTTTAAAGACTTCTTATTCTCAAAGTATCTTAAAAGAGTTGGGGATAAAAGATCTTGAAAAAGCTTCAAAGATAGCTTGCAGAAAGATAGAGGAGATAATTTTAAACTATTCAGATTTTTATGTTAAGACAATAGATAGTTTTGTGAACTCTTTGCTTTTAGCTTCAGCTTTTTATTTAAAGCTCCCTCCTTACGCAGAGATACTCCAAGATTCTCAAGAATTTTTAGAATTTATTTTAGATGAACTATTAGAAACCCTAAATAGAGATCAAAATGTCTTTAAGCTTTTTAAAGAGTTTTTGAGATTCTATTTAGAAGTAGAGGATAAACCCAGCTGGTACCCTAAGAAAGATATGTTAAACATTTTTATTCAATTTCATAATCAGGAAAATATAAGAGCAAAAGATATAAAGACTTTGTTCTTAGAAAAAGATTTCCTGAGTTTAGAAAAGGAAATTAAAGAAAAAATAAAAGAAATTCTATCTTACATTTATGAAAAGAATATTTTTGTAGAGAAAAAGATAATTAAACTTTTTGAAGAAGCGTTATCTTTTTCTTTTAAAGAATTCTTAAAATCTTTAAAGAAGATTTTTGATAGGTTATCTACAATTAATTTACCTCAAGAGTTAGAAAAAAAGATTAAGGAATTAAAAAGACTTTGTTCTGAGTATGTAGATAACTTTTGTATGCAGAGATTTAATCCTTACATAAATATTTATAAAAAATTTTGCGAGCATTTAGAAGAATTTAAATTTAAGAAGAAGATTATATTTTTAGAAGAGCTGAACAAAAAAGCTAATCAATTTTTGAAAGGAGATCCAGCCTTTATTCCTGAGATATATTATAGGTTATCTGCTGTCTTTTATCATTTTTTAATAGATGAATTTCAAGATACAAGCATCTTACAATGGATGAATATATTTCCTTTAATAGATGAAGCTATATCTAAAGGAGGTTCTTTATTTTATGTAGGTGATAGAAAACAAGCTATATACAGATTTAGGGGTGGTCAAGCAGAATTATTTGAAGAGGTTAAAGATTATTTTAAAAACAGAGTTGAAAAAATCATTTCAAAGTCTTTAACAAAAAATTTTAGGAGCAAAGAGAACATAGTTAAATTTAATAATTCAATCTTTAATGTTAAGAACCTTAAAACATTTTTAGATAATTTAGAATTAGAACAAACCTATAAAAATAAATTATTAGAGTTTTATAGTGATTCTGAACAAGAAGTTTTAGATACGCAAGATAAAAAAGGTGGGTATGTATATTTAGAACAGATCTCTGCCAAAGATTTTCAAGAATACAAAGATTTAGTAAAAGAAAAACTTAAAGAGTTAATAGAGGAGTTAGAGAAAAGATATCTCTATTCTGAGATAGGAATCCTTTTAAGAAAGAATGAGGATGTGAGAGAAATAACAGAGTTTCTGTTAGAACTTAAAAAACCTGTAAGTTCAGAACAGACCCTTAACATAAAAGAGAATTATTTGATAAGAGAGATAATAAGTTTTTTAAATTTTCTATTAAATAATTCAGATGATCTTTCTTTTGCTAATTTCATCTTAGGAGATATTTTTCTAAAAGAATCTAAATTAGAATTTAGTGAACTTAAAAGATGGTTGTATAAAAGAGAAAGATCTGTGCCTCTCTATAAGAATTTTAGTAAAGATTTTCCTTCTATATGGAAGAAATATATAGAAGAATTTTTAATAAATTATAAAATTTTGCCTCTCTATGACCTTTTAGATCTATTTTTTAAAAAATTTAAATTGTTAGAAAACTTCCCCACTCAAGAAGCCTTTTTTATGCATTTTTTAGAATTGGTAAAGAATAAAGAGGATAAAATAAATAATTTAAGAGATTTTTTAGAAGAATGGAAAAAAATACCCCTTGAAGAGCTTTTATTGAAAATCTCTGAAAATCTTAAAGGGATAAGAGTAATGACTATACATAAAGCAAAAGGATTAGAATTCAAAGTAGTTATTTTACCTCAGGTAACAATAGATACTCAATTTTATAGAAAAACACAAAATAGAATATTTAAGGAAACTGAAAGCAGTTTACATCTCATAAGTATCTCTAAAAATTTTAGTGAACTCTCTTCTAATATAAAAAAAGAATATCAAAAAGAATATTTTTATAATATTTTAGATGAGTTAAATACTCTTTATGTAGCTTTTACAAGGGCTTCTGATGAACTCTATGCTTTTTTTCCTAAAAATATAGGTAGGACTAAGAATGTTGGAATTGAGTTATTTTTTAAAGGAAAAGAAAAGATAGAGTTAGGAGAAAAATCTAAGAGGAGACCTGTAGAAAAAGAAGCTCCTCAAGAATTCATACCAAAAATTTCAGATAAACCCAAAATTTTTTCTGTTAATCAAATAAGACTTAAAGATCAGCTTAAATCCCCTCAAGAAGTAATTAAAGAAATAAATAACGAGAATAAATTAAGAGGAGAGATTTTTCATTACATTTTAGCTCATATCAAGCAGATTCCTTCTGACTATCAAAAATTTTTAGAAGATTTAGTCTCTCAAGTTTGCAGAATTTTTAGTTATTCAGATTCTAAAGGAATTTTATCTGTGCTTTTAAAGAATTTTGAGAATCAAAGGTTTAAAGATTTTTTTACGATGAGAGCGAAAATATTTACTGAAAAAGAAATTACAGATAAAAAAGGAAATTTAAAAAGAGTAGATAGGTTAATGATTACTCCCAAAAAAATTATCCTTATAGATTTTAAATCTGGAGAGAACTTTTCTCCTGAACACCTAACTCAGATAAAGGAGTATGTAGATATTTTAAAAGAAATTTATCCTCAGCAAAAAATAACTCCTTACCTTATATATTTAGAGACTGCAACTGTAAAAGAAGTTTTAATATGAAACTATATTCAGTTCCTTTTCATGTAAATCTTATAGAATTCTTAGCAGAATTATTGTTGAAAGAAGCAGATTTCAAAAAAGATTTATCTGAGATTTGTGTTGTTTTCCCATCTAGAAGACCTAAGTTATTTTTAAATAAACTCCTTTCTCAAAAAATAGGCTCATCTTTTATAAGTCCACAAATTTTTTCTATAATAGAGTTCATAGATTATTTAGTTAAAAAGACTTCACCTTTTTTAAAAGAACTCTCTTTGCAGGAAAGTAGTTGGGTTATTTTTAATATCTTAAAAAAATCAGATTTTTTGAGTTTTAAAGACTACAAAGATACAGAGTTTTGTGAATTTTTTTTATGGGCAAAGAAAATATATGAATTTTTAGAAGATTTAGATAAAGATGATATCTCTAATGAAGAGTTAAAGAGTATAGAAAAGAATGCAGAAATAGGTTATCAAGTTCCTGAAAGGATAAATATTTTACTCAAGAATCTGAAAAAAATAAGAGAAGAATTTAAGGAGTTTTTAAAGGAAAATAATTTCACTACTTTAGGAAACAATTATCAAATAGCTTTAAAAAACTCTCAAGAAGTAAATTTAGAGGAATTCAGATGTATTTACTTTGTAGGTTTTTTTGCTTTAAGAAATGCAGAAAAAAAGATTATAAAAAATATTTTGAATAGAAAAGAAGGAGTATTCTTAGTTCAAAAAGAAGGTAGTTGGGAAGTTTTCAAAGAATTAGAGGATTTCTTTAAATCTAAATTTATTGAGATTCCTTTTGAAAGAAAAGAAAAGCCTAAAATAGAAATATTTGAATGTTTTGATACTCATTCTCAAATAAAGCAAGTAAAAGAAATTTTAAATTCTCTACCTCCTACAGAGATAGAAAATACTTGCATTATGCTACCTGAGGCTTCAGCTCTTTTACCTTTATTACTACAAGCAATTTCTTATTTTGATTTTGATTATAATGTCTCTTTGGGATACCCTTTAAAAAGGACCCATCTTTTTTCTTTCTTGGAGTCATTGTTGAAAGCCCAGGAAAGAAAGAAGAATAATCTCTATTATACTAAAGATTATTTAAAAATAATCACTCATCCTTTCATAAAAAATATGAATTTGCCTTCGGTTACTTCAGATAAAATAAGTCTTCTTATAGAAAGGATAGAAAAATCTATTTTAGGAGAAGAAAAGAAAAGTTATTCTCAAAAACTTTTTATTGATTTGAGAGAAGTAGAGGAAGACCAATCTCTGTTTATAGAAGATGAAAGATTAAAGGAATTTTTAAGAAAGATTCATTTTTTATTTTTTGATAAGTTTTCAGAAATAAAGACACCTTTAGAATTCGCTCAACACTTAGAAGAATTATTTTTATTTATTTTAAAATGTACTGATACTTTTTTATATATATTTTCAGGAGAGATATTTAAAAAATTTTTTGACCTGCTTAGAGAAATGAAATCCTCTCTTTTTAAAAATGAGAATTTTAAAGACATAAATTCTCTATTTGAGTTTTTCAGATTCAATCTTTTAGATCAGAACATTCCTTTTTCTGGCTCTCCTTTGAAAGGTTTACAGATTTTGGGAGCTTTAGAGACGAGAAATTTAAATTTCAAAAACGTTATTATTTTAGATGTAAATGAAGGAATTTTACCTAAAACTCCAGAATATGAGAGCCTTATTCCAGAACTCGTAAAACACCAATTAGGACTCCCTTCTTATAAAAAAAGAGATGAGATTTATAGATACCACTTTAAAAGACTAATAGGAGGAGCTGAGCGCATTTGGCTTTTTTATAAAAACATTCCTCAAGAAGGAGTAATAAGAAGCAGATTTATAGAAGAGATTATTTGGAGAGAAGAAAAAAAGTCTTTAAAATTAGGAGCCCTCCCTGTTAAAAAAATCTCCTTTAATATAGAAGTTTTAAAAAAAGAGATGAAAATAGAAAAGGATTCAGAAGTATTAAAAAGAATAAGAAATTTAAAGATAACACCCTCAGCTTTAGATACTTATTTAGAATGTCCTTTGAAATTTTATTTTCGATATATAATGAATTTAGAAGAGTATCAAGATTTAGAAGAAGACATTGAACCCAAAACCATAGGAAATTTTTTTCACGAAGTTTTAAAATCTGCATATCTTCAATTTTTAGATAGAGAAATAATTTTGGATGAAAATTTTGAAAAAAGTCTTTTCAAAATAGCAGAGCAAAAATTTAAGGAATATTTTAAATTAGAGACACCAGAATCTTTTCTTTTGAAAGAAATACTCTTCTACAGATTAAAAAGATTTTTAGAAAAAGAGAAAGAGAAAAAAGAGAAAGCAAAAATCTTATATATAGAGAGAGAATTCCCTATTAAGAATGATTTTATTATATCTTCAGAAAGAGGAAATTTTTCCTTAAAAGGAATATTAGATAGAGTAGAGGAAAGATATAAAGATGAAGATAAGAACGCAAAAGTAGTAATATTAGATTATAAGACCTCTTCTCCTAAAAATTTCAAATTCAAATTAGATAAAGTGAACACAAAAGATATAGAGACCATCAAAGAGAATATCTCTTCTTTACAACTCCCTTTTTATTTGCTCTTAGTTCAAAAAGACTTTCCACAAAAAGACTTAGATGCAGGTTTTTATTTCCTAAAAACTAGCCAGGAAAAATTCTTTTTTAAAGATTATCTTAAATGTAAAAGTTTAAAAGAAAAAAGAGAAGTTCTTTTATTTTTTGAAGAGATTATAAAAGAAATCTTAGAGAAACTTTTAGATCCTAAAATTCCTTTTGTGAGAACTACATTTAAAGAAAGTTGCAGATACTGTCCTTATTCGACTTTATGTAAGATATAGAACCTATGTTTACTGGCCAGCAAAGGTACATTAGTATACACTTTTATAATCACTACTTTTCATACTTCCAGCTAACCATCCTAATTAATTGATGGCAAATTCAAGATTTTATCACATAAATTAGGTTCTTTTTCTTTAAGGAGTTGATAAGGAGATTATTAAAGAATAAAAAGATAAGCATAACTTTTAATAAAGAAATCA
>Ga0190307_1000203_pt1 | contig 18674 bp, 15 predicted proteins | sample 48700745_MG_FD_161653 | JGI IMG/M metagenome (GOLD analysis project Ga0190307, IMG submission 161653) | Hydrothermal vent sediment bacterial communities from Southern Trench, Guaymas Basin, Mexico - 4870-07-4-5_MG | ecosystem: Environmental > Aquatic > Marine > Hydrothermal vents > Sediment ... | reverse complement strand
TAGAGACGACCACAACCAGTGTAGATAACACCATCTTTATCTATAACTGGATATGCTGGAAGTGCGCAACCTATGTGAGTTTTCCATTTAAGTAGAGCTGTACATCCATTCCTACCATATGGACTTCTACCTGTGTGATGAACATCGTGTCTTAACATCGGCCAAGGAGAATCCATGAGACCGGAGTTTTCTGATTCGTAGTCGGATTTGAAAGATCGCGTGGCCGATGATAAGGGTAAAACTGGTATCAGAAGCAGAACAGCGATGAAAATCGAAGCAATTCTCATCATCACTGAATTATTATGACTTGAACCGATAAAAAATTTTGGTTTTAAGGATGGGAAACATCACGTAAACTAGGGAAGCAGAAAAGATCCATGGGTGAGAGCGCCGGTGCCCTATTATATTGGTATATACTTCATCCTCTTCTCATCTCTTCTCTTTTTTGTGTTATATTTCCATGAGAGATATTTGAGGCAAAGTATTTTGTTTCAAATCAATGGGTACATGTTTTCACTTTGCAGAAAGAACAAACCGGGGAACCGATAAAAAATCGAACACGAAGCCGCCATCCACTTCTGGAAAGCTTTCAGTTCTACAAAAACATCTCCTTTCTATTGAATGGAAATGGATGTGGATACATATCATTTATCTGTGGTTGCATCAGTATCAAACTTGGATAGTTGACCCTTATCATGTACTTTGCATAATAAAATGCCTCTTCCACAGATACCTTTCCATCCTTGAGAAATCTGAAATGCAATCTTCCACCAATCGAAAGAATACCCCTCTTGAAACCATCCGCCTTTCCGCTTTTCAATCCTTCGAACCACAATCTCGTGAAAAGGGGACCAGATAGCGAACTGGAATATCCGATGCTGAATTTGCTCTCTCCGGTTATCACTATTCTCCCATCCTTGGGTATTCCGGATTTCAGAAACGATGGTATGTTAAATATAACCCTGTTCGCAAAACCTCCGCTGTAGCAGGAATCCACAATCAGACATAATTTAGCCTTCAAATCCTCCAGAGCGCTGCCCAGTTCTCTATCGCTGAGGATACTGTCCCAGAGAATGATCTCGCTCCTTTCAAGTATCTTACCACCGGTAAATTTCTGATTGGGGTCTCCCACCCCATGCCCGGAAATCCACATGAAAACCTCGCTATCGTTGTACTTGTTTGCATCATTCTTTACCTTATCGATCACAAATGTGAAGAACTTCTTTGTTGCCGGACCATAAATCACTCCATCTATACTGCTGGGTCTCTCCTGAAGGGTACATATTCTTTCCCCTTCTCCGTTATTGCTTCTTATCCATCCATCATCAAATAGAATGAACACGTGGCAACTCGGAAAACTCAGATTGTTTATGAAATATCTCGCCATCTCCTCGGCCAGAAACAGAATACCATTTCCCAACTTCTTTTTTCCAATCTCCACATTGGCGGCGGCGACGAAGATAGCCCATTTGTGAATATCGCTTTCGACAATCCTCTCGATATATACCTTGACCTTGACAACATCAGAATATTGATACCCGTCCCATGCCCTCGCATAGATGTAACAGACATCTTCCCGTATTTTCTCCGTATTTACCTCGCAGCTCCAGTTCTCGGCACCCTTAACCCTCTTCCATTCACCTTCATTCACCTTGACCTCTACAAACTCTATTTTGCCCTCGGGATCGTAGGCTCTACCTCTCACTATAAAAATTCCATAAACCTCTTCGCCATTCCTCGGGTAGTCAATCCACACAACGGGTTTTTGATCTCTTTTTCCCGCTGGAAGGGAGACGATTGCAAATACGATAACTCCGACGATAATCAGGGTTGTGATAGAGATCAGCAGTCTCTTGCCATCCATCCGTTTAATATTTATATCAGGTTATTAAAAATGTTTCCTTTACATCTATTGTCTGAAGTGCTCATATCCCCCATCATAAAGCCTTCTTTCAACACCATGACATACTATTCTGTTATCCCTCTCTCTGATAACTCTACCTATCTCCGTGAGCTTCACATGCTTCTTTGCATCATCGTATTTATCCTCTCGAACGGTGACAAGAAGTTCATAATCTCCACCGAAGTCTATTGCTATGGAATATGGATCTACATCAAGTATCTCGCCAATCCTGAATGCGAGAGGATCCACGGGGATTTTATCCCGGTAAATCAGAAAACCCACCCCACTCGCATCAGAGAGCTGATACAGAGATGAGGAAAGACCATCCGAGATATCTATGCACGATGTTGCCCATCTATTTTCCGCCAGTTTCCTGCCCTCCTCAACTCTTGGTATCGGTCTTATCAGACCCGTTTTTGGTATCTCTTCAATGGAATTTTTTACGGCAAGGTAGCCCGCTCCAGCTTTTCCCAGGGTTCCGGTGACCGCAACGATATCTCCAGGTCTTGCACCGCTCCTGAGCAGGATCTCATCCTTCGGAACCGTGCCCACAGCCGTACCGCATATCGTGATCTCATCATGCTCTTTTGTATCTCCTCCCAGTATTTTTCCACCGAATTTTTCCACGCATTCTTTTGCACCATCTATGATTGAGAGCACGAAATCTTCCTCAAGGCTGGAGGGAATGGAAAGGGAAAGAAGCAATCCTGTAACATCCCCACCCATCGCGGCAATATCGCTGAGATTGATGGATGCAACAAACCACCCTATATCAGGAGCGCTCATCACATCTGGAAGATGTGTGCTTTTTCTCACCATATCCGACGATATGAGAAGATACACATCATCTAGGGGTATATATGCCGAGTCATCACCGGCAATATCGTTTTCCAGCAGAGAGAGGATATCTTTCACGACCTTTCTTTCCCCGATATCAGAGAGTTTCACATTCTCATGAAGTGAATCAAACTCAAAAAGTTTATCTCTTTAAGACACATGTTGAGAACCATGGAAGGTCTGACCTACGCAAAAAGCGGAGTCGATATTTTCAGGGAGGAGAAAGCGGTAAGAGGAATACTGAAATCCATAAAGTTTAACAGAGAAGGAATAGGAAGATACGTGGGTGGTCATTTTGCGGGTCTCATTGATTTCGGAGATACCGTTCTCGTGCTCTGCACGGATGGTGTGGGTTCTAAAGTCATGATCGCAAACGAGATGAAGAAGTGGGATACCATAGGTATAGATTGCATAGCGATGAATGTTAACGATTGCATATGTGTTGGTGCCGAACCGATAGCGTTTGTTGACTATCTGGCCATGGAGGAGACGGACCCGAAAATAACGGAAGAGATAGGAAAAGGTCTGGAGGAAGGGGCGAGGATGGCAAACGTATCGATAGCTGGAGGGGAGACGGCGACGCTCCCTGATATAATAAATGGCTTCGACCTCGCGGGAGCATGCCTCGGATACGCCGATAAGAAGAAAATCATACTGGGAGACAAAATAAAGGAAGGAGATGTCGTGATAGGCATAGAGAGCAGCGGTCTGCACTCCAATGGATACACTCTGGTAAGAAAAATCATCGAGAAAGAAAACCTCTCGTACGATTCGCCATTTCCGGGAGATATTTATGAAGGCAAAACCATAGGCGAGGTACTTTTAACGCCGACGAAGATATACGTCAGAGAGGTGCTGGAAGTAATTAAGAGTACAGAGGTCCACGGGCTCGCGCACATAACGGGCGGCGGCGTGAGAAATCTCCTCAGATTGAAGAAAGATATCAGAATCGTTCTCGACAATCTTCCGGAGCCACAGCCCATCTTCAGATTCATACGGGAGATGGGGAAGGTCAGCCTGAAAGAGATGTATCAGACCTTCAACATGGGGGTTGGATTCTGCATAATCGTTCCCGAGAATCTTGCGGATGATGTGCTGGATATTCTTGAGAGATTTGGAGATAGGGCTGATGTGATAGGGTATGTAGAAAAAGGTGTGGGCGTTTATATCCCAGATAAAAAACTATCCTATGTGTAGATTTCTACTGCGCAATATCGATATCTCCTATCGCAGACCCGGATGAAGAGATCCATTTCTTATCTTCCCAAACCTTTAAAAGGAATAACCTTATACCGCTTTCCTGATGAAGCTCACCGACAGATGTACATCATGTGGAAAGGGACTGATCGAGAGGGGCTTCGTTACATTTCCCTGCCCAATATGCTCAACACCAATAGGTAGATGTGTGAACTGCAGGGAGCAGGGAGTGGAATACGTCTGCAGTAAGTGTGGATTTAGAGGACCGTAGGTGAAAATATGGGAGAGGTTATAGCTCTGATAAGGGTTATGCCAACGGAGATCTTGAACGACGAGCAGATGGACGAACTCAAAAGGAGAATCGAGAGAAAGATAAAGAGTCCCGCCAAGCTGACCAGGATAGACATAAGGGATATAGCTTTCGGACTCAGGTCTCTCGATGTTACCGTGGTGGTTCCGGATGCGGAGGGCGGAGTTGATCCAATAGCAGAGGAACTTGCCCAGATGGATGGCGTGGAGAGCGCCGAAGTTGTTGATGTTGGCAGAATATAAAAATTCTTTTAAGACCCTCTGCCCGCCCTCTTTATCTGTTCTGGAAATTTGCCAGCCGATATCTCCTCGAGAGCCTCTATCCCGAGGTTTGTTGGGAAGTAAATAGGGTGTGCTGATTTACTTCTATCAACTTCAACCATTTCGGCCATCATCATCTTCTTGAGGTGCCATTTTACGGTGTGATGATTGAGATTCAACGCCTTTGCTATTTCCAGCAGGTGCTTTCCGGGATTGTTTTTCAGGTACTCCATGATTCTTCTCGCATTTCTGTTTCTCAGTATCGAGCCGGCTATCGCCCTTTTCCTCGACTGTATACCTCCCTCAACCAGATAGTACACCTTCTTTCCACCTATCTTCCTGCTCCTTACGAGGTTGCACTGCTCGAGTTTCCTGAGATGCCATTCCACGTTACTCGGTTTCAGATCCAGATCTCTCGCTATCTCTCTCAGATGAGAGCCGGGATATTCATCGAGGTATGAGTATATGGTTCTTCGTATCTCCTTGTCCAGAACGTTCTCTGGAGTCACGTACTTCATTCCTCCCCAGAGGGCGAAAAAGGTAATGACTACAGCCAAAATCACGATTATTGCCACAATTCCTATCTCGATAGCCATTGAAGGTGTTAGCTCTATACCTCTCAGCAAAAGCAGGGGTATTATACCGTGCAGTACAAACATCACTCCATCCATCCCATCCCTTCCTCGCCAAGTGTAAATATGAAAAACCTTAAATATTTTACTTATGAGTGAATATTCCCACCATCGAATCCCTTTCTCTCTCTATCCTGACAAAGCCGAATCTCTCGAACTGAACGATTTCTCCATTTCTGGCGGTTTTGAGGGATTCCTCGACAAGACCTTTTACTTTTTTCAAACTATCGGGATTGTATTTATCACCTATGAACAAGGGGCCACCAACTAGGACAACAAAATCAAAAGATTTCTCTGTGACCCACTGTATCTTCTCAACGTCTTTCAATAATTCTTCACCCGCGTATGTAGCTCTTATTTCTTCCCCCTTTATTTCCGATATTCTCACATTGTAAAGATCCTTCAATCTGAAGATGTCCCCTTCCTTCATGTTTTTCATATCTTCTTCGGGCACAAAGAAAACAGAAGAAGTTTCCACTACCCTGTATCCCATTTCCTCCGTTGGATGAAATTTGAGTTTCTTTTTCAGATGGGGCGCATTTTCAACATAAATCTTCACGGGATTCGGTACGAAGAAAAATCTCCTGGCACGTTTATCTATAATTTTTCTGTTAACGGCCTCGAGCTGGTCAAATGTTACTACAGATTCGCTTTTTGAAACCCCCTGAGACAGGACAAAGATTCTTATTGCCTCTGGGGTTATTCCTCTCCTCCTCAATCCTCTCAGGGTCGGAAGTCTGAAATCGTCGTATCCCGATACCTTGCCTTCATCTATGAGGGGCTTGATTTTTCTCTTGGATACGGGCATCCCTTCGATAGAAAGTCTCGAGAACTCCATCAAATGAGGTTTCCTCAGATTGAGTTTATCGAGTATATAGAAATAAACCTCATCCCTCAGTTCGTATTCCTTCGTCCTGAATGGATGGGTTACTCCGGATAGAGAATCCTCGACCGCTCCGGCGAAATCATAGGTTGGCCATACCCTGTATTTGTAACCCTGTATGGGATGCTCCGCATCTATTATTCTGAAAAGAGTGGGGTCCCTCATGGCGGTATTTTTGCTTTTCATGTCCCCTTTCAATCTAAGAACAGCCCCACCCTCTTCGATCTCCCCGTGCATCTCCCTCCATAGGGAGAGATTCTCATCTTTGTCTCTTTCCCTGCACCTGCAAATCTTCCCCTCGAACCTGTTTTTTCTTATGGTGGACCGGTCACACAAGCATACGTAGGCATCGCCCTGCAGAATTAACCTCTCCGCGAGTTCATAATGCTCTGGAAGTTTTGAAGAAGTGCAGTACTCAACGTCCCATTCTATGCCCAGCCATCTCAAGTCTTCTTTCTGAACATCGTAGTATTCGATCTTTTCATTCTCGGGATTTGTATCATCGAATCTCAGTATAAATTTTCCATCATACATCCGGGCATATTCGTAATCTATGAATGCAGCCTTTGCATGCCCTATGTGGAGATATCCATTCGGTTCTGGAGGAAATCTCGTCACGACTTTCCCATGCTCTGCATGGGGTAGGGGAGGGAGAGAGATTTCCTTCCTCCTCTTCTCCTTAACCAGAAGTTTTGGCTCTATCTCACTCAGAATTCTTCTCTGCTCATCAACACTTAAATCATTGACCTCCTCAACAACCCTCTCCACAATTTCCATTACCGATTTTATCTTACCTCTTAGATCTCTCCTTTCCGCCATAATCTTTCCTATAACAGCTTTAACACTGGCTTTGCCATCATGCTGTAAGGCGTTGTGAAGCGCATACTTTTTTGCCAGATTGTAGAGTTCCCCCTCCATCCTATCTTCTTCTACTTATGGCATAATCGACGAGTTCTTCGAGGTATCTTCTCGCATCGTTTTTGGGTAGAATCCCGAGAAACCCCTTGGCTTTGCTCGCGTATTCCATGGCTTTCTCCTTTGCATAACTCAGGGAACCCAGATTATCCAGAATCTCAATAACATCCTTTATCTCCTCCTCCTTTGCATCCTTTTTACCGAGAGTTGACAGTATGAGATCCCTTTCCCCCTCATCTGCTCTTGCCAGGGCATGAATTATCATGAGGGTCTTTTTACCTTCCCTTATATCATTCCCTATCCTTTTTCCAAACTCGTTTTCTTTTCCCTTGAGGTCGAGATAATCATCCCATATCTGAAAACCCAACCCCAGTAATTTGCCGTACATAGAGAGAGCCTTTATCTCTTCATCACTTCCTCCGCCTATTATGGCGCCGCCCTCCGCAGAGCATGAAAAGAGCGCCGCCGTCTTTTTCTCTATCATCTTTATGTATTCCTCCTCGGTGACATCCTCTCTTTTCTCAAAATCCATGTCCATGTATTGCCCCTCGCAAATTTCCTCTATACATTTTGTAAGGAGAAGACACAATTTCCTGAAAGCATCCTTATTCACATCAAGATTGTGCAAAGCTTCATAAGATTTGGCAAAAAGAAGATCGCCGGCTATTATGGCCGTTTCCTCGCCGAACTTTACGTGAGTCGTCTCGATATTCCTCCTGAGAGGGGACCTATCCATTATATCATCATGCACGAGCGTGAAATTGTGCATCAGCTCTATGGCTATTCCAAAAGGTATGGATTTCTTCCAGTCCTCCCCAACAACTTCTGTCGATAGAGAAACCAGCAGAGGCCTTAATCTTTTTCCACCAGATAACGGTAAATATCTCGTTGCATCATAGAGCTTCTCCGGTTCTTTTACACGAAGAAATTCATCAATCTCTCTGTTTATGATTTTTATTCTCTCTCCAAATACCTCTGTCAAATCCATAGCTCCACCTCCGCCGATTTTAGTTGCTCGACATTCCCCGCACCTACCAAGAACATGGCAGATCTTATTTCCTCAATTGTCGCTTTCATTTCCCTCATCGCCTCTTCCAGCCCCTCTACCGCGGCCTTCAACATCGTATATGCAATCCCCGCGCAATCGGCGCCGAGCGCTATGGCTTTTGCAACATCGAGTCCATTCCTTATACCGCCAGATGCTATGATGGTGATTTCATCATTCACAACTTCCAGAACCTCCATCAGGGATATGGGTGCGGGTATCCCCCAGTCCCAGAAGGTTTTACCCAATCTTTCGTACAGCCAGCTATTCATCATCTTTGCCCTGTAATACTCTATTGCAGCAAAACTCGTTCCACCATATCCGCCAATATCTATTCCCGCGATATCGAGCTTTGACAGTTTTTTTGCGACGCTACCAGATATGCCCGCACCCGTCTCTTTTACTATGATTGGTATGCCGAATTCTTCCGTCAGATAATCGATGGCATCGATACAGCCCCTTGCATGGGTTTCTCCTTCCGGCTGGATCACTTCCTGTAAGAAGTTCAAACATATGGCCAGCGCATCGGCATCGATCATGTCTATTATCTTCTCGATGTTCTCCGTCAGCATCTTTTTATCCCACTGCACTATCTGGGAGGCTCCTATATTCGCTATTTTTAGAGGTACGTCGAACTCTTTCACTATGGCGTATGTATCTTTTAGATTCTCATTTTCCAAGGCAGACCTTTGAGAGCCGACGCCCATGCCGATTCTGTACTTCTCCGCGACCCTGGCCAGAATCTCGTTTATCCTTTTTCCTTCCCTGTAACCACCGGTCATTCCAGAGATTATAACTGGAGCTCCGAGCTCCCGGTCGAAGATATTTGTGGAAAGGTCTATCTCGTCCATATCGATTTCCGGGAGAGCGTTGTGCACAAGCCGAACATCATCCCAAAAGTTGTAATCGGCTCTCACATTCTCTTTCACGGCTATATCAACATGCTCCTTTTTTCTTTTCTCTGTTCGATTCACGTTAACACCCGATGACACGAGTTCTTTTCACCTTCCTCCCGGTCAGTACCCCGTATACTCTACCTATTTTATTACCGTTTACAACAAACACGTCAATCCCATTATTCGCTATCCTTTTTATAATATCTATCTTTTTCCTCATGCCACCGGTGACATCTATATAAGAGTTTTCCTCGGCGGAGGGAAGTTCATCCACCCTCACATCCTTCAGAAACCTGGCATTTCTGTATCTTTTTGGATCTCTATCAAAAATCCCGTCCTCATCCATGATAAAGACCACCTTGTCGGGTTTGAAGTGAAGAGCGAGGTGAAGAACTATATCGTCACCTGAGCATATGGAAAAACCCCTCTTTGAATCAAAGACCACATCCCCAAATGATACCGGGGTAAGGCCATTTGATAGAGCTCTGTCAAATTTACTCAAATCGATGCTTTCGATCCTTCCATTTTTCATCTCAATAAAGCACAGAGGAGAGATCGATACCGATGGTATACGATGTTTGAGCAGAGCCTTCATGACTTCGCCATTAAGCAACCTCACACTGTGATGGGTCAGATGAAAACCCTCCAGCTGGCTTTTATCCCTAAGACCTCTGTGCAGTTGATATCTCTCCGCCGGAATATGACCAAACGAGCCGGCGCCGTGCACGATGGAGAATTTCTCACCGGACTTTTTGATCTCCCGTACCAATCTGTCAATTATCCTCTTTCTTATCTTTCCCTCAGTTCTTTTATCGGTTATAACGCTTCCTCCAAGTTTTATGACGATCATCCTTTCTGAAAAAGATTTTTATTAAAAATAGTTTCTGGTTAAATAAAAAATAGGTAGATGGGAGTATGCTCACTGGAAATTCGTCTGGTCTGGTAGGTCGAAGGCTGTAACCTTTGATGCGAAGCCCATGAAGAATATGTGGTCCTTCTCGAGAGGTGAGCCCCTGATCTTTACGTAGAGCCCTATGAAATTCCTCATTATTCCTAACTGCCACCCCGTCAGAAGGCGTATCTTTCCATTAACGGGATCAATGATGACGGTCTGGCTCTTTATCAGGTAATCTTTTGTTCCAAAGTAGTGCCACATGGTGAAGAACTTGAAGAAACTGACCTTCGGGTCCGTTTTGATGTTTATCCTCTTACCATATCCATTGCTTATGATGAGAACTCTATCGTGGAAGGGTCCTCCACCGCTGATGGAACTGAGCAGACCGAGTAATGGAAACTTCTGCTCGAGCATCTTTGATATGTTCTCGGTGACGTTCGTGAGGTTTTTGTTCATACTCTGAATAGCCTTCATGATCGTCTTTATCAGGTCGAGGATGCCCGCTGTCTCACCTTTGGACATCGCAGAAGTCGTAGAAATTTCCTTTCCATCGCCATAAAAGGTCATCTCCACAGTGTATTTCTTTTCTTCCTGTGCCGCATTTGCTACCGCCGCTGCCGGTGTAAGCAGGAACATTAACGATACCAATAGAGCGATTAACGCCTTTCTACTCATATTCGCCACCTGCGTTATTAATCGGTACCAACATTTATATAATTTTCGTGAAAATTATTGCCGAAATTGAAATCAATCAACAGGTTTTTAAGTGAGAAGTTGCCATACATTATATTCGGGGCAGAGAGAAGGATGTTGGAAGAAGATATTGATATGATAAAAAGGATTTTCACCAAAAGCGACCCTCTCAAATGTCCCGAATGCGGGAGTAATTTGATTGTGATAGAACTTCCACCATCCTATGGTCCGCACGGAATAATCGTAAACGCTTATCTGGAGTGTCCCAAATGTGGTTTCAAGAAAAGGGTCAATACCTTCACCGTTTATGGGGCTGTGAGAGACTATACAGAGAATACCGTGGAGATAGGGAGCTGGTCGGAAACGGGAGGGAGAGAGATAAATACGTTCCATCATATTCTCAGCGAAAAACTCCTCGGAGAGCTGAAAGAAAGCCAGGACCTTGTGGAGTTCCTGATAGTCGATGATACAATCATAGCAGTTATCGGGTGAGTTTTGGAAAAGCGGGCTCGAGGGGATTCGAACCCCTGACCAACAGGTTAAGAGCCTGTCGCTCTACCTGGCTGAGCTACGAGCCCCGGTATTACCATAAAAACAAATTTCGATATTTAGATATTACTGTTGGCGGCACTTCAAAGTTAATTGTGGATAGGTAAATTTCCCATCTTGATATGTGATGTACGACAGCATGACAACTGTGGAATCATCCACAATTAACATTGTGGTCCCATCTGGCGAAATATATATAGTGCCAAGTGTATACACATTTCATGCGATTGTGGGGAGCATGTTTGTTTGTAGCCAGTCTTCTGATGCTACTGCCCCTGCAATCCGCAGTAACCGCATGCGACTGTGATTTTACAGCAACGATATCATTAGATGATAACCTGGCAAGTGAGTTAGCAAATGAAACTTTTCTATACACGAAACCCAACCTGAGTGAGAGAGAATCTATTAAGAGTATTCTTGAAAATCCAGCAATAGTGGGTCATGCAGAGAAAGAATTTATCCAAAATATCGTAACTGCACAGAGGTATACGAATGTTTTTTGCTCGTTCAGCACTACAAAAATTCTAGTGATACTATGGCTTATATTCTGTTTTTGTATAGGATGGATTGCAAGAGGATGGTTTGATAAGTGGCAGGAAACACATCAGGGTAACGAAACTTTACTCCGCTGACAGTGACAATAGCATCAGAACATGGTAACGTGAGGGATAAAGATGGTGCAGAGGGCTTTCCTTTTATCCTGTTTTTGATTTTTCTTCGTATCCTTTTCCAGGTCATGCTGCAAAAAAATAGTAGCGATGTGTACAATGCATTGTTTCAAATCGAGGATACGCGAATATCGGAGAATAATTTGACGGGATGCGGTGAATATGGAGAAGTAAGGGGATGGGTACTGCAGAATTATCCGCTATCAATCTTTCAACTCTGGCTGTAATATCTCATCTGGCGGGTGTTGGGGGCTAACTATAGATAAGATACCCATTTATGGTTATCGTGATATCCTGTATCACACCTAAAAGGATAGAACGTATCTCGTCTCCCAAATAATTTCGAAGTACTCTGTTGCCCGCTATGTCCAATATATCTTCATAAAGATACACCGGAATCACAACCATTTTTTACTACCTTATCAATATCATCTTGGTGATGATAACATGAAGGTGCTGGTGACGGATAAACTCGCCGATGAAGCGATAAAGATGTTGAAGGATAATAACTTTGAAGTTAAGTACGAGGAGCTCGACCACGATTCTCTGCTGAATGAGATAGCGGGGTACGATGCCCTGATAGTGAGAAGCAGAACAAAAGTCACGGCGGATATCGTTGAGAAGGGCGCATCCGGGAACCTGAAGGTCATAGGAAGAGCAGGTATAGGCGTGGATAACATAGATGTCAAGAAGGCAACGGAGCTTGGGATAAAGGTGGTCAATGCACCAACGGGTTCAACGATCAGCGTCGCCGAGCTTGCGGTTGCGCACATGCTTGCGCTCGCCAGATCCATACCAAAAGCGGACAGTTCCATGAAGAGGGGAGAATGGATAAAGAAACAGTTGAAGGGAGTAGAACTCTACGGCAAAACCCTCGGTCTCATCGGCTCCGGGAGGATAGCCCAGCATGTTGCGAGAATAGCGAGAGGTCTCGGAATGAATATCCTCGTGTACTCTCCTCACTGCACCGACGAAAAAGCCCAGAAAATGGGAGCAAAGAGAGCGACACTGGAAGAAGTTTTGAAAGAATCAGACTTTGTATCCCTCCACATTCCAAAAACAGAGGAGACATACCATCTTATCGATGAAGAAAAACTATCTCTCATGAAACCAACCGCATATCTCATAAACTGTGCAAGGGGAGGAGTTGTTGATGAAGACGCTCTCTACAGATTCCTCAAAGAGGGAAAAATAGCGGGAGCAGCAATAGATGTTTTCGAAGAAGAGCCCCCCAAAGGAAGCAAACTCCTGGAACTGGAAAATGTTATCCTTTCTCCTCACATCGGGGCAAGCACCAGGGAGGCGCAGATAAGAGCGGGAACGATATGTGTGGAGCAAGTCATGAAGGTGTTGAGAGGAGAAGAGCCGGATTTCTGGGTAAACAGGCAATGAAAAAATTTGATGATATCCTTTCAAGGATAGGAGACAGAATGCGAGAACTCGACAGCATAAGGGAGAAAGCTCTCTCTCAATCCAGAGAGATTATACTGAATTGCAGGAAGTGCATACAATCCATACATAACGGCGATTTTGAAAGGGCAAGAAAACACCTCACATCAGCCGGTCGAAGATTGAAAACTCTCTACAAAATGCTCGATGGTTATCCGGAGATTAAGAGTGCTGGATTCGTTGAAAATGCATCCCAGGAGTTTGTTGAAGCGAAATGCCTGTACAATCTCGAGAGGAAAGGGGAGCTTCCCGACCCCGATAAACTCGGTGTACCATACGTGGCTTTCCTGCTGGGTCTGTGCGATTTGATAGGTGAACTGAGAAGATTCTCTCTCGACTCCATGAGACATGGAAACATAGATGATGCGAACCGCTATCTGGAAATGATGGAGGAGATATACGAATCCATCATGGATTTCGAGTACCCTTCTTCTCTGAAAAGAAAGCAGGATATTGCGAGAGGCCTGATAGAGAAGACGAAGAGCGAACTCGCCGTCGCCAGCTGTGAGAAAAGGATAAACGACAGGATAGAGGAATTCAGGGGTCTGCTCGATATCGTGGAGAAGAATAAACTGGAGGAAAAGAAAAAAAGAGAAAAACCAGACCTGGATATAGACAGGGTGTGGTAAAAATAGACTTTTCAAAACCTATAAATATGCCATCAATCTCTGGGTGAGGGGCAGATGGGACAGCCGGCTGGCCTTATATACGGAGATGTTGGAACAACGAGATTCAACTTCATCGTAGAGGATCCCACTTTACAGAAGTTCGATTATATATCAACATATCACAAGGAAGGAACCATACTTGCGCAGGTGACAGAGATAAAGAGGATATCCGACTTACCTTATGAAAGCATAAAAGCACTTTATGGAAACGGCGATAACTCGCCAAAAAGAATAGAGAGCAGTTTAACCGCAAGAGCAGAGGTTATTGGTTACAGAGATGAGAGGGGATTGCTTCAAACTCCAAGAACACCTTTTGAGATAGGTCAACCCGTTTACAAGGCCGAAGAATCTCTGGTCAGAAAGGTACTTGGACTGTACGCAGATGAAAAGGCGGGAGCCTACATAGGTCTATTGAAGGGTCATGATATTCCCGTTTATCTTTCAATAGATACGCTCGTGCAGAAACATGTTTGTATACTCGCAAAAACGGGCGCCGGCAAGAGCTATGCATGCGGAGTCCTCATTGAAGAATTGCTGAAAAAAAAGATACCGGTGGTTATAATAGATACCCATGGAGAGTATCCCTCCCTCGCTCATCCCAATAAGAACAAGAAAGAACTCAAGTTGATGGAGAGATTTAGGATAAAGCCCAGAGGGTATGCGAGCCAGATAGTGGAGTATTCTCCTTTCCCGAGGAGAAAGGGGGAGTTGCTGAGACTCAACGGTGTGAATCTTGAAGCAAGAGAGATTCTTGACCTTCTCTCCGCAAAGCTCACCGGACCGCAGATAGGCGTTCTGTATCAGGCAATAAAGGAACTCAAGGAGTTCAAGGAAACATACACGCTCAGAGACATCATAGAGAGAGTATCTCTATCGAAGAGTAACGCAAAGTGGAATGTCATGACCGCCCTCGATGCCTTGAATTCCACGGGTATTCTTTCTGATCAGGGTATATCCCCTCAGGATATAGTCAAGAAGGGCAGGTGTTCCATCATCAATCTGAAAGGTGTCCCCCCCGATGTTCAGGAAATCGTGGTGGCGAGATTGACAAAGGAGCTCTTCGATGCGAGGAAAGCCGGACTTATTCCGCCATTCATGTACATAGTTGAGGAGGCACACAATTACTGTCCCGAGAGGGGTTTTGGAAACGCCATATCTTCCCAGATATTAAGAACGGTCGCATCTGAAGGAAGAAAGTTCGGTATGGGTCTGTGCGTCGTGAGCCAGAGACCCGCAAAGGTTGATAAGAACGTCATATCACAGTGCAACACACATCTTATACTCAAGGTTACCAATCCAAATGATGTGAGAGCGATCATCCAGTCGGTGGAGGGATTAACCACGGATACCGCGGACGAAATCCAGAGATTGCAGGTTGGAGTCGCTCTCGTATCTGGAGGAAGCCTCGCTAAACCGGTGATGGTTGAGATCAGAGTTAGAGAGACAGACCACGGAGGGAGGTCTGCCAAGATCATAGCGGGTGAGGAAATCCCGATCGATTTCAGAGCCACCAAGATGAAGAGAGAAGAATTACCCCAAATACCCGCGCCCGCCATGACGGGTTCAGCTCAACAGGTGAAGAAGGAAAAGCCGAAAAAGGCGGAGATAGTTCACAGGGTTGCAAACAGGCTGGGATGGGTATCTACAGATGATCCGAATGAGACGATATCCATTTTATCAAAAGAAGCCAAGAAGATGGGAGAGGACCCGTTTAAATATCTTCATACTCTGGCGAAACTGGGAGAAAAGTTCTGTAAAGAGGAAAATCCAAACTGTATAAAATGTCCCATGAGGGATAGATGCAGATACAGGTTGACGAGGGTAAGTGAGATTCTATGAGGAATTACATTCTCTTTCTGAGCATAATTATTCTCATCTTCTCTGGATGTCTGGATAACCTCTTTGGAGAGGTCATCTATGAGAAAACACCGACAACGATCGAGTACCGAATATCGTACGGATACCTCATAAATGTGAGCGGAAACGGAAAGATAAACATCACCTATACATGCCCCCTTCCAGATGCACATAAACTTCAGAACCTCACGATAGTTGGTGATTATCCTCACAGAAAAGCAAAGTACGGAGAAAACGAGATGATCGTATGGTCATTTGAGGAAGAAAATGCAAAGTCCATAAAGCTGGGCATCTCTGCAGATATCATCTCCGATGCCTTCCTTGTCGATCTTAGCGGGCGCACCGCTCTCGATATAGAAGATATAAACCAGCAGTTAAAGGAAATCTACTGCAGGGATGAAGGAATAGAAAACAAAACGCTGATACAGGTTACGAATGGAGAGATAAAAACCATCGCAGACAAGTTGAGAACCTCAAACAATACATTTGATGTGGGAAAGAACATCTTTGTGTGGCTGAAAACTCATACCACCTATGTATATCATCAGGAGGAGCAGAAGGCGCCGCAATCGGCAATAGAGACACTCAAACTGAAAGCGGGGGATTGCGATGATTTATCCATACTTTACATCTCTCTTTGCAGGTCTGCAGGAATCCCCGCAAGGTTGGTTAAAGGTTATCTGATTGTTGAGGAAGATAACGATTACAAGGTTATACCTCATGCCTGGGCGGAGATATATACGGGCATGGGCGAGAATGGATGGATACCAGTTGAGTGTGCCGGGATATCTGGTGATGCTGATACAGAGGTTCATCAGAACTTTGGGGTCGAGGATGCATTTCATCTGAAGGTATATGTGGATAATGGGACCAACGAATCGTTGAATCTTTCATTTGAGGAACTGAAAGTCTGGTACGAGAAGAGCCTGCATCTGGATATCAAACCATTTCTCGAAGTTAGCGATGTGCATGTGAAGAATTACAAGAATCTGGTTGTTAAAAAGAATGGAGAGAGGTTTTATCGGTGAGGGATTAGCGGAGGCTTCTCTCGAACTTTCTCGAGATATCCACGTATCTCTCCAGTTCCTCCTTGGTCATTGGCTTGACATTCCTGAGAGCCTCCTCAAAGTGCCTCTTGTGTATCTTCAGTTCCTTTATCTTCTCTTTATCCAGTTCCTTCCCCTTCTCTATGTACTCTCTTATCGCGGCCATCACCGCTTCATTGCACACCGCAGCTATATCTGCTCCTGTGTAACCCTCTGTTTTTTCGGCAAGCTCATCGATGTTAACATCATCCGCCAATGGTTTCTTCCTTGTGTGTATTCTGAAAATCTCTTTCCTCGCTTCTTTGTCAGGCGGCGGTATGTATATCAATCTGTCAAATCTTCCCGGCCTAAGAAGAGCAGGGTCTATGATATCAGGTCTGTTTGTTGCTGCAATAACTATCACATCTCTTAAATCTTCGAGACCATCCAGTTCGGTGAGCATCTGGCTGATTACCCTTTCAGTTACATGAGAATCTCCAAGACTTCCTCTCGCTGGAGCGATTGCATCGATTTCGTCGAAGAATATTACGCACGGCGCTGCTTGGCGGGCTTTTCTGAAAGTTTCTCGAACCGCTCTCTCGCTCTCTCCGACCCACTTTGAGAGAAACTCTGGACCTTTTACTGATATGAAGTTTGCTTCACTTTCTGTTGCAACAGCTTTTGCAAGCAAGGTTTTTCCAGTTCCAGGAGGGCCATAGAGCAGTATACCCTTTGGTGGTTTTGCATCCATGTGTGAAAAGAGATCCGAATACTTCAATGGCCATTCGACAGCCTCTCTTAATTTCTGCTTTGCTTCCTTCAAACCACCTATGTCGTCCCAGTGGACGTTTGGAGTTTCTATTGTAACCTCTCTTAATGCCGATGGAGTCATCGATTTGAACGCATCATAGAAATCCTTTGCAGTCACCTCGAGTTTTTCAAGAATCTCTGCGGGTATTTCTTCAGCTTCAAGGTCTATATCTGGCAGAACTCTTCGTAAAGCTCTCATTGCTGCCTCTTTACAGAGGGCAGCCAGGTCTGCTCCGGAATAACCATGGGTCATATCAGCGAGTTTATCCAGGTCAACATCCTTTGCCAGGGGCATGCCTCTGGTGTGAATCTCCAGAATCTCCTTTCTTCCCTTTCTGTCCGGTATCCCGATTTCTATCTCTCTGTCAAATCTTCCGGGTCTTCTGAGAGCGGGGTCTATGGCGTTGATTCTGTTTGTTGCACCTATGACAACGACCTTTCCCCTCTCCTCAAGACCATCCATCAGAGCGAGTAACTGAGCCACAACCCTTCTCTCCACCTCACCAGTTACTTCTTCTCTCTTTGGAGCTATGGAATCTATCTCATCTATGAAAATTATGGATGGCGCGTTTTCCACCGCTTCCTTGAAGATCTTTCTGAGATTCTCTTCGCTCTCACCATAGTATTTGCTCATGATTTCGGGTCCACTCAGAGAGTAGAAGTTTGCGTTTGTTTCATTTGCGACTGCTTTTGCGAGAAGGGTTTTTCCAGTTCCCGGAGGACCGTGAAGAAGCACTCCCTTTGGCGCCTCGATGCCAAGCCTCTCGAACAGTTCAGGATGTTTGAGGGGCAGTTCTATCATCTCTCTGACCTGCCTCACTGCTTCATCGAGTCCTCCTATGTCCTCGTAGGTTACTCTCGGTATCTTCAATTCTTCTTTTGCTACTTTCTCACTCAGTTTTATCTCTGTGGTCAGTCCGATTATCACTGCATCTGCCGGTGGTGATACACTGGTGACAACAAAGTCTATGTGTCTGCCCATTATGTTTATGGCGATTTTATCCCCTTTTGTGACAACATGACCCTCCATAAAGTGAGAGATGTAATCCTCGATACCGACTATTCTCAGTTCCTCCGTCGGCGCCAGCACGATCTTCTTGGCGATTTGAGCATGTATTTTCTTAACCTTCACCTTGTCATCTATGCCAACGCCGGCGTTCTTTCTGGTTGTACCATCTCTTC
>Ga0190307_1000197_pt1 | contig 18962 bp, 22 predicted proteins | sample 48700745_MG_FD_161653 | JGI IMG/M metagenome (GOLD analysis project Ga0190307, IMG submission 161653) | Hydrothermal vent sediment bacterial communities from Southern Trench, Guaymas Basin, Mexico - 4870-07-4-5_MG | ecosystem: Environmental > Aquatic > Marine > Hydrothermal vents > Sediment ... | reverse complement strand
AGCGCTCTTATTCAAGACCAGCATAATAAACAAAAGAGCTTAGCTCTGTTAGAATGCGAAGAGTGAGAACAATAGGATGGTATGGTGGCAAGGCTCATTTGGTTAAGCATCTACTGCAGTTGATTCCTCCACATAAAATTTATTTAGAGGTATTCGGAGGAGGTGCAGCTCTCCTACTATCCAAGCAGCCAGCTCAGTTGGAAATTTATAATGATATAGATTCTAATCTTTATAATCTCTTCAGAGTGATACGGGATGACAAGTTATTTCCGATTTTTCTTCACAAAGTAAAATGGACACTATATTCAAGAGAGGAATGGCGGAGGGCAAGAAAATCATATAGATATGCTAATAATCCTGTTGAAAAAGCAGTGCGCTTCTTTATCACTATAAGACAAAGTTTTGCTAAATATACTCATTCCTGGTCTTATTCTTTAAAAGAGAAATCTCCTGCGAAATCCTATTTTGCATTTATAGATGAGCTGGAAGCTCTCCATAGACGGTTAAGAACAGTTCAGATAGAAAATCTGAATTGGAAAGAGTGCATGAGAAAATATAATAGCGAGGATGCCTTTGTCTATTGTCTTGAACCCGCTACTAGAATTCTTACGACATCAGGCTTAAAGAAAATTCAGGATATAAAGACAGGAGATCTCGTAATTACGCCCGAAGGCCCGCAGCCCGTTCTTGCGAATCTAAAGCGTAGAATTAACGGAACCGCAATAAAGCTAAATATTATGGGCTTAGGCAGAGAGGGTTTAGTTTGTTCGGAAGAACATAAATTCTATATTAAAAGAAATAAAAATGCCGAGCCCGTCTGGCTACCTGCGAAAGAGCTTAGAGAGGGTTACTATATCGCTTTAGGCACTAATATGCAATCTCAATCCTTCTCAGCTCCTCTTGTCTTTGATAAATCTTCTAAATGGAGCAAGCGAAAAATATTACAACAGCCGTATGATATTTATAAATTAGCTTACCTTGCTGGCTGGTTTGCAGCAGAAGGACACTATCGGAATGGTCTAATATTCAATCTCGGTATTCATGAAAACGAGCAAGCTATCGAAATTAAGAATCTAATAAAAGAATTATTTGGTATAGATGCATTAATAAAAACGCCACCCGACACTCCAAATGAAAGCGTAATTCTGGTGCAGTGTTATTCTCGCAATCTCGAGGATTATTTTAGACAATATTTTGTTGGATACAGGAATGAATTGGGACACGGTGCTGGAAAATATTTAAAAGAATGGATTCTTCACGCATCACCTGAGATACAGATAAACTTCATTAGAGGATGGTTATTAGGTGATGGCGGATTATATATTGTAAATGAGCTTTCTGAGTCAGCTCGCTTCAGACGTAAGAGCGGCAAAAGAAATAAGTATAAATATACTGGAACTACTGTATCCGAAACGATGGCTTGGCAAATCTATCACATGGCACTAAGATGCGGCCTGCATCCCTGCTTTAAACGACGAGGCAATAACAAAGATATTTATTTCACAACTATTGCGGATACAGAACGGCTACTTAATACAAAGATTATCGGTCGTGTTTGTAAGCGTCGTTTCTGGCAGAATGGTTTTCTCTGGGCTCCAATCACTAAAGTTCATAGAATAAAATATAATGGCTATATGCACGATCTTAGTCTTCCTAAAGTCCATTCTTATTATCTATACAATGGTGTTCTGTCGCACAACTGTGATCCTCCTTATTTAAAAGAGGCACGCAGACTAAAAACAGATACCTACTCGCATGAGTTCTCAAGGGAAGACCACGAGGAACTGGTTGAATTTTTATTGCATGAGTGGCAAGGAAAAGCAATGCTTTCTGGTTATGTAAATCCAATTTATAAAAGATTAGAAGAAGCAGGCTGGATACGAAAGGATATTGAAATAGCGCTATTCGCTTCGGGAAAGCCAACTACTCATAATCCAAAAAAGAGAGAAAGAGATAGAGTTGTTGAGAGTGTCTGGATGAACTACCGCTTTAAAACACTGCTGTGATATAATATGTCTGGAGATTGTATATTATGTGAGCATGCAGTAATTCATCCTGACCTTTTAGAAGAAGGCAAAATATGGTGCAGAGCAAAACAGGCGCCTACAAAATACACATGGAAATGTAATCTCTTCAGGGAGCGTGAAAGGAAAATGACTAGCAGAATAGAATTTGAAAGATTAGAATCAGAAGATTTTACAGAAAAATATCGTGAGTATCAAAGTATATGGGAATGTAATAAGCCGCCAATGAGTTCTAATTGGGATATTTATGCGATTCTTATCTGGCGAGCTCCACCTCAATTAAGAAAGATAGTTATTGAAAGAAGGGGAAACTCGCCTTGGCAACGATTTATAATGTGGTGGCTCGGATATTGTATTATTGGTGAATGCACTTCCGTAATCGCTGAGAAGCCAGAATGGCTGTATGATGATATAATATTCTTCCTTGTGCATTATTATAATTATTTTGGTTTGCCTGAAATGAAATGGTCTGAGAGGTGAGGAATGTGGGCTTAGAAAGAAACGAAATATTAGAAGCCATTAGATATAAATGCTTAGATTGCTCAGGATATTCCTATACTGAAGTTGATAATTGTAAAATTTTCAGCTGCCCGCTCCATCGCTTCAGGGAAGGACGAAATATTAGAAGAGTAAAGGGAACAAGCAAGAAGGCTCTTCTTGATGCAATCCGAAGGAAATGCCTGGATTGCTGTTTTGGCAATAGAGAAGAGGTGCGGGAGTGCCCAGTTGTTACCTGCCCTCTGTATCCCTTTCGCATGGGAAAATTGAAACTACAATCCCCTTAAAATTTCCTCTCTATTTCAATAATCTGACCCGAGGACATCTCCGAAATCTCAACGGAGAATTCGCCATTTCTTGAACGAAGAAATTTGGTTGGAGATTTCAGAACTCAAAGGAAAAACGAAATCGCCTCGGCAATACATCTATATTATCCCGATGGAGTTTTGCGAAGAACAATGGGGTTTAAAATGCGTTTCTGTCTTGGAGAGAATATAAAGGAGGATATTCTTGATTTTGATTTCCTATATTATTATTTTCGCATTCTCGTATTGGGTGGCTTAGCAACGGCTGCTCTTTTTGCATGTCTTGGCTGCAGTTCAATCTGCGCTGAACAGACATTTCTTTATGGTTTAATTTGTGCAGCTTTGAATTTCGTGGGCTTCCTGCCGTTTTTCGACCCGATGATGTATTATCTTGCCATAATGAATTTCCTGCCACCAGCAAATCTATATCAACAAGCAGTATTCATTTATTTTCTCTGTCATCCTGTGTTCTGGAGTTTTATCGGGCATTCTATTATTTTAAGGAAATAAAAGAAAATTGGAGAGATGGATGCGGAAAATCTAAAGAATGCAGAGGTATCTTTCCTATCCTATTATAAATATATTTTTAGCTATAATATTTTATTAAATGGAAAGCCAATAGGGATACTCATGATTGGAGGAGATTGTGATGAGATATACAGACTTGAGGTGAAAGCTGAGGAGAAGAGAAGTCTGAGAGACTTTCTTTCAGAGGAAGCGATTAAAGAGCTGATACAAAATAAGAAATATGGAGATATAACGGAAGGAATAGAAGCATTTCTTTTCTAAGTAAAGGAGGTGGTCTAAAAAAATGGGCATAATTAAAGAAATCAAGGAGTCATTGACTTCCTTTGCTAGAAATCATCCACTCTTGCTTTTGTATTTGATTTTATTTGTAATTATTTCATTGGGCGCAGCTTTGGACTATGGATATTCTGCAGCTGCAAAGATACTTGTATATGGGATTCTCTGTGAGATATTTGCTCTCGTTGGCTTTATTCCGATAGCAGGCCCTTTTATTTATTGTTTCCTGGTGGATTCCTATCTTAATCCGCTGGTGCCTGGACTTGGTATATATCAATTTGCTATGTTTATGCTTGGACTTCTGGATTCAGTGATACTCACACTAACTGCGTTGATAGTGCTGCTGGTTTGGAGATGGTGAGTTAAGGAAAAGATGGCTCAAGATAGTATTTTAAAAGAAATAATAGAAAAAATACGGGAAGCTACTGAGCTTGGAAGACCGCCTACATACATTCTTCTCGGCAAAGAAGAGATGAAGCGAATCCAGCAAATAGAAGGTTTTGAACAAATTAGGAAAGATGACGACGCTACTTATTTCATATTCGGATGCGAGGTGCTTATTACTCACAAACGAAGCTTCTTAGACGTAATTTAATAATTTATAAGGAAATGACGCATCTTCTTTTGATAAAAGGAGATTGTTTAGAAGTGCTACCGCACATCCCTAACGAGTGCATAGATTTAATTATTACCGATCCGCCTTATAATATTGCGGAGGGTGCGGTGCCAATTTATGACACCCGCTATCCTAAAGGGAAAAGGCGAAAAATAGGCTTAGAAGCAGAGTGGGATAAATTCACGGATGAGGAATTTCTCCACATGATGTATAAGTTCATAGACGAGGTGTATAGAATTCTTAAGCCAAGCGGAACTTTCATTTGCTTCACTTCGGATCGCTATTTAAGCTATCTACGAACATACATTAGAAGAAAAGGTATGGTGTATAGGCAAACATGTGTGTGGATAAAATGCCTGCATCCTGATACCGCTATTTATATTAAAAATATACAAAATGGGCTAGTATCCAGATGCAAGCTTGGAGATTTATTAAATTTGGATATATCGCAATACCAAATTCTAACCCCCAAAGGATTTAAAAGAATTTTAGGTATTCAAAGAGTGCGGGTGCCAGGATATTATAAGCTAGACACTCAGCTCACAACAATTTATTGCTCCGCAAATCATCGTTTTCCTTATTTCAGACCGAGGAATAATATACAATGTAAAAGCGCCCAGCACATAGCCAATCTTAAGAAAAAGCCGAATCTAATCAGCTGTTCTGAAGGCATACAGGATTCGGTTATAAAATTCTTTGATTTCCGAGAAATACCTGAAGACATAATAGCTTATTTTGATTGGAAAAAACTCGGATTGACAGCCAAGGAATTATGTGAAATATCGCCGCAGTTATATCAAAAATACTGGTGTCCCAATCGTCCTCAATCAAGTAAGATATGGTGGTATTTACGCAGAAACTTCGTTCCACTTGAAATTTTAAAAGAGGTGTATCACAATACTGATTTCTTTATTACTAGCAAGAAATTCCAGAAACCCTCAAGAATTCCCGTGATGCTACCGCTTGACAAAGATTTGGGGTTTGCCATAGGTCTATTCGTTGCAGAAGGTCATTTCCCTAAATATAAGAATGGTCAAATTCATTATTCACTTAATAGCAGCGAGACAGATTTACAGGCTAGGATTGCAAATTATCTTAAAAGATTTGATATAGAACTTTATTCCTACAAGGAAGGCAATAAACTCGAAATCTACTTCGGAGATAAAGCCATGAAAAGAGTCTTCCAACAATTCGTATTAGGCTCCGGCGCAAGAGGCAAGCGATTGAATGTTAATTTGATTTTAAATACACCTGTGGAATTTAGAGAAGGTATCATTGAAGGAGTGCTAAGAGGAGATGGCACAAAAGATTCATATCGCCTTGGATTATCGAATAAACCGTTGCTAGAAGACATTAAAGCGATAATGTTTTCAGTCGGACAGTTAGCAAATAAAATTTGTCAGGTTGAAGTATCCTGTAAAGGAAAGAAATTTGATAGTTATCGCATGACTATTACAAGAAGACGAAGGAGAGAAGATATAGGTGATATACCCATCACTATTAGAAACATTAAATATATTAATAAAGAAGCGGATTTCATAGATATTGCTGTGGAAGGCGAATATTTTATTATTAATGATGGAATAGTAACTCATAATTCAAATCCCGTGCCGCAAATGAGGAAAGTGAAATTCATGCACGCTACTGAGCTTTTCTTTCTTGTTCATAAAGAAAAAGGACATGATAATTTCAGATGGGAGCTGGGACAACATCCTAATGTGTTTTATCATCCGATAGTAGCAGGAAAAGAGCGAACAGGTCATCCAACTCAAAAGCCGTTATGGTTATTTGAGGAGCTCATTAAATATTCTACTCGTGAAGGTGATTTAATATTAGATCCATTTCTTGGCTCGGGAACAACACTAGTCGCTGCCCGCAATCTAAATAGAAATGCAATTGGAATTGAAATTAATGACGAATACATAAATATGGCTAAGCGTAGAGTAGCGCCAGAACAACGGGATTTATTTGGAAACTTTGAATTTTACTTCCATGATTGGCAGACATCAAGCCAAGCGATTATATCAGAGTTCATTTCAAAGCTTCAGAAACCAAAGAGCATCTGATACCATGAGCTGGCAAGATAAATTTCCAAAAGAAAATAGGTATCTACAAACTCTTAATGGAATCTTATATCATGGTGATTGTTTGAGAATTTTAGCAGAGTTTCCAGAAGAAAGCGTTGATTTAATTCTCACGGATCCGCCTTATGGAACAAACTATGGAAAAGTGGAAGGCGACGAATCCTTGGAGACATATCTCAAATTCCTAAAAATTTCTTTTCGTATTTTAAAGCCCGATAGATTTCTAATAACTTATTGCTTTCCCAAATTCATATCTGAAGTTATAAAGACAGCTGAGGAAGCTGGATTTGAATATGAGTGGATAGGATTTAATTACTATCCCAATATGTTTAAACAAAAACCACAGCCTCTCGGATATAATAGACATGAGCCATTCTTAATTTTCAGTAAAGGGCATCCTACTCGGAACTCCTTCATGAAGGATGTGATTCATATTATTATGGAAAAAGAAAGGCGAGCTCTTCATCCTCACGAGAAGCCATTAAAAGCATTAGATAAATTAGTAGAAAGCGCTTCGAAAGAGGGACAGATTGTGCTAGATCCGTTTGCAGGCTCAGGCACTACTCTGATGTCCTGTGAAAGATTAAATAGAAAATGGATAGGTATAGAAATAGAAGAGGAATACTGCAGACTTGCTAAAGATAGAATTTTTAGTAGTCTAAAGCAAAGGAGGTTGGAGGAGTTTTTGAAATGCGGGAGATGAAAGATTATATTATTCGTGCTCTTCATAAACATGGATTTATAAAAACAATAGAGGATAAGCCAGAAGGCTGGATTTTAAAGTCAGGTGCCTGGTCTCCGATATATATTAATTTACGACAGCTCCCTTCGCATCCAACTCTTCTTTATAGAATAGCAGGTGAGATAGGCTGCGGATAGAAGAAGTTGATTGTGATGCAGTTGTTGGTGTGCCAATGACTGGAATTCCAATAGCCACTGCAGTAGGATTAATTATTAATAAACCAGTTGGATGGATGCGGGAGACAAACAAGAAATACGGTGAGCATAAGCTTGTGGAACTTCCAGAAGAATACAAACGGGTTGTGATTGTTGATGATGTGATTACTACGGGTGCTAGCAAGAAGGAAGTAATAGATACTCTGACAAAGGATAATAGAGAGTGTATAAAAATTTTTGTGGTGGTAGATAGAAAGCTGCAGAAGAGCTCTGACATAAATATTCCAGTGGAGGCATTATTTACTCTTGAAGAGATTGTGCGTGTGATAGATGTCTCGGTGGAAACCCGAGAGAAACTTCTTTCGTATATTCATAGTTAGAAAATTAATCTAAATGGAGGTTAAAAATGTATTGCCGATGTAATCTGTGTAGAAAAACCGCCGATTGGTTAGTTCTTTTTAATTATAAAGGTAAAACATACGCAGCCGCACGATGCCATGAATGCGTAAATAAGCCAGAGCCTCAATTAAATAATAAGGAGCATTATAATCGCATACCATTATGGTATGGCTCTTGGGCATTTGATGCTACATCGGATTCTCCGCCCTATCTTTCCTGCGTTGAAGTCCTTGCTCGTCTTTCTCCCGATGTTATTCTTTTATCTAATTCGTTTGAGGAGACAGATTAAAAATCCTGAATGAGTATGGGAAAGGGAAGAAAGAAAGGCTTAAGAAAACACAAGAGGGCAATTCAAAGAGGGCGAGCAAAGCGCAAGCACATGTGTCAGTTATTAGCACAATATGCGGTAACAGGCAATTGGTCTTTGCTTTCTGAAATAAGAAGAAGTAAAGGACGGAGATAAAATGGACACCAAATCACATCTGATATTTGGGGAGGAGATATGCAGGTATTTTGATTGGAGTGAAGACTACGCACAGTGGGCTATTGCGCCTGACATGGATATGAGCTTTCTTCACAGATATTATCGTCATAGATTTTCTACACTAGAAGCGATATACAAAGAATATCCTAAAATAGCTCATGGAATTCTCATTAAAGATAAGCAGATTATCGGAACTCTCATTCTCTCTCATTTTTATCTTGATATTTTTAATGGCCCAATATTCTGTTGGGGTATTTGGTTCCCTGCTAGTCATATACCGCCCGAAATGACGGATGATTTGCTAAATTTGATAATTAAAGAGCAGGAGAAGAAATTTTACGAAGAAAGCCGCAAGCGTTTCAAAGATATTCTTTCACATTATCTATCACAAAATGAATTCTGCGGCTCGCTTCTGAATACTCTGCGGCTAGCTACAGCTTGGTTGCCTTGCTTTAAATTCCGAGATGCCTTAAATCAGTTTAAGAAATTTACGGGCTGGAAGGATTTTCCATTGTGGGGCGACGAAAGACACAGCTCTTATTATTTCCTTCTGAAATATCATTTTAAATACTTCTAAGAGATGATAGCTTTTCTACGGAAATTTTTTAACTTTAGGATGTTTCTTCCTAAGCAATTGGAGGTGCGAAGACATCTCCGCTCGCTTGTAGATATTCTTGAATTAGTATCTAACAGCACCAAGGATGAGAATGCAGTAGAGAGATATAAATCAATTAAAACATTAGAAGCAAAAGCCGATGAGATAATTCATGAAATCTCAAATAAGCTCGCTTACGATCATACACGAGTAACCGAAGAAAAAGCTGATATTAAACATCTCGCAGAGTGTATAGATGATGTGATAGATAATTTAACAGAGGCAATGTTTTTATTATCAGTAATAAGACCACCTGATGATAGCTGCTATCACTTTTTGTCGCTACTTGATGAAGCTATCCAGCATATTAGAATGTCTATTTATTTAATTACCGCTAAAGATTGGCGAGCAAGAGAACAAGATATTATTAAATCATGTGAAGAGGTAAATCGTATAGAAAATCTTGGGGATAATCACTATCGCTCTCTCTTTGTAAGTATCAAGCAACAGAAATATAAGAATATTCAGGAGCTCAAAGAATCTTTTCTCTATCTGCGAGTCATAGATTTCTTGGAAAGAGCCTTAGACGCTTGTGAAGATGTTGCGGATATGGTGGATACAATTCGTTTAAAAGGAGGTGTGTAAGGATGATTAAATTCTCAATTATTCTAGCAACTAAAAATTTAATGAACTCTCCATTTCTCAAAGCGATTGCAGATTGGCCCAGCGATGAAAATTCTGAATTAATTATAGTAGATAGCTCTTGGAATCACGAGACAGCAAAGCTATTGAGAGACATAGACAAAGTAGAGCAGATTATTTATATTCCGCCCATTAGAGAGCCCTATGTGAAGGCACCTCGTTTTAATTTCCGACGAGATTTTAATCGTGCTCTCAATAGTGCCCTCGTTGCTGCTGAGCACGAGCATATTGTCCGAATAGACGATTACATCCTTTTGAAAGATGATTTCTTTGAAGTAGCGAGAGCAGATGTAGAAAAATATGGAGAAAGATTAATCATAGGGCAAAAAGCTCATGAGAACGAAGGGGAGGAGCCTTGGGTAGATTACTTTTCTAAACGAGGATTTCATCCCAAGGAGAGATATGTTGAAGTGAGTAATCCCTCTTTCACTTGGTCTTTCGGCATCGCATCTCTTCAGGTTCTTCTAAATATTAATGGCTACGACGAACGATACGATATAGGATATGCTGGTGAGGATGCAGATATTTTCGCTAGATACGCAATTTATACAAAGAAAAAGCCAGTGCTTGATAAACAGTTGATGGGCTATGGTCTAAAACACGATAGACAGAGAGAAGATATTCTACCAGCTCGGTGGATTTATGAAGCTACTTTGCCCGAAATAAAACAAGGAAAGACATGGGCGTATAATCCTATAAATCTATCTGAAGTAAGAAAGCAACTAAAGGACGAGCTCCGAGAAAAGTTCTCAGTTAGATAGTATCTTTATAGTGTAATCCGCTGCTCCAGAATTAGAGATAAAAAAAGTGGAGCAACGGCGGAAAAAAGAAAAAAGAAATCGGACTATACATAATAGCTTTCTAATTCCTTAATGAAGCGCTGGAAGTCCTCAGCTCTCCCAACATTTAAATTATTGATATGGACAGCTAACTGGCGACTTACTTCTACTCTTTCTTTTTTCCTACCACGCCTAATTTCCTCCACTAATTCTCGTGGTAGGATAAATTCACCTTTATGGATGAGTGCATATCCCGTCCTCAAAACATATCCGCCAGTTTGTGCTGCTGGAGCTCCTCCGCCAGCCGCAGCACCTGCTGGGGCCGCTGTTACCTTTATCCATTCAGTAATCTCTCTTGCCATAATAGGAGTAATTTGTATCTCAAGAGTTTTGCCAGTATTTTGTTCAATCCATTCATTTAATTTGGCAGTAGCGGGGTCTGTATTTAGATTTAAATATGTTGTCAGCTCAGCCATGCCTGGTATGTTCAGAGCTGTTTCTGCAAATTTATCCAATTCTGCGGTTGCAGCAGGAACTTCACCCGTTACTCCATAAACCCATTGATAGAAATATCTAACAAGGTCAAGCCAACCCATTTTCTGCTGGCGAAGAATTGGGTTTTGCTCTGCCATTACATCATTAACTACTTGCTGAGCGAAGGCTACCATGTGCGCCATAAGTGCTTGTCTTCGTTGTGCGGCTGCATTTATATCTCCCGCCCTCGCAGCCTCCTTATACTCCGACACCAAATTTTCAAGAGTTTCTATTTGAGAGCTGTATTCTCGTCTAAACATAATACCTGGAGCTGTATATCTAAGCCTCTTATCTAATTCTGTTTTTGCTTCGGCTGTTCCAAAGATTGCATCAATATAATTATCAATGATTCGCCAGCCTTTATTGAACTCCTCAAAGAAATCCGCAACTGTCTCTGCGGTTCTACGCATGCGTGCATCAAGGCTCTCTGTCGCTTCTACTAAAGCCTTATGTTCTTCCCGAATTTTCGTTGCTATCGGAAGATAATTCTCCTCCTCCTCTCGCAGTAATCGCCAGCCATCGCTTGTAAATACTAGTATGTATCCAGAATCGGCCAGATATTTATTTAAGTCTTGAATTACAGGGCCTGCTCCTTTACCAAGAATAATGCCCTCTTCAAGTCGTTCTCCGAAATCAGCTAGCTTATCGGAAGGAATATTACGCTTTAAATCTGCATATAATGGCCCTTCTTTACTGAGAAGAGCGAGACCGATTGCACGATCACGATTTACAAGATTTAAATAATTACTGTAATATTTATAATGAGTTAGATAATCGTCAATATAAACTAAATTCTTACGGCTGATGGTTCCCTCATCAGAGGCCGCTCTCGCTGCTGCTACAGTGGAATCGATTAAATCTTTCTTTATTCTTGCACGCTCTAAATCAGCTCTTGCTATAAATTCTTGGTATCGTCCCCATTCTTGTGCAGCCTTAATTTGCTCTTCCGTCGCATCTGTAACTTTCTTATTTTCTCGTAGTCGCCGATAGATATTCTCAAGTGTTTCTCGTCCGTATTTTTCTTCAAGGCGTCCTTGGAGCTCACGGGCTTTTCTAATGTCCTGAGAGACCGCATAGTATTGTGTCTCTTTATCCCGTAAATCATCAACAGTGATACCTTCTTCTTCTAATAGAGAGATTACTTCACCTGTGCGAGCAAATATATCATCTGTTCCAGAGAGAACCGTTTGAACATACTGAGAATATGCAGCTTCCGTCTGCTCCATCTCACGCCTTCTAACTCGCCAAGCTTCAGCTGCCCGTCTCTCTTCGCCTCTCCGATAGCGTTCCCACGCTGCTTCCAAGCCTGGAGGCATCCAGCCTGCTGGCTTCGTCATAAGCTCCATAGTTCTCTCCACGAAGGGTGGAGCTTCTTTGAATATTTCAACCCATTCAGCGGTTCCTTTAGACATTAACTTAATACCCTCACGAGTTTCTGGAAAAATGTGCTCAATTAAACCAGTAAACCAATTAGAAAGTGTTTCTACCGCAGGCGCCAGTGCAGCTCCTATACTTCGTTTTAATCTATCAAAACTATTGCTCGCTTTCTTAAGTGAGACGGAAGTGGCATCCATCCATTTGCTGAAATCCTTTGATAATCTGGTTCCATAAACCATCTCCCGATGAGCAGCATCCATTCGCTCTTTTAAAAGTGAATAATGTTCAGCGAGAGTGAGAACTGCGAATCCTGCAACACTTCCAAATATTTTATATACGATTCTAGCTCTCTCGGCTTCATCATCTATTCCAGCTAAATATTCAAGAAAGATTTTAAGAGCTTTAGCGGGATCCGTTCTAATAATATCTCCAAAGTCAGAGAAGGCATCCCCTGCACTTCTCATCACTTCCACAATTTTATCTGATTTCTTAAGGAACTCTCGTAAAAAAGCTCGTAATCGTGTCCCAGCTCGTCTTGCACTCATTCCTGCGTCTATTAATGTCGTCGCCATAGCCGCCGCTTCCTCGGCTGTAATCCCAAGATTAACAGCTGAAGCGCCTACTCGTGTCATAGCATTGACGATATCATCTGCATCTGCAACTGAGACAACAGCTAAGTAATGCATCATAGAAGCGAGTCGCTCAGCCTCTTCAATTGGAATATTAAAAGCTCGTGAGATTTTGAGGAGAGCCTCTGAGGCTTCGTCTGCACTCCATCCAGTAACCTGTGTAAATTTAACAAGTGCGAGAGTGAAGCGTTTTAATTCATTCTCTCCAGTAATACCCGCTTTTGCAGCGGCTCGTGCGATACCAAGCATTTCAGTAGCTGAAACAGGTAAAATTCTCTCAAGAGATGTAAAAGCCTGAGATAGCCTATTTGCGGTCTCAATGGTTAAACTGCCCGAGACTCGCAAATCCATAAGTGCATTTTCATAATTAGTAAAAGATTCAACACAAGTTCCAATTATTCTACCAAAAGTATTAATTGCAGCTGTTGCGAGAAATATAGGACCGAGAAGTTTTAACGAGCCAATAGAAACACGGTCTATAAATCGAGACAGCTTACCCATTCCTGTCTGAAGATGATAGATTGCTCCATAAAACGCTCGCTGTCTTGGAGTTAGTTTTCGTAAGACAGCGCCTTGCTGTGTATATGCATTCTTCACAGCTATTATTCTATGAGCAAGCCTTTTTGTATCTGCGTCCCACGTCCATGTTTGGGCGATATTTTTTTCCAACTCTCTGATAGCTCGCTTCTCTGCATCAGTAAGTGCATCATAGCCTTCTGTTTGCAATCTTTTTAGCAGAAATGCAGCATCCTCGGCGGTCTTTAGCTGAAAATGAAGCGCTCTATCCATCATCTCTGTTCTTCTAATCACTCGTAGGAGTGCTCTTTCATGAGTATCTAATACACCTGTATATTCAAGAGTTGTTTCATAATTCTTTTTTATGGCTTGCAAGGCTTTCTTTTGCTCTTCCGTAAAGGCACCCCAGCCCTTCGTTGTAATTCTATTTATAGTCTCCTGTGTGATTGCGAAATTAGCATTTTGAGCACGCAAGGCTCTATTTACCAAATGCAGACCTCTGGCATGTTTATCAAGAACACCAGTAGCGGCTCGCACTGAATCTTCAACTTCAAGAGCCATGCGAGAATTACCCGTGAAAATATCATAGAGCTGCGATCCGAGAGCAGCGTTTCTTTCTACGGGTAGAGCGAGCATATCAAATGATGCGGCGGTTTGAGCTAGCGCCAGAGCCTGCTGTCTTGCAGCCTTAGTTACATCCATTGTGCCCTGGGCAAGCTCCTTAGAAGTTTGTGCAGTTATCGGAAGCGTGATGCCCATGCTCGCAATTTGATAATTAAGAGGTGAGAGAGAGCGTAATAATGATGCTGATGTTTTATCCAGAACTGCCATCTCTTCACCCAAAGCTCTAGCAACAGCAGCATTTCTGGTAAATTGCATCAGAGTGCGGGCGGAGGATTTACTTAATCCTGTTAGACCTCCGGCGAGGGCTTTTATATCTTTCGCTGTTGGCTTCCAGGTCCTCTCGCTCATCGGAAGTATGGAATCGAGAACCTTCGCATACCCGACTAAATCACTTCTTAGTCCATCTAAACGAACTCCAGTTAATTGATATATTCTCCAAAGTTTTCTTTGATTTATTAATTCTTGCCGAAGAAGATGGCCTCCTGCCTCTAAATCTTGGCCGTATTGCCTGTAAAGATTAGCAGCTTTCTGGAGCTCGCTGGCTTTTGCCGAGAGAACTTCTCTATAATTTTCCTCCGTCGCACCCAGCTTTCTGACTGTCTGAAGAGCGCCTTTATCTGCCTTGATTGCGTCCCATTGCATTCTTGCATAATATTCCAGCTGCGCAGCCTCGGCTGCTGTTTCCTCTGCTAGCCTATCAAACTCCTTTCGCAATGGCGCTACCGCACCCTTCCAGAGGTCAGAATGGGCTCTCGCCGATTCTGTTGCCTTTTGTGATAGCTTTCTTATTTCATTAGCTGCTCTAACAGTTGAGGTTGTGAGTTTTTCAGGAATCTCAAGTTTTTTAAGTGTTTCTGTTGCAAGTTGACCTCGCTTTATTAAGCGAGCGATGATACGCTCCGCTCGCATAGCAGCTTGTGCCTGCAAGCGAAATATAATATCTACATACACATTGTTACTGCCTACCGCTGCCATCAGAATCTCCGAATACTATTTTCTTAGCTTGCTCAAGAGTTATATTATATTTTTTCTTAAATTCTAAATCTCTCTTACGCAAGCTATCTTCTTCAGGATTTATATCAGGTGTTTCAATTTCAGGCTCTCTCTCAATATCAGATACAAGAGCAACTAAATCAATAGCGAACCGTGTAATTGCATCTTCCTCATGATACGGATCCAGCAAATCAGAAGGCCGAACGGATATTTCCTTGCTCATCCGAGCAACTATTCGGAAAAATCCTTATGCTCCTCCTTTATGCTTTCAACTTCTTTGATTGCAGTATCAAACCGCTCTAATGAAAAACTTTCAAATAGCTTGGTTTGAAGAAACACAAAATCATCAGGCCGAATGTCATCTATTTCCCAGTCCTTGCCAATTTCGGGCCATACAATAAATCTTCTCATTAGATATTCAATAAGCTGAGGATCGTTTGGTTTATATTCTTTCTGTTTGCTGGCTGCCACTAACAAATCCCAGGGTGATAAATCTCGCACTTTAATTTCTAATCCAGATGGCAGTTTTAGGCTCTTCGGCTCCTTCCACTTTTTATATTCTTGGAGATCCATTCTTTCATCACCATTTAAAATTAATATTTATCCATATTTAACAGGCTTACGAAGCCTGGGATACATTCGCTATTTCTAATTCTGCAGTCTCAACAACAACATCATCTGGTGTTACCTCCAATGCATAGTTGTAGAATTTGACATCAACCAAATAGAATGTTTGATTAGGCTGCGGGCTCAGTGTCATAGAGAAATTACCAGGATGATCTCCAGCAGCTCCGCACAAGCGTGCAAGCGTCATGCCAGTTCCGCCGACCTCCATCTGGTCGGGCGTGAAATATCGCTCGTATCTCCCAGTGAATTCTGTTGTTCCAGTAACAATCGCAACTGGCGTTTCCTGCCCAATTGCATACACTTTGTCTCTGTCCGTTGAGCTCTCAAAGGAAACTCTGCGAGCAACTGGATCTTCCTGATTATTCACCCAAACTTTGCCCTTTGTTCCCTTACCTACATTATAAGTTGCCATTTCTCATACGAATATTTTATTCTATCAGTAGTATCTTTATACGCTGTCTTTAGAGAATAATAATTTATATGGCTTGGATAATGTCAATAGATTACTCTCAAGGAGCTCCATAGCCTCCTTCTTCCAGTATTCCAAATCCTCAGGAAGCCGTCCGCTCACTGATGCAGTTGATAGTTTGTAGAGGTATGCAGCATAGAGCTCTGCAATTCTATCTTTCATATCGTCGGATAACTGCTTGAAAATATCAAGTCCCGACCAGGATGCAATTCGTTTATTCGCTAGCTCAAGGAAATATTCTATGCGCTCTAAATCTCCTGGCGGCTCAATATTCAGGATTTTTATAAGATTCCAAACACTTCCATAGCTATAATTCTGTGTCATCTTGTTATTCTGGTTAATTTTGAAAGATATTTAGCGGAATATCTTCTTGCGGCCCTATAAATAAAATTATTTGGTTTTTTACCTGGATGATTAACTTGAGAATAAATAAAGAACTCCTTACCCTCTTTAAAGAAATGTAGGCAGCGCTTTGTTTTAGGTTTAATAATATGAGGCTTGCAATGATTTACAATATAATAAATATTTGGAGCGCTTGATAAGTCAATATGAACTACACGCTGGGTGCCTTTTCTTTTGAAAGAAATACATTGCGTCTTATTCGCCCTCAGCCAATTAATTAATCTATTACGAGACCACTTATTTTCTGGTTGTTTAGGTGCTTCTCTTAAGATACATTCCCAGAGGTCATCTGCTGCGGTTTTACGGCTTCTCTCATAATGCACTTCATAGATTTTATTGGCAAGCTTCGTGAGCGGAGTTCCAGTTCGTCTTATTATAATCTGCATTTCTTTCTGAATAGCTAAAAAGAAGTTGGATTATCCTTATCACTGCGTCTCCGCTTATGCGTAGTTGAGAACCGCTATTGCACCGCCCCAAATCACCTTGACATCGAAGCGCATCCACACCTTGAGATTAATGAGGTCGTTCAAGGGATCCTCAATCCTATCTGTCGTAATGTTCTCACGAATACCGAGGATGGCTGCACGCTGGCTGTCCATGACAACCGCAACCTTCTTGCCACTTGCGTAATCAAAGTAAGATGTCGGATAGCCGAGGACATAGACTTTCATACCGAGAATTGGCTGCTTGAGCTCCTGGCTCCTAATGTTGCCAGCTTCCCCGATGTATTGATATGTAAAGTGTTCGTCCATGAACATGTCTGCAAGCGCTTCAGGCGTTAGAATAAGCGTGTCAGGCGTGAAGTTGTCGCCCTTAACATCGGAAACTGCCTCTGCAATCGCCTTCACGGGCTGTGTGTCATTCCAATCGTGAGAGTGTGAAGCGTTCTTTACTATCTCATCAATGGCAACCTGGTTGAGAGTGTTCTCCGCAATTCTGCCCTCCTCACGCAAGAGCATTTCCACGAGGTCAAACAGGCTGTCCTCGATCAAGTCCTGTGAAATTGGCACAATCTCGCCGTATTTCTTTGCAGAAAGCGTTACAACATTGAAATCACCGATTGTTGCGTTCGGGTATGCACCAACATCGCCAACCTGCGGAAGAACTCTTGTGGGCCTCTTCCAAACTGTTATCTTCATTTCGGGTCTGTCCATGCGTATTGTTGATTTCCTCAAGACATCTCGCATGCATAGAGCCTCTTCCGCACCAGCGACTATCTGCTCATACACGAGCTCGGGAACGAGAGCTGTAATGTTTGCATCCGCTTCTAACTCTAACAATTTTCGCTCTCTTTCTTCAAGAGTATGTCCTGATAGTGCCTTCAGAAGAGCAGCAAGCTTACCCATCTTTCCTCACTCAAAATTTCATTTAGGAAGTATCATTAGAAATTAGAAGCCTTATTTCAACAGAACACGGCCAGAACTACCGCTTCCGATATTCTCTTTCGCAACACCGATTATGAACTTAGCTGAAGAGCCATCCCATGGCTGAACCTTGCCATCATCCGCAGGAATAAGTGCATCGCCGTGAGTAACATTTGCCGCAGCTACAAGCACCACCTCCGCTGGAGGCAGCGCAACGGTTACCATCTCATTTGGTTTTGCATCCTCAAGCGCTACACCGATCGGGTTCTCGTCAGCATCTGCGATGCCTATCTTGTTGTCATCTGCAAAAGTAACCAGCCTTCCGCTTGTGATTGTCTCGTTCGCAGGATAAGCAACTAATTCCTTACCCCAATAGAATATTTGTGCCATTTCTCCTTCTTATTTATTTTATTTAAGTTTTTTTCACTATAGTGCGAAAAGAGAGAGAAAGTATCATTAATAATCCGTATTAGAGTTCAGCCTTAAATCTCAAGCTCCACTCTGTCAGAAACTTTCCTGACGGGTATTCTAAGCTCAGGCTCCTCTTCCTCCTCATCCCTTGTATCAACAGACTTCTCTATTTCTCGCACTGGCTCCTCCGCCAGCTTGCTGACAGCCTCGGCAAGCTCACTAATCTGTGATTTCAAATTTTCAATTTCTTGTTCTAAATTTTTCTCGTGCTCTGCCTGTGCTTCCTTCTGGTGCTCCTCCTGATGCTTCTTCGCATCTTTTTCTTCAGCTTTTTCAACTTCCTCTGCACTCTTTGCTACTGTTTCTGATTTCTCTTTCTCCTCTCTCTCCTCTTCTTCCTTCTCAGCCTCTGTTGTCTGCGCCGCTGGATATGGATACTTCGCAGGGTAAGGATACCTTGCAGGATACGGGTATCGTGCAGGATACGGATACATCGCTGGGAATGGATACATCGCAGGGAACGGATACGCCTTCGGTGAGGAAACAATTACTGGCATCCCAGAAGGCATCGGATAAACACTCATCTTACCAGAAGGATGTATCGCAAGCAGGCACTTCGTAACAACTTCTGCAATAGTTTTAGCGAGCTCCCTCGTGTCAATTTCGCTCTTCTCCTTCAGCTTCTCATCAAGGAGCTTAGATACAATTTCGCTTACCTTCACTTCCAAGTCCTTGCTTACCTCTTCGTCCTCCTGCTCAACTTCCTCCTCTAATGCTTCCAAAGCCTCAATTTCCTCAGGCATTTTTTATTCCTAAATTTAATATTCAA
>Ga0190307_1000196_pt1 | contig 18979 bp, 23 predicted proteins | sample 48700745_MG_FD_161653 | JGI IMG/M metagenome (GOLD analysis project Ga0190307, IMG submission 161653) | Hydrothermal vent sediment bacterial communities from Southern Trench, Guaymas Basin, Mexico - 4870-07-4-5_MG | ecosystem: Environmental > Aquatic > Marine > Hydrothermal vents > Sediment ... | reverse complement strand
TGCTGAGTAAAAATAGCATTCTTCGCCTTGTTTTCTAGGGTAGTTCCATAAAATTTCACCGTTACCGCTCAGTAAGTATATTATTCCGTCCTTACTATTAGCTACAATATATTCCCCGTTTTCCGCAGCCGCTACATTAATTATTGGAGCTTTACGGTTAAGGGCAAGCATTTTTCTCCAGAGAATTTTCCTTTCTCCCAAATCTGCAGTTAAAATTGTTCCATTACCTAACCCTAATATCAGCTTTGTTCTCGTAAGCGAAAGAGCCATTATTGGAGTATTCAAATTCATGAACCATAACGTTTCACCCCTAGAATTAATTAAGGCCAAAACGCTGTTAGTGTAACTATACGCTACTGCGACAACGCTTTCTGAAGGGTCAGTTTTAGCTATAACCCGTGGAGACCCGATGTGAAGCTTGGGTTCTTCTGGTGTAGTTATCTCCACATTAGCTTCTATTTCGCCTTTCAAACAGATTAAGTAAACATTACCCCATGTAACAACTACTACCTTATTGTTAAGGAAGACTAAAGCTTCAACATTATCATCAATGTTTCTTGACCATAATTCTTCTCCACTCCTACTCAGAAGAATTACTTTACGTAAAGATGCTACAGTTATGTAGTTTTCCGTAGTTAATGCTTTAAGAGGAGGTCCTATGGGTTTGCTCCAAGCTATAGTTCCATTACTTGCAATGTAGTGTGCCCAACCTTCTGTTATGGCAAGAAGACTACCATCCTTGAGCAGTTGCACGCTTCTTAAACTATCGTTACAGTGAAGAACCCAGAGAAGTGGAGGTTTATTTATAATAGTTACTTCAGCTATTTTGATTTCAGGCAGAGGAGTTACTGTGCTCCTATATTCTCTACCTTTAAGCAAGTATAGTCCGTAGTCGCTACCTAAAACAGTTAAAGATGCATCATCCGTAATGTCAAGGCTAGAGCACACGCCTAACTTTGGTAATTCACTGCTCCAAAACACCTTACCTTCCTGGTTAATGAGTACTGCTTTAACAGTTAACCCGCTATGGTCAACTACAACAGCATAGCCATTGTTAGATATAGTTACCGGTGTTATACAGTCTTTACCGTGAACATAGCTCCAAAGCTTATTACCATTACTATCGTAGCACCATGCACCCTTCCACCCTCCGATAACCACGTATTCGCCATTATCACTAACGTCAACATAGAACAGCAGAGCTCCAGTACTTACATTCCAAAGCTCTACACCATGACTGTCGTAAACGTGTAACATGTTATGTTCAATGGCGGCTACTAAGCTTCCATCAGCACTTACGTCCATGTTCCTAATTTCCGAGGAAAGCTTCTTAGCAAAAACGACTTCCCCGTTTCTGCTTATTGAGAACAAGTTCCTACCAGCAGCTACTACTAATCCCTTATCTGTGAAGTGTAGTAGAGGTTCCGCTACGGTTTCATTGCATATTTCTTTTTCCCACAAAACATCGCCCTTTACCGTTAAAAGCTCTAAGACAATGTTCTTTTCGAAGACCTCGTTCCCCCTTTTCCCTTTATGAGTAATGGCTAGTACTAGGTATTTTCCGTTAGGTGAAAATTCTGCTTTACAGAATAAGGCATTTTCCTCAATAACACTCCAGAGAATTTCACCGCTAATGTTGTGGGCGGCAACCATAATTGATGTTGCTTCTTCCCCGCTTTCAAGTGGTTCAACGGCCATGTAACATACTATGATAATATCTTCTTTAGGGCTTATAGTAGCGTAGCTTATTGATGAGTAATTTTCTGCTTCAATACTTAAAACTACATCTCCTTGGGTATTGAGCAGTGTTAAAGATTCCATACTCCAAGCTAAGATGAAGTTTTCACTACTTGAAAATCTAACATGTTCGCTTTTGACGTTTTTAAACCATAGAACAGGTTCATTGCTATTAGGAGCAAATACTAAGCCAATATTACTTGCATAAACCATAAGCAAAATAAGTGTAATGGTAAATATCTTCCTCTTTCCTTCCATAGGACCTAATCCTCTCAGCAGTATGAGCTGCTTAGTGCCCTCATAGGAGAGGGCAAAATATAAAATTTTCGCTAACATTTCAAGCATATTAAAAAATGTTTATGAGAATAACACTTATCATCAATAGTGCATACAAGACCATCCGACTTCTCCGCTAATATTTTTCGCATTATACCACAGCTTCCCGCAGTATTTAGCTGAACAGTATGAACCCCCTATAAATACCATTACCATCTCAGCAATTTTCAAATATACATACTAGAATTGCTATTTGAATTGGCATTGTATTTTGTAGTATAAATTGCCCATGCTGTTTCAATATGAGAAGTGTGCTAATAAAAATGTATGTTATGTAAGCAAAATATAGATTAGTATAGAAATAGCTATTTAAGTTAAAATAATAGAAAAATTAAATAAGAAAACAAGAACTCTAAATTCAATCATGTAGGAGGTTAAGGCTTCTAATGCGGTCTCCCGGTCTCTTTCAATTAAACGAAAAGAATCTAAAAACAGGGGAGAGGAAAATCCGTACAAGTAATGAGGAACAGGTATTGCCTCTTAAGTATCTCCCATTAACTTGGGTTGCTGTTTTACTAACGGGGCTCACTATAACAACAGTAGCTATGAAGGTTAATCTTCATGATTTAGCTAAACTCTTAAATCTAACCTCGACATGGTCATTATCGTTGATAATCTATAGTACTTACCAACTTATCGTAGTTCTCTTATTAGTTTACTTGCTTAAGAGAATAGGTATTGCCATGAGGAATATTGGTTTTAGGAGGACATCTAAAAATATTATGCTTTTGCCCTAATACTTGTTCTAACGTCGCCACTTATTTGGGCATTCTGCAATTTCATAGTAAGTCAGCTTGGATTGTCCATGTGGTGGTCTAAGGAAACACCATTAGTCATTAAAACTCCATCGGACTTCGTAGTGCTTTTTATATGTCCAGTTATTCTATGTGCAACATTAGAGGAGACACTTTACAGAGGATACATTCTAACAGCTATGATGCAGAGAGTAAGTGTAAAGAAAGCTTTTATAGTAAACTCCCTAATATTCGCAAGTATACATTACGCCTTCGGACCTGGAACAATGCTTTTCATACTAATATGGACTTTCATACCTTGTTGGCTCTATTTTAAGTCAAAAAGCATTTATCCTTCAATACTCTTCCATTCAGTAAACAACCTGCTGGCTTACGTAGTATTACCTTTAACATTTCAAACATGATTATCTTCAAAACGTGAGGAATCAAGGAGTAAATGCATAAAGCATAGTGCTATTGTTTCCTATAATAATCGGTGACGCTATTATAAGTTTATTACCACATATACTTTCCCAACACGTTACAAAGTATTTTCGGACACAAGCCATACTTTACCATAACAATATGATTACCGTGGAGACGTGCAATTATGAACAAGAAACCTTACCGTACATTTGCAGGCGTGACGCCTTTACAATGTAAAATTTAGGGAACCGAATAGCTAAAGAAATACACTTGATAATTCTTAATAAACCCAGTCACTACAAATTATTAAGGGTAAAAAGAAACTTTGAGAAAAATATGTCATTTAGTTTATCGTTAATATGATTTTTTCTTTACTTAACAGTGTCACTAGGTAGTATGTGATGAACAATATTATTAGCGGTAACATTAATGCCAAACATATACTGCTCCATGATATGGTAGTTGTTTCTAACGACAATTTCCTTACTACGGCATATAGTGTAGCGAATAACGTAAAGAATACTACGTAGTTTAGCATTTGCGCTTGCTTCAAGCCTAAAACATATTGCAAATAACCTAACAAACCTATAGCTGACGCTATAAACATTGGTATTACTAGTAGGATGTAGACCGCTACTGTTTCTCCTATGCCATGCCCTCGGATAAGTATTAAAATAGTTACTGTCGCTAACGTAACTACGTAGGATGGTATCGTTAACCCTATTACTTTACTTAGCCATAGTTCTTTTAGAGTTAATGGTGTGCAAAGTAGTGTCTCGATTGTTCCTTCCTGTTTCTCTCTAGTAAATCTATAACTTAAGCTGAAACCTACTAAAACACCGATGCATGGGGCCGTGTAGAGCATGAATGTTTCGAGATTAGCTATTAGCTGTCTAAACGCTGTCATATTTAGCATTACCATCAACAATGTTACGCTTAATGCGCTAGATAACATGTTCCTATCTCTAATTGTCTCCTTAATCTCCTTCCATATAATTACTCTTAGCATGTCTAAATCTCCCTCCTAACAAGTTCTAAATACACGTCTCTTAATGACCTTCTTAACCTCCTAATTTCCTCGACTTCAACATTAATTTTTGCAAGGTCTTTTAGGACTTTAGAAGGATCAGCAAATACCATAATGCTATTTTTCTCATTGTTTCTTTCATACTTAAGCATGTAACCTAGCTCTCTTAAATACTTGCAAGCACTCATGGCTTCATAGGTGCTGGCGAAGCAGACTTCTATAGCGTACCCGCCTGGTCTTTTAAGCAAATCATTTACATTATCTAACGCAACTATCCTGCCTCCTGCTAAGATTGCTACTTTATTACATATTTTCTCAACTTCGTCTAGATTATGGGAAGTATAAAGTACTGTTACACCTTCTTCTCTAGAAAGCTTAGTAACTACATCTTGAACCATGACTTGCGCTTCCACATCTAAGCCTAGAGTAGGTTCGTCTAGAAATAGGGCTTCAGGGTTATGAACTAGCGCTCTAGCTAATGCTAACCTTCTCCTCATACCTCTGGAGAAGTAGCCTACCTTCATATTTCTCGCTTCATAAAGACCTACTAGTTCTAAAATCTCTCTTATCCTTCTAGCTCTATCTGCCCTATCCTTGAGCCCGTAAACTTTAGCGTAGAAGTCAAGATTCTCGTATGCTGAAAGTCTAAGGAATAACCCATCACCTTCAAGTACTACACCCACTTTCCTTCGAAGCTCTTTGTGCTCAGCAAGGCTATATCCGAAAACTAGCGCTTTACCTGAAGTAGGTTTTAGCAAACCTAAGATAATTCTTATAGTTGTTGTCTTACCAGCGCCATTCGGTCCTAAAAGCCCGAAAACTTCGCCTCTTTTAACCCGGAACGATACTCCGTGAAGCACTCTCTTGTCTTTAAACTCTTTGACTAAGTCCTTAACCTCAATAACGTACTCCATTATTTATCACCTTTCCTCATGTTCTAAACACTTTTCTCTTTACAATGCTCCAGTAACTGTAGAATACAAACCACAACGTTGCCGCTATTAAAACCACAGCGTATGCGGACCACGTTATTTTCCATGACATCGCATTTAGCGTATACAACACCACTATAGCGTACGCTACTATGTTTACTATATAGGCTCTCTTCTGCCATCCATACTTTCTAATAGTGGTTATCGTCTGTAATGCGGCATAGCCTTCTTTCGTTAAAGAGTATTTGCCCTCATTATTTAAAGTAGCCAGGTTTCCTAGCTTTTTCAAATGGAAATCTAGCTTACCGCTACTTTTAATTCCGAGCTCTTTCTTCAGCTCTGAGAAACTCATCGACCTTTTAGCTAGCAATTTTAATATTTTAATTCTTATAGGATGAGATATTGCTTCGAACATTTCACTAGATCTCATTTCCGGCTCACCGCGTAGCACCTAGAGTGAGGGGTAAATATATTTCTAAAGTTGTAGACAAGGAGGTCAAGAAAACTAGACCATGTACAGAACAATAATTCCCGCATAGGTGTTAACAATGGTTTCTTAAGGTAAAAATAATGAAACTATATATAATAGTTTTTGTTAAGGAACAATATTGGTAATTGTTTTTGATTTTCTTTAGAAGGAAGGAGAAACCAGTTAAGAAGGCTGCTAAGGAAGCTGAGAAACAGTATCGTAAAATATCCGATATGCTAAGTAAGGGTAAGTTTGAAGAAGCATATAACGAGTCTATTGAGGTTTACAAGAGTTTAAAGTCTTTCCCCCAAAGCGAAATCGATGAATGTCCTGAGGCAATAAACTGCATACTATCTTACCTTTATCGGCTATGTGCTTTAGCTCGTTTACTTAAGAAATTTGATGAGTGTATTAACTGGGGTAGCGAGTATTTTAATGAAATTAAGAGAGTATACGCTAAAAGAGGTCTTAGTGAATCTGAAATAGCTAAGAGGCTAGGGAAAACGATATAACCTGGACTATTTGGTTCAATATGGCACTAGCTAATTTCATGAAAGGAAACTATGCTGAAGCATTAAATCTTATTAGCGAATATCTGGGTAGAAGCAAGAAAATAGATGTTCCAGACTCTATAATTGAAAGGTTTCGCGGAAACGTACGTCTAGTAACTAAGTTTATTGCTGAACAACAACTAACAAGGTTTCTTATAGCCTCCTTCATGGCTGGATTGATACCGGAAGAACATAAGGAATTAGTGCTCATAATCGATAAAGGTCTAGCCGAGAACCTGTTAAAGGAAGCTGTAGAAATAGCTTCAAACAAGGAGAAATTAGAGAAAGTTTTCAAGAAGTATAGTGAAGCAGGAATACCTGAAGAAGCAGCTGAAGCAGATATTCTAGCTGTAAAAATGCTTAGGAGAGTATTGGAGAAAAGGTAGTAGGCTATTCACGCTTTACTATTTCACGTTTTAACGGTAATAACTACTTAGTTTAATTAGTGAAAGCTGCTCCATCACCATGCTTTTAAACTTCGAAAAGTATGCATTTATTCCCAAGTATTTCCTTTATTCTGGAGTCTGTGGTTAATGCTATGCCTTTAACATAGTATGTTAAAGCTATAAGAAACGCGTCAGCCAAGGATACCTTACCCCTATATTTTAGCTTTATCTTAGCAGCTTCCCTTGTTAATTCCCCTTCAACAGGTACTTGACTTATTGAAGAGCTTCTTATTGCCTCATATCTTATGTCAGCTACATTAACACCTAGTTTCTCAGCTGTCTTATAGTAGAATTCTGCAAGATTTACTTCACATAAATATCCTTCAGACAATCCTTGAAATATTTCGTCGAAATACTTTTTTACCCTACGGTCTCCTGCAAAGTATAATGCTAAAACACCTGCATCAACAACGTATTTCCTTTTCACGCCTTATTTCCTCTGACCGCTCTTTTACTATCTCCTTAGCAATATCCTTCATAACCTCACCGTCAATGCCGAACATTTCCTCTAAGGAAATCACTGGTATGATTTTCACACCATCCTCATCAGCTCTAATAACTACTTTGTTCTTAATCCCGTATTTCCTCCTAATTTCCGCAGGAATAACTACTTGACCCTTCCTACTGACCTTAACAATAAACCTCATAGTGAATACCTTGAATTCAACCTCTTATGACAATATGTTAGGTTTATTTTATTTAAAGCTTTACATTATTAGCAAATAGTAGAACTTGAAGTAAAACATGTCCCACCTTATATTACTGCAGGAGAACAAGGATGAACCAATGCTAAAACATATGAAGAGGCGAACCCGTATCATAGAACTCTTTTCCCCTATTGTTTTTCAGAATAAGCAGTAATTCTGTACAAGCTAAGGCCACAGCTTCTCTTCCAATAAGCTTCTTGGCTATAAGTAGAAGTCTTTTCCGAAATTCCTTTCTGATAATACCTTCTTAACACTATCCTCCATGAGCTTCTTAGCTGAAGTTAACTTGAAAAGTAGCAAGTAAGGTTACAGTAACTAAAAATAACGGCTGCTTTATAGCCAAAAACTAAACAGCACTATGCTTATTTAAATGGGATTTCTCTTATACTATTCTTGCCTACGGTTTGTGCAGAAAAAACACTTGCTTAGCACTATTGATAACTTTGCTCTTAATCCCTCAACAGTTAAAGGTTAGAACATAAAAACCTAATATATAAGTACATAACTTCTTAGCGTCTACGTTTCCTAGCCATAACTATTGCTTTCCGAGTAATAAGTGTTTTAGACGCTAGGTCTTCACGCTTAATTAGCTTCCAGTATTTCAGGTTATAAATGCATCCTGGATCAGGTGCCAGAAGGTCTCTAAAGTAACTGTAGGCTCTTGCTCTACATCCTCCGCATACGTTCCTATACGGGCACTTATTGCAAAAGCCTTTAAGAAGCTCTCTCTTCCTCAACATATAGAGAATTTCCGATGTTTCCCATATTTCTCTGAAATTCTTATCTCTAATACTACCTACTTTAACGGGTAGAAAAACACATGGAATAACGTCACCATTTGGCTGAATACCAGCATATATTCTACCAGCACCGCATCCTCCAACAAACTCAGCTAACGATTTAGCTATAGGATCGTTTCCAACATAGTAATGTGTAGGAGCAACCTCTTCTTCGCCGCTCATTTGCAACACTACTCTACCATACTGTGGAGCTGTTGCCTCTATTTCCACGCCTCTACGCTTCATTTCCCTATAAATTTTCCTTAAAAACTTCTCTCTTTCAATAGGATCTATATCCATGCTAACAATGTTTCTACCTCTTCCTACAGGTACAAAGTTGAAAAATACAACCCTCTTCACACCTATGCTTTCAGCTAAGTCAAGTATTTCATCTACTTCATCAATATTATGTTTGGTTAAAGTAACTGCCATAGCATTGTTTATTCCCAGTTTTACAGCGTTTTCTAGAGCCTTCACCGCTCTTTTCCAAGACCCTTTTACACCTCTAAATTCATCGTGCTTATAAGGATACGCGCTGTCTATTGAAACCTCAACGTATCGGAGACCAGCTTCCTTTGCCTTCTTCAAAAAGTCCATATTTGCAAACATCCAACCATTAGTTGCAACAGCAGCATACATTCCCCTCGACGAAATAGCCTTGACGGCCGTTAAAAAATCAGGGTGTATTGTAGGTTCTCCGCCGCTTAACGCTACTGCTGCTACTCCAGCTTTATTCAGTTCTTCTATAAGCTTAAGCTTTTCACTTAAAGTCAGTTCATCAGGTAAGGGTCTTGAAGCTCTTTGATAACAGTGTTTGCATCTCATATTGCACATATTTGTAAAGTTCCATACTATAAGAAATGGTGCTGGAAGTTTTTGGGGAACAGTTACTCCATATTTTGCTATTCCCTCGAAAACTAGCGAAACACCTCTACGTATAGCTGGATCCTTTAGTGCATTCTTCGCTTCCTCAACATTTCCTCTTAGGATTCCTATGCCTACCCTTATTATGTCGTTTATAAGCTCCATTATGAAGCGAGTGTAAAGCGGGCACTGAACCCCCTCACCTGAAAATGATGTAAGCGCTAAGTAAACTAAGGATTTTCTATGAGTATTGCCATCGTACTTGCTTGTAACCTCTTGGGAAGCTAACTTAAAAAGAATTCTAGCTAATGGATTCCCTAAAAAGATACGTATTGAAGCAAGTAACGAGCTTATACCGCCTCGTTTCTCCATGCTAGATCGCCTCTTTAAAAACCTCTGCTAATACTCGAGAAGCTTCTTTCATTAAAATAGAGGCTATATCTTTTAACCTACCTGCTTTAAGTTCTCTCCAAATAAACTTGAATCTCAAATAGAACCTTCTATAAGCATATTTCAGCATTTTACCGAGATCATTAAGCGTGAAGTGGAACCCTCTCATAACAGGTTTTACCGTAGTGTAGTGCTCCCAATTCTCATCAACAATCAGCCCGAATCGCTTAGCAAATCTATAGAGCGGTGTTCCCGGGTAAGGTGTTAACGCAGTAAACTGTGCATAGTCTGGGTCAAGCTTTATTGCGAACTCTACTGTTTCTTTCATATCCTCTATAGTTTCCCATGGAAAACCTAAGATGAAGCTTCCGGTAGCCGCCCCCTTCACTTCTTTAACCCATTTAAATGCTTTAACTGCTTGATCTAAAGTGATTCTCTTACCTATCTTGTTTATTGTTTCTTGAGATGCTGATTCAACACCGAAATATAGCATAACACATCCATTGCCGTAAAGCTTTCTAATAAGCTCCCTATCTACATGGTCAACCCTAGAACCGCATGCAAAAGTTATATCAAGGCCTCTTTCCCTAATTTCTCTAATGAAATTCTCAACAAATACCCTGTTTATTGTTAATTCATCATCTGAAAAAACCACAGATTTTACACCATATTTTTCAACTAGATGCTCTATTTCGTTAACAACGTTTTCAGCTGACCTAAACCTTACAGCTCTACCCCAAAAGTATGATGTACTACAGTACACGCAGCCGTAAGGGCATCCCCTGCTCGCCATTACATGAGCTATCCTTATTGGTTTGTTAAACACAGTGTATTTGTCCATTGGCAGTAAATGCCTTGCAGGCCATGGAAGCTCGTCAAGGTTTGCTATTAGAGGCCTATTCTCTGTTACTACATACTCCTCGTTTGAATCTTTGAAAGCAATACCTTTAATTTTCCTTAGCGAATCGCTGTTTAAGCCATGTTTCTCTATTGTATTAACTAGCTCTAATGTTGTGTATTCTCCTTCGAATCTAACTACGATGTCGGCGCCTTCGTTTAAGGCTTCCCTAAACATAAATGTTGGATGAGGTCCTCCGACGATTATGGGTAATTCATGGAATTCTTCCTTAATCTTCTTTATTACCCTATACCCGCTAGGTGCAGTTGGTGTTATTAGAGACAACCCTATTACGTCAGGTTTCCATGACCTAATTTCATGTAGAAACTCTTCCGTTGACATTTTAAGAGTAGGGCTATCTATAATCTTAACCTTATGCCCTGCTTTTTCAAGCACAGAGGCTATGTAGGCTAAACCCAGCGGTGGCGCATTCATGCCTGTTATTTTATAGATTTCTAAATTATGTATATCCGGGGGAAGAGCTAGTAGTACCTTCATCCCTCACCAATAGTATAGGACTGGACATTAGGGTTTAGTTTTGACGGTTAAGAAATCTATGTAAGACATTTATGTAGAAGGTAATAATTTCAGCTTACTGGAAAACAATACTCTAATTATAGGGGAAACCATTACCAAGTCCCTTATACACATAGGAGTTTTAGGCAATACTATAGATACTAGGTCTTTGTAAGCATTAACTAAGTTAAATAAGCTCCTAGCACCCTTTAGTATTAACGATAGGTCCCCTCTCAACGAACCGTAGATTAAACTCATTACTTCCTTATAGCATCTAGGTTCAAGCTCCAATAGCTTCTTCAATAGGAATACTCCATTAATCTTCATAAAGTTACCTTCTGAGGAGCCTTCAATGTAAATGTAAAGCTTATTTCCTTTAGGGTACTCTGTACAGTGAACTTGCTGACAGTCTATGAAGTCTACGTAAACATTCTGGTAAGCGAGAAGAGGCTCTCTTCTAACTTCCAACACTATATAAAAGCATGTTTCCTCATATCTGTAAATGTTTATTGAAAAACCTGTAAATGATTTAGCTATTTTCCAAAACTTCTTAACCTTATAATCGGAGAACCCAAGAGATTTTAAGAGAGGTGAAGTAGCAACCGGTACGTCACGACAGCCTAAACCAAGTTCTAAACAGCCCTTAACTTGCCTATCCAAACACTTAATTATAGTGTAAGCGAATTCCTTAAGAGTTCTATCGTGAAACCTTATGTTGACCACCTATCCTTAATTTACAGACACCTTATTATCCTTCATGTAATAGCTTATGTAATCATAGGATTAAATATGTACCGTTCATGTAGGCTTAAACGTTGTGCAAAGCATTGTTCCAATTAATAAGTAATAAATATTGTTTAGTAAAATTTGATAAATGTTTTTTCAAAACAGTAAACCTGCAGCTTTCATTTAATGCATTCTTAGACCCAGTACTAGCCTACACTTTCATGCATTCCTTGCACTATAATAAGCTTAGTATTATGTAGTTTTAGCCTCGAAAAATAATTCACATGCTACTAGCATGTAACTTAAACACGGGTAGCAAAGCGAAAACTACATAACTATGGAGAAAGTCTTGGAGTATACCAGGTTTTTAACGAACTATGCAGAAAAGTACTTGGTGGTTAGAAATGCTACCTCACTTACATGCTCATGTTAAGTAATAATTTTATGTAATATCTGGGGTAATTGTAAAAAGTTTGCGGAAACGTGCATAATATCCTCGGCTTCTAATGGTGGAGACAATATAGGCTATTAAGTTGCTGTAATTTCCCCTACATGGATTATTTGGATTTGCTTATTTAACTTTCTACATATTGTTAATAGCTGATCGAAGTGTTTATCCTCATCTAGTACTAGTACTGGAATGTTCATGTGAACTGCCACAGCTGCTGATGAAATATCGCCCCACGGTACAGTGTAGTCGTGTTCGTATGTTTTTAACTTCAACTTACCCATCCATAGAGCATATTGTAAGCTCTTAACGACATTCAATTTTCTGTAAACTAAAGTAGCGTACCCTAGCGATGTTTTCATGTCAAATCCTAGTTTATGCATTGCAGATACTAGTTCGCTCACGTTGAACAAGCCTATGTGGAGAGTTATTCTCCCTTTCTCATGGATGTTTAAAAGCGTCCTAATCTTATCCCATCCTGGTTCTCGAGTAAGCGGTAATAGTAAAGGCCAAGTATCGATAACTATGTTATTCGGTAAGTTCTTCAACTCTCCCGCTCTCAATACTTCCCTCCTTATCCCTCTCCTTGAGAAACATTTTAATAGTACCAGCAGGCTTAACGTTATCAATAAATTCTATAAGAGACGTAGGCTTCTTCAAAATAAACCCACTATCTAGAAGAATAACGTCTAATTCATCTCCTTCCTTAATACTTAGTTTTTCCCTAACCTTCTTAGGTATAGTAATTGTAAACCTCTTACCCACTCTAACTCTTAAAGTTTCCTCTTCCATGAGAACCATAAATTATTCACATATCCTTAGAAATATGTAATGCTACTTAAGTATTTTCTGTATATTCTGACTGCATATTCGGCATTACCTTTGAAGCCTATTAGGAGGTGTTTTGAGAATATTCCGTTTTTTGTATGTGTGAGGCAGCTTATTTTCTATAGTATTCTTTAATATGTTTTATTCGATGCTCCCTACCTCTAAGATTTCTTAACAATTTTTCATCCGCTGTGTAGACTACCGTATTTAATCTGTACGCTAAAACTATGTAGTATGCGTCGTAAACTGTTATACTGTTCTTCACACTATAGTCTAGGGCTTTGTCTAAGAGTTCTCTAGTGATTTCAGTAAAGCTTATTTTCACATCATAAAGTAAGTCTATAATTTTGTACAGTTCCTTTTCTCCGATGAGGCCTTTAACCATATACTTTCTAAGGGTATTATAGATTTCTATGAGTGCGTAGGTGGGAGAAACAACCTCGACATATCCCATTAAATGATCATTTCTAAGTAGTTTAGCTTGATCACTATAGTCTTCAAGTATAAACCACTTAACAATAACGTTAGAATCGGCAACTATTTTCCCCAATTCCAATCCCTATCTTCCCTAATAAACTCCGAGGACAAGTTACCCTTTATGTAGCCGATTTTCTCGGCAAGCTCGTCGATTTCTTTTATAAGCCTCTTAGCTCTCTCTTCTCTAACACGGTTAATAAGGTATTCACGTATTTCACGAGAATAATCTATGCCAAGCTTCTCAAGTTCTTTCTTAACCCATTTAGGAACACGGACACCAATAACAACAGTGTTACCCACAGCAACTGCACCAAGTAAACAGCCTACTGTAGACTTATATATAGTTAACGGAAAACTATAGTCTCAAAGTAAACACTTTAAAATTCACGGAACATATGCTAAGCTTTAGAAATAAGAAACCTGTAATTAACATTCTTCTATCCATTATTTCATTTGACTAGGTGAAGTGAAGTTTGATTGAAGTCCATCGAAGTTATAGCTTCAATTATGGGAAACTAAGAGTATGGTATTAATTATGGTAATTAAATGGGCCAAGAGAGGTAAGTGTAATAGCATTGTTCGTTTATGAGGGAAACCGGAAAGCTAATAACCTCAGGTAAAACACCCATAAGGGAAATCATTAGCCTTAGTGTAACAAGATTGTCATCAAGTATCAAGCCTAGAGCTGAGAACGTTAAGGTATGGAATCCAAATTAAGTAGGTTAGCAAATAAGGACTATGTGATAGCCACTCTTATTTATTATACTATATATTGCATCAATGATCATTTCCTAGACTAGTGAAACGCTTTTAGAAACATATAGTGTTTGGGGTTCCATTGATGCTGTGATAGCTGGACCCGTATGTTTATGGTGATGGTCTTTGATGTGAAGGGATATACCTGTAGGTGCTTGTAAGCACATAATGTATCATACAATTATATTGCCTTTACTTACTGCGTGGTATATGTTGCCAGCGTATATGCTTATGGCAGGGTACTCTATACTTGAAATAGGCATAATCTTCACGCTAATCAATATATTGTCTATACCCCTAACCTACATGATAGGCAAACTATTCGACCGTGTACCTATTAGACATGGCCTCATTATAATTGATGCATTAGATGGTGTAGAAAATGTTCTCTACGGGTTATCGTATGCCCTTCTAGGACCGTTAATGTTTTCTCTAGGCTTGTTGGTAGGCAAGATTTCTAGGATATTTTATCCGTTATATCAGACTGCTGAGAAGCTTCTATATCCTAAGGATAGACTTGAAGAAGTATTTGCCTGGCATATGAAGCTACTATTACTAAGCGAAGCCGTAGAATTCATCATATTAGGGTACATTTTTGGCACACTACTTCCCAAACCAATACACTATGCTATAGAATTCATAGCTATAGGAGCTACCTCAATGTTTACGGTAATGTACCTAGTTAAGTATCTGCCTAGACTGGATGCTAAGGAAAGAATAAGGGATGTCTTCACCTTTAAATTTGATAAGGAGTTTAAGGCCATACTTACCATCGAAGCATTGGAAATCATTGCACTATATTTAGCACCTGAAATAGTGCTAATAAACTACATGATGATTGTACTTAAGATGTCTTTCTTTCAGGTAATGCTAGTAGTAGCTCTATCAGCTCTAGCATCACTGCTGGCAATACACTTATCTGAACATATATCACCTAGACATGGATTTAAAGTGATATCCCTATATTTTACACTAAGAACGGGATGGGCGTTGATAATGTTCTTGATTCTAAACTTCTACGCAATACTAGCAGCTAACATCATGGCCGAATTCGGTAACACTCTAACACTACCCTTCTATAGATCTTGGATCTTCAGTAAAAGTACTGAGCGATAAGGCTAGTAGTATTTTAGCGGGAATATCAAGTTTTGAGAGACTCGTAGGTCTTGTAGCACCGCTCATAGCTGGACTACTAGCATCACTGTATCCAACACTACCGTATCTAACAAGCCTAGCACTATTCCTAACCACAATCCCAATCCTACTATTACTATAGATGAAAACGTAAGTATACAAGCTACTTTAATTAACTACCTTAATTTATATAATATAATCCTCTATTACAAGAGCCTACATGGCAAAGGTTTGTATGCATCCTTTATCTGCAGATGTTGATTCTTCAATTTCTTTCATGGTGTGATAAAGCTTATAATCCCTGCATAGTATACCTTTATCTGACTACAAAGGTGTATACTATGAGCGTAGTCTTTAGTGTGAGAATTCCTAGGAAGCTTAAGAAGTTAATGGATGAATGTAAAGGTGTAAATTGGGCTGAGGAGATTAGAGCATTTATTGATAGGAGAGTTAGAGAGATATTAATGGAGGATTATCTTAGAGTTGCTAGGGAGGCACGTAAGCAACTAGACAAGGTACCAGTACCTGTTGATGAGTTAATTCGTGAGGATAGGGGACGTGAGTACTAAGAATATTGTTGTTGATAGTTCTGTTCTCTTTGCACTGTTCTTTTCCGAGGAATACAGTGAGTGGTCTGAGGAGACGATTAAAGAATACGATGAACTCCATGTACCAGAACTGGTATTTCTAGAAACCAGCAATGCAGCTTGGAAAAGAATAACAATATTTAAACAACCAAGCGATATCGTACTAAAAAACCTTAAATTACTACATAAGTTCATAAGTGACACATGCATAGTTCACAGGGACATAAACTATCTTCAAAGAACAATAGAACTTTCTATAAGACTCGGGGTAACCATTTATGACTCATTATTCCTCGCTATAGCGGAAGAATATAAAACAAGAGTATTAACTATTGATAAAAAACTTGTGGAAACCCTAAAGTATAGAAAAGAGGAATATAGAGTAATAAGCCCATGGAGCAGTATTGTGCAGTAATTTTTTGTCGGTACCCCATTAGTTGCATTCAAGTACTAGTTAAAGATGGTTTAACCTACTTTGCGGAATTGAGATGCTGATTAATGAAAACACCTATATTATGAAGACAAGGCCATGAAATTTTTGGTAGATCTGTATCACTATTTGTTATCAGCACTCAAGACTGAGTGCACAATCCGTGATATTGGTCTACCATTCTGATGGTGCACTTTTTGTACTATATAATTCTATTGGAGACTGGTATTGCTATGGTGACGTTAGAGACTATTAAGAAGTTCTTTGAGAGTAAGAAGGGAAGGATGTCTGTGGAGCATCAACTATTTTACATTACTACGTAGTGGAGTGTATGAAGAAATAGCCACGTTCACTTAATTATTGAGATAGCTTAAATTCTTGGTTTAAGGTGTGTAAACTACATCTAAATTCTTCATTTTAAGAGCATCATGTAACTTCTCATCAAAGCTTACTAATTTACATTTATTGTTCAACGCTAATATCACATATACCGCGTCATAGACGGTGATACCGTAGTCTATTGCAAAATCGGTTGCATCTTCAAGTAAATCTCTCGAACTATATATCTTTGCAACACTATTGGTTATTAATGGTATTATAATCTTTCTTAGAGTAGAGTATTTGTCCATGGGAATTCTCCTGAGTAGATAAACGTGCTTCCATAATGCATTAGCGGTCTCTATAAATGCTTGGTCTACGGTAATTAAGTCGGTTTTCCTATTCGATTTAAGGAACATTCTAGCCTTGTGATAAAATTCGTCTTTAACTATAATACTTGCGAATATAGATGAATCTACGACATACATTAAGCTTACCTTGACTCCCTCATTTCTCTAATTGTCTTCCATGCAGGTTCCTTTGATGGGGGAATGTCCTTTAACACATTATCTATAGTGTTTAGGATTTTCCCTAACTCCAATTCCCTAATTTTTTCTTCGATAAATCGCTCTATCTCCCTTCTCCAGTCAATATTTTTGAACTTCTTCATTTTCACCTTAAGATCTTTCTTAATTCTAATGCTTAGCGTCGTTGTGTTCAAGCTTATATCCCAATCTAATGTATACGATAATTGTATATAAGGTTTAGCATATAGCTATGCAAGCATCCTCTTTATTGGAAGCCTCTCCATATTCTTCCGACTAATATACATTAGGATATAGGCCATGTATAATGACCTTATCTACATATATTGTCTCCGCTATGAGGAATCACCAAGCTAAATTGAAGATTTTGAAGCAGCATGGATGAGGATGTTAAATAATTTACCGATCTTGTTTTGCCCGAGCACTAGTGGGGGCTCTAATAATGGTATGATGTCAAGGGATACATAGTTCGAACTGTGGTTATAGCAGTTACAGCCCTAACCCATGTGATGTTAACTCAGTGCTCTATTTATATTATAAAAGTTATAACTCCTTCCTGTGATCAGCACTCAAGACCCCAATCATCCCTTGAGGGTCAGCCCTGCCGAGGTCATCACTACTTAGCTGCGGTTTCCTATTACCGGTTTAATTGATCTACGTTTAAAGCTGTTTTCTAACTTTAAGCTATGTATAAGAAGCTATGTGTAAGCGTTTTTTATAAAAGCTTATTTTAACTATGGTGCTTTTAGCTGCGCCTAATATGGTTTCACCTACGGAAATTTCAACGTGAGATAAGACCATCTGAGAATCACTGCGTTTAGATTTTCTGAAGTTAAGGAGAGTGTATGATTTAATTTCAATGGTTGTTCCTGGGATTTCTAGATCTTTCTTAACTATGCTTTTACTTAGCAATGACCAGTCGTAGTTGGGCATTTGAGTTTCATAGAAACCTATTACCTCATTTATGTTGTTGTCTGTGTAGTAAGCTATATTGATTAATGTTGTGTTTCCATAGGTTTCATTACTGTAGTAAAGTCTTATACTTGACATGTATCTTGGGATGCCAAGTGAATCATGGCCTTCAACACCTCTTGAAGGTAGGCTAATAAGCGGGGATTGAGGCGGAGGAGTTGTAGTAATTGGCTGTTTAAGTGTCGCGAAGAAAATAAAACTTCCAGTAATAATTACTATAATCATCAAGGCTACCATTAATACTCTAGTTAGAAAATACGTTGAATTTAGCGCCTTAGTTAAGATAGCAAGCTTTTAGCAATATTTAAACGTTCTAGGAACAACATTACTCCTCTCTTCTAGCAAAAATACATGTAATGAGGGTAAATGATTATTTACTTCATCTTTGAATACTATATTTACCTAGTATTTTCCTAGTTCGCTCCTATATTTTTCGTAAACGACTTTACCCCAACCATCTATGTCTTCTAGTCTTCCTAGGAAGAACCTAAGTACTGGTGGTTCGTAAACCCATCTTAAACCCTTCACTAGGTCTCTATGTTCATATAGCCAAACTATTCTGTCCACGGCATAGTCTATGTGTGTTCTTAAATAGGTTCTTCTTGGAAATGCTAGTCTTACAAGTTCTAACGGTGAAAATACTTCTCTACCGTTTTCTCTTTCCATAGACATCGTCCCTCGCTCCATAGCCCTTATCCCTGAAACCAAGTATAGTGCTGCTGCTAAAGCTCCGGCAGGGTATTGGTTTTGAGGTACGTGAGGTAGAAACCCCTTTGCATCTAAATGAACTCCTAAACCTCCTGGAGGAGTTACTACAGGTATTCCTTCTTTCAAAAGCTTCTCTGCGAAATACCTTATTTGTTCTACTTCAGCACCTACTAGAGATTCATCAACCATTTCACGTAAACCTATAGTCATTGCCGCTATTTCCTTTATAGACATCCCA
>Ga0190307_1000192_pt1 | contig 19219 bp, 7 predicted proteins | sample 48700745_MG_FD_161653 | JGI IMG/M metagenome (GOLD analysis project Ga0190307, IMG submission 161653) | Hydrothermal vent sediment bacterial communities from Southern Trench, Guaymas Basin, Mexico - 4870-07-4-5_MG | ecosystem: Environmental > Aquatic > Marine > Hydrothermal vents > Sediment ... | reverse complement strand
CCTATGGTTACCTGCCTTTCCTGCATCGCTTCCAGCATCGCGCTCTGCACTTTCGGAGGGGTTCTGTTTATTTCATCCGCAACTAAAATATTCGTAAACACAGGACCGAATTCCACCTGGAAACCTTTGTGTTTAAGATAAATGACGCTTCCTGTTATATCACTCGGTAGTAAATCTGGCGTGAACTGTATTCTTTTGAAAACAGCACCTTCTATTGTTTTCGAGAGAATTAATGCAAGCATAGTTTTAGCAACTCCGGGAACACCCTCCAATAAACAATGTCCATCGCAAATCATGCATTTTATTATGGTTTCCGTTATCCTTGACTGCCCTATGACGTATTTATCCACTTCTCTAACTATACTTTTGAGTTTTTTCGAATATTTTTTCGCGAGGGATAGCTTAAGCATTCACACCACCTTCACGTTTTTCAATATCTTTTTAATTATGTCATCTGTACTAATATTCACCGCTAATGCATCGTAGGTTAAAATTATTCTATGTCTTAAAACGTGCGGTGCGATTTCTTTTACATCTAAAGGTATTACAAAATCTCTGCCTCTGAACAGCGCGTTCGCTCTTGCCGCTAAGGCAAGAAAAATACTCGCACGCGGAGACGCTCCCAATCTTATATACTTTTTTTCTTCTACCAGACCGTAATTTTCAGGATTTCTCGTGGCATCCACCAGGTTTATTATGTACTCCTTAACTTCATCGGAAACCTTTATGCTTTTCACCATTTTTTGAATACCAGATATTTCTTCGGTTGTAATTACCTTTTCTATTCCCAACTCTTCTATTTTTTTCACGTTAGCGTTCGTATCTATAATTTCTATTTCCTCAAGCACTTTCGGATAATCCACAAAAATTTTGAACAAAAATCTATCTTTCTGCGCTTCGGATAACGGGTAAACACCCTGCTGCTCTAAAGGGTTCTGCGTAGCGATAACAAAAAAAGGTTTTGGTAGCGGATACGTTTGCTTACCTATGGTTACCTGCCTTTCCTGCATCGCTTCCAGCATCGCGCTCTGCACTTTCGGAGGGGTTCTGTTTATTTCATCAGCTAAAACTATATTTGCAAAGATAGGTCCTTTATACACTTCGAAATCTGAGATTTCCTCGCGATATATTACCGTGCCTAAAATATCACTGGGTAATAAATCTGGCGTGAACTGTATTCTTTTGAAAACAGCACCTTCTATGGTTTCTATAAGCAATCTTGCCATAAAGGTTTTCGCTATTCCAGGGACCCCTTCTAACAGGCAGTGGCCCTCGCAGAGTAAACATTTTATTACGTTATCCAAGACTTCATCTTGACCTATTAAACCCTTTTTAACGTTTCTTTTAATTTCCTTTATTTTTCGGCTCGCATCTTTAATTTCCATACTAATTTTTTATATTTCAGGCCGTTATTTAAAAGTATGGAGATGGAAAGCGTGGCGATGCAGTTCGAGAAACTAAAAAAACATTTGGAGAAGGATGAACAAATAGAAACACGAAATTTGCAATTGGAGATTGATGGGCTGAGAATAATAAACGGGGGAAAAATTTTGTTTGAGTGCGGAAGAATGGTTATACCTCTTTCAAAATCCGCTGGAAGAGGATTGTTAGAAAGTTCTATGAAAGAATTAGCGTTGCATGCTTCTATTGAGGGTGTCAAAGAAATAAAAAGAGAGCTCAAAAAAACAAGGGAAATAAAATTTGTGGACTTAAAGAAGAAATATCTCAAGGAGGAGAAAAAGGAGGAAAAGGAAAAAAAGGAGGAGGAGAAAAAGAAAAAGGAAGAGAAGAAGAAATTGCCGTTATTTCCGATAGGAAAAAAGGAAGAAAGAAGAAGTCTGGAAGAAGACGCCTTGTATAACTTAGAGCAGTGCAAACTCATCGATGATGAGAGGAAAAGAATAATAATGGCGGCGAATGTTATAAAAGAGTTTTTGGAAGTAAAGTTTAAAATAAGGGAGGAGCTTACTTATGCGGAACTTATAGAAAGAATGGACGTGCTTCAGCTTCCTTCTGAATTAAAAACAGAATTGAAAAATTTCTTTGAAAAAATGATATTTTATGAATACGCAAAAATAGGTAACATGAGCTTCGATTACGCTTATAACTTGGGGTTAGAAGTTATAAAGGGTAAGTGAATATGGAAATCTACATTTCCTACGAAAATTTGAATTTGGTTATATTGATGATAGGGATAGCCGCGGTAATGCAGTTCATTATTATAAAAAAATCAGAAAAACGGGCGATAAAATTTTCGAATTACGAGCTATTCAAAAAAATAATAACCAAACCTACTTCAAAAGAGGTATTGCCGTCTGTTTTGAAAATTCTCGTATTTCTCTGCATACTTCTGGCTATGACGGATATAACGATTAAATTCGTTGATTACAAGCCGCAAAAGGATTTCGCAATCGCTCTGGATACGTCTCCTTCCATGCTTTCCACCGATATTCACCCCACTCGCTTGAGTGCTGCAAAAAATATAATAAGAAATATCATTCTGAAGCTGCCGAAAACAGCGAGAATTTCACTAATAGAATTCTCTTCTACTTCAAACGTAGCAATGCACATGACATCAGACAAAAGCGTGTTGCTCGATGCGCTTGATGCTATCACGATGAGCAGAGTTGCGGGGACAGCGATAGGAGACGCGCTTTTGATAGCGGGGCATGAGATAACTTCCTCAACGAAAAACGGTGCAATAATTTTAATAACAGACGGAACGAGCAATACTGGAATTCCAATTAACGAAAGTTTGAAGTATCTCAAGAAAAATAATATTACGGTGTATGCCATCGGTATAGGAAATGAAACGCTGAAATTTAATCTAACGCTTCCGGAAGAGTACAGAAACTATACGGTAAGCATAATGGAATATCATGGGGTTAACGAAACGTTGTTAAAATTCATAGCAAGCGAAACGAACGGATTATATTTTAGGGTAACTAACGAAACAGAATTTTACGACACACTGGAAAACATAATGATAAAGAAGGATGTGATAGAAATAAGACCGATTTTCCATTTGTTGGTTTTGGCGATAGTTTTGCTGCTTATTCAGTGGGGGTTGGAGGCAACCGGCTATAAAGTTCTGCCAGGTTAAGAGTAGCGCCAAAAATTTTACTTCCTGGAGCGCTTTCTGAACTTCGAGTATTTTTTGAACAGTACAAAATTTGATGAAAGAGAAACAAAAAGAAGCGTGTAGAGCAAACAGGTTTTTACAATCTCGAAAACATCCTGCTTTTTTTTCAAAACTATTTCTGCCTCATTCGAAATAACCATACCGTCGGTAGCTACTGCTATAAAGCTTACTCTTTCGCTTTTCCATCGCGGGCACTCGAAATTCACCAGCACTTTTTTCTCTCCTTTCTCGAGCTTTACCCTTTCCTGTTCGAAAACCCATCCCAGCGGATAGGATTTAGGAATTATTACTACATCGTTTGTAAAATTCGTTAGATTTGCCTTAACACTGGCTTCCAATCCCTTCGGAGTGTTTTGCAGGGATAGGATTATTCCCTTTTTTCTTTTTTCAACAGTTGCGTTAAACTCGTAGCTCCCCAAATCGAATATTTCCTTGCAGACATACGCTTTAACGCTTGCTGTATAACTTCCGTTCTTTTCCGGAACCCAAAATACTTCGAAATTCTCTGTCGCTCCAGGTTCTAAAATTCTTTTCTTGCTCCATAGCGTTGCGATTGTTTGGTTCGTGGTGTTTTTAATATCTACCCTAACGCGCATATCGCAGCCAACGGATTGTGAGTTGTACCATATTAAAAAGAAGCGCTGGAGATTAACCGCGTTTTTCTCATAACTCAAATTCTCGAGTATGCCGCCTATATCGCCTTTTATAAAAACCCTGATTTCCAAGGAGCAAACACTCTGTGATAGAATTAGCAGCGCCAACAAATAAATCGCGAAGCGCAGCGAATTCATATTCTAAGATTATGAAGAAGAAAAATAAAAAATTAAAACGGTTTAAAAGTTCTCTCTTATCTATTACTGATCGTTTACCAGCACTGTGAGCGTTCCTGTTTTCTGACCAAGCACCACGCCGTAGGGAACGAGCATCTGCAAATCTGCTACTGTGGAGTTACCTGGATAGAGCGTTCCTTCAAAGAAGTACGCATCGTTGGTTGCTGAGTCGGCAGCTGGAGCATCTTTGTTATACTTGTACCATCTTACAACGTCTGCTGTGTCATTCTTTACTGCTATCACATATCCAGCAAGCGGACCACTTGATACGTCTCCATAGCACCATCCTGCTGGACCTGCTGTAAGCGTAACTGTTGTGAACGAACCTGACTGGAAGTTTACCGTACCGCTGCTCGTCTTTGTGTGCGGGTTATTACCTATGTAAAATGTCTTACCCGCACAATCTCCCGGCTGCACCATCCAGAAGTACTCGTAGCTTCCATTTCTGAATCTTCCGTAGTTGTATCCACTCGGCGGTGTATTTCCATCTGGGTCTGTCAAATATACTAAGCTTCTCGATTCGTTAAATTCTACCCTGTCGATGAAGTAGTACTGGCTTTCGTCTGCACCTTCTGGCTTAACTCTTATGAAGTTTCCAGGGTCGTATTTACTTCCGTTACCCGTGGCGAACGGTCTCTCCGAGGGCTGCGACACGTTGAACCATATTTTCGTTATGTTCATGGAACCTATGTTCTCTATCTGTATCTGTTTCATAGCCGATGCCGCACCTGGGTTAACTGTACCGAAATCCAAGGTTTCTGGGTCTACGTTAACCCACGTTTGTGTTGCTATCGTAATGGTTACTGTTGCATCCTCTGTATCGTTTGCTATGTCCGCTACTGCAACCGGCATCATCGCTGTCATAACCGCTATCACTACTGCTATCGCTAAGAGTCCCAAAATTTTTATTTCTCCTCTCATTTTCACCCCTCGTTAAAATTTCACACCTCGGCGGCCTCGACTCCGGCAACCTTCGAGATTGCCGGATTTATCGCCTCGGTTACTCGCTCGAAACTATAACGGTCAACCTGCCCGTGATACCTTCCGTAGAGTAGGGAACACCGTACGGAACATAAACGGTAACATTAGCGTAAGTGCTCGCGCCTGGCACGAGATTACCGTCTGTAGCACCTTCCAAAAAGTATTTTGCGTTGCTGCATGAATCTGCTCCAGGAGCGTCCTTATTCCATTTGTAAAACATTACCTTAGTGCAATCGTAATATGCGGCAACGCATAATTGCATCCCGTTGATATTTACAGCACCGTAGCTCCATTTTTCGTATCCGGCACCTGCGTTCTGTAATTGAACGGGCGAGTTATCGGTTAAATCTATATCTCCTGTTTCCGATTGCGTGTGCGGAGAATCTCCTATCCAGAAGTTTATCGTTGTGTTACAGTAACCCCCTGTTGTAGAGTTGTCCAGTTCCCAAAAATACTCGCTACTGCCGTTCCTGAATCTTCCGTAGGCATCACCCTCGTGGTTAAGTGTCAAATAAATTAACGGATAGTTCGGGTTTTGCACGTATTCAACGCGGTTCGGAAATGCAAAAGCGCTGTCAGGGTCCGTGTATTTTTTAACCACAACCCAGTTTCCTGAATCATATTTGCTTACGTTACCTGTACCGAATGGGTTTTCGCTCGGATAGGAATTGTTAAACCATATGTAAGTTATGTTTACTGAACCCAAATTTTCTATTTGTATCTGCTTCTGCTCACCTACCTGCCCCGGCTCCAAACCGGTTCCATCTCCTGTGAATGTGAGTGAAGTGGGGTTTATATCTACTATGGTTTTAGGTTTTATCGTTACATTGATGGTAATATTGTCCGTAGCGTTTACTGTTTGGGCGTACGTATTTACGGAAAGGGTGTAAATCAACGCCGCTAATGAGATGAATATCAGCAGTACAGTACTACATTTCCCCCTCATGTTATAATCTTAGATTTTACGTTATATATAAACCTTTCTATATTTTTAATTACCAAATTTTTGTTTTTTGGTAACTAATTTTTTTATACTTTGACAAAAATTATTATTTTGAAAATCAAAACAATAGTTTGGGATGAAAAATGCTTCATATAGATGATGAAAAGGTAAAAATAATAAGGTTTTTGATGAAAAATAAGGAGATTTTATTTTCCGACCTTGTAAAAAAACTGAAAATCAGCAGAGAACCGCTACATAGAAAATTAATGGAATTAATGAAGGAAAATCTTATAATAAGAAGAAAATTGGGTAATCTTTACCTTTATTCTTTAAATTTGGCAAACATGAAGCTGCACAGTCTTTTATCCTATCTTGATAAATTAGAACCCAAACGTGTGGATAAAAGGGTATTGGATGAGTTAAATAAAATAATTAATGAAAGTATAAGATACGTTCTCTTTCTCGAAAACGAAAAGAAAGATAAAAGAGTGGTTATTTTTACAAACGAAAGAGAAGAGGTTGTTAAACTCGCAGAAACTATGAGAAAAAGGTTAGAATACAAGTATAACATAAAAATTAATATTTCTGTAATCGACGAAACAACACAATGCAGAAAGTTTTTTGGAAAATCCGTAACGATTTTTAACGGAGAAAGATTTTATTTTGAAGTTGCGAATGAAATAGAAAGAATCGAGAAAGAAAAAGAAGAGGAGCTTATTTAAGAGCAAACAGTTTCATGGTTCTTTCCAAAATTAGCATGATGTTCTGCATAAAGCAAGATAGCGCAACCCTCGTAGACAACGCTTGATTCAGCGCTCCGTTTTGCGGTTTAATTATCCAATAGCAAAGAAGCGAAACGAGTTTCGGCTTCTCTTCTAACGATTACGCGAAGAACGATTAAATTATGGGAAATCGCGTTTCGGCGCGCCCGATAATTCCTTCTACTTATCAATCATCATGCCGGTGTTGGAAAGAACCGTGTTGATTTCATCATATCGATTTTGGAAATGATCATTTCCCTACCACGATGCATTGGCCAGGAAGTAAATCTTTCCCTGATAACTTCCTGCCATCATTCCGAGCGGTATATCAGCCCAGTAGTACATCGTCTTGTTACTCCCGCTCGGAACATTGGTTGCGATGAGTTCGTACTCCTTTTTAATACTCGTTTCCGTTGAAGGATTGTTCGAAAAGCTCCACGAAAGGTTTCCTATACCTATAACATACTGCCACGGCTCGGAGGGACCAAGCAAATCGTCGCCCTTCAGATAGAGATATTCTAAATTATTAGAGTTCGGATGCACGGAAATATTGTAATAATCCATATCGTTATAATCGGCAGGAGTATTGGTTTGATTCGGATACACGTTGCTAAACGTAACCTCCGAGAACGTGAGGTCGAAAATCAACACTTTTCCTATTTCTATCGTGCTGTTTTCTGTGGAATTCTCCACACCTCCGGCGGAGAAGAGGACATTAATTTTATATTTACTCCCTAATTCACCTGTCGAATTCACCCGCCATATGACTGTGCAGTTCTCGTCTTGATTGAGCACGCAGCTCTGCGGGTTAGCGTCGTAGCTCCAGAACGGCGTTGCTCCTGGCGTTGTGGAAATCGCTGTGTCAGGATTGCTGCCGCTCGCGTTGTAGCGGGCAGTTGCGTTAACAACGCCGCAATCTCCGAGCCTGCAGATTACGGTCGCGTTTATCGTGAAGTTCCTTTCGTGCGGTACTATTGTGTTATTCGGTGGGGTGTTGAGATAAACTTCTAAAGCTATTTGCTGACCTGCGGCATATGCATCGAACTGCGTAACGTTGAATATGATATGCGTTTCGTTTTCTGCAGCGTTATAATCACTTGTTTTATTAACTTCCCAAGCGCTGCAGTTCGCTGCTGAGAAGTCCCAATCGGTGCAGTGAAGTATATGCGAGGTAATTATCCCACCTTTCGGAAGCGAGATTTCAACTTTTTCGTATGCGTTGCTAAGCTCCTTCATCGCGAATACCGGTGTGAGTTTTGATATACTGCTCGGCTTAGCGTGTGTGTAATTTTCTACTACTTGTATCGTTACATTCTCGACGCCACTCATATTTATGTTGATTATTTTCGCATGCACATCATCGAAATTCTCAAGCGGAGTTCTTGTTGTTATGTTATAGATTTCAAATTGATCAACAGCCTTCGCAACGCTTTCATAACCGCTCGCGAGAGTTTCGTTACCTTTCGTTATTTTTATGAAACTGTTCGCGCTCGGTTGTGCGGAAATGTTAACCGCAACATTAATTTTCGCTATCTTCAGCGTAAAGTTGATGCTCGCGTTCATATAGCTGCCATTTCCGTTGACCAGAACTTCTCCGTAAGGATTAATCACCTCTATTACTGCTCTGTACGTCGCGTTCTCTCTTTCATCTGTGTAAAATGCGTTGCTGTTCCACAGTTCATCTAAGTAAACAAGCGAGATTTCTCTCGGAGAAGAATCCTTGTAAATTTCCTCGACGTCACTCCAAGAGTTATCGCTCAACCTTTGCACGCGCATTCTTATAATTCCTTTCATCGGCGTTTCTCCCGTATTATTTAGGCAGCTTCTTACCTCCTCTTCCTTTACTTCATAGCTCGGTTCTGGATAAACGAGCTGTCTTATTTGCTTCCATGAAAGCAGCATGGTTTCGTCGCCCTTCGAATCTTCTTCGAAATATGCATAAACGGGACGGGAACACTCCATAATCCAAGGTCCAGAGAGATAGCTGCTCGAACTTCCGCAGTTAAAACAGAGTTTGTATATGCCATTACTTCCGCTCGCTGTTGAACTCGCGACGGGATTAAATGAAGAGTCATACAAAGTACAGCTTGTATCGCTGAATGGGGTGGCAATTGCTATGTATTCTATGCTCTTCGTAGAGCCGAAAAGAGTTCCTAATTCCTTCAGCGGCAGAAATGTTGTGCTTTCTGTTCCGTCTCCATCCGCCATTTGAGCAACGCCTATACCACCGGAGCCGTTAACCACATAAGCATCTGCGCTTCCCTGCGAACCTAAGCCGGAGAAATATGTTCCTTGGTTCGATGATAAAGAGAAACTGTAGGTATAGCCGCTGCTGTTTCTGAGTGTGACTGCAGCTCCGTTTGGACCGGAACCTACAAGTAAATAATTGCTCGGAACGCCGTAAAGCTCCTCCGTAGTCGCCGGATAGAACGGATAAGCATCGTATAGCTCCGCGCTTGCATAATGCTGAACGAGGATTGGTAAGTTGCTGGAAATCCTAACCACGTGATAGTTCGTTATGTCCGCATCAATAATTATTCCTGTTTCGTTAACAATACCGTTCCAAACTCTTGTTCCAGCATCGTATATGCTTACATTCGCTTCTCCGAAGGGGCATAGCATGGCAAACTGGTTCGTTCCCCGGTAAGAGTAATAATAGAATTCCTTCCCTGCCCATGATATCGGAGAAATGATATCGGTTGTATCCACGCTTGAATCAGCCTGGAAAGCCTTTGTTGCATAAATCTTCGTTCCTGGCTCTAAATCGGAAAAGGAGTAGCTTTCCCCTTTATTAAGTATTACCGATGTGCCGCCAACCGTTATGTTGTTATTATCCGCCAAGCTTAACACATCTAGATTACCGCTCGCCAATCTCGAGCTTACAACATAGCCTACTAATCTCGGGGTTTCGAAAGTAAAAGTGCGGGAAATATTTGAGTTACTTACTGCATCCTTGTTACCGTAGTAAGCATACACTATTTCGTTCTTCTCTATCTTCGGAACCTTTATCCATACTTTTGCTTTTTCGCTATCACACCAATCTATGAAATAGGGGATTTCCACCTCTTCATCGCTGCTTTCATTAAACCACGTGAATCTAAGGTCAGAACAATCGCTTTTCATTTTTCCGCTGGCTATTTCCTGAGAGGTATTTAGGATAAGATAGATGTGATATTCGTAAAGCGTTTGGTTTGCGTTATTAACAATCTCTATTTTTCTTCTGTACTTCCACGATTCGTTAAACCAAGTTTTTGCGCGCAAATAAACGTTTTCGTAAGGTCCGTATTCCGTTTTTTCTAAGGAAAGATTCATGAAACTCAGGTTTGACTCTACGGAGAAAGAATGTTTTTTTAATTTTAACGTTGCATTGCCTTCAAATGCTACAAAACCAACGCTCTCCTCTACGTGACCACGCTCGCTATCGCTTATAGTATCTTCATCCACATGAAAACCAACGTGCGTTTCGTTCAAATTACATATCCTTACGAAACCGCAATCCGCGCCGTTAAACGTTTGTAGCGATGCTATAATCAGCGGTGTGCTTGAATATGAATTAGAGAAAGCGAAGTTGTAGCAACCTTCATCGTGACCTTCAACGATTTCCGCTGTTACGCTAGTCTCGTACTTCGTCCCGTTGATCACGCTTGTTATTCCAGATTCGAGAACTATGAAAGAGATTTTTTCTATCTCATGCACGCCCTGATTGGTTTCTCCCTGCCCTATTACTAACGAGAATTTCTTTTCTGTTTTATTCACGTCATAAACATACGCGAAACTCCATTTCGAATCGTTAAAGCTTGAGATAGCAGCCAATATTATTGGATTTTCGAAATCATGATTATATCTCAATCTATCGCTTTCGATAATATAAGTGTGATTATCGTAAGTTGCATTCGTTTCCACAATTCTTGCTTCTATGTAGTTGCCGTCTTCCAACTCCCATATACCCTGCTCAACCGCGATATAAAATGTCTTTTCAGGCAATGGAGAATAAGCCATGCCATTAACAACCTGTTGCGCGTACTGCATGCTTATGCTGAAGTTACATTTAGTTACGTTCGCTATTCTTACTATTAGTGACTCGCTGTTATTGTGCAAAAGCGGTCCCGCAACCACAACTGGATTGTTGTAGCAGTGTTTAAGATTAACCGTTTTCCAATATCCGTTTTCGCTCGTATTTTCGATAACCACTTCTCCGACCTCGCCGATTATGCCGTTGTTTATCCATGAGTCCTGCGAAAAGCCCGCGCTCGTGTTAGCGAAAATATTTATTATATACTCTCCGCTCCACCAGGTTTCGTTGAAATTTGTTTTGTAATTTTCAGTTTTTTCCATGGTTTGGTTAAATATCTTTTCATCCTTCAGGACTTTTGCGATAACTTTGTTTATAGAGGATTTTGAGCTAACGCTTGCGTTTATCTCCACCTCGTTACCGTAACCTATTAATGAGGAAGAAACGGTTACGTTGCTTACTTCTATTGCATCGCTTACCGTAATATAAGTGTAATCGCTGCTCGGATTTGTGTAAACTGCATCGCTTCCTTCATGAACCGCTTTCAAAACATATCTTCCCTGCTCTACGGTTAGAGGTATGCTCACGCTTAAAAACGCTATTCCGTTGGAATTCGTAACATTCTCTCCCAGGAGTAAATCATCGAGATAGAACTTTATGTAAACCCCGCTAACAGGAGTTGAGTTATCATATATTAAACTTGCGTTTATTTCTATTCTCTCCCCCCTCATCGGATTTCTCTCGTTAACATTTATCTCCAAAGAAGTATTCGCATAAACGTAAATTATTTTCGTATCCCAATCTTCCGGCTGCTCCTCCGATTCGGAGAGAAGTTTTATTTCGTTGGCTCCCAAGTTCGAGTTTAACGAAACGTTTGCTGTAATGTTGTTCCATAATATGCAACCTGCACAGAGCGAGGTATTAAAGACGTTTAATGCACCGCTGTAATTACTCCAACCGCTCGGCAACGACCAGTTTAACCAAATGTTGGTTGTTGCGGTATCCCCCGTATTATTCACGTAACCCTTCAAATCTATTAACGAACCTCTCGTAACTATCTGTTGCCATTGTGTTATTGTAACGTTTAGCTTTGTCGGACCGCGAACCATTAAAGTAGCGTTACCCTGTTCGCTCCAGGATTTTAATTCATTTCCGGGATTTGTATAAGTTACGTTAACATTTATTATATAATCTCCAGGTGCAACATTTTCGTTTGTTGTAATGTTAAAGCTCACAGTAACATTTTCACCGCTTTCTATCTGCGAAATAAAGCAATAGCTTTTTCCCGTATCTATGCACTCGCATGTAGCATTTTCTATGCAGTTTATCGTTATGTTAACATCCGTTATATTTTCATCCCACTCATTAACGATGGAAAAGTTGTAAATCGCGGACTCATTCTGCACGATTTTCGCTGGAGAAACAACGCTTGTGAAATTATCTCTTAAGTCTATTATCGAAAACGCGTACGTTGCGTTTGTTTTATTCAGCAGTTTTGAATCGGTTCTCCATTCGATTGTAACATTCCAATAATACTCGCCTTCTTCCGCATCGCTTGCTATCATTTTATCCAGAAAAGATGCGGTGCACGTTTCTCCATATTTTAACATGCTTGCGCATTCCTTTTCCTCTTCCGAAAACCAAGTAACTTTATCTTGTGATGCATCGAGCAAAGAAAGGGTTACGTTAACATCGTAAGCACTTGCATTTCTCGTGTTGTTCAGCGTTACGTTTATCCATTCTATTTTGTCACCCACTTCGTAGCGATTGAGGGTGAGTATAAAACCATTTTCGTGTGTGATATTAACCAACGTGACGTTCGGATAGACTATGCTTACTTCTTTATAAGCGTTCGAAACGCTCGCATTGTAGAATATACCCGGCTCATCCGTAATTGTGCAGTTGATCACATGCTCTCCTTCGCTCGCATCGCTTGTGTTCCATGAGAATATAGCAATGCCGCTCTCATTTGTTTTGTTCGTTCCTAAAAGAGAGTTATCCAGATAGAAGCTTACAGTGTAATTTTCTATTGTCTCGCTTGTGTTTGCGTCGAGAACTTTGCATGTTATGTTTATTATTGTATTAACCGCATACTCTCCGTTACTCGGGTCTAACATCGATATGTTCGCAAAGCCAAAAACACTCCAAATTAAGTCAATCGCACTATTATTCGTATTAGAACTCGTGTCGTTTGCGTAAATTTTTGCCGTATAATTTCCGATTTCGTTGCAGGTGTAAGTTGCTTTATACTTTCCGTTTTGCTCATCTCCCAAGTAAAGCTCGAGTGAAACATTTTCTATGCTTCCGTTAGGAAGGGTTACGTTCGCCCATACAGAAGAGACGGCGACATTATCCATAACCCTGCACGTTATGGTTACATTTTCGTAGCGATTTATCAAACTCGGGCTAACGCTTTCCTCGCTTATGCTTGGCGGAGTAACATCTTTTACGTTAATACTCGCTATCTCCGTTTGATTCTCTGCTCCTGTGGTATCGTTCGCAACAAAATAATAACCAACCGTTTTTCCCTCTGCCTCGTCTGGAATAACGAGCGAGATGTTGCTCCAATCCGGATTGTTTGCGAACTTACCTTCACCTGCTTTTTCCCATGTTCCGGAGGCATTCCAGTAAAATCGCCAGGAATCTAATTCAGCATTATCCTGCCAGTAGGCGTGAAACGTAACGCTTTCTCCGGGCGCGGGATTTGTGTTATTTGCTCCCAAATCGCTCCATACAGGCGGGCTTATATCCAGATAAAACTCGTAGCATGCCGAGATATTCGTTTGATTATCGTTAATTAACACTTTTCCTTTGTAATCGGTCAGATAAACGCAAATCTTGTAGTATCCCTGTGAATATGAATCTGAATTCCACGGGTCTTGATTATACTCTTGGAAGAATGCAGTGAGATTAGCAATGCTTATATTTCTTTTCTCTCCTGTCTGACTTTCGTTGAGTTTAACAGCGATTGTGTTATTACTTGAATCCAAAATTTTTATAAGCACGTATCCGCTCAGATTCGTAGTTCCCGAGTTTTCTATAACATTTGTTAATTCCTCCTCCTGGTTTATCTCATAACTTGGCTCAGAGCTCGCGTATTTCCTCGCGTAAATTATTCCCTTCTCGCTAACGAACAAACCGAATTCCTCTGTTATGTGCGGTCCGTCTTCTGTGTATGCTTCTTCTAATCTTATTTTCGTTGAAGTTAAAGTAGTTGCATTAACTCTTTCCTCGCTTTCATCACCTCCATCTTCTGTCATTATCTTCGTTATTACTATCGGCACCTCATCAAAGCTTGCGGAAAAACTAACTGTATACCAATTTTCGTCAACCGAATCAGGAGTTCTTATCGCTTCTATGCCTAGCCCTTTTGTTAAATTCTCGTTCGCCACACCTTCTTCTATCGCCAAGTATCCTATTGTTTCCGCTACGTGAGCACCGTCTTGCTCTTCCTCTATTTTGACATCGGTAGAGCTTGCCGTTATTGGTCTGTTTTGCCTTGTATGCGATGCTAAATCAACTTCGTTGTAAGAGTTTATCTGCGTCAGAACAACAAGGTTGTCTCCGCTCGGGAAGGTTATATCAAAGTTCACGGTTACATAATCGCTGCCAACGGTCGCATCACCTACCTCTGCTATTAAATCGCCTATTCTCCATTTACCTTTCTTCAGAACTACGTATCCTATGGTTTCGTTCAGGTGCGTGCCGTCATCACTCGGATACTCCTCTACTCTTGCAGTGAAGTTTTTAGTTGTTATTTCCTTTATCCTAACCACAGCCGCTCCAGGACCGGGAGATGTTGTAGTGGTTCTTATTTCATTCGCTGTCTGAATCGTTGCTACCACAACAGGCGTTTCCTCGTATTTTAGAGTGAAATTAACAGCATGCCACGTCGAATCGCTCGTGAAGTTTCCTACCTCGCCTATCGCCTCGAAAACAGCGCTGAAGTTGCTTCTCATGTTGAACGCAGATATATCATCATAGCCAGCCCCGTACTGACACCACGTCCCCAATTTGAAAGGATAGGAATAAGCAAAATCATAAGCTCTTGCTGTTGCTTTTGCCGTTCCGTTATAAACGGTAACCTCCATATAACCATCACTGTAAATTACGGTTACGTTATACCAAGAGTTATCATCCAATCCCAAGGAAGCTGTTGCGAGTGTTGTTGTGGTGCCATCATCAACTCTTATTATTTCGACCACATCACTACCCGTGTTGAAACCAAGCACATAACCGCTTCCTGTCGCAGAGCCTGTAACGCTGCCCGGTTTTGCTAAATAGATGTGATTTCCTGCACCATTTGCAACGAGACCAAGATACGTTATAGAAACCGAGCTGTTTATCGTAAAATCATCTTTCTCTATGTAATGCCCTCCTCCGCTCGTGTCTGTGTTTTCCAAATAATCATTGCTCGCGCTCCACGTCGAGCCAATAGGAGTCCAACCCTCGTAATCACCATCGTTGAAATCATCGAAGAGAAGCTGCTCTTTTTCGCTTTCATCGTAATAAACGAAAAGCTTTGTATCAGAGCTCGAATTTATAAACGGGACTCTTAACCAAATCTCTGTACTCTCGCTGTCACAAGGTCCAATAAACCAATAAGGTATTTCAATCTGTGTTGAGGAGCTTTCGTTATACCACGTAAATCTGAACGAGGAGCAGGCTCTATCCAGTTTTTTCTCGTTTATCAACCTGCTCGTGTTTATCCCTATCTTTACCTGATAATCCTCCAAATCCTCTGCGGAAGTTATGCTTATACCCTTTCTGTATTTATAATAATCGAACCATCCGTACTCTTGGCTATATTCGAGCAGCGTAACGTTTTCATTTACCCCGTACGTATCTTTGCTCGTTTTTACTAAAACAGTTGCGTTAGCTCTTATTCTGAACTTCTTTTGCGAGTCCTGTGTGGAGTTTTCATTACCGCTTGTATCGTTTACCCATATCCAAAAACTATAATTGCTCCACTGCCATGTGTCGTTAAAGGAATAGCCCCATATGGTATCGTGCTCCCATGTCATGTCGGCTTCGATAGAATCTCCATTCGGATAGGTTATATTTACTTTAACTACATCGATAGCAGTATTATCCGTGATGTTTGCCTCTATCTTCACGATTTGACCGTAGCCTGTTAAATTGGGTAAAGCGTAGAAATCGTTGATGCTCGGCGGAGTTGTATCTGGCAAAGGATTCACGTAAATAGTTCCTATTTCCGTTACATTCGTATTACCGCTCGTATCGTTCGCGTAAAATCTATAGCCAATATATTTTCCAGCAGCGCAACTCGGTATTTCCATGCTTATGTTACTCCAGTTATCCTTCCCCGAAAAACTATCTGAAGTTACGTTTACCCAAACATCGCCGGGAGTTGCGTTCCATGAGAATATCCACGCTGATAAATTATAATTATCCTTCCAATGAGCGTAGAACAGAACAACATCGCTAACGTTCGCCACTCCTGTTGAGTTATCGCCGAACTCTACGTAATAAGGAAGTTTTGTGTCCTTAATCTCTATCTCAGCGTTCTCCGTATAATTTGTCTTGACCAAACTATCGTTGCTGTAGAACACAACGCTTACGTTCCATTTAGAATTTAGATTTCCGGTCGCATTAACAACCCATGTAATAACACAACTCTCACCTTTGTCCAGCTCACCGCAGTTCTTAGGATTCTCGCCCGTATAAAATGGCTTAGCATCGCCGCTCGTTTTTACAACTTCGTATTCCACAAACTCTTCGCTAACATTTACCTTCGGCCCCGGATAAACACACTGCCTTGCGTGAATAAAAGAAAGCACGTTCGTTTCATCTTGATTTTCGTACTCGTAATAAACGAATATCTTTCCGTCCGCTACCACTCGCATACCAGCGGGATAATATGTGCTTGCCGATGTGGAGGAATTTCCAAAATACGCTTTGTTTGGATAAGGCAAATCGTTGCTTCCGCAATTTACGGTTTCGTTAACACTTCCATCAGGATTGTAAAGCGTAACGTTTATGTTCTTGCCGTAGCACGCGACTGCTATGTACTGGGAGGGAGCCGGAATTATGTATTCGCTATCAAGCTCTTCAACTGGCCAGAAGCTCGTCGATTCAATACCATCCGCATCCGCTTGAGAAACAGCGATTATTGGTTTGTTCGCCTTTATTATTATTGCCCTTCCTGTTCCCTGGCTTGCCCCACCGCCTGTGGAAACGTATTCACCGCGATTTAAAGTATAACTTGCGGATGTTCCGTCACTTCTGTATATGGTTATTTCTGTGTTATCGGAAATAGCTCCTACGTAACCATTGCCGCTCGCGATTCCTATTATTTCCTTGCTCGCATTCATCAAAACTGCTGCATCGTAATTGGTCGAGCCACGATATTCAAGCAAAATAGGAACATCGCTTTCCACTATGCCGAACTTGCTTACATCATAGTTTATTGTTTTAAATTCTCCCTTACTTACGCTAAAACTCTGCTGTCCGAGAAGAGAACCCGTAGAGTTATAGTTATAAATCGTTATCGTTGCATCATCAAAGGGAGCGTAAACCTGCCAAACATCGCTATTTCTCGATACAGGATAGCCAAAGTTCGTTCCTGCAAAGCAGATCGGAGCAACAGCATCTATGGCATCATCGTAGTTCAATGCTCTTGCAGAAATAGGGCCGCTCGCTCTTATCACACCACTGGAAGCACCTGAAAAGCTCGTGACCTCGTATTTATCTATGATCTGCGTAGTTTCTCCGGTTGTGGTTGGTATGGTTACGTTATTATTCGCAACATAGCTCGCCACGTTCATTGTTTCTCCGTCTACCATCGAGCTCAGTTCGAAATAAACATTTCTTTGTCTTTGATACGTGAACACCGCTGTTTTATTACTTTTGGGTTGGGCTGATAGATTTCCGTAATAGAGATAAATCTCAGTTACGTTGCTCGGTATGATTTGCGGAATCTTTATCCAGATTTTTGTCTCGTTTGTATTGCAGCTTTCTACCCAATAAGGAATTTCCTCACCCCTCTCTACCATGCGTTTTGTGTAAACCCTTATATCACCGCAATCGCTTCGCATTTTTCCCTGCTCTATTAAGCTTTCCGTGTCAAGAGTTATTCTTATTTGATATTCTTCCAGAGCTTCATTTTTTGTATTGTTAATCTCGATTATTCTGTACTTCCAAACATCCGAGCTTCTTAGTAATTTCGCGCTAACATTACCGCAGATTGCTGTTTCACTCTCTCCGCTGCACGTAACTGTTGCATTTACTTCAAAGGTTTCATAAGGGTTCACTACCGTAGTCTCTCCAGGAACAGGCTCTGTTAAGGAAACCTTTAACCTTCCGCGTTCCCTTATAACTTCTAGTTCCCTTACTAAGGAATATGCATTATCAACGTTACTTCCGTTGCATCTTATTCTGAAGTAAAATTTACCCTCATCCTCAACCGTGATGTTGAAGTAATAGTTGTTCGAAACCTCTCCGTAGCTTAAGTTTCCGATGAAATAAGACGTTGCGTTTGCTCTTACGCTACCGCTTGTTTTTATTGGTTGCCAACTTCCTGTTGAGTTTTCCTCTAAAGTTATGTAAACATCCGTAACGTTCTCGGGACCGGTGACGGAGCAGTTGCCGACAAATATTATACTGTAATTATAGAAAATTTTTGGTTGTGTGGTAAAGTTGCCATTGGGTGTTAGAGCGCTTTCCCTTTCCTCCAACTCTATGGAATAACCTGGCTCTGGATAAACGTATTGGCGCATCTGTTTATAACTCAATAGATTCGTTTCCTCATCCGTTGACTCTTCGTAATACGCATATACAGGGCGAGAGCAAACAAGCTTCCAAGGACCAGAAGCTATTATAACGTTATCCGTGCCGCAGTTGAAGCAAAGTTTGTATATGCCATTACTTCCGCTCGCACTATCCGTTGCCACTACTCCGCTTTCGTTGTAAAGCGTGCATGTAGCATCGCTGTAAGGAGTTGCTATCGCTATATACTCCGCGTCTAAAACAGAGCCGAATTTGGTTGCGAGTTCTTTAAATGCCATAAATGTCGTTGACTCAGTTCCATCACTATCCGCTTGTTGAATTACGCCTATAGGATTATCCGCGGTTACCTTAAAAGCAGGGGCGTCTCCATCGTTGTTCAAACCGTTAGCGGAGCCGCTTATCTGATAATCCTCATTTGCCGCTATACTCGCTGTCGTTGTTGCCCCGCTATCGCTTCTCGTATATGTTATCGTTGCCCCGCTCGGACCTGCTGCTGCGATGAAGTACTGCGATGGTATGCCGTAAAGTTCTTCTGTGGTTGCAGGATAAAACGACCAAGCATCATTCCCGCCAGCTCCATAATAAGCAACGAGAATGGGTAGTGTTGAGTTTATCCGCAGCCCCGTATCGTCTGCTGCATTAACACTAACGCACGTTCCTGTTTCGTTAACAGAGCCGCTCCACTGCAGAGAGCCAGAGACATAAATGCTGACGCTCGCCTCTCCAAAAGGAGAGAGCATGCAGAATTTATCATTGCTATCTCGAAAACCATCGTAGATAAACTCTTTACCTGCCCAAGAA
>Ga0190307_1000190_pt1 | contig 19496 bp, 29 predicted proteins | sample 48700745_MG_FD_161653 | JGI IMG/M metagenome (GOLD analysis project Ga0190307, IMG submission 161653) | Hydrothermal vent sediment bacterial communities from Southern Trench, Guaymas Basin, Mexico - 4870-07-4-5_MG | ecosystem: Environmental > Aquatic > Marine > Hydrothermal vents > Sediment ... | reverse complement strand
GCTCCCTGTTTTTCCATGCCTTCCTGTGTGCCAGTAAAACCTTTGTTTTTCCAATTTCTAAACCCTTTGGAAGTGCTGAAACAAGTTTTGAAACTCCTAATCTCTCTGCTTCAAGTGTGAATGACCTCGGTGTATAAAACCGCTCTCCAACCCACATCAACCCAAATCTCTCTCCTTGCCTTGGATGACAAACATAACAGTGTTCATCACACTCACATTCATTATGCTCTCCTGCGTATCTGTGCCAGTCAAGCCACTGAAAGCCTCTGTGAAACTTCAATCCACTTCCACAAACTGGACACACATCCAACTTATATGGCAACCTATCACAAGGAAGAGAAATTCCACTTCCACAAAGGTAGTAGAAAACCTTTGACCTTGAAGAAATTTTGCGAAATCCGCATCCTCTTTTAGGCTCACCATAATGAACATCTACAATATCCTTCATCACATCCTCACCTCAAAATGGAAAATAAAACAGAGAGAAGAAATGCGTGAAACTGCTTACATCAGTGTGTTAAGTGTCTCTGCATCAAAATAAATCACCAAATTACTTGCATCATATATCCTCACTTTCCATCCAAGTTCGTTCTGAATTGCCTTCTTCACTCGCATTATTTGCATCTTGAACTTCGGCAACTCCTTCTTTCCCAATTTTGCATACTTCCGTATCTCCTCCTCGTTCAGAAGGATTTTAAGTGTTCCCCTGTTCCTTGTAATTATCTCCTCAACAGTGTCCTTGTTCTTCTGCAACACTTGCAGAACATCCTGCTTGATATGCTCTGCAATTCTCTGATAATTCCATGTCCTTCCACTCGGCAACCCCTTCACAACAATTTTCATACACACATCACCTCCCTTTCATTTATTCTTTCCCAAAAACAAACAAATCACAATTCCACAAACGAACTGCTTTCCTTCTCTTCTTCATACCTCCTTGAGTTGCAGAACCTCTGTGTTGTGAAGTCCTTGAGGATGTCTGCAACTCTCTCTTCCTTCAAATCGCCTCTGCACCATCCAATAACCGTGCATTCACTGAAGTGAGCGACAAACATCCGCATCTCTTCTCCTTCACTGAAAATCACTTCCTCTTCCTCCAACTGTGAAGAGGGAGGGAGAATTGCTTGAATGAATATTCCAGTAGGGTCAAAATGAATGTCGTTGTCATCCTCAAAGTATGGAGCGAATTGCTGATATACCTTGTTGAAGAAAGAGAAAGGGAATGTTGCTGTTTTCATTTCTCAACATCACCCTCCTCATTCATACCAATACAGTGTATCCAAGTATGTCCCACAAGCAATACAGTAGAGATTGACTACTGCATACCTCCTTCCATTCTCCTCCTTAATCTCAATCACTGGCTCAACAGGCATATAGATAGAGCAGTGATGACACCACCACTCCCGCTCATTCACCATTTCCATCACTTCTTTCCTCACGACATCAGAAAAATTCACAACCTCCTCTTCTTGCATTTCACTCATATCCCTTCACCTTCTTTAAATCCCAAACAAGCATCTGTATAGACAGTAGTTCTCCATCCAAACGCTCCATCATGTTTATTGCATTTTCCAATTGATTTTCTGCATAACTCTTATCCTCTCCTCGCAACCCAACAAGACCCTGGTCTGTTGTCACAGCAACCTCTTTTAGCATACTCCTTGCCTTCTTAAGCCATTCCTCCATATCATTTATCATCTGCTTCTCGGTTATAAGCATCTTCCACCTCACCTCCTCACAAATATTAAGCCACTCAATTCTACCTTTCCCTTCCTGAAGAGTTGTGTTATCACATCACTCTGCCTCTTCACCTGTCCTTTCTCCTCCTTCCTCTTTATCCACTGAACAAATGTCCCTTCCACCCTTCTTCCATTCGCCTTAAAACTGCACAACTCTCTGCATAACTCAAATGCAAAATTGTAATCCACTTCCTCTATTGTTCCTCTTTTCTCACCGCTCCTGAACTTCCTAAATGCCAACTTCGTCCTTGGAAAGAGGAAGTATGTGATTAGTGGCTTCTCATCCTGAAATACCGTCAAATCCAGACATCCTTTCATTCCTTTCGTCCTCTCCATCCCACCTCACCTCCCCTCCGAAAAGGAGGAGAACATCGCTGTATATGCGAGTGGAAACAGGTTGCAGAAGTGAATACACGCCTCCTCTACTCTCCACTCCACATCCACACACCCATCCTTCACAACCCTTCGCTCTCTGACAATCGTTGCATACTGCTTGCAGAAAGGACATTTTGCAACCCATGTTTCTCTGTTTCCATTTCTCTCCACAAACACAACATCCACATATCCTACTCCACCCATCATATCCACCTCCATCATGGGGTAGTGCCAAAACAGCACCACCCTTGCATGTGGAAGTGGTAAAAAAGAAAAGGAAGGAAAAGAGAGGAGAAGTTCATCCTTCCAACCTTCTTAACTCCTCCTCAAACATTCTCTTCGCTCTCTCCAACCTCTCCAACTCCTTCTCTACCATGCGAGATACTGTGTTCAATACATCTGCAACATCATCTTTGTGCATTAATGTGAAACGAGCCCATGCATTCTCAATCAACTGTCGTCCTTCCTTTAGTCGCTGAATTTCCTTGTCTATACTCTCCAACCCCCTTCCTCACATCCTCTGCTTCTACACACATCCTCAACACCTCTACTCCTTCACAGCCACTGCTCCCAATATTCCTTCACTGATGATATTTGCATTAAGAGTTTTGGATTGCTCAACTCATCCTTTGTAACACCACAGAATATCCCGCACTTCAGTGGCTCCTTTGGAAAGTAAAGCCCGCCAATCCTATACCATGTGATACCCCACTTCTCTATTTCTTCTCCACTATTCAACACTTTCAGCACCTCCTCACCATATCACCAGTCATCGGAAGCACTCCTTCTTCCGCAATACTCTTCAGGAACTTCTGCTGAATTCCTGAAACTCTTCCATTCACAGTTGTTGCGTTGAATGGCACTTTGAGAAATCGCTCAAAAAACTCTTCGTATGTCATCATAGGAATTTCATATGCTTCCTGAACTGTCTTCCTTCCTTTTCCTGTTATCCGCACATATCTCCATTTCGGCGCAACATACAACTGCCCATATCTCTGCACAATCCTGAAGATGTTGTTCTCATACCTTACAAACCCTCTCGGAGAAATTGGCTCCTTGATTTGTCTCCAAGACACTCTCTTTCTCTTCCTTGCTCCATTCCTCTTCACACCCACACCAGAGCCATTCCAACCGTCAGCACCCTCCTTCGCTCCATCCTCACGCCACACACTCTCATACAACCTTTCCAGCTCCTTCACATCCATCTCATCCAGCACCTCCATCCATTACCCAACCTCCCTCCTCCCTCTCGGTGAGGATAGGAGGACAGAATTTGAGATTTTTGAGGGAAAAATAAAAAGGGAAAAGATGAGGATGGAGCGGTGAGCAGTTGATGAGAGTATCCACTAACCTGTGTTTCAGAAACTTGCTCTACGCTCTTGTTTCGTGTGTGGGAATCTCCTCAACTGGGAGAGCATCCACACACTCCGGTGGTAGGAAACTTCCGCAGGGGAAGTGCATCTACCACCATATCACTCTCGCACAGCGGGTAGGAACACCTCACAGGTCGGGTGGCATCTACCCGCTCCCTCTCAAGAGCGTTTTCTAATCACTCCTTACCCCTGAAGGGAGGAGTTCATCACCTTGCCTACGAGGCTGGGCTTCTGCCTCGTCGCCACCTCACCTGCCTCACGGGGGTGCGTCCCCTTCCACCCCCGCTCACCAATAATCACTTCCCTTGACCACTATTTAAAGGATTTGTTCAACGAAAGAAAAGTTTAAACATCCGAAAAGTTCTAAAGTGAGAATTTCAGTAACACTCACAGAAAGGTTTGTGCTACCTTTCCAGTATGAACAAATAAGAGTGTTTCGTTAATGCACACTTCTGTGCATACACTCCAATTTGAGCCTCCCTCTCTTCCCTCTCTCTCCCTCTCCCTCTCCTCCTCCTCCTCTTCTCTCTCCCCTCTCTCCTTCCCCTCTCTTCCTCTTCCCCCTTCCTCTTCCCTCCCCCTAGTACCCCCTCCTATTACTATCCCCCTTCTCTTTCTCACCCCATTCTCACACCCCACTCTCATCACCTCCACCTCCACTTCCACTCTCACTCTCACCTTTCACTCCCTTCACTGGTGAACACTCTCACTTCCACTCAGTAAACAAACAGTAAACAAATGCATTTGTTAACAAATGTACAACTTGCAATTGTTTACTGCTCTTTGTTAACAAATTGTTAACAAACAAATGCAAATGAATGAGAGAGAGTGTTTGTTCAGATATTGTTTCTGAACATCTGAATGAGAATGTATGCAAATGTCAACAGAATGTTAACAAAGGAATGTCAGAATGAGTATTTGCATATCATTTCCATTCAGTATGAATGAGAGAGAATGAGAGAAGGAGAGGAAACATATCAGAATGAGAAGGATATGCATTTGTTCTGTTTCCAAGTATGTGAAAGGAAGGAATGAGAGTATGCTTCTCCATTCATAGTGAATGACTTGCTGTTATTCTGTTTCAGTTTCCTTCCCCTCCTCTCCTTCTCTCTTTCTCACTTCATACATTCCAAGCTCAATCAGTCTCCTACGAAGTGTTTGGTAGCTCACTCCAAGTAATTTTGCAATAGCAGAAAGGTTCAGTCCCAATTTCTGATATTGCTTTACCTTTTTTATCTGCTTTGGTGTTAGTTCAATCCTTGGACGAGTGATATGCTTTCCTTCTGCTTTTGCTCTTCTCATTCCTTCCTTTGTTCTCTCTCTCAACACTTCTCTCTCTCTGTCTGCAACCCATGCAAGAATAGAGAGAATGAGATTTCTGATTGATGCATCCTGAATGTTCATGAACTGTTCTTTCTCACTCACACTCAATATGCGAACACCAAGTTTATGCTCAAATTTGTGAATGAGATTGAGTGTTTCAAGGAAGTTCCTCCCAAGCCTTGATACCTCATAGACAAACAGTTGAATGCTTGTATCTGGATGAAGTGTTCTAACTGCATGAATGAAATTTAGCATTTCGCCAAATCCCTCTCTTTTTTCTGGCTCAACAATCCCGCTCACTCCAATATCAACGAAGAAGCGGATTTTCTCTGCTCTCTCTTCACCTACGAAGCGTTTGATTGCTTGTATCTGATTTTGAGCGTTCTCATCCGCTCTTGACACTCTGACATATGCAATAAGCACCTCCTCATCCTCTTCCATTTTTTCATCACCCCCATATTTCTCCATTCTTTTCCTCCAATTTTCAAAAGGGTCTGAACATAAAAATATTTTTTCCAAAAGGGTTTAATCTCATTTGTGATGTTGATTTTCTCAACAGGGGTCGCTTTTGGAAGCGTGAGAGGTTTTGGATTTGTGAAAGGAGAAGGCAGAAATAAGAGAAAATGAAAATCTCAAAGGAGGATTGAGTTTGAAGGATGAAAATCAACTTCAGGAGGGTTATCAAAGGAGAAAGGAGATTTGTCTGTTTTTGAAAATGAGAGTGTGTAGGAGAGATTATGCGAAAATCTCTGACGAGAATTGAGATTGGAAAGGGAAAGTTTTAAATACAAAATCAAATTTGGCGTATGAGAGGCAGAACTCCTCTTCCATGACTTATAATATTTGCCAACCTTGTTCATTTGACGAGAGGTATGTTTCTGTGCGTTAGAAGGCAATTTTTGAGGAGGTCTGTGGAGGAAATTCTCGGATTTCAGGCGGATTTCTCCAAGGCGTTCAAGGAGCATTCAGAGAGGAGATGGAGGAAGGAGTGTGGAAGTTTCTCCGTGAGTTTCGGAAGCTCCAGCAGAGTGCCTCATTTTTGAAATAGGGGAAGCAGATATGAGAAATCGCTCAAATCTCTCGTCAGAGCAGAGTTTCAGAGGAGAAAGTTTTATATGTGAAGTGAGATTTGCTCTCTGATGGGCAAAACTTAAGTGGCAAGACATATTAATCGTGGGAGGCATCTTCCTTTGATGAGAACCGCATTTCTGTGCGTTAGAAGGGAAATTTCAGAGGGGTCTCCAGTCAAAATTCTGCACTTCCAGATGGCTGTAAGCATTCTTTCTCATAGTGAAAGGAAAGTTGCAGTGAGGAGAAGTTTGCACACTTCACAATCACCTCTCTTCCGCTTTCTTTCCAGAAAGCGAAAACTATTTATATAATTGCGAGAATTTGCGATTTGAGAGGCAAAACAGACCTTCCAAATGTTATAAGTCGTGGAGTGGAAGTTCGTTTGATTGTAGCACCGTTTCTGTGCGTCTGAAGGGCATTTTTGAGAAGGTGTCCAGTCAAAATTCCACCTCTCACGCAGAACCTTCTCACGATGCAATTTTCCTTTCAACAACAGAAACTTTGTGGAGTGTGAAAAATTATAGAAATTGTGTGAATGTCAAAGGCGTTGAGATGTGCGGTATCAGTATGAAGGGAGTGCAAAATTTTTATCACTTACGGAAGTGTGAAGTTTTTTGCATTCGGTATTACTCGCTTCAGATATAGAGTGTGAATCGCTTTAGGGGGATTGTGAAAAGGTGTGAGGGGATTGGAAGGGGTTGTGAAGGGTTATGAGGGGATTGCAGAAAGGTGTGAATGTGAGAGATTGTGTAGAAGTGTGAATAATTGGAAAGAGAGTGTGAAGTAGAAGTGCATAAGTTATGCAGTGATACATTTATACCTTTGCATGTTGAAGGGAAACATTAGCAAAGGAGAAAGAGAGAAAACACTAAAAGTGGAAAGAAAGGTAGGAGAGGAGATGTGGGAGTTTAAGAGTTTTTCGCCCTAACTTCTGAATACCAACTTCCATCCTCTCAACTCTCCACTCTCCTTCAGTTCTTGCAAGATTTCAAATGCTTTCACATCATACGCCAGCAATCTCCTTTTCCCTTTCTTCACCTGCTTCTTTGAGAATGACCATGCATAAGTTTGCCACTCGCTGTTTGGTGGCTTGCACAGGATTAGTTCAGAATGCTTTGTTCTGCCAACATCCTTAATCCTGAATTTCCATCGCTTCCTTACTTTTGGTGATGCTCTGTGATACTTCTTCCACAAATCACCAATATGCACTACCACTCTGTTTGGTGTTTCTTTGACTTTTGGCATCTCTCACTTTCTCTTTTTCCTTCTTCTCTTCCTCCTTCCTTCGCTCTTTGCCTTCTTTGATGCATCTATTGCAACTGATAGCAACTCACGCTCCCTCTTCGTGAGTTTCTTGCCTTTTGCGATTTTGCTCATTAGTTTGCCGAGTAGGTCTTTGCTTTTCTTTGTTGGCACTGATTTACTCACCTCTCCTCATAGCACATTCATCAAAGTTGGCTCCACTTCACTCTTCCTTGTGTGAATTCTCACATTCCTTGCATCTTCAGGTAACTCCACAATCTTTGTCACTTCCACTATTGCTCTCCTCACCTTATACCTCTTTCCTTCTCTCTCTGCAACAAATGCTCTGCGTGGATTTTCATAGACAATCTTTAGTCCATGCACTCTTCTTCCATACCTGTTTGTGAATGTGCCTCTCTCTACTCTCACCACTGTCCCTGAAACATACACTCTCTTCACATGTGGCTTCCACCGCACCTTTCCACCTCTCACTCTGTCTCTGCTCTCATAGTAGATGTAGAGGGTTTTTGTTCTGCCTCTGTATTTGGCAGTTGTTGGACGGTATTTTAGTGCCACCTCACAACATCACCTCCTTTTCCTTTAACTTTACCATACTTTCCACTCTCCACTTGCAATTTTTTCAAGGTATCTACGATGTGCTTCACTTATGTTCTTTAGTTTCTTTAGCCATCGTTCTGCTCGCTTTCTGTTCTCCTCATTTAGTTTCTTCCTCATCTCCTCATTATTCAGGAGGACTTCAATATCAAATCCCATATCATATCACCTCACACACATTATATTCCTCCCCTCAAATCGCTTCTGTTTTGACGATACTCATAATACACTTTTCCACTTGCACTTCTCCGCTTCCCGGGTGGAAGTGCCTTCAGTTTCCTATCTCTTGCAAGATTTTTGCTCCTTCCTGTCTGTCGTTGAGAGAGTTTGATTGTTTTTCCTTTTCTCTTTTTCTCTCTCTTTATTCTTTGTTCAGCAGTTATGCTTCTCAATAGCAGCTTCTTCTCAATTCTGCCTTTTTCACCGAGTTTCTTTAGTATGCTGTTTGCAACTCTCACAGTTTTTGCATATTCCTCTTTCACAACCGCTCTTATCTTTGCTCTCCTTCTCTCATTTCTCTCCTTCCACTTGGGAGAATTCACAAATGTGTAAAGGAACTTTGAATGTCGCACCAATTCATCAATTTGCTTCTTTGTCCTTGCATTCCTGATTTTCTCTCTGATTTCTCTGTTGATTTCTCTAATCTTCGTAGCAGTGATTTTTGGTTCAGGCTTTTCCTCCTTTTTTCGCATCTCTTCTAATTTTCGCAGAAATTCCTTGACCACACTGATTTTCGCCCTCTCATATGCATTCAACGGCTTTCTCCTTGCAATTCTCTCCAACTCTGCTTTTGTTAGTTTCTTAATCAGTTGCCTTCCATGTCTGATGCCAAGTTCTGTTGGTGAGAGTATCAGTGCCTTTGCCATCTCATCTTTCACCCAATCTTCTCATCATATCTCCTTCCTCCAAGTCCGAGTTTGTCCAACTGCTTGTTTGCAGTTCTTGCAGTTTTTGCATACTCTTCCTTTGCAACTTCTCTCATTCTCCTAATCTTTCCTTCAAACGCCTTCTTCCATGCAGGTGCATGTGTCAGTGTGTAGAGGTAGAGAGAGCGACGCACAAGTTCAGTGATTTTACTTCTACTTCTTGCCTTCCTTATTTGCTCCCTAATATAGCAGTTAATTGCTCTTATATCGCTCACTCCTCTTACAGCACCATAGATGTGATGCTTTCCCTTCTGCAAGACAGGGCATTTTGTTCTTCCCACTGAAATCACCTCCTTCTTTTGAGATACTCACGCTCCTTTCGTGTTAGTCGCACTCCTCTTGCCACTTTACTCATAATCTCACTCATTTTTGTTCTCCTTCCACTCTTTCTCCTCCTTCTTGCCATTTCATATCACCTCCTTTTCCTCCTTTTCCTTCTGCCAGCATTTGTGCTGGACTTTGATTTTGATGAGATGAGATAACGCTTGCACAGAGGACATTCCTTCGGATGCTCTACTCTTGCATACCACTCATATCCGCAGAACCGACATCTCACCTTCTTTTTCACAGCCATCTCTCCTCTCACACCCTTTCACGCTTATTATTAATAATATTTTCGTCAAAGGTTGAAAAATCAAACTTCCTTCATCGCACAATTACTTCAGCAAATCTTTCACAGGAATTCCCATCTTTCTGTCCAATACTTCAATTGTTTTCTGCATACCTTTCACAAGATTGCCTCTGCCTCTTCTCCATCTGAATACAACTTTCCCACTCTTGTCGTCTACAATCACGATTTCCACCGAGTATGGCACTCTCAATTCCTTCAATATCTCCTCTGCTTCCTCTTTAATCCTTCTCTCCTCACTCATTTACATCACCTCCACTAATCACTTTTTGCTCTCTTTCAAGAAATGCAATACCAGCACAGGAGAAGGAGAGGATGAGAAGGATGATTGCAGTTTTGAAGGAGTGTTGTAGGGAGAGTGCTATGCTCTTGAAACCTATGATGAATGCAAGTGTTACTGCTGTTACCTCTATCACCCTCTCCTTCTTCATCTCACCCTCACCAACGACAAGAAAACTCCAATTATCATCGCAATAATTACTACCAACGCAAGGTATGGTAGGAATGATGTGAGTGTTGGAATGATTGATGAGGTATTTGCAAGTGTTGTGCTTGCTTGTGGCTCTACTGGAATTTCACTCCACACTATTGAGAGTGTGAACACTGCTACCACCGCAAACATCAAAATCAGGATTGCAGAAACAAAGCCAATTCCTTTCATATTCCACCACCTCCCTCTCTCCACTCACTCCAGAAATCCTCCTCCCACTTTGGCTTTTTCCTAATTGTTGATGTTAGCATCTTCAGCACTTCCACAAGCATCAGTGCAAAGGTGAAGAAGAATGCGAACAGCAGAAGGTAGGAGAGTGGTGAGGCATAGTAGATGCTGTATTTGTATGTGAATGCTGTGAAGAGGAGGGTAAAGATTGATGCAATAATTCTTGTTGTGGATGTTGTTGCAAAGACAATCATCAGTAGTGAAAAGGTGATGAGAAGCAATATCATAAAAAATGAGAATGGAGGAAGCGACTGTGCAATATCCACTGCATAATCACTCTCATTTGAAGTATTAACGACCTTTATCATGTGCATCTCGTTCTCGTTGATATTGCTCAACAGATACTCGCCTATGCAAGATGCATTTGTCATCACCACTTCACCATCTACGCTCACATTCACAGTTGTATTTGGATTAGTGCAATTCCATTTCCATAAAATATAGGTAGAGCCTAATTCATGCTCAATAATGATTGCTTGTGTTGGTGTTATTATCAGAATGCTGAAAAGAAGCAGAAGCAAAATCATTTTTTTCATTCTCTACCACCTCCCTTTACCACAAAGAATGCAATTGCAAGTAATGCAATTCCAAATCCAAAACCCAGCACAAGCCCCTCTCCTATATCACTCTTTCCTTTTCTACCTTCCTCCACCATCTCAATAACATACACCACCTTCTTGAGTGAGATTTGCCAATCAATTGCCTCTATTGCTTTTGTTGGTGTGAATTGTGTTTTGTATGTCTCATATCCTTCTTTCTCAATAACAAGTGTATGCGGCGAGAAATCCACCAATTCGCTTCCATGTGCTTGGTCATAATATCCTCTCGTTATGATGTGTGTTGGAATTTTTCCATTTTCATCTGTTATGTCTTCAAATTCAAGACATCCACTCCTGTTATATACACTCACTTTTGCACCACTGATTGGATTTCCCTCTCCATCTACAACTTTCAGAGTGAATGTGTATTGGCGGTAGATTTTTCCAGCATTAGAGGAACACCATAAAGGTTTCCATTTGCATTCCATATTAATTGCATACAAGTCTGCATCAAGATGATAGCAAAAGAAACTATATGTTTCCCCAATCATTCTGTAATTTTTAATTGTAGCGGGGGAGTTTATTAAAAACCAGATTGTTCCATATGTGCAATCAGATATTAGTATATCACTTGCATTAGTTGTTGCAAAGGATGGTCCTACCTGACTTGATTGCCAATTTGTTCTGTAAAAATAAACATCTGGAGGAGTGCCAGTAATAGAAACTCCTGTATGTATGATATTGCAATTCCAAATTCTGTGCCCAGACCTTCCATAAGTTGATTGAATTCTTGTTGAACTTTCTGCTGAAATAGTAGTTGAATACAGTTCAAGTGTTCCACCGTTGGCAAATTCTATGAGATACTTGTCCGAAGAGTTTGTATAAATGAAGCACCCATCTTTTGTCGTTTTATTTGCCTCATCAACCACTACTCCGCATCTGAAATGTCCATGTTTTGGAATGTAGATGAAATCATCATCAATTGTATGAGAGATTGCTTTGTTAGCATCAATAAGCCAAGTCTCATTAGTTCCATCACCAATTTGCAATTTGCATCTGAATTCATACTGATTATCACCTTGCTTACTCACCACACCCCATCCATTTACAACATCTGCCTGATAAATATCCTCAAATGTGCAAGGAGAACTCTCATTAAATCCTACTACTTTGATGGTATTGCTACCACTATCATAGGTGATACTGCCTGCTTCACATCCGCCTATACCAAGTAAGAGGAATGCAAATGCAAGCACCAAAGCAATTCTTTTCATTTTCTCACCTCCTCGCCTTAATAATTGTGTATAGAGTGCCTGCAATTGAAATCACCAGAAGGATGTATGCGATATGCTGTGCTGAAGGTGGAAGCATCACAATCAATACGCTTCCTGAAATCAATCCGACGATTGATGGAAGCATCACATCTTCCTGTCTAATCCAGTATGCAAGGAAAATCACACCAAAGAACATCGCCCAAAACATATCAGTGAGAAGAGAGGTATAAACGCTTGGAATGGTCTCTCCTAACTTTGAGATGTTCAGAAGGTTTCCGCTTTGCATGAGTGTGTTGAATTGTGATGTGAAGTTCTGCTTCACCAATTCCTCCTCCTTTGAGACATTCACACTCACCACAATTGAGCAATTCTCATTATCACACGCCTTGACATAGTAGGTGTTGTTTGGCTTAAGGAAGGTTGCAGTGATTGTATATGTGCCATTTCCTTGATGTGAGTAAGCGTAAGGAAAGGAGGTATTGGAGGGACTGACAAAAATGTAGCCATTTGAAGTTGCATTTGCAATTGTGATTTTGATTTGTGTCTCTGTTGCTGTGATTTCTGTAATGTCAATTGCCTGTGCTGTTGCTACAAAGAAGATGAGAACGCCAAGAATGCAAACTCCTTTCCACCACCATTTCCTTCCTCTCTTTCTCATTTTCCCTCACTCCATATACTTCACACTCCTTCCACTCAAGAATTGGATTATCGCCCATGCATATACTACATACACTACTCCTTGCAATAGCAGGGCAATCTCTGAAGGCACTCCTAATACTGTTGTGAGAGGAATGTAAATGGCAACGATTGCAACAAGCATATTGAGGAACATGGAGAGTGCCTTGAAGAGCATATCGGTTGCGAGCATAACTTTGTCAAAGATTGATTGAGATGCGGTTTGATTTTCCACTTCTTGTAAATTCCAGTCTGCTGGTGTCTGAACTGCTGATGCATCTACATAATCAACAGGAAAGACATGGAGGGAGGAGATAAAGCCAATTGTTGCTTCCAGACACACCAGAAACAAAAGAATGTCATATGCTCTCATTCAGACGCCCACCTCCTTCTCCCTCTTGCTCATGTATGCCAGAATTCCTAAACACAGAGCGATTATGATTATGTTCATGTTCGGAAGCCATCCTATGTATGCAAATATCAGAGACACCATAGGAATTACTACATATCCAAATTTCACAGTGGTGAAGGAGAACATGGCAGTCAGGAAGAGAATGATAGCAATTGCAATCCATGTGCAGTATGTTCTTGAGATGCCTAAATCCAAGAACCAAGCAATTCTCAATATTCTACTCCTTCCCATCTCTCCAAATCTTGAATGGAAAGCGGAATAACCCCACATGTATTCTTCGCCTGCTTTGTAAGGCACAGTATAACTCACAGATATGTTTGAGGTGTTGGTGAAATTCTGTGAGTAGAGGAGAGAAGTGGAGTTATACACGAAGAAGGTGAGATTTTTTGTTTGAGCAAGAGTGTCGTTATACACAAGTGAGAGATTGATTTCATCTCCAACAATCTCATAACTCAAATTGAAGGTGATGTAATCCTCTGATGAAACAAGTGAAGAAGTTGTTGGCGTCAGCATCACGGTGTAATGGTCTGCTTTCGGATAAATCCTGATTGTCTTGTTAATTCCCAAACTCTCATTCACAAATCTCACTTCATACTCCACATTCTCCATCATCACAAAGGTTATCGCACCTCTGCTATCAGTAGTGCCATTCAGAGTTTGATTTATGAAGTAGGATATGCTCTCATTCCTTATTCCGAACAAATTCAAGAGCCAATCCCAAGCACCTGTTGTCGTTGAGATTGGTGTTGCCTCCACATAAACATTTGCAAGGGGATTGCCAAATATATCAACGCAAGCAAACTCAACTTGATGAGGTGGATATGAGATGCCAACACCTTGCTCTGCCTCACCTTCAAGTGGTGCGAGATAAATTACCTTCTCTATATCTCCATACACATACACATACTCAATTGCAGAATAATAGCCATCAGCACCAACTTCCACTTTGTGAATGCCATACTCAACACCTGTGAAATTGAGCCATCCGAGTGTTGTCTCCTTTGTCTGCTCTCCATCATTCAAAGTTGCTTTGAAATTGAAAATTGTTGCATGTGTTGATGCATCTCTTGCTCTCACAGTGATGTTGTATAATCCATACAGCGAAGGATACACATATTTGATTTCCGTTGGATTTACTGTGAATGTGAGTGTCTCACTTTCCCTATATCCTTCTTTTGTTGCATTCAAAGAGAATGTTGTTGCATCATACTTCTCATAATCTATGTGGTAGAGTGTATTGTTTTGCATACTTCCACCTGAAAGCACCTTAATCTTTCCATTCACATAGTCCATCTCATAATCTACTCCTCTCACATAAGGAGTTTCATCGGTTGTGTTTGTCACCTTCTCTGTATATGGAACAATACCAGTATTTGCAAGTTGCACCCAACTACCATACTCCGATGAGTTGAAAGTTTCATTCTCAATTGTTGAGGTGTTCATACTTGTATTATCAAGAATGAACTCAAAGTATCCCATACTGTTTGTTGTGGTATTTGAATTCCATCCTTCCTTCCAAATATTCACAGTTGCATTTGAAATTGCTTGGTGAAATGGATATTCACTCACAATACCAACAACTGCTGGCGGTGTGATATTGATATGAGATGCATCAGGAAGTAAATACAGATTAATTTCATACAATCCATTCTGGAGTGGTGTGAATGAGAAGTTATTATGTGTGTAGTTTGCTTTTGATGCATTCATCTGAATTGCTTCATCCACAATAAAGTCAGTGAGGTTGTAATAGCCTGTTGTTGTGTTTGTTGTTGTGTTATGCCATACTGTTCCCTGTGATGCATTCACATTTACACCACCTAACACACTCTCACTTTTTGCATCATAACTCACACCTTCAATATCCACTCTCTCCTCAACTTGCATCATATCGTATGCTAAATCCACTGGCTCTGAATACTGCATTAAAACAGCATAATAAGTTCCTGCATCAAGTTCATTTGTGTTGAATGTTACACTTCCACTTTCCTTTGTTATATGCCATCTCTTCTTCTCATTTCCATATATGTCCAGAATTTTGATGTAGTAGTTGTGTGAGGAGAAATCAGGATTTGCAATATCATAGGTGATTGTTGCTGTTTCACCAGTTACATAAGTCTCTTTGTCAAATGCAAGAGAGGATGTTTCACCAGGAGGCATATAATACAGGTAATCATAATCCATAAGTTGTCCATCTGCTGTGAGTTCAAAGATGTATAGTCCATAATCATATCCAAGTAATTCTGTCCGATTGTAAGTTGCAACACCACACCCCCGCTCTCTCGCAATTTCTGATATGTTAGTTTCGTTAACAATAATTCCTGTCGTTAATTTTCTCACAAGGATTTTAAATGTCTTTCCTTTATCATAGTAGAGATTTACTGTCCATTCAACTTCTATTGTTTCATCATCAAATTGCGTTGCATTATGGTCATTATACTGCTCTGCTAATGCGACCACATATCCAGATGTAGAAAAATCATCCACATACCAAGCATATCCATGTGATAACCCGCCTGCGGAAGTAGATGTTCTAATCTTTACTTTTCTTATACTTCCGCCCAGGTATCCAAGGTCTTTGTGAAGATTGCCGTTTACAAACACATAAATGTAGTTGTTCAGTTCTACAAACTCAATAAGGAAGTTTCTCTCATTTAATACAGGTAAGCCACAACATTTTTCAACACCACTCTCATTTAAGACACAGGCAGTAAATCCACCACCATAATTACCCCAACGATACGCATAGACATGTCTGAATGATACATAACGACTTGAGCCAAAATCTGGCGAGTAGGCAGTGTCAGATAAGTCGGTATTAGTTGCAGATTGATACAAGCAAATTGTGTATGTTTCTCCTGAAGGAGTTTTTAAACTAAACTCACCAGTCCATCCATCTGCAACACCATCTTGAAAACTCTCCTTCCAACCAAATGCGTTTTGAGTGAGGAAAGCCAAGATAAGTGTGAAGATAAGCAGGTGAAATATCATTCTCTTCACCACTCCTCTTCACCTCCTTGGTAGTAAGTGTATTTGTGTCTCTTCACAATATATTTGAACAGCCATACAAACATCGTGAAAATGAAGATGAGTGGAAGGTAGAAGAAAACATTCACAAGGTTTGGCACAACTGTAAGGGCAGGTGCAAATGGTGATGTCTCATCAACACCAACTATGTTTGTGAGAGGTGGTAGAATTCCGCACATTACTGAACCTACAAGGAAGAAGAAGATGATTGCAAACACAATATTCAGCATCACAACAAAAATTGCAGTGCCCATTCCAATTCCTTCTTCATCACTCATTCATCACACCACCTCTCCACTTCTCTTCTCAATTGCCCTTTTGATGAGCCATACCAGCAGAGCGATAAAGGCAAAGAAAGGATATGCATACCACGCCCTAAAGAGCCAGTTCATCGCTTGCGTCTGTGCATTTGTCCATGATGTTGCATCTGCAATTGTTGGAATGATGTCCTTGATATGTTGGACAAGTGGTGAGACAAAGATGTAGGCAAATGCTACCATGAACACCAAAATCACAAATACTGCAATTTCTCCCGCCTGTCCTTTATTGTTTAGCATTTGCTCTCCTCACCTGTGCTAACTCATGCACACTTCTCACATTATCCATATCCCCTTCTCTTCCCTCTTCTCTCACACTTTTTACCTCCTCTCCAACCTCTGATATTTCCTCGCCATAAACGCTTTGATATAGGAGGGATGAGGCAAAGTCAAGTGCCTGTCTCTCAAGGTCTGTGAGGTCAGGTCGTTGTGCAAGATTTTGGAGAATGGCAAAATACATCACAACAGCATCTCTATCAGGAATTTCCATCTTCATATTTCATCACCTCCTCAACACTCCTTTCAACAACTCTTCAGGAGTGGCAATTGGAGTGATTTTGAAGAATTTGCTTGCACCAATATCAAACCAATTCTTTCCTCTCATTACTTGCTCCAGAATTGGAGATGTTTTCCTCTTTTTCCTTCCTTTTGTCAGAGTTAGAAACTGTGTCCCTATCACTCCTTCTCTCATAATACTCGCAAATCTACTTCCTCTTGCTGTTGAGGAAATCACTCTACTTCCTCGTAAGAATTGCTCTGCTGCTCTACTCACTCCAACAATACCTGCCCTACTTTCTCTCCTTCTGATGGGTGCTCGGAGATATTCTCCAAATGGTGAGATAGTTGATGGAGGTGTTACAGCTGATGTAGATGTAATTGCTTGTCCTTTTACTCTCTTACTTGTTTTAGTTGTTTTGAATGTATTTGTCATAACTTTACCCTTACTTAACCTTCTTCCTCCGAGCACAACTCCTTTCCTACTCAAGTAAGATTTGTGAATTCTCTCAATTCTTCTCTGATAATCCTTAAATCCTTTCCTCATAATTGTGTGAAAAACTGAAGACGCACCAAAAATACCTCTCTCCATCCACACTCCAACTCTTACACTTCTCGGAATACTTATCACCTCAAACTCTCCTCTCCGCATAAATCTTTCTCTTGCATCTCCAATTTTTTTCATCTCCTCCTTCATAACACTCTTCTTCAGAAGTTTTGAAAATGTAGGTGTTGCTCTTTCTTCTCCAAATGTCCTCAAACTTCTCACCTTGATTTTCACTCTTCCTTCTCTTGCCTTCAGCCAACCTCTCTCTTGCAATTCTTTGATGACTTTTGCAGTCATGGCAGAAACACCCTCAAGATATGCTTGCTTCTCCTCCTCTGTTTTTGCCATTTTCAATCCCTTCCTTACCTGTCTGTAAAATCTCCTCAAGGCAAGTTCTCCTCTGAATGTAGGTTTTGCTATAATCATCCTTTCTTCTGTGAATTTTGGAAACATTCTTGACATTAAACTCTCCTTTACTTTTGTTCCAACTGGAATTACTGCCTCAACTTCTAACTCACCATGCCAAGGCACTTTTGCTGTTACTTCAGGTGAGACATAAGCATAACCTTTTGGTGCTTTCTCCTCAACATATTTTTTGTATTCTGCAAATCTCTTCAAGGCAAGTTTTGGTGAGTAAGGTGCTTGTGCCAACCTCTCCTCACCAATCAGTTCTCTTGCTTTTGCAATCTCTTTTGGCGTTACTCTCACTCTCTTTGGAATTCTTATTCCTTTTGTCATTATGCGGAAAAATGTAGGCTCAAATTCAAATCTCAATTCCTTTGGTATCTTTGCACCTGTGAGGAGGATTGCTTTTGGTGTTGCAAATGCTGGATATGCTGCTGGTGCAACATAAGTTCCCTTCACTGGTGAGTATCCTGGTGGAACTTCACTGATACCACGAATGAGAGAAGGTTTAAATCTTCTGAATTTTGCAGCATGCCAAACTTCTTCTGCCCTTCCTGATAACTTAAACTCCCTCTCCTCCATTATTCTCTTCATTACTTCAGCAGGAGTTGTTTTTGGCATTCGTAGTGTGGAAAACTTTAATCCTTCAGGCACAATCCTTTCCTTTGGAATATATCTTCTTGTGAGTTTTCCAGTTACTCTCTCAAAAGCACCAACTTCAAATGGCTCTCGCACCCTTATCGCTCTTCCAGCAAGACCTCCTGTAATTAGTGTTGTTGCAGTTTCAGCACCAACTTCAAATGGTCGCTTCTTTGCATACTCTACCATCTCACCAAATTCCTTCCTCAATCCTGAAGGTGTAGCAACACCCTTAAATCCCATTCTTAACATAGGAATGCCTGTAACTGCAATAGGAGTTCTTACCAATCCACCTACAACTCCTCTTTTCACTTGCTCCACAGGTGTTTCTCCTTTTGGAGCAATCTTTTTAAGAACAGGTTGCACAACAACACTCTCATACTTCCTCTCCGTCCTCTCTGCAAGTTTTGATGCAAATCCTGTGATGTATTGAACTCCTTTCCAAATCTTCTGTGGTGTTGGCATCTGTAATTTTCCTGTGTAATACCACACAGGCACTCCCTCTCTCCTCAACTCACTTCTGATTTGCTGTGATAATCCCATAATATCATGAATACTTGGAATTTTAGGTGGAGAAATTCTTGGAGATGTTATTGGTGGAGAGGAAGGTTTAACTACTCTCGTTGGTGCAGAAGGTGGAAGTTGAGAAGGAGGGGAGGGAGTAGGAGATTTTGGTGGTGCTGAACGAGTAGCATAAGGCATATACTTCCTTCTCCACTCTTCTTGTCTCTGCTCTAACCTCTCCATGGTGGGTTTAGGCGGTTTAAAGTATGTTGTTGTTATGTTTCTGAAAAAGTCAAAAGTCACTGACTCTCACCCCCACCCTCACTCATGTTATTAAATTTGCATTCATGCAATATAAACCTTTCGTCAAGGGTTGATTTTTCAAACTTCCTTCAGAACATCTTCCTCTTTCACCCTCTTCCTTCTCCTTCTGCTCCTCTTCTCCTCTTCAGGTTTCTTGAGAAAGTCCTCAAGTGCAGTAATTGCTTCTTCCAGGTATTGCTCCCTCCTCTCAAAGTATTCATTATACACATCATTTGGAATTCGCAAATTATAATAATCCTCAAATACACGCCTGATTACCATCTTTCCTGATGGAAGAAGCATGGATTTGTATCCAATTGCAACTCTGTTCTCATTCTGCAACTTCACAATT
>Ga0190307_1000185_pt1 | contig 19687 bp, 18 predicted proteins | sample 48700745_MG_FD_161653 | JGI IMG/M metagenome (GOLD analysis project Ga0190307, IMG submission 161653) | Hydrothermal vent sediment bacterial communities from Southern Trench, Guaymas Basin, Mexico - 4870-07-4-5_MG | ecosystem: Environmental > Aquatic > Marine > Hydrothermal vents > Sediment ... | reverse complement strand
CATGTCAGAGTAAGCTTAAAAGGAGCAAATGAAAAAATGTTTTCTTTGGTTACTTCTGCTTTGCCAGAATTTTTTAAATTTCAACTTTTAGCTTTGGAAAATTTGATGGCTTTTAATGTTTCTTGCCATCCAGCAATTATGATTGATCTTTATGATCAAAAAGATCTTGAAGAGATTAAAAGGAAATTAAATTCAATTGATCCTTCTTTGGTTGAAAATTTAGAAGAAGAAAGGTTAATTTTTTATCCTTTTGTTAAAGAAAGGCTTAAAAAAAGAGGCATTAAAATTAAAAGGTCGTTTCTTTAAAAACTTTTATGGAATTTAAAGAAGTCATTCAAAAAAGATATAGCTGTCGGAGTTATAAAGATGAGCCAGTGCCAGAAGAAAAAATTTTAAGTTTACTTGAAGCCGCTCGCTTAGCACCTTCAGCTCACAATCGCCAACCTTATCGGTTTATTGTGGTTAAAGATAAGGAAAAAATAAAAAAATTAGCCGAGGCAGCGGCTCAAAGTTTTATTGCTGAAGCGCCAGTGGTTATTGTTGGAGTGGCTTTAGATCCAGAAGATGTTTTGCCTTGCGGAGTTCCTACTTATGCTGTTGATGTTGCGATTGCCATGGAGCATATTACCCTTCAGGCAACCGATGAAGGTCTTGGCAGTTGCTGGATTGGGGCTTTCTCTCAAGAGAAAGTAAAAGAAATTCTTCAAATTCCAGAAAATCAAAAAGTAGTTGCTTTGATGCCGATTGGCTGGCCCAATGATTTTCCTTTGCCAAAAGAGAGAAAAAGTTTAGAAGATTTGGTAAGTTATCAATAATTTAAACTTCTTTATCTGGCAATTGGCAGTTAGCTATTGGCAATTAGCTGTTTTTAGGTTTCTTTTACTAAAGCAATGGTTTTGTTTTGAGCTACTTTTACAATTCCAGAAAGAATTGAAATTTTTTGATCTCCATCAATGACAATTTCTCCTTTTTTAAGAAGAGCAAAAAGAGGAGCATGATTTTTTAAAACTTCAAATTTTCCTTCAACTCCAAAAAAGCTAATTTTTTGACATTTTCCTTCAAAAAGCTTTTTGGTAGGGGTTAAGATTTTAACTTCCATTTTAAAAATTTTATTAGATTTGAAAAAGAAAATCAAAACCTTATAATAGCTTAAAATGAGAAAGTTAAGTTATCTTTTTAGAAAATTGGAAGGAAATAAAGTTCAATGTTTAACTTGTTCTCATTTTTGTGTTTTAGAAGAAAACCAGCGAGGTAAATGCGGCGTTCGGGTTAATAAAAAAGGAGAGCTTTATTTTCTTCTTTATGAAAAAGCTTGCAGCGCCAATATCGATCCCATAGAAAAAAAACCTTTTTATCATTTTTTGCCTCAAAGCTTCTCTTTTTCTTTTGCCACGGTTGGCTGTAATTTTGCTTGTCTTAACTGTCAGAATTGGGAAATTTCCCAAGCCCCAAAAGAAGAAAACTTAAAAGAAGAGGAAATTGAAAGAATGGGTTTTGATTTAAAGGTTGAGGAGATTGTAAAAAAAGCTAAAGAAAATGGCTGTCAAAGTATCTCTTATACTTATACCGAGCCGACCATTTTTTTAGAGTATGCTTTAGATGTGATGAAGCTTGCCAAAAAAGAAGGTTTGAAAAATGTTTGGGTTTCCAATGGGTTTATGAGTCCTCAAACCATTGATTTAATTTCTCCTTATCTTGATGCTATTAATATTGATCTTAAATTTTTTGATGATGATTTGTATCAAAAGATGGCTCAAGGAAGACTTTTGCCAGTTTTAAATTCCATCAAAGAGTTTAAAAAAAGAAAAGTTTGGGTTGAGCTGACGACTTTAATTATTCCCGGAATTAGTGATCAAGAAGAAATGATTAAAAAAATGGCTCATTTTATAAAAAATGAAGTTGGTCCAGAAACGCCTTGGCATCTTTCAGCTTTTTGCGGCATTATTTCTTGGAAAATGAAAGATGTACCTGATACGCCAAGAGAAACAATTGAAAGATTTTGCCAGGTGGCTCAAAGGGAAGGAATTTTTTATGTTTATGCTGGCAATCTTTTTGGTTCTCCTTTTGAAAACACTTATTGTCCTCGATGCAAAGAGCTGGTGATTAAAAGAGAAGGTTATTTTGTTGAAAGAAAAGATAAAGAAGGAAAATGTCCAAAATGTGGCTTTAAACTTGATTTGATTTTATCTTAAAAATTTTATGAGAAAGCTTTTGTTTTTTCTTTTTTTAATCTTCCTTCTTTTGGGTTTTCTTTTTTACTTTTTCTTTTTTTCTGATTTTTTCAAGATAAAAGAAATTAAAGTTTTGCCTCAAGGGATAGTCAAAGAAGATTTGATTTTAAAAAAGCTTAAAGAAAAAAAACTTTTTGGTTTTCTTCCTTTAGATAACATCTTTTTGATAAAAGCTAAAGATTTGGAGATTTCTTTTCCGGAAATTAAAAAAGTAAAACTTGAAAAAGATTTTAAAAATCGAACTTTAAAAGTTTATCTTGAAAAAAGAAAAGAGGTTTTGATTTGGTGTCAAAAAAATTTGAAATGTTTTTCGGTTGATGAAGAAGGAGTGGCTTTTAAAGAAGCTTCTTTTATTGAAGGACTGGATTTAATTTATGTCATTGATGATTTTAAAAGAAAAATTTCTTTGGCTCAAAAAGTGGCTTCCTCAAAAGTAATTAAAATGATCAAAGAAATTTATCAAAACTTTAAAGAAAAGCTTGAAATTGATTATTTTATTTATCCAGAAGAAAAATTTCAGGAAATCCATCTTAAAACCAAAAAAGGAATTCTTTATCTTTTTAACCTCAAAGAAAATTTTTCCCAGCAAATCGAAACCTTAAAAAAATTGCTTGATAAAGGAAAAATCAAAGTTAAGGAATATCTTGATTTAAGATCTTTGCCAAGAGTGTATTATAAATGAAACTACCTTGACTTATAAAAGCAAAAAATTATAATTTTAGCGGAAAAAATTTGGGATGAAAAAGGAAGAAGAGTTAAAGGAAAAAATAAAAAAGCTGGAGGAGGCGCTTAAAAAATGCCAAAAAGAAAAGGAAGAATATCTTGAAGGATGGAAACGAGAGCGGGCTGATTTTCTTAACTATCAAAGGGAAATAAAGGAGAAATTAGAAAAAATTGAAGAAAAGGCAAGAGAAGTTTTGATAAGGGATCTTTTGGAAGTGATTGACAGTTTGGAGCTTGCTGAAAATTCTATTTTGGATAAAAAAATTTCTCAAGGAATTAGCTTGATTAAAGAAAGATTTTTAGAAATTTTGAAAAATTATGGGGTCAAAGAACTTGAAATTTTGGGAAAGGAGTTTGATCCTTTAACTTGCGAAGCTGTTGGAGAGGTGATTTGCCAAGAAGAAGGAAAAGTAGTTGAGGTGGTTCAAAAAGGCTATGCTTTAAAAAACACTCTTCTAAGGCCGGCAAAAGTAAAAATTGGAAAGAAAAAGGAGCCTGACGACTCTTCAAAAGAGAAGTCAGGTTCCGAAAAAATAAATTAAAAAAATGCCAATCATTAGATTTGATCCATTTTTCAGAGAGCTTTCAAGATTTTTTGAAGAGGAATTTGTGCCCATGATTCCTTCAATTAAATTCACTGAGCCGGCAATTGATGTTTATGAAGAGAACAATAATATCATTGTTGAAGCTGAAGTGCCGGGAATGGATCCCAAAGATATTGATATTGAAATCGAAAATAATACTTTAAGAATTTCTGGAAAAACCGAGAAAAAAGAAGAAGTTAAAGAGAAAAATTATTATCGAAAAGAAATTCGAAAAGGTGCTTTTGAAAGAGTGATTACTTTACCAGCTGAGGTTAAGGAAGATAAAATTGAAGCCACGATGAAAGATGGAATTTTAAGAATTGTTCTTCCCAAGAAGAAATCTTCTGCTTCTAAAAAAATTGAAATTAAGAAAAAATAAATAAACCCTTATGGCAAAGATTCTCGGTATTGATCTTGGAACCACCAACTCGGCGATGGCGATTGTTGAAGGTGGTCAGCCAAGGATTTTGGAAAATCAGGAAGGTCAAAGAACGACCCCATCTTATGTTGCAATCTCAAAAAGTGGAGAAAGATTAGTTGGACTGTTAGCGAAAAGACAAGCCATTGTTAATCCTCAAAATACTATTTTTTCAGTCAAGCGATTGATTGGTAGAAGGTTTTCTGATCCAGAAGTCGAAAGAGATCGCCAGCTTCTTCCTTATGAAATTCGCCAGTCAGCTTCTGGAGGAGTAGAGGTAAAAATGGGAGAGCGCTGGTGGCGTCCAGAAGAAATTTCGGCAATGATTCTTCAAAAATTAAAAGCTGATGCTGAGGCTAGACTTGGAGAAAAAATTGAGGAGGCAGTGATTACGGTTCCAGCTTATTTTGACGATGCCCAGCGTCAGGCTACCAAAAATGCTGGTGAAATTGCTGGCTTGAAAGTGAAAAGAATTCTCAACGAGCCAACTGCGGCAGCTTTGGCTTATGGCTTTGATAAAAAAGGGGAAAGAGAAATTGTGGTTTATGATTTTGGAGGAGGCACTTTTGATGTTTCGGTTTTAGTGGTTCGAGAGGATGTAATTGAAGTTAAAGCCACTGGTGGTGATACCCATCTTGGAGGAGATGATATCGATCAGAGAATCGTTAACTTTTTAATTGAAGAATTCAAAAAAAGTGAAGGCATCGATCTTTCTAAAGATGTTTTGGCACTTCAGCGCTTAAAAGAAGCGGCGGAAAAAGCCAAGCATGAACTTTCTTCAGTTTATGAGACTGAAATTAATCTTCCTTTTATCACTTCTGATACCTCTGGTCCAAAACATTTTGTTTATCGATTAACTCGAGCTAAATTGGAAGAATTAGCTTCTGATTTGATTGAAAAATCAATTGAAATTACTCGCCAGGTAATAAAGGAAAGTGGTTTTAGTGAAAGCGATATTGATGATATCATCTTGGTTGGAGGTCAAACCCGAATGCCTTTAATTTCTCAAAAATTAAAAGAAGTTTTTGGTAAAGAACCTTTAAAAGACATTAACCCTGATGAGGTGGTTGCCATTGGAGCTGCTCTTCAGGCTGGGGTTTTAAGTGGAGAGGTAAGAGATATTCTTCTTTTAGATGTGACTCCTTTAACTCTTTCAATTGAAACTTTGGGAGGTATTGCCACGCCAATGATTCCTAAAAATACCACTATTCCAACTTCAAAAACTGAAATTTTTACCACGGCAACCGACAATCAAACCTCAGTTGAGATTCATGTAGTTCAGGGAGAAAGACCGATGGCGGCTGACAATCGAACCTTGGCAAGATTTGTCTTAGATGGTATTCCACCAGCTCCAAGAGGCGTGCCCCAAATTGAAGTTACCTTTGATATTGACGCCAACGGTATTTTAAAGGTAACTGCCAGAGATAAAGCGACCGGTAAAAGTCAATCAGTAAGGGTTGAAGCTTCAACTGGTTTAACACCTGAAGAAATTGAAAGAATGAAAAAAGAAGCTGAAGAATTTGCCAAGCAAGATGAGGAGAAGAAAAAATTAGCTGAGACTAAAAATCAGGCTTTGAATTTGATTTATCTTTCAGAGAAGACTTTAAGAGAAAATAAGGAGAAAATTCCTGAGGAGATTAAAAAAGAAGTAGAGGAAAAAATGGAAGCATTGAAAAAGAGTCTTGATTCAAATAAAATTGAAGAAATTAAACCGAAAATTGAAGCTCTTTCCTTAGCGCTTCAGAAAATCGGTCAAAGAATTTATGGCGATTCAGACAAAAAGTAAAAGTTTTATTTCTGAATCTTTTAAAACTTTTTTAAAACAAGTTGTTTTAGTTTCTGTATCAGCTTCTGTTTTTTTTCTTCTCTCTTTTTCTTGGCTTCATTTTTTAGAATTTGGAAATTTTTATTTTTCAAAATTAACTTTCTTTTTTTTGCTTTTCTTTTCCCTTTTTCTTTTAAGCCTGGAAGGGCTTTTATTGGAAAAAACTTCTTCTCTTTTTTTTATTTCTTTGCTTAATTTTTTCTCTTTTAGCTGGATTTTTCTTTTTTTAGAAAATTTTTCTTTTTATCAAAAAAATAAGATTTTTTTTCTTTTACTTTTGCTTTCCTTTCTTTTGCTTTTTTTAGGAGAGATTTTGATTAGAAAAACCAAAAAAGAGTTTCTTTCTTTTTCTTTTTCTAAGATTTCTTCTTTTTCTCTTTTTTTGTTTGTTTTGTTTTTAATTTTAATTTTTGATCTTTCTTTTCATTTAGCTTTATTTTCAGGAAAATTTTTCTGGCTGGATGAGCTTTTTAAGTTTTTTAATTTTAAATTTAAAAGCTCTCAAAGCCTTGAGGAGCTCCTTTTTGAAATTTACCATAAGCCAGAAATTGTTCTTGGAGCCGAGATTCTTCTTCAAAAGAATTTGCCTTTTGAAATTGACTTTTCCAAACCAATTTCCGAGCTAATTTTAAAGATTTTAAAACAAAGAAAACCTTTGAAAGTCTTTTTAGCAATTGAATTTTTAATTTTCTTTTTCTTTTATGTTCTTTTCTCCTTGATTTCTTTTTTGGTGAAAATTTTTGGAGGATTTTTAGTGGAAGTTCTTTTAGCTTTGGGTTTTTTGAAAAAGAGCTATTTAAATCGCCCTCAAGAAATAATTAAAATTTAATTAGTATGAAAGATTATTATCAAATTCTGGGAGTACCTGAGGATGCCTCAGAAGAAGAAATAAGGAGAGCTTTTTTTGAGCTGGCTAAAAAATATCATCCTGATCGAGGCGGAGACGAAGAGAAATTTAAAGAAATCAACGAGGCTTATCAGGTGCTCTCAAATAAAGAAAAAAGAGCTGCCTATGATGCCCAGAGAAAAGGGGGAGGCTTTTTTGAGGAAGGTTTTTCTTTTCCTTCTTTTGATTTTGACTCACTTTTTGAGGATGATTTTTTCTCTTTTGATTTTTTTGAGAGAAAAAAGAGGAGAGGCGAGGATCTTTATCTTGAAGTTGAGCTTACTTTAAAAGAAGCCTTTTTTGGCAAGGAAAAAGAAATTAGATATCATCGAAAAAAAGAATGCTCTCTTTGTAAAGGAAAAGGATATTTAGGAGAGCCAATTTATGAAGTTTGTCCTCATTGTGGTGGCAGAGGAAAAATAAAAGAGACTCGAAAAATCTTTTTTGGAGTTTTTTCCCAGATTAAAAGATGTCCTTTCTGTCAAGGAGAGGGAAGAATTTTGAAAAATCCTTGTGTTAAATGCCAAGGAGAAGGAGCAGAGTTTGGTGAGGAAAAAATAAAAGTGAAATTTGAGCCTGGAATTAGAGAAGGAGAGATTTTAAAGATTGAAGGAAAAGGAAATTGGGAAAAAGATGGCGCCGGGGATCTTTATCTTCAAATAAAAATTCTTCCAGATGAAAAATTTGAAAGAAGAGGAGATGATCTTTATCTTAAAGTTCCGGTTGATATTGTTAAAGCCGCTCTTGGAGGAGAAATTGAAATTGAAAATCTTGATGGAGAAAAAATTAAAATCAAATTTCCTCCTTTAAAAAAATCAGGAGAAAAAATTGTGCTCAAAGGAAAAGGAATGCCTCTTTTTAAAGAAAATTGGAAAAGAGGGGATTTAATAGTTGAATTTGAAATAGTAATACCTCAAAAACTTAGCTCAAAAGCCAAAAAACTTCTTGAAGAACTTAAAAAAGAAATTTCTTAAAGTTTATTTCTCAAAAAGATATTTCCTTTAAAAATTTCGAACTGAAAAAATAATTGCGATCGCATTTATTTTTCAAAAAATCTTTCCTTTTTTCAGGACCCCCTTTTTAAAGAATTTCATTTAATTGCGATCGCATTTATTTGTACTAAAATAACTTTTCTATTTTTTCATTTAAATAACCTTAAAACCCAAATCGCAGACTAAAAACAATTTATTAGCAAAAAAACATTTTTGCCCATTAAAAATATTCTCACATTCTTAAGAATATTAGAATATCCCTTGATGAAAAATCTTTGAGGCTTTATTCTCAAATTCTTAAGAATTTGAGAATGTTTTTCAAAGAAGAAATGAAAGGATCATCTTATCAGTTTGAAAAAATTAGACTTTAATAAAAATTGAGATTTCTTAACTATTGGTTTACTCATTAAAAATTACATTTTTTTGGGAAGAGAAATTTTAAGAAGAGAAAAGCAATTTTCAAAAATGATTTTGCTGGCTTTTACGAGGGCAATTCTTGAAAAAAGATAAGGGGGAGGGGAGTTTAAAATTGGCACTTTTTCATAAAATTGATGGAAATTTTTGGCAAGCTCAAACGAGTAATTTAAAAGATGATGGACTTCAAAGTTTTTTGAGATATCAATCAAAATTTGGGGGAATTTTACTAGCTCTTTTAAAAGGCTTTCTTCTTCTTCTCTTTCAACCTTAAATTCAAAATTTGAAGGAAGTTTAATTTTGGAAGCTTTTTTAAGAAGAGAATTGCTTCGAACATAGGCATATTGAATGTAATATAAAGGATTTCTCATTGATTTTTCTTTGGCAAGTTTGAGATCAAAGTCAAGATGGGAATTAGGTTCAATTTTTAAAAAGAAAAATCGAGCGCTATCAAGACCAACTTCTTTGATCAGCTCTTCTAAAGTCATTCCTTTTCCTTTTCTTTTGGAAATTTTTTCAACTCCTGTTTCGGTTTTTTGGCGAACCATTTGAACTAAAATTACTTTAAGTTTTTTGGGGTTAATTTTTAAAATTTTTAAACCAGCTTCAAGTCGACTGATATGAGAAAAATGATCAGCGCCCCAAAGGTTAATAAAAAGATCAAAACCTCTTTTTTCTTTTTCAAGGTGATGGCAAAGATCAGTTAAAAAATAAGTTGGGGTGCCATCTTTTCTCACAATAACCCAATCTTGTTTTTCTTCATATTTTGAAGTTTTAAGCCATAAAGCTCCTTCTTTTTGATAGACCACTTTTTTCTTTTTTAAAAACTCAATTAGTTTTTTTACTTTGCTTTGCTGATACAAGCTTTCTTCTGAAAACCACCAGTCAAATTTAATTTTTAATTTCTTTTCAATAAAATCTTGATTTTGTTTTTGAATTTCTTTAGCTAAAAGAAAACCAACTTCGGAAAAAATTTTTTCTTCATCTCCTTTAAATTTTTGAATAATTTTCTCAATTTTCTTTTTATTTTTCTCAATTTTTTCTTTAAGATAAGGGGTGAGATAGCTTTGAGATTTTCCTAAGGCAGCTTTTCCAAGCTCTTTAATTTGAGAGGAAACTTTAGCATCATTGATGTAATATTCTGAAGTTACTTTGAAGCCAACTTTTTTTAAAATATTTGCCAAAACATCTCCAAGAAAACCGCCCCGAGCATTGCCCAAGGTTAGAGGACCAGTGGGATTAGCTGAGATAAACTCCACTACAATTTTTTTATTTTTCTTTTTAAATTTGGGATAGCTTTTCCCTTGTTTTAAAATTTTTTTAAGTTCTTTAATTAAAATTTCTTTTTTAAGAAAAAAGTTTAAAAAGCCATTTTTGACTTCAATTTTTTCAAAATATTTTTTTATTTTTTTTGAATTTTCTAATTTTTTTAAAATTTTTTGAGCTATCTTTTGAGGTGGCTCTTTTTCTTCTTTGGCTAAAATAAAAGCAAGATTTGAAGAAAAATCCCCAAAATTTTTTTGGGGTGGAAATTCAACTGAAAAATTAAGCTTTTTTTTCAAAGTTTTTTCAATTTCTTTGAAAAGTAAAGTTTTAAAGTCCATTTTATTTTTTCACTTTTTCAAAAATTTTTTCAAAAATTTCAGGATGAAATTCAGCGAGCTGGGCTAAAATTTTTCGATTAAGAAGAATATTTTTTTGTTTTAAAAGATGAATAAATTTGGAATAAGAAAGTCCTAAAGATTTTACTTTAGCAGAAATTTTTACTTGCCAAAGTTTTCGAAAATCTCTTTTTTTAAGTCGGCGGGAAACATAGGCATGATACCAAGCATGAAGTAAGGCTTCTTTGGCAAGTCTTATTTTTGATTTTCTTCCCCATCGAAATCCTTTAACGTATCTTAAAAGCTTTTCTCTCCTTTTATGGGTAACTTTAGCGGATTTAACCCGAACCATAATAAAAAATTAAACTCCAAGAATTTTTTTGATTTTCTTTTGTAAAAATTTTTCTAATTCAACATAACCTTTGTAGCGTCTCAAAGCCCGGGAAGTTAATTTTGCCATTCCATGAGCTTTGCCTGCTTTTCTTCGAAGCATTTTTCCTTTTTTGGTGATTTTGATTCTTTTTCTGATAAGTTTAAGTGAAATTCCCATTTTATTTTTTGATAATCAAGGCGCTAATACCTCGGGGAACCTTTTTTGGCTCTTGAATAAATTTATACTCTACTTCAATTTTTTCTAAAAATTTTTTTATTTTCTCTTTAGCTTCCTCAATAAAAATTTTCTCTCTTCCTCTTAAAATTAAATCAATTCTTACTGGCATTCCTTCTTCTAAAAATTCAGTTACTTTCTCAGCTTTATAACTTAAATCATGCTCTGATTCTTTAAAACCAATTCGAATGCATTTTAATTCTTTTTGTTTTTTCTTTTTTTCTTTTTCTTTCTTTTTTTGCTGATATAAAAATTTTCCGTAATCAACGATTTTTACCACTGGTGGATTAGCTTTTGGGGCAATTTCTACTAAGTCCAAATGGCGCTCAAAAGCCAACTTGAGCGCCTCTTCCAGTTTCATTACTCCTAAATTTTTCCCTTCCTCATCAATCACTCTTACTTCTCTTGCCCTTATTTGGTTATTGATTCGAAACTTTTTAATATTTTTCCCACTTCGCACCTCCCACTACCCACCTCCCACCTTAGTGGAGATGGCGGGAATCGAACCCGCGTCTAGCAAAAGGTTTTTGAGGGACTTCTCCAGGCTCAGGCAGTTTTAGAAAACCAAAACCGGCTTAAAAACTGCCAAAAAAACCAGTTTTGGGGTGCTTTAAAAACTTAAGTTTCTGGGTCAAAGCACCAAATCCCCAGAAACTGCCTAGCAAAAGTCACACCTGGTAAGACCTGCTAGGCAAGGTTATCTTACCAGATGGCTTACGCTAAAGCGTAAGCAGGTTGATTTTGGTTGGCATTTTTAAAGTGCAGGTTTTTATTATGGAGGATTGCCTGCTTCCCCCAGCCTGCTATCCCTCAAAACCTTTTGCTATCAAATCCCTTCATCCCCAAAAATTTGGCTTTATTATACCTTGAAAATTTTAAAAAATCAAGCTATTTTCCAAATCTTCTTTCTCTTTGGCTGTAAATTTTTAAAATTTTTAAAAGTTCTTTTTCATCAAAATCAGGGAAATAAACTTTGGGAAAAGCCATCTGGGCGTATTGGAGTTTCCACATCATAAAACCAGCGGAAAGATGTTCTTCGCCGCCAGTTCGAATTAAAAGATCAATTTGAGGTAAATTTCCGGTCCAGAGAAACTTTTCAAGAAGCTGCCGAATTGGCTTTTTTTGCTTTGATCTTTTAATTTTTTTAATGGCTTCAATCATTTCATCATCGCCATTGTAAGCCATCAAAAAAGTTAAAACAAATCGAGAATAATTTTTGGTGGCTTCAACTGGCTTTAAAATTGCTTTGATAACTTTTTTGGGCATCATTTCTTTCCATCTTCCAAAAACTTGAATTTTTACTTGATATTTATGAATTAATTTTTCTTCAGCCAATTTTGGAAAATTTTCGGCAAAAAGATCGCAAAGAAACTTTACTTCTTCTTTAGGTCTTTTGGTAAGGTTATCTAAAGAAGCGATCCAAAAAGTGGTGTAGGGGATTTGAAGCTCAATGATTTTTTTATAAATTTTTTCAAAAGCTTTAACTCCAAAATGATAACCTTCCCAAGGTTTAAGATGGTGGTCTCTTGCCCATCTTCGATTTCCATCAGGAATAATAGCAATATGATTAGGAAGATTCATTTTTTAAAACAGAATACCGAAAATTTTTTCTTTTTCAATATTGGAAAAGCGCAAAGCGCAAAGCTTAAAGCTCAAAAGTGAAAATAAGCGCAAAGCGCAAAGCACAAAACAGATATACAATTGAAATACGATGGAAATACAGTTGAAATACAATAGAAATACAATTGGAATTCAAGTGAGAAGCGAGAGGTGGAAAAAAGTGGCTAAAAAAGAGTTTGAAAAATTTCTTTGAAGGATTATAATTTCTAAAAAATGAAAAGTTTTTTGGCTTTTTTAGCGAGAATTGTTCCCCAGTGTCATGGTCCTTGTGGGTTTTGTGAGTTTCTTCAAATGCTTCAAAATTTGATAAATTTTTTGACCTTTAGTTTAGCCATTCCTTTAGCAACTTTAGCAATTATTTTAGGAGGCTTTTGGTGGATTTTTTCTGGAGGAAGCGAAGAAAGGGTTGAGAAGGGAAGAAAAGCCATTTGGGGTGGAGTTTTGGGGCTTATAATTACTTTTTGTAGCTGGCTTTTGATTAATTTTTTCCTTAATATGCTCAGTGGGGAAAACCTCACCAAAATTTTGGGTCATCCTTGGCATAAAATTGAATGTCCTTAAAAATGCTTTGCGATCTTTGCAAAAAAAGAAAAGCCACTACAACCATTACTCGGTTTAATTTAGCAGAAGGAAAAAAGGAGGTCCTTCATCTTTGCGATATTTGTCGAAGAAAACTTGAAGCCCAAGAAAAATGGGGTTTTGATTTTGATTTTTCTCCTTTCTCTCAACTTTTCTCTTTTGGAAAAGATGAAGATTTTGATTTTCCTTTTGAGGAATTTCTTTTTCCTAAAACTCAGCGAATCGATTTTGAAAGCTTAATTTCTTCTCAAACCAAAGAATTTTTACAAAAAGCAGCTGAAATTGCTCAACGCTTTGGTCGGGATGAAGTTGATACCGAGCATCTTCTTTTGGCAATTTTAGAGGATTCTTTGGTAAAAGAAATTATTAAAGCCGCTGGAGCTGATCCTAAAGATATTGAAGGGTATATTGAATACAATGCTTTAAAAGGAAAACCAAAAAAGGTTTCAAGAATTGAAATTTCACCACGTCTCAAAAGCGTTTTAGAAAATTCTTTCTCTTTGGCTTCTTCTTTTGGTCAAGATTATATTGGACCTGAGCATCTTCTTTTAGCTTTAGCTGAAGAAGAAGATAGTTTTGCCAAAGAAGCCTTAGAAAAATTTGGGATTACTTCTCAAAAATTAAGAAGAGTACTTCCAAGAGTAATAAAAACTGCCAAAGAAGAAAGAAGGGCGCGTTTTTCTCCAACTCCAAACCTTGATAAATATAGTATTGATTTAACTAAAGCGGCTTTGGAAGGAAAATTAGATCCGGTAATTGGAAGAAATGATGAAATTGAAACCGTAATTGAGATTCTTTTAAGAAGAACTAAAAATAATCCGGTTTTGGTTGGTGAACCTGGGGTCGGAAAAACTGCCATTGTTGAAGGTTTAGCTCAAAAAATTGCCAAAAAAGAGGTGCCAGATCTTTTGAAAAACAAAAGATTAGTTCAGCTTAATTTAAATGCTTTGATTGCCGGAACTAAATATCGAGGCGAATTTGAAGAAAGAATCAAAAAAGTTCTTGAAGAAATTGTGAAAAATAAAGATGAGCTTATTATTTTCATTGATGAAATTCATACCATTGTTGGTGCTGGCGGCGCTGAAGGAGCAGTTGATTTTTCCAATGTGATTAAACCTCATTTAGCTCGAGGCGAGATCCATTTAATTGGAGCCACGACTTTAGGAGAGTATCGAAAATATATTGAAAAAGATCCAGCACTTGAAAGAAGATTCCAACCAGTTTTAATTGAAGAGCCAACGGTTGAGCAAACGATTCAAATTCTTTTTGGACTTAAAGACAAATACGAAGCTCATCATAAAGTTAAGATTTCTCCAGGAGCAATTGTGGCAGCCGCTGAACTTTCTTCAAAATATCTTACCTCTCGTCATCTGCCAGATAAAGCGATTGATCTTTTGGATCAGGCAGCGAGTCGAGTGGCTCTTTTAGCTTCTTCTTTGCCCAAAGAAATTGAAGAAAAAGAAAAAAGATTGAAAAAACTTGAAAGAGATTTAAATTATGCCAAAACTCATAAACAAAAAGAAAAAGTTTCTGAGCTGAAAAAAGAAATTGAGAAAGTTAAAAGTGAGCTTGAGCAGCTTAAAGCCAAATGGAAAAAAGAAAAAATTTCTACTTCCCCAGAGGTTTTGCCCGAACATATTGCTTTTATTGTTTCCAAGCTTACTGGAATTCCGGTTGGGGAGCTGACGGTTGAAGAAAAGGAAAGATTTTTGAAACTAAAAGAAAAATTAAAGGAAAGAATTGTCTCTCAGGAAGAAGCGATTGAAGCGGTTTCCAATGCAGTTTTGGTGGCTCGAGCTGGGCTTCGAGAAAAAAATCGACCCATTGCCACTTTTCTCTTTTTAGGTCCTACTGGAGTTGGAAAAACTGAGATGGCAAAATCTTTAGCTTGGGCAATTTTTGGAGATGAATCAGCTCTGGTAAGAATTGATATGAGTGAATATATGGAAAAACATTCTGTGGCTCGACTTATTGGCGCCCCACCTGGTTATGTTGGCTATGAAGAAGGTGGTCAGCTTACCGAAGCGGTTCGAACTCGTCCTTATAGCATCGTTCTTTTAGATGAGATTGAAAAAGCCCATCCTGAAGTTTTTAATCTTTTACTTCAAGTTTTTGATGAAGGAAGATTAACTGATAGCAAAGGAAAGGTAGTTGATTTTACCAATACCATTATCATTGCCACCAGTAACATTGGCTCGGATATTATCTTAACTGCTTTAAGAGAAGGAAGACCAATGGAAGAAATTAAAGAGGACATTCAACGACTTCTTTATCGCCATTTTCGACCAGAATTTTTAAATCGAATTGATGAGATTATCATTTTCCATCCTTTAAAACTTGAAGATATTGAAAAAATTGTTGCCCTTCAGCTTGAAAGAGTAAAAAGTTTAGCTTTAGCTCAAGGAGTTAAACTTGATTTTGATCAAGAAGTGATTAAATATTTAGCAAAGAAAGGCTATGTGCCTGAATTTGGAGCTCGAGAAATTAAAAGATTGATTTATCAAGAAATTGAAGTGCCTTTATCTAAAAAACTTTTAAAAGAAGGCTTGCCAAAAGATAAAAAAATCAAAGTTTCTTTGAAAGACAATCAAATTGTCTTTGAGTAAAAATGGCAAAAAAGCTTTCCAAAGAGGAAGCTAAAAAAAGGATTGAGAAATTAAGAAAAGAGATTGAGCGTCATGATTATCTTTATTATGTTTTGAATCGGCCAGAAATTTCTGATGCCGCTTATGACTCTTTGAAAAGAGAGTTAATTGAGCTTGAAAAGCAATTTCCAGAATTTGTTACTCCTGATTCTCCAACTCAACGGGTTGGTGGTCCGCCTTTGGAAAAATTTGAAAAAGTAACTCATAAAGTCCCGATGTTGACTTTAAATGATGCCATGGATGAAGAAGAATTAAGAGAATGGGAAGAAAGAATTAAAAGACTTCTTTCGCCCTCAGAAATCAAAAAATTAGATTATTTTGCAGAACTAAAAATGGATGGTTTGGCAATGAGTTTGATTTATCGAGATGGAATTTTAGTGAAAGGTGCCACTCGGGGCGATGGTTATACTGGCGAAGATGTGACTCAAAATGTGAAAACCATTAGAGCGATTCCTTTAAGGTTAAGATTAGAGAATTTGCCAAAAAAATATAAAAGACCAAAAGAGATTGAGATTAGGGGAGAGGTTTATATGTCAAAAAAAGCTTTTGAGAAGTTAAATGAAGAGCAAAGAAAGAAAGGTGAGCCTTTGTTTGCTAATCCCAGAAACGCGGCTGCTGGATCAGTGCGCCAGCTTGATCCCAAAATTACTGCTTCTCGCGAGCTTTCTTTTTATGGCTATCAAATTGTAACCGATCTTGGCTTTAAAACCCATCAAGAGTCTCATCAGGTAATGAAACTTTTAGGCATTCCTGATAATCCTTATAATCGCTATTGTAAAAATTTAGAAGAGGTGATTAAGTTTCATCATTATATCCAATCAATCAGAGAAAAACTTCCTTATGACATTGATGGTATTGTGGTTAATGTTAATGATAATCGAATTTTTGAAAAATTGGGAATTGTTGGGCGAGCGCCAAGAGGAGCGATTGCCTATAAGTTTCCTGGAGTTGAAGCAACCACCAAGATAAAAGATATTATCGTTCAAGTTGGAAGAACTGGAAAGTTAACTCCAGTGGCAATTTTAGAGCCGGTAAAAGTTGGAGGAGTCACTATTTCTCGAGCCACGCTTCATAATGCTGATGAGATAAAAAGATTAGGAGTAAAAATTGGTGATACCGTGATTGTCAGAAGAGCTGGTGATGTTATTCCTGAAGTCGTGAAGGTAATTACTTCTTTAAGAGATGGAAGTGAAAAAGAATTTAAGATGCCAAAAACTTGTCCTTATTGTGGCTCAAAAGTAATCAAAAAAGAAGGTGAAGTTGACTATTACTGCTCCAATCCTAACTGTTTTGCGGCTCAAAGAAGATATCTTTACCATTTTGTTTCCAAAAAAGCTTTTGACATTGAAGGATTAGGACCAAAAATTATTGATCAGCTTCTTGAGGAAGGATTAATTAGAGATGCTTCGGATATCTTTAAATTAAAGAAAGGCGATCTTATTCCTTTAGAAAGATTTGCTGAAAAATCAGCTCAAAATTTGATTGATGCCATTGAAAAGTCAAAGGAAATTCCTTTAGCTCGGTTTATTTATGCTCTTGGAATTAGACATGTCGGAGAAGAAACGGCTAATCTTTTAGCTACTCGATTTGGCTCGATTGAAAATCTAAAAAAGGCAAGTTTGGAAGAACTTAAAGAAATTCCTGATATTGGAGATATTGTAGCGGAAAGCATTTATTCTTGGTTTCATGACAAAAAGAATCTTGAATTTATTCAAAAATTGCTTGATGCTGGGGTAAAAATTCTTCCACCAAAGAAAATTAAAACTAAACTTAAAGGAAAAACTTTTGTCTTTACTGGAGCTTTAAAATCAATGACTCGAGACGAAGCTTCAGAAAAAGTTCGACTTTTGGGAGGACATGTTTCCTCTTCGGTCTCAAGAAATACTGATTATGTGGTGGTTGGAGAAAATCCGGGTTCAAAATATGAAAGAGCCAAAAAACTTGGAATAAAAATTTTAACCGAAGAAGAATTTCTCAAAATGATTCAAGAAGAATAATGGAGGAATATTTTTTAATTGAAGGAGGCAAAAAACTTAAAGGAGAAATTGAAACTTATGGGGCTAAAAATGCCGCCACTGCTTTGATTGCGGCAACTTTGCTGACTTCAAAAAGATGTTTTTTAAAAAATATTCCACCAATTAAAGATGTTTTGGTGATGCTTGAAATTTTAAAGTCAATGGGAGGAGAGGTTGAATGGAAAGATAAATTTAGCGTTTCAATTAGAAATAAAAATATTGACCCTGAGAAAATGGATCAAAGTTTAGTTGGAAAATTAAGATCTTCAGTTCTTTTGATTGGTCCGCTTTTGGCTCGATTTAAAAAAATAAAGATTCGACCTCCAGGAGGGTGCGTTATTGGAGCTCGCTCAATTGAAAGTCATCTTAAAGTTTTTTCTCAATTCGGGATAAAAATTGAAACTGATAAAAATTTTTTTTATTTTGAAAGAAAAAATCTTAAACCAAAAGAAGTTGTTTTACCTGAGCAAAGCGTGACGGCAACTGAAAACGCTTTGATGCTTGCCAGCGCTATTCCCGGAACTTCTTTGATTAAACTGGCAGCTTTGGAGCCTTATCCTCAAGAATTAGCTTTGTTTTTAAACAAACTAGGAGCAAAAATAAAAATTTTATCTTACTCTCATACTTATCTGGTTTCCGGAAAAAAAGAATTTAAAAAAGGAGTTTCTCACTTTTTGATTTATGATCCAATTGAAAGTGGCACTTTTTTTGCCTTAGCTTTAGCCTCAAAAAGAAAACTTTTAATAAAAGGGGTTCATCCAGAATTTTTGGAAGCCGTTTTTTTGAAGGTAAGAGAATTTGGGGCAGAGATAAATTTTTTAAAAGAGAAAAAATCTTTTCGGGGCGAGGTAAAAGTTGAGATTATTCCTCCAAAAAATTTAAAGCCAATTTCTCTTCAGACTTTACCTTATCCAGGTTTTCCCACCGATCTTCAAGCCCCATTTTCGGTGCCCTGCACCCAAGCTGAAGGAGTAAGTGAAATTTTTGAAGTAATGTATGAAGCCAGGCTCAATCATTTAAGAGAGCTTGAGAAAATGGGAGCGAAAGTGAAAATTTTAAATCCTCATCAGGCTCAAATTTTTGGAAAAACGCCTCTTTTTGGAAGAGAGATTAGAAGTTTTGATTTAAGAAGTGGCGCCACCATGATTTTAGCGGCTTTAATTGCTAAAGGAACTTCAAAAATTTTTGAAATTTCTCAAGTTGATCGAGGTTATTTTGAACTTGAAAAAAGACTTCAAAAAATTGGAGCCAAAATTGAAAGGAAAAAATTATCTTTTGAAAAGAATTAAAGTTTCTTTGCTTGAGGTGCTGGCATCTTTAGGACAAAATTCAATCTCAAGCAAGTTTTGAGGTAAAAGATCTTTTAAAGAAATTTTTAGTTTTAGCTTTCCTTTTTTAAGATTTTTCTTTTCTTTTAAAAGCTTTTGATTGAAATAAATTTTAAGGCTTTCTAAATCTTTCAAAATTTTAAGTTTAAGATAAAAGGTGTTTTCAATGAAGCTTCCATTTTGAGGTTCAATGATTTCTAAAGCTTTCTTGGAAGTTAAAATCACTGGATGAAGTTTAGCTTCATAAGGAATTTCTTGGTTGTATTTTTTAGGATCAAAGCCAGAGAAAAGAGCGAGCCATTTTTGGACTCCTTTTTCCCAGTTTTCAAATTGAGGGTCTTTTTCGGGATTTTTTGGAGGCGGACCTAAAGGATGGTCTTTTTCAACATACCATAAAATGTTATGGATTTGAGGGAAGTATTTTTCGCCAACCTTATAAATCCCAATAAATTCTCCATTAAGCATTGGTTTTTGAGGATAGCTAATTTTTGGAGGGGTAAATTTTTCTTTTGGCTTGCCTTTAAGAAATTCTTGGGCAAAATGATGCCAAATTGGCACCGCTAAAAGAACGGAATAGCCTTTAAGCATTGGAGAATTATCATTGTTCCCAACCCAAATGCCGGTAACATAGCTTGGAGTGTAGGCGATTACCCAGGCGTCACGGCTATCTTGAGTGGTTCCGGTCTTGGCAGCAATTTCATAATCATCAATTTGAACTAAATTGTTTTCTCCCCCAAAAAGAGGTGCTCGAGCTTTATTGTCTTTTAAGATGTCATTTAAAAGCCGAACTGCTTCTTGATTTTCAATAACAAGCTTTGGCTGATCCTCCCATTTTTCCAAAATATTTCCTTGGTTGTCTTTAATTTCTAAAATAAAGCTTTGAGGACGCCAGATTCCTTCCTGGGCAAAAACAGAATAGGCATGAACCATTTCAATTAATCGCACTTCACCACCACCAAGTACCAAAGAAAGGCCGTAACGCTTGGGATCAGTTAAGGTGCTAATGCCAAGTTTTTTAGCTAAATTAATTGTATCTTCAATTCCAGCCAGATATAAAACTTTAACTGAAGGAACATTAATTGACTGGGCTAAAGCTTCTCTTAAAGTGACCGGTCCGCGAAAGATTTTATCAAAATTTTGAGGTTCATATTTTTTCTCTGAAAGATCAAAATCAGTTTTGACATCAAAAACAATAGTTTGATCATTATATCCTTTCACA
>Ga0190307_1000174_pt1 | contig 20328 bp, 28 predicted proteins | sample 48700745_MG_FD_161653 | JGI IMG/M metagenome (GOLD analysis project Ga0190307, IMG submission 161653) | Hydrothermal vent sediment bacterial communities from Southern Trench, Guaymas Basin, Mexico - 4870-07-4-5_MG | ecosystem: Environmental > Aquatic > Marine > Hydrothermal vents > Sediment ... | reverse complement strand
AATCACGAGTGAAAAATTGTAGCGAAATCTACTCCAACTAAAAATTGGAGTAAGTTGAATCTACTCCAACCAAAACCTGTAGTAGAAGTGCGGCGAACTAAGCACCACCTTTACTCCAACCAAAACCTGTAGTAGAAGCAACGAACCGAAGCCCTGAGCACACCATTTCAGTCACCTCACCCACCGCAAGGAGTTGAGCCGTTTCTACTCCAACTAAAACTTGGAGTAGAAATCTCCACTGGAAATATTTCGGCGGATGGGGTCGCCAGGACTCGAACCTGGACTTGAGGCTCTGGAGGCCCCCGTCCTGCCGTTAGACTACGACCCCTTCTCAACACTAATCCTTAGACGGCCAGAAGTCAACTACTACCATCTAAAGACGGTAGCTTGCAGGTGAGTCTCCTTGCGTCACTATGAGCTCGCTCACCTCTTGCTCGGTTTCTTCACCTTCTTCATCTCGTGCAGCAGGATGAACGTCCTCAAAACATCCTGAGACGACTTGAGATACTTAAATGCAGTTTCTTTATTTCCCTTATCCAGCTCTTTCATCGCAACTTCCGACAGCTGCATAAAGCAAGAGAGTAGGTGCTTGGAGGCACACCACACTCCGTAGTCCTTGTTCGCCATGAAATCTTCGAACAGTTTCCCCCTCAACTTTCTAAGCGTGGAAACTATCTCGGCATACTTTTCCTCTTTAGTCGCTTCCCACGTTTGCTGCAGGTGGCACTCCGCCTCTATGAGATTGCTCATAGCGTACGCCCAGTCCCTTATCTCACTAACATCTAACTCGAAAAGTTTCTTGTCAGCGTTTTCCATCACACCACCTAACACGGCTCCTTCTCCCTTATCCTTTCTGTGCATCCGTCCAGTGCCGACTTGATCTTCTCTTTAAAAGCCTCCAGCCTAAATTTCTCTATAAGTTCGTCGAACACTTTCACCACCTAACTATGTTTCTATCTTATTTTCTTCGAGAAAGTCCAGCAGTCTCGTGATAGCCTCGTCCGGTAAATCTCCGCTCGTTGTCTTTACTATAGGTCTGCCGCTTCTTCCTATAATGAGTTCCACGCTTCCTTTCCACCATCTCCCCTCTTTATCCCTCCACTTCACTTCACACACTTCTCTTCCATCGTCCTCCAACCTGCATACGGGTATCAAAATTTCTCTACCCATCACTCTTCACCTAATATACTTTCTAACATTAACTTATTAAAGTTTATCCTTGAGGATGAAATAAGTATCCTGTTCCCCTCACTCAAATAATTCTTACCGAACCTCTTCCTAACACGCGGCGTATCTATGACAATCTGCGGTACCTTCGGAGCCGGGTCGTTGTGCCAAAATATTTTTGCCTGTGAGTTTAAATACAGGTCTATAGTGTTAGGTCTCCTAACAACCGGTATCTCAGAGAGCAAAACCCCTATTTTCGTTCTCAAACAGTACGGGCAGTTCCTGAACACGCACAGCACGTTCATAACACCACCGCAAGGGACTACAACAACCTCTTAATTATTTTAAACTTTAAAAAAGGTAGCCACTCATCGAACTTTAAAAAGTCCGTCACGGGCTCGGGAAGTTCCATCATCTCATCGCTCACCTCATTACCCGAGACTTTATCAACAACGTGGTATCCCTCTCTTTCCAGCTCCTCCTTGAGCATGGCAACTTCAGTTCTCGAAAGCAAAATTTTACCGCCCAGCAATTCAACGTTTTTCTCATCCCCCTCGTAAAAGTACGCCACGAAGGGTGCTGGTAGGTAAAGCGACTTAGCCCTTTCCGCAAAATCTATAACGACCCACCGTGCCATTATTCCCTCACCTCAACCTCTTCTTCAGCAATTTCCTTTACAAATATACCGCACGTGGAGAGCGTTCTCTGGGCGAATTTTTTAGCCGTGTAGTTCTCTCCGTCTATCAGTGCTTCCTTCAACGGATAATATATCTTCGATTCTATTAATGCGTCGAATTTCGATGTGTAGTAATTGAACAACCTCAGTATTTCGTTCTTGTCGAACTCTTTCAACGCTTTTAACAAATCAACGGGCACCACTATGGCTTTTTTCTCAGTTTTTTCAAAGGGAGTGAGCTCCCTTATCATCTGCCTCAACTCCTTCAGCAGGGTTTCCTCATCCCTGCCCTGAAGATTGTAAAACCTCCTCACCACCGAAAGGTATTCGTTGAAGATGTTCATCATGTCCGTGAATACCATACCAAGCTCCTTCGTTATCGCGGGTGCGTTTTCGTTGAATTGCTTCTTGTGTTCTATATACCGAATTATCATCTTACAGAGGGTATAGAGATGCCTGTTTCTTAAAGCCATTTCCTCCCATTCAGACGGAGGTATCATCCTTCACCACCCTTCTCTTCCTTCTCCTTCTTTTTAATACCAAGCCCCCGCAAAGCTTCTATAGTTTCGGTGAACTGGGCGGTGGTTGACCTACCGCTCTTAGCGGCAATATCAAGTGCCCTTTCTATTTCCTCATAAGCCGCTTCCTTAGCCACACGCTCCTGCCCCAGTACCCTCAACTTTCCTAATTGCTCGCGTACGGCTTCGAGCTCCGCGATCAATGCCATCTTTTCTTTCTGGTGCAGCACGCTATCTATCTTGGCTTCCGATAATAAGGTCAGAGCACCCGTTACCAATTCCTGCATCTTCATCGCCTGCTCCACTAGCTGCACCAACCTCGAATTGGCATCGATAGCCATCCTGTTCGCGGCATGTTCAGCCAGCTCCAGGTCGGCTATCTTGGACTGCAACTTAACAACCTTTTCCTTCTCCCTTCTCAGCTCCTCCCTCAGACCGGAAATTTTTTGCTGCAGGGTCGCTATCACATCTTCGTACTCCTTTCTTTCCTGCTCGCTTAAGGGTATTCCCGGGTTGGGATTCCCCTCCTTTTTTTTATTTTTCTTTTTCTTCTTCGGTTCAGGTTCAGGCTCCGGCTCGGGCTCCGGTGCCTCTATTTTAAATAATTTTAGTACTATATTACCGTTCTTGGTTATGTCGAGGGGGGTATCGACGATGCCGCTGACAATCTGCTTCGCTATATTTATATTATTTTTAAACATGGAATAAAAATCCGGGAACCATTTTTTTAAAGGAAGGATTGAATCCCCTCTTCTCACGCCCCAGGTGAATACCGAATACCCATCGTCCGTATCCTCCATAACTATGGCGTCCGATTCTACGGTTCTCGTATTGTTCAAAAACCTAACCTTTAATTTGGCTTGCGTGAGTCTTCCCCTTTCGTCGTAAATGTAGGGTACCAGAATCACCCTGCTTCTCAGTTTCTTAATAGTTTCTATTTCCTCCTTCTTTTTAGCCTCCTTTATTATTTTTTCCTCTTCCTTTTTCACATTCCTTTCCTTTTTCAGTTCCCTTATTTCAGCCCTCAGTTTCGCTATCTCAGCCTTCAGGCGAATATTTTCCTGGCGAAGGGCGGCATCGACCTTATCCTCCGGAACATCGACTAAATAAATCCCTGGATGAAACCAGGACTTTATCTTCCCTATAATTTTATCCTTTATTTTCCCGAGAACCATTCATTTACCACCGAGCTCGGACTCAAGTATATCCTGATCGAGTGCGAATCCTCCCCTACTACTACTTCTCTTTTTTTTCTTCCCCTTCACCTTATCGTAGACAACCTTTAATAGTATAATCATACCTGCTGGTAATGCCACGTAGAGCAGCAGGATGATGAACCAGTTGGGCGATGGCGGTGACGCCACCGTGAATCTTTCATCGCTCGCGTCGAACTCCTCAACCTCTGATAACTTCACCTTTATCTTTTTGTACTTCGACACATCCACGGTATCGGACACTCCGTTGTGAAAGCTCAGTGTTATAGTTTCCTTCTCACCGCTCAGCGTGACCACCTCCGCTTCCACCTCTCCGCTCCATCTGTATGTTTCGTTGTTCGACAGCAGCTTAAACGTCACAAGCTTATCGTAGGGCAGGCTACCTTCTACCTTGCGTCCGCCCGTGTATGCGAATACGGAAACCTCGGGTTTCTGCTCCTTACCGACCGTTACTTCGATTATATCGCTCGGCTCGTATCCCTCTTTTTCGGCGTAAATTTTGAAACTTCCACTGTGGTTGAAGCACAGCCTGACGTATCCCGCGATGCCCGATTGATAGGTCTGTATCTCGTCGTTGAACACAACCACGGCGGCGTCCCTTACGCCGAGATGCGTTGAGTTATCCTTTACGAAACCACCCACGCATATTACATCCTCGTTTACTCCTATCACAGGGTTGTTGTTTAAGAGGCTTATCGTCAGCTTTTTCTCTTTGTTTTCCTCCACGGAGCACTCCCTATCGATTTCCAAGGGAAATATTTTCTCCTCTCCTGTCGTGCTCGTGACCCTTACCGAAAGCATGGTTTCTTCTTTTTCGGGGACTATGAACTGATAGTAGCCGGAGGAGCTCGTAAAGGTACCTATAGCCATGTTCTTACTGTCCGTTACCGTTATCGTGCCCGGTGCGGTCTTTATTATGGTGAGTTTCCCTGGGCAGACCGCAGAAAGTTTAAACAGGTTTATTTCTTCCTCACCCAATCCCTCTATCTTTGTTACGTTCGCGGTTATGCTTGAAGAATAAAGAGTTACGTCGGCTATATTCTCGAAGCACCAGTTCAGCTCCAGCATGTAATCTATTCCGGCACACGAGAATGTCGAGTTTTCCCCAACATTAACAACCTTGGTTTCGGCGTCGCATCCGAATAGGTTCAAAAGTACGGAGTTCGGCGACACGTACTTAACTATTATTTTTGAACCGCTCGGCAGTAATAGGGAATCCCCCTTTGCCACAGTTCCTCCGAACACCTTGTAATAAGGCGTCGGTAGGTTGACGTTGATTGAAAGGGTAAATGTGGTGTTGGTTATCGTTGAGTTTCCGGAAGCCACTATGAAGGTTATGTTTTTTGACGGCTGCGAATAACCTTCCGGCACCTTTACCACGAAATTAAAGTCTTGGTTTTGCGAGAATGTTTTGGGGAAGTAATCGCTGGGCGTTATCCAAGCGTTATCCTGCGGGTTCTGCAGATAAATGGTGGCGTTTATTTCACCCGGCTCCAGTTTAAAGGTGAATGCTACCTCCTTCATTTCTCCGGGAGAAAGAGTAATGGTTTTTAAGTCGGGTATTACGTAACCGCACACGCCTATGGTGCTCAACAGCGAAAGCAGGGTAAAAAACTCGAACAACCTTCTCATGATACCACCTCATTTGCCTATTTCCATCTTTTTTATCACCACGTCACCCTTACTGTTTTGATAAAAACCTACGTAAGAGCCCGAATCTATGTTCAAAATTTCCCTAACTTCCTTCGGAAGGAAAACCATTTTGTTTCTACTTACTTTCGCCACATCAATGAATTTTAATTTGTGAGACTTAAACATAACCCTATTTAATGTTTAACATTTAAATATTTTTTGATGAATAATAGCAGCATGGAAAAACGGTTCTTGAAACCGCTCTGCGAGCGAAGAGCGTGCATAATATTTCAGACAGCACTCGAATACTTCAACTACCCGACAAACCCAGAAAATATAGAGGAAATAAGGGAATTTTGCTACAAAATGCTCAAAGGTTACAATCCGGTGGAGATAGAAATTGTAAACTACCACCCGTTAAAACGGGTGGCTTTGTAGGGCGATAAGCCCTACGGGGTGGTTTACGCACCCCTTGGCATTAGGGAGCGTTGCCCTAATGCCAATGTTCACAGATGCGTTGAAATCGGCGTTATAGGTGTGTTCGCAATGCTTACAAACAAAAATTGCATCCTTGCGGAAACCTTCCGCTCCGCAGAGGTGGCAAATTCGAGAAGTATTTTTAGGATTAACAAGTTTAACCCTTATCCCTTCCCATCTCGCTTTGTAGATGGTATATCTAACTACTTTACCTCTTATCCAATTGCTAATCCTTCTGTTATTCTTTCTGGAATTCTTACCCTTAACAGGATACAATCTCTTAAGATTTTCCATAGCAATCATGGAGTTGTTTTCTTTAGCAACTTCAACAACTTTTTTGCTGACATTGTGAGCAATCCAATCGTTTATCCTTCTTATACGCTTCCACAATCTCTGAATTCTCTTGCTTGTTTTCTGACCTTTTGGAAGCATAGATTTAAGTTCATCTATTCTATGCCAGAGTTCTCTTATTTTGTGCATAAGTTTTCTGTATTTCAGAAATTCAACCTTAGTGATTTTTCCGTTTTTGTAAAGCAAAGTAATAACTGCATTATACCTCAATCCCAAATCCACACCAACAACTCCATCGTATTTTTGTTTTATTTCAACCTCTTTCTTTATAGGAATAACGAAGTAAAACCATCCGTCTCTTTTAACCAATTGAAAAGCACCGATTTTATACTTTCCGTTCAGAGCATCTTTAAGCAATTGTTTTTGCATTTCTCCACACTCAATAGGAACGGCAACTCTCTTATCTCCATTAACCTTTACCTTAAAGAAAAAATCAAACTCTTTACCATGCTCGAAAACGCTTACTACACGAGGATGATTAAGCCTTACTGTAAATTCCTCAACCTTTGGCAAGGATGTTTTTTTACCATTTTTAACCAATTGAGCATAGGAGTTAATAACCCCCACGACCGTATCTCTAATTTCTTGAACGGTTTGAGAACCTATATCAAAAGTTTCTCTAATTTGTCTGTAAAGTTTTTGATGGAGAATGTTTTTCAAATCTTTAGAGGTTATTTCTCCAGAAACGAGTTTTTCTTCCAGAGAATTTTCGAGAATGTAAGAATAGTAGAACCTTGCTATGGTTTGATAGGTGTTAAAGAAATTCCTCAGAGAAAGAAATTTATCTCTGTTAATTCTCTTGGAAACCTTCACCGTAATACTTTTTGCAACCTGCATGGTTATATATATGGCTTCAAATTATTTAAAATTATCCGCAATTCCTCCACCCGTCTAAGACGGGTGGTCTCCTTGCGGTGATGTGTATGAAGAATAAGATAGACGAGCTCGTGATAGATTACAAGAGCAGGCTCCGCGACTACGCCATGACTTATCGCTGAAAAAATACTTGACAGTTGTCTAAAAAATAGAGTTTGATATATGTTCTCAAACCGATAAGATTAAAAAATATAAATTTTTAATTAATTTATGGAAAAATTTGAAGAAGACGTGGAAAGCCTGTTCATTCCCATGAAGCTGCCGGCATGGTTTGCCTCTCTTATTGTTCTCTGTCTGTTCACCATACCGTTTACTGGATTGTTCGACGTAAATTTCGGTCAAACCATCATTTCCATATTTTCGCTACCCTTCCTCCTGGTATACTTTTACAACGTATTCACCAACAGAGAACTAAAAATCTACAACAACTTCACAGTGTTCATACTTTTTAGCTTCCTGGCATACATAACGATGCACATAGCAGAGCTTGCGGAGCTTCTGAAACACATCACTACCTATTTTCTCGCCTTGGGGACGGGATTGAGCATATACTTGGTGTTTTTGTCGTTTTACTCGTTCTCCAGCGAGGTGCTCAAAACAAAAACGGTGAAGGGAAGGTTCCTCACCGTATTTATCCCGACGGTTATTACCTGCACGGTTTGCTCATATTTATTAAAAATCATAATAGAGGTGGTTTGATGTTTCCGAAAATTTTCGGCTGGATTGCGGTATTCACACTTTTCTACGGTATAATATCGGCTATGTTTTTTGATTTACTGCTGATAGCTACCCAACCGAATATGGAGAATTTAAAAAAATTGGCGGTGGATGTAGGGAAGACGGTGTTCAGCTCGCAGGAAGTTATAAAAGAATCCGCTATAGAGTTCGACGAGGTTTACCATAAAGAAGATGTAGCCATGCAGTATAAAATATATCTGTTCAACAGGATAATCGCCGGTAGTCTGCTCTCTTTGTTCATTCTCTACGTAATCTACAGGGGGGTTTCCTTCTTTGTCCCCTCTTCGAAAACCGATCTGGGTGCCAGATTGCTCGTGATTTTCATCACCCTGTTGGTGTTCTACGGATGCACCTTGGCGTATCTGTTAATTATAGAGCATAAAGGTCTCGTACCGCCGTTTCACGGTTTTATAGAGCTCGGTAAGCACGCAGAAGCTATAAGAGCGTATTTAACATCCAGTTATAACCAAACGGGTGTAGCAATTTAAAATATTTTTAGCAAAAAAGCATTTAAATTACCACAATCCCTCCACCCGTCTTAGACGGGTGGTCTCCTTGCGGTGGTAAGTATGAGAAAATGGATTGAGTTGAAGGGTGGTAAGAGGGAAATAGTGCTGTGCATGAGCAAACCCAACCCGTTTAATAAACAGGACCCAAAAACCTTTAGGGTATCCCATCTGGGTAAGATGACAGGGTTCAAACTACCAACCATCAACCAGCACCTACGCGAATTAAACCACATGGGCATAGTTAATCTTGAGGAGAGCAGCACCATAGAGAAGGACGGTTTCAGGGTATTTAGGAGAATAAAATCGGTTAAACTGAACGCGAAAAAAGTGAGAATAACGAAAGAGTATAAAATAAAGGAAGATGTGATTTACCAAGCCGTTCCCGTATTTCCAGGATTAATATTAGTTACGCTTATCTACATTTTTTCTTTATCGAACAGCCCTCTGCTGCTTCTCGTTGCCGCGGTCTTCACGGCTTCGGTTCTGTTAAAGATTATGTTCGATATAAAGAAGTCGCCGCAGCTAACGAAGGTTTACGTTTCAGTCGCTAAGAAGGCACCGTCCGTAAGGGCGGAGATGAATTAGGGGAGGTGGGTGGGAAAGTTTTTATACTGAAACGAGCCCAGGGCTATATGCTCTGGGTAGGGGCTGCGGTGACCCAGCCCGAAGGGGAGCGTAGCTTTGTGCTACACACTCCCCAACCTCCCTAACGGCTTCCGGTGGAAGCCCCTTGCGATAGCGAGGGGAGGAGGTCACGTCCTCACGGAAGTTAGAAAATCTAACAGCACTGTTAGGTAGTCTGAAAAAAGGGTATTTAAATAGGGGTAATACCAATATAGTATTAAAGTTGGGTTGAGTGAAAATGAGCCACCCCGTCGACGACACGGGGGAAGTTTCCGTGCTTGCACCGCAAGCACGGTTTGATTTAAATTATTAAATAAGAGGTAGGTGAAAGATGAAAGGTTTGAAGGGTGTTAGCCCGCTTGCTGTATTGGCGTTGTTAGTACTTACGGTATTCGGAATAGCGGGAATGGCGATGCTCGCACAGCTGACGGTACAACCGACGGTAGTGAAGTACGACGGAGAATTTGATGATGCGTACTTGGCAACAAAGGGATGGTTCTACAGCGATTTCACCGAGCAGGTAGATTGTAACATAAGTAACGACGTGCTCGGCGGTGATTACTCTTCGTGTGTCTACAGAACGATAAAAGCGTTGAACGCAACGGCGGATTCCAGCGTTAACTCAAGAGACTTTGTGATTTCGCTGGTAATAGATTTAGACGGAGATGTTAAAGACATGGAGATTAACGGTAAGTTAGGAAACGGAGTAGCATCCACCGGTAAACCAGCGGATGATATAATAATAAAGGAAGTCAAACTCTACACTCACGAGGATAATCCCAGGTTGGTTAAAGACCTCACAGGATACATAGAGGACCAGACAGAAATCGATGCCAACACCGGACCGCTGTCAAAGGACGAGTATGTGCTGTACATGGTGTTCCACACAAAGACCATAAGCCCAGACTTCACGACCGGCGACGACATAATGAGACTTGAGATGGAGCTGGATACAGAAGGAGATGTAGATACGGCGAAAATAACGCTCGAATCAGCATAACAGAGACTTAAAGGTGATGAGATGATATTCACAGCGTTAGGTGTAGTTGGCAATCTCACAGGAATAGCCGATCCGACGAAAAGAATAATAGCGGCTGCGGTACTAGCTGCCGTTATAGGATTAATAGCAACGACAGCGTACATGGTGGCGGGCACCACGGTAATTCCAGTTATAGGAATAGATATAAGCAACATAACGGTAATTGCAACAACACCCGTGGTCTACGCAGCCATTATAATAGCGTTTGTCATTGAGTACGTAGTAGGAGAAGTGATTGCAGAGATTTTCAAGTACGTAGCGAACGCCATTCGATAAACTTTACCTTTTTTCTTTTTTATTATCATGCATGCTGAGGGTGGTTGAATGAGAGTAAAGAATATAGTAGGTTTGGCGGTTATGCTGATGACCGTAGGCAGCACAATATACATCGCTTACGCTCAAGGGTTAATCGCTCTTCCGGAAATTCCAAATCCGTTTAAGAAGAATGTTAGGTTCGACATAACCATTACACCGAACTGTTTCCTAGGCTACTGCACGATACACGATGTGGAAATCGATACGGTTCAATTAAAAGGTTTCGCAACACCACCTAAATTTGCATGGTGGTGTGCCCCACCTGTAGTTCCTCCTCCAGAATTTAAGGTCACGCTCACAATTCCAGAAATAGGGTATTCGAGCACCAAAACCGTGAGTATATGCACGGATAAGGCTTACGTTTCATTCGTCGTGGGCTTCGACAAACCCGGAACTTATGCGTATAGATTGGTGATAACCCATGATGATGTTATGGAATGGGGTAAGAGTTATACGGTAACGGTGGTGTAGATGTGGTTCGTGCCGTGGTTGATAGCAGCAATTTTGGGTATAGGAGGTATATTTTCAGTGGTCGCCGTACTGGACGCCCTAAAACTGGTTATAGTGTTGGCTATTACCCTTCCCATGCTCGACATATTTTACAGATATATATCGAAAGTTTTAGAAGGTGCTGATAGAAATATTATAATAGGGTTGTCGGTCGCATTCACGGCTTTAACAGCCGTGGTAATATACCAGTCGTGGGGAGCCATCGTGTGGACAATCGTGATATTAGGCATACTTTACGTGTTTGCCAAAATATTTTTGGGAGACATATCCATACTGAAACTGTAAAGACTGCTCCGGGATGAAGGAGCACAAACCCGCTATGCACCGCATAGCGGGTTTATCAACATATAGGGGGAGAGGATGAAAGGAAAATATGTATTGGGAACATTGCTGGCATTAGTAGTGATGAGTAGCTTAGTAGTGGGACAAGTGAGCATAGACGTTGTAAACAAAAATATATTACCACTGGCATCAGTTGCTCCTGGACAAAAAATAGAATATAGAGTAACTGTAAAGAATACCGGAGAGACTAAGTTAAAAACTGCCATATACGCCGTGGTAGCTAAGACTGATAGGTGTGAAGGAATCCGACTTATAGACGCTGATAATACCTTTGAAGTATGTTGTAAAGCGGATAAAGAGGACTGTTATCAGGGATATTGTTGTTTCAAAAATCCATCAGGGGTGTGTGAGTATACATTAGATCCAGGTGATAGTGTTACAGGAACAGTTATAGTTAGTATTCCAAAAAATGCCGAGATAGGGACGTATCAGCTCGCTATAAAAGTTCACGACCTAAACAGAGGAGAAGATGTTAAAGTTAAGTGTGAAAGTTTTAAAGTAGCAGAACAAGAAGTTGTAGTAAATATAGAATATGTACGGATAATACTATCGATGATAGGGCTGGGAGCAGTGATTCGCGGGTTGTACCTCGTATTTTTCTAGAGGTGGTGGCATGAAGATAAGAGAAAGGGCGAAGGAAGGTCTTTTGTGGATAGGACTGGGTGCGGGACTGCTAGTGATAGCTTTTTATGTCCTCCCCCTATTATTCGTTTAGGGGTGAGTGGATGAAGATGAAAATGGTGGAGGATGGAGTAGTGTTCGGAACTCTGCTGACAGTGATTTACGCCATGCTGCAGTTTGCAGTGTACGGCATTTCCATGGGACTAACAGCAATAATAAACCTAATAGGGTTCGCAATAATTGCGATACCGGTAGCGGTGTTCTTTGCGTACACGGAGAACAAATTAGAATACGAAGAAGCGGTGCTCACAGCGGTGGCGGTAGCGGTTCTAATAGGAGTTTCCGAACTTGTGATAGGCGGCGTCTACAACATCGTAGCGATTCTTACAGAGGTAGTGAAGGCGTTCGTCATCGGTTTCGTGACCGGAACTTCGGCTTATACGCTAAGGGAGAGAGTGTTAGGCTAGTAACCTACCAGTAAAAATACTTGACAGTTGTCTAAAAAATACAGGTGACGGTATGAAAGTGACGCACGCACTACTAGCGGTAGTTGGAACAGCCATTCTTTTGGCTTCCCTAGGCATATTCAGGTATTTCAACCAGTTGCCGGGCGGCACACAGATAGAGTACGACTATAAGTTCATCTGTCCTGAGCAGAAAGAAGTTAATGGCGTAGTGTACGACATAGATTACTGCGAAATAGAAGCGTACGCTGGATGCAACCCAGGAGTAAGCTGCGGTACAGAGAAATACTGTTTGGGGTACTACGACGAAAACTGGGAGTGGCACGAAATCGGGAAGTATAAAAAAGGTTCGGCATCTGGCTGGAAAACAATAAAACCGAACGAACTGGCATACATTCTTGAAGAGAATTGTGTTAACACGGTGTACGCAGAGTACTATTGGTTTGAAGTTAGATATTACGGCAGCGTGCACCAACCAACCACCACGACAACCACTACAACAACCACAACCACAACCACGACCACGCTTCCTGCAAGAGTTGAAATAACAGTAACGTTTATACAAGCGATACTATCGATGATAGCAAAGCTTTTAACATTAGGCTTCCACTGATAATTATGCCAGAAGTACCTTTCCCGCGTTTCCCAAGGTCGTTCGTAGCAGGGATGGTGCCGTTCATAGTGGCAGGGTTAATTATATTTACCAGCTACCCGCTGACAAAAGTGCCCTTCCCGCACCCAGTGATTTTTTATTTATCTCTTTTTTTTAGTGTTGTAGCGGTAACAGGAGTTATAGGTTACGAAAATTTGGTGGAAGAGCTGGGATTCGACGTAACCCAGCATGGTGAAAAGCTGGAGGAGGTGTGGTGGAGGTATATCGTTTTTTCCTTATTCGGCTTCGTGTTCGCCTACACCACCTATAAAATAGCGATGAGCAAAACTTTGGGATATTCTTTGATCCCCCTTCCCATAGATTTTGCGATAGCACACAGCCTGCTGGCTTACCCGTTTGTCGTCTCGTTCGTGAACTGGATAGTTGTTGCCCTGTTTGAAGAAATTCAGAGAAACGCAGGTTCTTTCATATTTGCTAACTGGCTTGCCCACAGATTTAAATTGAGTAAGGATGCATCCATCGTGGGAGGTGTATTTTTAGGTTCCGTTATGTTCATACTGCTTCACACTGTTGCTTGGTCGCAGACAGCGAGCTTAGCGTCTTACATATTCGGTATTTTTATGGCTATGTCCTTTTCATTACTCGGTTACTCGCTGGCAACGAGATTGCTGGGACCCATAAGCTTTTTCGAATTTTCCATAGTTCCTGGCGTGGTTGCACACTTCACTTGGGATTTGCTCGTTGACATGAACCTAAGAGTGCTGCCAGGACCTCTGGCGATGCTGGCGTTGACATGGTAAAAATGAAGCTCTGCGGATTATGCAGCCATTTCGACATGGACAGCTTCGGTATGTATAAAAAGGAATACGGTTTTTGTAAAGAAAAAAGAAAATGGGTGGCGTGGCATGAAGAAGCGTGCGAAAGGTTTTGTGAATGGTAACCGAAACTTTTAAATACTCTTTTGGTAAAATAAATTCTATGAAAAAGGAATTGCTAGTATTTTCGCTTATAGGAGTTCTTTTGTCGGTAGCATTGTTGGGCGGGCAAGAACCGGTGACAACGAAACAGGGCATCGACTACAAGGCAACGGTGTGTGTGTATCTCAACGGTCAATTGATTGAGTGCAAGAGCAACCTCATAACGAACATAGGAAAGGAGTTTGTTGAAGATCAGTTAACAAACCCGTCGACAAATTCGATAAAGTACATAAGTTTAAGCAGCTCCACTTCAGACCCATCAGAATCTTGGACCATACTACCCGACGAAATTACCACCAACGGATTGGAAAGAGCGGAATGCAGCATAACCGATATAGGATACGGACAGTGGTCCTGCGAGCACACCTTCACGGCAACGGGTTCTGTGAGCGGGGTCAGACTCGCGGGATTGAACTGGAACTCGACATCCAACAGCGACAACAACTTATTCGCGGCGTCCAGCTTTACAACCGTGAACCTTGAGGCTAACGATCAGCTTTTGATACGCTGGAATATATCTATTAGTTAATAGTAATAAAGAATTGAGGTCAACCACCCCTCCCTAACGGAAGGGGCTTGTCTTCGGGTGATATGATGCCATCAACCCTCATAAGACCAGACGGGCTGGTTGACCGCAGCCCCAGCCTCAGGATGCTGAGCCGTTATGCTGGGGAGCAGTCGGCTCGCCCTGAGGCAGATGTTTTGAGACGCAACCCTATCCCTATTCGCTTCGAAACCGCATTCGCATCTGAAATAGTTGTATTGAGACGCTTTCCTTCTCTTTCCGCATCTCGGACACGTTTGGGAAGTGTATTTCGGATTGACGGCAATCACTTTAATTCCTTCTTGCATAGCCTTGTGTTCGAGTGCGAACCTGAAGAAACCGTAGGGAATTCTGTTAATTTTCTTCCTCCCTTTTTTGTTGATTTCTCCCTTCCTTACTCTGAGATGTTTAATATCCTCTATCACAATAGTAGCGTAGTTCTCCTTAGCGAGTTTTATTATTTCGCTCACCATCTGCCATATTCTCGTTCTAACGTAATTTCTCTGCCTTCCGCTGAGCATTCTGAATTTTCTTCTCGCTTTGCTGTCGAAGAATTTATCCTTGTAATGCTGGAGTTTCGCTCTTCTCCGCTCGTACTTCATCTGTTTCAAAGATATGTCCTTTCCGAGATAGAGTTGCTTCAGCCATCTTTTAGTTCTCGGATTATACACGCTGACTGCCAGCCAGCGTGCGTTCACATCGATTCCAAGAACGTTGGGCATTACTTTGGGCTCTGGAAACTCTTTTTTGAGAGTAGCATAAAATTTCAAATCTTCGGTCACGATTACGGAGGTAATTTCCCAACCCTGCTGAAGGTGTTCGAGCAATCTTTTGTAAGCACCGTCCTGCTTAATGGGTATGGCGATTCTCTCGGAATTAACTCTCAAACTCAACACGGGATTCTTGCGTTTGGTTTTCTTGAAGGAAAACAACCTTTTATCGAATCTAACAACAACCCTATCTATTCTTCCTTGCCTTCTCACATTCCAAGCATAGGTCTTTGCTTCGATGACCAATTGAGAAGCGATGTTATATTTTTCCCTGAAAGAGTTATAAACAAGTTTTTGAATATCCTTTCGGGAGAGATTAGGATTGTTTTTCTTGATTTCGAGAATCTCCAAAACCATTCGATGAAAAGTGTTGTAACATTCGAGCAGAAGTTTTCGTTTATGTTTGGTCGGTTCAAGCAAATTAATACTCAAACACTTGCTCCCCAGCATGGTTATATATTTTTCAAACAAATATTTAAATATTTCAACAAACCGCAATTCTCCGCCCTATCTGGCGGAGCCTCCTTGCGGTGATTGAGGTGATTAAATGGACTCAGTAATACACTACATAATGTTAGTTTTATCAATATTTTTCGCATTCTTCATACTTTTGGGCTTATTCCTGTCAGACAGCATTTTTAAATCTATAATTTTACTCACGCAGCTGTTGATTTACGGTTACGCTATCGCTACCAGTTATTATTTTATAAAATTGAATAAGAAAAAGGAAAGGGTGGTAAAATGATTTCGATAAAAGCTGAAGGTAACAGGATAGCGGTAGAGATTAACAAGTGCAGGTTGGTTATTTTCGATTTGCCAGAAAAGGTTACGCTCGAAGAGGTGGAGAAGGAAATGAAAAATATGGAAAGGAAGGGTTTTATGTGTGCCGCTGATATTACTTCCAGAAAGGTTGTCTGCGGCGTGTGTAGGTGATTGAGGTGAAGCAAATTCTGCTCGACATCGTATGTCCGAGGGACGCTTCTCGAACTGGACGGCATCGTTTTGCTAAACATTTAAAAGAAAGATTAAGTAAAAGGTGATTATGAGAAAGTACGTATTATTAATTTTGTTGTTATCAATTTTATCTGCTGTAATCGCACTTGCTGATACTACGCAGACAAAAGAAACGCAGCTCTCTGTTTATGAATCTGGGGGTGTATCAGAACCCCTCTTCCTCTATCGCAAACCGATAACCATCAACAACACAGCCAACTCCAACACTCTAACTGACTACCAGATTAAGATTACCGTTGACACAGCAAGTTTGATTTCTGCGGGTAAGCTGAGGAGCGATTGTGGAGATATTAGATTTACCAACGAGACGAGCTTTGACTCAGCGGACTGGACTACGGAGTACCCATACTGGATAGAGTCGGGATGTAACACCAATGAGACTGTGATATGGGTAAAGGTCGATTCGATACCGGCTAGCTCTACGAAGACGATTTACATGTACTATGGGAACTCGACGGCGTTGAGCGAGTCAAACGGAAAAAATACATTTATTTATTCCAAGTTTTATGAAAATAGCAAACTTGTAGATGTAGATGTAAATTCGGCTACAGGACACTTATTTGCTGTTGGATATACGTTGGATGGGGATGGATTAATAGTGAAATTTGATAAAGATACATTGACGCCAGTTGCGAGAAAGTTGTATAAAAGTGGAGGTGATATATCGGAAGTACGATTTAAGTCGGTTTACGTTTCACCAGACTTTAAATATGTATATGCTGTTGGTTGGGTAGACACAAATACTAACGATAAGGACGCGTTAATAGTAAAGTTCAATGCATCCGATTTATCGGTTATTGCTGATTATAAGTATGGTGGTTCTTATGAGGATGAGTTTACTTCAGTATTACCGTATGGAGCATCTTATGTGTATGCGGTAGGCCGCACATGCTCAGGTAGTTCTTCCAGTACATGTGATGCACTAGTAGTAAAATTCAACTCTGATTTGTCAGTTAATGATACAAAGGTGTACGACGGGGGAGGAGAGGATGTATTTCTTGATGTTACCTACCATGGTGATTATTTATATGCTGTTGGCTATACTGATACTACGGATAATGATTATGATGCATTATTAACAAAAATTTCTGTCTATAGCTTAGCATGCATGGATGCGAAGAGATACGGTGGTTCTGATGCTGACTTCTTCACTTCAGTTATTTATAGTAATGACTATTTATATACAGCAGGTTACACTTACTCAGAAGGTTACGGAAGTGCTGACGCATTAATAGTAAAATTCAACGCATCTGATTTATCAATGATCAGGGATAAAGTGTACGGATCATCAAACTTCGAAGAGTTTACATCTGTAGACACAGATGGGAGTTATATATATGCTGTTGGTTATGTAGAAAAGTCTGTTTCAGAGAAGAACGGAATAATAGCAAAAATTAACCCATCTGACCCAGGACTAGTTCTAACACTAGTAGCTGGTAAAGAGTTTGCAGATTCTAACTCTAACTCGGAAAAATTTTATGGTGTATACGTAGATGACTACATATACACAGTAGGTTATCACGAAACCAACGCTACTATCATGAGATTTATCGATTCATTATCAATGAAAGTTATTTATCCGTCTGAATTAAAAGATCTAGCGGATAGCACGCTACAACTGGCAGATATTTCTTTAACCCTTACGGATATAACACTAACAGAGCAAGAGAGCACGCTAACATTATCAGATATATCGTTGTCTCTCCAAGATAGCACAGCAAGCCTCAGTGATATTTACTTACGTAAGTATTCCGAGCCCGAACCAACAGTAAGCGTAGGGATAGAGGAAACACTAAACGTTGTCCCATCACTTTCAAACCCCAAAGAGCCAGCGGACCCTTCAACCTACTCTTTCGGTGCAAGCTATGAATTTAATGTTACGGTGTGCGATGAAAACGGGGCTATCGACATCTCCACAGTTTTGTTCGAGCTCGACTCGATAAACCATACTGCAACGGCCTACTACGATATAAACTCGACGTGTAGAGAGTACAGCTATACTATTGTTGGCCTACCAGCGGGGACCCACACTTGGAGGTGGTACGCGAACGATACTTCAAACGCGTGGGCCTCTCCGATTAGCGACACGTTCACGATAGCCAAGGCAACCCCATCCCTTCATCTACTTCTGGATGGCAAACCATACAACAGGTACGTTACCTATCCCGAGCAAACCAATGCAACAGCTTACGAAAGTAACGAAGGGGATAGCGACGTAACCTACTGCCTTTATAGAGATGACACACTTGTTAGTTGTGGCTCTGAGGTACAGGATGTTACTACCTTGAGTCCAGGAACCTACACTTACACTTACAACTCGACTGAGGGTCAGAACTACACCTCCACATCTATTTCAAAAACTCTTGGAGTACTAGACATAAGTGCCGTGACGGTTGCTCTATCCGATATAATCAATACGAGAACTTTACGATGGGTAGGTATACCGATAACTATAGCCGTGTCTGACATGATGAATACCAGACTCTTGTGGTGGACCAACATACCTGTAACAATCAACATATCCGACCTAATGAGCATAGGAACTTTGTGGTGGACCATCACACCGATAACAAAGACCGAGGGTGAGTACTACCAGATTAAGTGCAGCGAGTGGGGGGACAGCTCCGTTAGATGTTATACGGAGTGTCCGGAGTGTTACGCGGAGATAGGAGAAAAGGTCAGGTGGAGGAAAACCGTGGTTATATACAATCCTTCGCCGTTTACCTACGAGAAAGTGCTGGTAAACGCCTCGATACCCACGAGCACGGTATCCGAGAGCGATGTTAAGATTGTCACTCCGAGCGGCGAAACTGTAAATCCCTCCGAGGTGGATGTGAGTTCAGGAGAGGTTATATGGCTTGTACCGAGCATAGCCGGCGGCGAGTCGCAGACATGGACCATTTACTTCAACACAACACCCCCATCGTTGGAAAAGTCAAACACAACCTCGGAAACCAAGTGGTATCTATACATGAACGTCACGGGACCCAGCGACCTTACCTACGAAAAGGTGTGGACCTACACCCAAACCTACGAACCCCTCACACTGCAGAAGCTTTACGACTACGAGACGGAGAGCTACGTAACCACCGATACAAACTGGGGCCCTCCGCAGCCTAGGGATACGAACAGCGACGGTTTCTACGACTGGTATCAGTGGATAACACCGTCCGTGTCGAATAAACGCAGCATAAGGCTGGAAGGTGTTAAGGCTGAGGTTAGGTGCAACGTTACGAGCAAGATCATAGAGAATCTACCCGTATCTCCAAACGAAAACGTTAAGTGGAAGTGGGTGGTTGAGTGCAGGAACGACGCCGACATAGGGCTGAACTACAACTGGGTGCTGAGACTGCCTCTCGAATCGCAGTACGTCAAGGTGGACGGAACCGCGGTGGAGATTGGCTTCTACACGCTACCCCCAGCAGGACCTTATATAACGTTGACGGGTTATCTCGCCGCCAATTCAACGGTTAACAGAACCGTGACGTTCGTGACTCCTCCTGTTACTGTGGATATATCTCCTCCTAAATTCCCAGATAAGTTCTGGGTGGGGAAGAATGCAAGCATAGTGATAGAGATAGACACAAAGAACTGGGCATCCGAAACCGTGAACCGAACAAAGGTAAAGATTAACATAGTTTACGGTTCCGACGTTAAGCTGTACAGCGACGGAACCTTGGTGAACGAGACAGACGAGGTGCGGGGATACTATACGTTCTACATAACCAACATAAGCAGTTACGAATCCAGAAGCTATCTGCTTATTTACAAAACACCGGTAGCCGATTCGGAAGTGGGAAGATACACAAGAGTAGTGCTGAACAATACCCAGTACTTGGTGTATCCCGTGCACACCTGGAGCCTTGCACCCTTTCCGCTGGACCCGCTCTACCAGCGTTTCAAGCACGAGGAACCATTTACCTGCGATGACGTTGCATTCGTGTGGGGCGATCTCACTAAGGAAACCTACACCAACCCGCTTACCGCCAGCTACTACACCGAGCTTGACTTCGAGTGCGAGGGTAATGAAACGGTGGTGGAGCTGTTGCCACTATCGGTCGGTGAGGAGGAGTACTTCGCCATATTCGTGGTGGAGGAGAAACCTATGGTACCGATTTTGAATAAAATTGTGTTCGACTTTTTTGAAAAATTGGTGAGTGTAGTAAAATCGATTATAGAGGCGTTCATCGGTTTGTTTTCGCCGTTGACAGGTGGTTGAGGTGAAATTCGTCCTACCCCTACTCGTACTGATAATATACACGCTGGTGGTTAATTTTCTGTCTCTACCGTCTGTGCAGACGGTATCTTATCTAAAAGAAAAGCACGAGGGCAACGGA